>JGI20215J15232_1000015_pt1 | contig 100915 bp, 69 predicted proteins | sample WetSurMetagenome_2_FD_15232 | JGI IMG/M metagenome (IMG submission 15232) | reverse complement strand
TCACCCGGCTTGATGGGCTGTCCCTGTATCCCCTGCTGAACGGCAGTGCACCCGCACGAAGCACGGACATGCCTGACGATAAGGTCGCTCTTCCCTGCATTGGTGAACTTGAACTCCACGTTGTTGGCAGTTGATCCCTGGATCTTCCCGAGATTGATCGTCATTGAATCGACCTTGAAAACAGGGGCATTCTCAAGCTGTTCCTTTGTCAGCCCTGAGAAGTCCTCGACCAGGTTTGCAGAAACATAATAGTAAACATTCTGCTGCGGCTCTCCGTTAATCTTAAGCTTGATCATATCACTTACATTTCCCCAGCTGTTGTTCTTGGTGGCATCATAAGTCCCCTCGATAAGTCCTTTCTGGCCTGGTTTGAGGGTCTCAGGGTTTGATTTTAGCGTGAGATGAGGGGGAACGTTATCGAATTCAATTTTGGCAGGCTTATCTGAAGTGTTGATCACCTGCATGACTTTCATCTTTTGCTCCGTCTTCTTCACATTGGTAAATGCAAGGTGGTTGCTCTCAAACCTTACCGGCCCGACGGCAAATGTAAAGAGCTCGTCAATTGTCTTTTCGTGGGGGATCACCTCACCTTTGATCACGAGCACCGTTACTTCAGGCTTGGAATTGGTATACACTGTCAGGGTTTTGTTAAATGGGCCCGGTCTGTTGGCAGGATCGTAAATTGCCGTTATTTTTCCGCTTCCGTTCGGAGGGATAGGGCCCTTGGTCCAATCCGGGGTGGTGCAACCGCACGAAGCGACAATATTCTGAATCACGAGCGGTTCGTTTCCCCTGTTCATTACGACAAAATCATACTTCTGCTTTCCGGCCTCTTCCTTAAATTTTCCAAAGTCGTGCTCCGCTGAGGATACTTTCATCAGTGGCTGAGCCAGAAGGGCAGATCCACAAAAAAACACTGGAATTAAAAACAACAGTTTTTTCATATTCTTTCAATTTTACTTTAACGAAACTTCTGCTATATTCTTTAAATAATATTTTTCCTAAAAAAACAGACCAGGATATAAAACTGATTACTATGGAGTTTTGTTGTATTCTAAAGAACAAAAATCAGACCAAATGATAATCCGGTATCCTCCTGACAAAAATAAGAAAGTTTGTTTTTCGTACTTGAATTAATAAAAGATATCTTAGTTTTGCTATCCGTCCTTATTCATTTGGAATAATATTTGAGGATTTATATTCCGTCCTGTATGCTGAAAGAACTGATGGGAAAAAATTCATACAGACTGATAATCACGATACTAACCTGCCTGATCTCCCTCAGTGCCGCAGGACAGTTCTATAATGGTCATCAGATGCCCTTCGGCAAAAACAGGGTTCAGTACTTCAACTATTACTGGTCATATTACAGGTTCGATGAATTCGACTGCTATTTTAATGAGAACGGAAGGGAGCTGGCACAGTTCACCGCTAACTATGCCAGAAAGAAGCTGGATGAAATAGAGGATTTTTTCGATTATTCGCTCGAAAAACGGATGATTTTTGTCATTTATAACCGCAGCAACGAGTACCGGCAATCGAACATTGGGCTGGTCACTTTTGACGAAGACACTTATAACACCGGCGGCTTCAACAGGATAATTAAGAACAAGGTAATGCTTTACTATGAAGGTGACCATATCGCTTTCGAGAAGCAGATAGCACAGTCGATCACTGAGATCCTCATAAATGAGATCCTGTACAATGCCGAAGTAAAGGACCGCGTTGCCAGCTCATCAGTGATAAACATGCCTGACTGGTATATCAAGGGTCTTGTAAACTATGTAGCTTTTGGCTGGGATTACGAAGCCGACAATAAGGTAAAGGACGGGATACAATCAAACAAGTACAGGAATATCACTCACCTCGAATACGACGACGCAATCTATGCCGGGCAGTCATTCTGGAGGTTTATCGGGAAGAAATACGGCGATGCACTGATCCCCAATATCATTTATCTCACAAAGGTTTACAAGAACATTGAAGACGGATTCCTTTATGTCCTCGGCGTAAAGCTCAAGGACCTGATGAAGGAGTGGAAGCAGTATTATAAGGAGGAATATGCTTTGGACAATAACCTCCCCGGGAATGACGGCAATACGTTAAGAAAATCAAAAAGGTACCAGATCTTCCAGCAGGTGAAGGTGAGCCCCGACGGAAAATACCTTGCATATGCCGCAAATGTCTGGGGCAGGAAGAAGATCTTCCTGTATGATCTGAAATCCGGCAAGCAGAAGGCAATATTCAGGATCGAACCGAAGTACGAGCAGAAGGTCGACAATACCTACCCAGTGATGGCCTGGCATCCCGGAGGAAGGATCCTTACATTTATCAATGAGGAAAAAGACGGTATGGTGATCTATTTTTACCTTACCGATCAGCACCGGCTGCAGCGGAAGAAAATGCTTTATTTTGACAAGGTGCTCGATTGTTCATATTCTCCCGACGGTTCAAGGCTGGTCCTTTCTGCTGTCAAGCAGGGAATGACGGATATTTATATACATACCATCGCATCGGGCGCAAATGAACAGATTACCAATGATGTTCCTGATGACCTCAATCCGTCGTATGTGAAGGATAATCCTGATGAATTAATATTCTCTTCCAACAGGCTCGCCGATACTCTCACAAATACGGGCGACCAGTTCGAAAAGATCTCCCCGCGGTTCGATCTGTTCACCTATAACATCGCAAAAAAGGATATGGCCCTGACAAGGCTTTCCGAAGGCCGGTATATTACGAGGACGCAGGCAGTATCGTCAGAAAGGAACAGGCTTTCATATATCGGCGATAACAACGGGATCCTGAACCGTTACAGTGCCGTGTTTGACAGTACTATCAGCTTTATCGACACCGCAACCCATTACAGTTATTATATAAAGTCGGCCCCGGTCACCAACTACGACAGGAATATTCTCGACCATTCGGTGATCAATGCCTCCGACCAGATAGGCGAGGTTATATTCTCCAAAGGAAAATACAATCTCAGGAAAGGAAGTGCCGGAGAATCAGGCCCTGTGGCACAGGGGGATATAGTCAAAACCAGCTTCAGGAAAGAACTGGACAAGCGATACCATAAAGCCGACAGCATCGATCAGATCAGGAAATGGATCCTGGCTGAGGAGAAGAAAAGAAGGGATACCATGACTAAGCCCCTTTATGAGTATTATGTAAAAAAGGAGCCTATCGATATCAATCACTATATTTTTGAGAAGGAAAAACAGAATTATTTCGAGCAACAGTGGCGGAAGAAATATATGGATGTGGATCTTGATACAGACAGGATAAGGCTGCCGATCGTCAGGATCTATGAGACCTCCTTCTACAACAATTACATCGCAAACCAGATAGATTTCAGCTTCCTGAACAACGCCTACCAGGTTTTCAACGGCGGTTCCCCGTATTTCAACCCGGGGATAAATATGCTTACCAGGTTCGGCATACTTGATCTGCTGGAGGATTACAGGCTGACCGCAGGATTCAGGTTCTCAGGCAATTTCGACAGCAACGAGTATCTCCTTAGCTTCGAGAACCTCAAGGGGAAATTCGATAAACAGCTGGTATTCCACAGGCAGGCGTTCTTCGCTACAGGTGACTCCGGAAGCGTCCTTTTCAAAATGTACACCCACGACGTCTACCTGTCATATTCCAAGCCGATAACCCCAGTGCTTGCCCTGAAAGGGACCATCAGCTACAGGAACGACAGGCTTGTGACGCTCTCGACCGACGCGGTGAGCCTCGAGGCCGGTAACTTAACTAAGCACTGGGGTAGCCTCAAAGGGGAAGTGATCTTTGACAATACGCGCAAAAGGCTGGTAAACATCTATTACGGTACGCGATTTAAGTTATTCGGAGAGTATTACAGGCAGCTGAATGCCAGGAAATCGGACATGATCGTGGTCGGAGCCGATTTCAGGAAATATATTCCCATCCACCGGGAGCTCATATGGGCCAACCGCTTTGCCGCCAGTACTTCGTTCGGTCCGACCAGGCTCCTGTATTACCTTGGGGGCGTGGATAACTGGATGGGCTATCTCTTTAACAGCTCAAACATGTTCGATCAATCGATCCCTATAAATCCAAAAGTCAATTACGGATTCCAGGCCCTGGCCACCGATATGCGGGGATTCAGGCAGAATATCCGCAACGGGACCAGCTTTGCATTGATTAACAGTGAGATCAGGTGGCCGTTTGTAAGGTATATTGCAGGACATCCTCTCCGTTCCAACTTCCTTAACAGCCTGCAGATAGTCGGGTTCGGCGACATCGGAACAGCCTGGAGCGGAAAAAGTCCATGGTCAGGTGAAAATGCCTATGACAATGAGGTCTATACAAACGGGCCGGTGAAAGTCACCCTTGAATCGAACCGGAAACCGATCGTGAAAGGATTCGGTGCAGGGCTCCGGGCACAGCTTCTCGGTTACTTCATAAGGGCCGACTGGGCATGGGGCATTGAAAATTCCTATATCCTGCCAAGGATCTTCTATCTCTCATTCAGCCTAGACTTCTGACAAATTAAAACCATAGGTGACATGCCCGGGATCAGGGAATCAATCCTCGAAAAATCCGCTTTGTTTAAGGATGAAATAATAAGCCTTCGCCGGCATTTTCATTCCCATCCCGAGTTATCCTTCCGGGAGACCATGACGGCCTCATTCATCGAGAGCTACCTGCGAAAGAACGGTATCATGTGCAAGGCAGGGATTGCCGGCACGGGGATTATCGCCAGGATCGACGGAACAAAAGGTACAGTCGGCAGGGTCGTGGCGGCAAGGGCTGAAATGGATGCCCTGCCCATCACTGAGACAAACGAAGTGCCTTATAAAAGCCTCAGCAACGGTATAATGCATGCGTGCAGCCATGATGCTAACCTGGCGATGCTTCTTGGTGCCGCCAGGATAATGTCGGACCTTAAGAGCAGTTTCAGCGGGACAATCCTCCTGGTCTTCCAGCCCGGAGAAGAAAAATCGCCCGGCGGTGCAAGGCTTCTTATCGAAACAGGAGTCTTCGATTCGCTGAAGCCAGATCTGGTGATCGCCCAGCATGCCCTGCCTGAGCTGGAATCTGGCAGGGTCGGTTACAAGTCAGGCACCTACATGGCTTCGTGCGATGAGATTTATATTGATGTCTGCGGCAAAGGGGGCCATGCTGCCCTGCCCGGTCTTACAACCGACCAGATATTCATTGCTTCAAAGCTGGTAATAGGGCTGAAGGAAACAATTGCCGGTAAGCAAAAGGAGAATGGCATCCCTACGGTACTTGGAATCGGAAGGATCTCCGGGGAGGGGGCCACAAATGTGATTCCGGCAAAAGTAGAGATCGCCGGCACCTTCAGAACCTTCGATGAGAAGTGGAGGAGCGAAGCCCTCGGAGTCATCAGGTCGGTTTGTGCTGAAACGGCCCTTGAATTTGGTGTGACAATCAATGTGAGAATAGCAGAAGGATACCCGGTATTGGTCAATGATGAGAAGCTCACCGAACAGGCAATCGCACTCAGCCGTGATTTCCTTGGTAGCGAAAACGTTGAAATTTACTCTGAAACGAGGATGAGCTCGGACGATTTCTCATTTTATTCGGCACTGGCACCGTCCCTCTATTTCAGGTTCGGGATCAGGGAGAAAGGCGCCGGGATGAGAAAGCTCCATACATCGGATTTTGATATTGATGAAAATGGTCTTGAATCAGCTGCCTGCAATCTTTGCTGGCTGCTGTATAATTTTCTGGAAAAAACAGGGGGGTAAATTTTACGATTAAGGTCGGTTTAAGACAAAAATCCTTCCCCATTTAAAAAAATAAAGATACTTTTGCAGCAATAAAGTAAACAATTAACCAAAAATAACAGAAATGGCTTACAAAATTAACGAAGATTGCACAGCTTGCGGAACATGCATTGATGAATGTCCGGTAGAAGCAATATCTGAAGGTGATATCTACAAGATTGATCCTGATGTTTGCACCGATTGCGGCGCCTGCTCTGACGTTTGCCCTGTCGAGGCAATTCATCCTGCTGAATAGCATTCAAAACTGAAGAATTAAAAAAGGGGCCCGCGGGCCCTTTTTTTATTGTGGGTTGTATTTCGCCTTTTCGAGGATTGACTGGACGTCCGTGTTGCCCATCAGCTCACTGAGCGTGACAGACGGATTCTTCCTCATGTACGACTCCACGATCCTGAAGCCGGTCCAGACGGCGGCTTTTCCCGGTGACTCATTTGTAAAGAAACTGGTAAACGGGGCCTCCCCTGTCAGCTTCCTGATCAGGAGCTGGTCGGTCTTGAAAAGGAGATCATTTTCAACAAGATACTGCCACATCGTTCCTTCATTGTTCCTGCAGAACTTCATCTGGGGTTCGCTGAACCCGAATATTATGCCGTCAGCGATCCCGGGCAGCATGCATTTTTCGAAATACTTCAGCTTGCCTTCGTGAATGATCTGTGCAAGAACGTTTTCCGGCTGGTATCTCATCGCACTGAAGTTCCATTCCGATGTCCCCCATGCGTACATGCAATCAGGCACGATATAATCGGGCGTCATTTTTGCCGCCATGTAATTATAGATCTCCAGAGCAGGGTAATACTTGCAATCCTTTCCAAGGTACCGGTCGAGCCCGATCCCGAGGACGGAATCCGCCGTAATGATGCTGTTGTTGAACCCCGTGATGCATGTATAGACCGAAGGGATATTTTTAGAGGGGAAATAATAGAGGTAATGCCTGAAGGCGTCTTCAAGGCCACTCCTGATCTTCCCGACATCCGGGTAGACCTGCATGGTAAGGGTATAAACCTCATTGTTCTGCCTGTCGGTACAGAATTCTGAAAGGCTGGCGACGAATGAAACGCTATCGATATTTCCGGCATTTATGACATAGCTGAACAGCTGAAGGAAGCTGCCATACTCCTTCCTGAGTTCCGGAATTTTCGCAGCTACTGACCCTGGATCGGTCTGAAAGAGGTCTTTCTCAAGACGCCTGATCTCAAGGTTTAACTTTATGCCGGATAGATTAACATCATAAGGATCCCTTCTGCACGAAGAAAGAGCCGTCACAGAAAGTATAACCATAATCCTGAGCAGGGAATTCAATCTCATAATCGCCTAAAAGGGCTAAATTATGTACTTTTTTGGAAATCGCCACTGTCACGGTTCTTTTTGCTATTTTTGTTCCTGCTGGGCCGAAGAGAGACAGCTTTTAATGCTTTCTTCAATTAAATTCTTATGACATGAAACTGTTCAGGCGTTTCGCCGCATCAGGAAGGGCAGTGATGGTCGCGGCAGCCCTTATGTTTCCGGGCAGCGCTCTTCTTTGCCAGGATTACGTTCTGTCGTTCCGCCTCAGCCCGGTGATCTCCTGGCTGCATCCCAATATAAGCACCCTGAGCAACAAGGGGACCAGGACAGGTTTCGACCTGTCTGCGTCGGTAGAGAAATACTTCGCCGATCACTTCGCTGTCACAGGCGGTTTAAGCTTCGTGACTTCCGGCGGCAGGCTCGTGAGCGACGTGCCGTATGTCTTCAAGCTTCACAGCTCTACCCCTGTGGTCCCTGCCGGAAAACCGGTGATCTATAAGGTACAGTATCTAACTGTTCCGGTCGGCCTTAAATTCAGAACCAGTGAAAACAACTTGATTTCCTGGTTCGGCGAGGCAGGTTTTGACCCCGGAATTGTGATCAGGGGAAGGGCCGATATACCGGTGCTGGACCTCAAAGACGAGAAAGCCATGACGGAAATTAAGTTTTTCAGCCTCGGCTATCACCTGACCGGAGGTATGAATTATTCTGTAGGTGAAACGACTTTTCTCTCCCTGGGCGTTGGTTTCGGCAACAATTTCACAGACCTCACGAAGGATGTTGGCGGCCAGGAAAAGGACAAAACCGCACAAAGGTTCCTGAAATTTGTTTTTGGTATTAACTTTTTGCCATCCTGGGAATGAAAATCACACTGGCACAGTTGAACTACCACATCGGCAACTTTGAAAAAAACAAAGAACTGATAATGAATGCCATCAACCGGGCAAAAGATGAGATGTCCGACCTGGTGGTATTCTCAGAACTGTGCGTTTCGGGATACCCTCCTCTGGACCTGCTCGACCGTGCCGACTTCATAGAAAAGTGCGAAAACAGTGTTGCCGAAATTGCGGATCATTGCCGTGGAATAGCCGCGATTGTCGGATCCCCGGTTTTCAACAGGAACCGTGAAGGCAAGAAACTGTTCAATTCGGCGCTTCTGCTGTCGGAAGGGAAAATAATCTATTCGGCCAATAAGGCTTTGCTTCCGACGTACGATATTTTTGATGAATACCGGTACTTCGAACCTGAAAGAGAATTCGGCGTTTGCAAATTTAAGGGCCTGAAAATGGCACTCACGATATGCGAAGATCTTTGGGACGAACAGCCGTTTGACAATAAACTCGAAAAATCGAGGCTTTACACCGTCTCCCCGATGGAAAGGCTTTCAGCCTGTCAGCCCGATCTGGTGATAAACATTTCGGCTTCGCCATTCTCGTATAACAAGATCGAGGCAAGGAGGAACATCTTCGTATCTAAGGCTAAAAAATACAGGGTGCCCGTCATTGCGGTAAACCAGACGGGCGCCAATACCGAACTTATCTTTGACGGGGCATCGCTGGTTGTCGATGCCGGCGGCAGGATATTTACCAGTCTGAAGAGCTTCACGGAAGAGATCGTCACCATCGATCTCGCAGACCTTATGTCAGGGAACGGTAATCAGCCTGACTCAGAACAACCGCCCGATACTGTAGCGCTTATTCATGATGCCCTTGTTCTGGGGATCAGGGACTATTTTGCCAAGACCGGGTTCAAGAGAGCGCTTATAGGCCTATCAGGCGGCATCGATTCAGCAGTCTGCCTCTGCCTGGCTGTTGAAGCGCTCGGAAGCGAAAATCTCCTGGCTGTGCTGATGCCTTCGAGATATTCATCGGAGCATTCGGTTACCGATGCAAGGCTGCTTGCGCAAAACCTGGGTGTCAGACACGAATTTATCAGCATTGAAAAGCCCTTCTCTGCATTCGAGAATATCCTGTCGGACATTTTCAGGGGAAGGGAAACCGATATTACCGAGGAGAATATCCAGGCCCGCATAAGGGCGGTGATCCTGATGGCGATTTCGAATAAGCTCGGATACATTTTGCTGAACACGTCGAACAAGAGCGAAGCTGCCGTCGGGTATGGCACACTTTACGGAGATATGGCAGGCGGCCTCTCGCTGATCGGGGATGTTTTGAAGACGGGGGTCTACCGGCTGGCCGGTTACATTAACAGGAATGGGGGGGTAATCCCGGAGAATATCATGACAAAGGCGCCATCTGCTGAACTTAAGCCTGGCCAGTTCGATTCCGATTCGCTTCCGCCATACGGTGTACTGGACTCAATCCTTCACCAGTACATTGAGCTCCAACGATCACCCGACGACTTTGAAATGGACGGCTTCGGAATGGATACCGTCAACAGGGTTCTCAAACTTATCAATTCGAATGAATACAAGCGTTATCAGGCCCCTCCTATCCTCAGGATATCTTCAAAAGCATTCGGTGACGGATGGAAAATGCCCCTGGTAGCGAGATACTGACCATGCACTTCGATCTGAAAAAATTCAAATCTCTGAATTACAATGCAATACAAGAATCCCTACATAGAGCTGTGCATCGAAGGATCGCCCTCTGTTTTCAAGGGACTCACTATTGCTGAGAAGGAGACGCTCGACCAGCATCATTCTGTAGCAGTTTACAGAAAATCCGAAAGGGTCATCAGCGAGGGTGAAAAGCCTAAGGGATTATACTGCCTTGTTTCGGGCAAGGCAAAGTTGTTCAAGGTAGGCGTGGGCGGAAGAGAGCAGATCATCAGGCTGCTGAGGCCGCACAGTTTCTTCTGCTACAGGGCGCTCTATTCGGAATCTCACTTTCCATTCTCAGTCACCGCCATTGAAAGCTCTGCCATTATCATACTGGAGAAGCAGCACATCTCGACCGTTCTCCGCCGGAACAATGAAATGGCCGTCAGGTTCATCAAGCTGCTCACTGAAGAACTTGCCTTTGCCAGCAACAGGATTATTTCACTAACACAGAAGCATGTACGAGGCAGGATCGCTGAAACGGTCCTGCTGCTGCGCGATGTTTACGGGCTTGATGCCGACGGGCTCACGATCAAAGCAAGTCTTTCGAGGGATGATATCGCCCATATGTCGAATATGACCACTTCCAATGCGATCAGGATATTGTCGGATTTTGCGTCTGAAGGATTGATCTACCTTGAAGGGAAAAGGATATTGATTACTGACCTCAGGAAACTGTCAGCTGTCAGCGAATCAGGAGAGTGATTAATTATTATTCACGGAAGAATATCCTTTTGACCCTGCCCGGGATCGAAGTCAGGATTTCATAAGGTATTGTACCGCAATGTTCTGCCAGCTCATCGATCGGAATGTTCGGGCCGAAAATTTCGGCTTCATCACCCTCGCTTATGTCCAGCCCGGTCACATCTGCCATGCACATGTCCATGCAAATATTTCCGACCAGCGGTATCTTCCTGCCATCAAGAAATACCTGCCCGATCCCATTCCCCAGCTTCCTGTTAAGCCCGTCTGCATAACCTGCTGACAGGATGGCAATAGTCCTGTCCGAATCAGAAACATCGGCGCAGCCATAACCGACAGGCTCTCCGCCCGGGATCCTCTTAACCTGCGACACCCTTGTCTTGAAGGTCCCGGCCGGTCTCAGGTCCAGCCCTTCAAATTTTCCTGCCCCGTAGATCCCGATCCCGGGCCTTACCATATCGAACTGGTACTGCGGGAACCTTAATATCCCGGAGGTATTAAGTATGTGTCTCAGGAAAGGATAATTTGTCACTTCGCCGATCCTGCCAGCAGCCTCAGTGAATGTCTTAACCTGTCGCCCGGTAAATTCGTCATACAAAGGATTTTCGCTTGAGGCAAGATGCGAAAATACCGATGCTATCCTGATGCAGTCGCGGTCTTTTATCATGCGGCACAGTGAGTCAATGTCGCCCGGCATGAAGCCTAGCCTATGCATCCCGGAATCTATTTTGATATGAACGGGATAATAAAGCAGTCCATATCTTGAAGCGGTGGCAATGAACCTTGTAAGTGAGGAAAAGCTGTATATCTCAGGTTCCAGGTTATTCTGGATCATCAGGTCATCTGATGACGGATCGGGATTCATAACCATCACCGGCAGGCCTATTCCGGAATTCCTCAGCTCTATCCCTTCGTCGGCGTAAGCGACCGCAAGGTAATTGACCCTGTGATATTCCAGGAAGCTTGCGATCTCGGCAGGCCCGGCCCCGTATGCGAAAGCTTTTACCATGGCCATTATGCGGGTACCAGGATTCAGGTACCGCCTGAACTCATTGAGATTATGGGCGATGGCATCGAGATTGACCTCAAGGATCGTTGTATGTACCTGGTACTCGAGGAGCTTGCCTATCCTCTCAAATTCAAACACCCTTGCTCCCTTGATCAGTACCGTCTCATCCCTCATGCCTGATGTACCGAAGCTCCTGATAAAATCCTCCGTAGTGGGATAGAATGATGATCCTTCTCCGAAGAGCGGCTTGTTTCTCATCAGGGCAGGGCCGATACCGATAAACCTGTCGATGCCCGACCTGGTGACCAGCCCGGCGACTTCACCATACAATTCTTTTTCGTTCCTCCCGCTCTGGATGAAATCGGACAGGATGAGGGCTGTTTTCCGGCTGTTCTGGAGTTTTAGGTATTCAACAGCCATGCTTAGGGAGCCGGGGTCGGAATTGTAATAGTCTTCGATCAGGTTGCACCCGTTGATGCCGCTTTTAAGCTCCATGCGCATTGCAACAGAGATAAGCCCGGCAAGCCCTTCCCTGATGACAGGCGTTGAGATGCCCAGTGCAAGGCATACCGCTGCAACCGTGGCGGCATTCTCAACCGATGCCCTGTCCATGAAAGGGATCTCAAACTCTTCGGCAACATTCCCGTACCTGGTCTCAAGCCTCGTAAATCCGTTCCTTGGTTTCCTGATCCTGATGCTGACAGCAGCGTCAGGGTTTTTAAGTGACCAGTCGATGAGCCTTTTTTTCCTCAGGTTTTCATCAGCGAAGATCTCATCGCGGATGACAGTGTGATCGCTGCAGAAAACGATCGCCGACGCATTTGAGAAGAGCTTCAGCTTTTCCCTGGCTTTCGTCCGGAGATCCGGGAAATTCTCACTGTGAGCATCACCGATATTGGTTATTATCCCGATGTCGGGATCGATGATCTTCTGCAGTTTCTCCATCTCACCCGGCTTCGATATACCGGCTTCAAATATACCGTAGCTGAACCTGTCGTCGAGTTTCCAGACCGACAGGGGAACTCCCGTTTGGGAATTGTAGCTCTTGGGGCTACGGATCACGGCTGCGGTCCTTCCCAGGACTTCAGCAAGCCATTCCTTAACGATGGTCTTGCCTGCGCTTCCCGTCACTGCAATTACCGGAGCCCTGAATTCCTTCCTCCTGAATGCAGCTATGAGTTGAAGAGCCTTGATCGTGTCGTCAACAATCACAAATGCCGCGCCCTGGAACTCATCGGCCCGGGTCGGAAGGGCGCTGACAATAAATGCCCTCACACCGTGAAGGAAAAGGGATCCGATAAAATTGTGTCCGTCGTGATTATTCCCCCTGATGGCAATAAATGCTGCATCGCCTGCAAAACCCGCCATCCGGCTGTCGGTTACCAGGTCCCTCACCGGAATATCAGCGCTTCCGTAAAGCCTCCCGCCGGTTATTGAAGCAATATCTCCTGTCCTGATGTTCAATCGTCTCTTTTTAAAGCCTTGTTGTAGCATACCCTGCACAACGGTTCGTACTTGTCCTTTTCACCGAGAAGGACCACACCCTCATCGTCAGTTTTTCTGAAGGAATATTGTGCCAGGTTCCCGCACCTGACACATATCGCGTGAACCTTGGTTATGAATTCCGCTTCTGAAAGCAGTGAAGGCATTGGCCCGAATGGATTTCCCATAAAGTCCATATCGAGGCCGGCCACCACAACCCTCACCCCTTCATCTGCCAGCTTGCTGCAAACCCCGGTTAGGGAATTGTCAAAAAACTGCGCCTCATCTATCCCGACAACCTCGACTCCCGATGCCAGGAGCAGTATCGATGTGGCGTTATCAACGGGTGTGCTGTGGATCGACTTCTCATCATGTGAAACAATCCTGCTCTCCGAGTATCTGGTATCGATCGACGGCTTGAATATCTCAACCTTAAGGCCGGCGAACTGTGCCCGTCGCAGCCTCCTGATAAGCTCTTCTGTCTTTCCTGAGAACATCGATCCCGTGATGACCTCGATCGACCCGCGCTTCTCACCAAACTTACCCGTATACTCAAGAAAATCCATTGCTTATAATATCTCCTGCCGAACGCTAAAAGTGCCTTTCTGCCGTTATGACTTGTGGAATAATCCTTACTTTTGCAAAGTAAGGAATTTGCTTTGTTTTTATAACATGATATCCTATGGATTTAAACGCAACCCTGGACATTATAATAAGGGATCTTGAAGAGACCAGGGAGATCATAGATGATCTCAGAGGCTACCCCGGAGTTCCGGTTCTCCAGATAGAGCTGGCCAAATCCAAATGCAGGAGTGCAGGCGAAATGATAGCTCTTCTGAAAGATCTTCCTGAAAGCGGGATCACCGGTTCCCCGCAAAAGATCCCAGAAAGGACCGGACCAAAAGCCGCGCCGCCTGAACAGAAAAAGCCTGAACCGGTAAAGGAAGCCGTGAAGCCGGTATTCACGATGCCCGCTCCCGAAAAGCTGGAAAAGGACCAGGGCCAGGAAAGATCATCAACGGAATCCCAGATCCTTGCAGATCAGTTCACTGACGCTCCCGAAAGCTTCAATGACAAGCTTGCCGGGCAGAAGCAGGAAGACATAACTGAGATCCTGAAATCCAGGCCGGTATCGAGTCTCACGGAAGCCATAGGCATAAGCGATAAATTCCTTTTCATCAGGGAGATATTCAACGGAAGCCTTGAGGCTTACAATAACACCATTGAGAAGCTTGACGCATCGGCCAGCATGGCTGACGCAAGGGAGATAATTGGCAGCTTTCCCGGTATCCAGGGCGAAAGTGAAGGCATGAAGCAGATGATGAACCTTTTAAGACGCAAGTTCCCATCTGATGAGTAAGCTTTTCATCGTTCCCACTCCGATCGGAAACCTGAAAGACATTACTTTCAGGGCGGTCGAAATCCTTGAAAACGCTGATCTTATCCTTGCCGAAGACACAAGGGAAGCAAAGAAGCTTCTGAACCACTATAACATCCATACTCCGCTGCAGTCGCATCATATGTTCAATGAGCACAAGACTGTTGAGGCCGTATGCTCCAGGATACTTGCCGGAAACGATATCGCCCTTATTTCCGATGCCGGCACGCCGGGAATATCTGATCCGGGGTTCCTGCTCGTAAGGACGTGCCTTGAAAAAGAGATTCCTGTTGAGACCCTTCCTGGCCCCACTGCACTAATACCTGCCCTGGTAAACTCTGGCCTTCCGTGCGAGAGATTTTGCTTCGAGGGCTTCCTCCCCGTAAAGAAGGGAAGAACTAAAAAGCTGGAAGAGCTTTCCGGGGAAAAAAGGACAATGATCTTTTACGAATCACCGTACCGCCTGGTAAAGACCCTTACCGACCTTGCTGCTGCCTTTGGCGGTGAAAGAAAAGCCTGTGTATCCAGGGAACTGACCAAAATTCACGAAGAGAACATCCGGGGAACCCTTTTGTTCCTGTCCGATCACTATCAGGCAGCCCCCCCGAAGGGAGAAATTGTAATAATTGTTGCAGGGAACAAATAGTCAGCGGTATGGCAGGGTCCGGATCAACAAGCTCAAAAGTTATCTTTCTGACAATACTAGCATTCGGATCCATTTTTCATCTGTCAACGGCACAGGTACTTACCGGTCGGATCAAGGATACCTCGAGCCAGCCTGTCCAGTACGCAACGGTCTTTATCAGTGAGCTGAAGCAGGGGACCACTTCCAATACAAAAGGTGATTATGAAATAAGGCTCCCATCAGGAAAATATACGGTTTTTTTCCAGAGTCTTGGGTATGAACCGGTGATCCTGAATATAACCCTGGCATCCGACACGATAAGGCGCGATGTGACCCTCACCGAGCAGATCTACCAGATCGGAGAGGTAAAGATCACATCATCGGGGGAAGATCCTGCATACCCTATCATGAGAAGGGTGATTGGCCTCGCTCCATATCATCTTAACCAGGTAGGGCATTACCGTGCTCAGGTCTATCTTAAGGGAAACCTTGTAATCAACAGGATACCCGGCATAATCAAGAGACAGATGAAAGTAGAGGCCAGGAACAGCCAGACAGGGTCAGGTACAAGTGCAGAGCTGAAGGAGGGTGATTCCTATTTCATGGAGTCATTCAACGAAATTGAATTCGATGCCCCTGACAAGTATGTCCAGAAGGTAATCTCTTTCAACAGTACTTTCCCGAGCGAAGGCAATGATATCTCTCCGATGGATTATATCAAAGCCAGCTTTTACCAGCCCGTCATTGCCGATATGGCTATTTCCCCGCTTTCTCCCTCCGCCTTCGCGCATTATAATTTCAGGTATATCGGTGCTACACCGCAGGGTGATCACTCGATCGACAAGATCGAGGTAATCCCTAAAAGGAAAAGCCAGCAGCTCTTTTCAGGAACCTTGTATATCGTTGACGAACTCTCATGCCTTCAAAGCGTTGAGCTGACAAATAAAAACCTCGCCGGCATAGTCACTATAAAGCAGCTCTACATCCCCGTCCAGGACGACATCTGGATGCCAGTCAGCCACAATTTCAGCATCGATATCGGGATAATGGGATTCAGGGCTGATGCCGCCTACGGCAGCTCGGTGAAGTATCTCGAGGTCGTGCCTGATCCAAAGCTCAGGAGGCCGGATGAGATTGCTGCCGCAAGCGCGGGAGGCTACGTTCCGGCTGATTCAGCAGTATCGCGTAATCAACAGGAGATCCAAAAGATCCTGGGAAAGGATGAGCTTTCGAACAGAGACATGGTAAAGCTCTCAAAGCTGATGAAGAAAGAATCGGAATCAGACACTGCAAGTAAAAGTCTCGAGGTAAGTGACAATACCAGGTATATTGTAGAGAAAGGCGCCGGCGGCAAGGACAGCACTTACTGGAACGAAATACGCCCGATTCCCCTGTCGGAAGCGGAGATCCGGAGCCTCAGGGTCAGCGACAGCATAAAGGCAGTAAGCCGGGGAATAAAGCCGGCAGGAAGTGATACCTCCAGTACCGGCCCTGTCAAAGGCAGAAGCGGTTTTAAGAAATTCACGGGCTATTTGCTGTCGGGGCACACATGGGCTGATACTTCAGGCAGGAGCTTCCGGTTCGACGGTTTTCTGAAGCTCCGGAATATCAGTTTCAACACAGTCGACGGGTTCGTTTACGGCGTGGATTTCAGATTATCAAAACGGCTGAAAAAGAACGGGCTTATCGGGCTCTACCCGGGTGTCAAATATGCTTTCAGCCGTGAGAAACTGATGTGGCATGCGAACCTGAATTATTCTTCAGGCGGCCTGAAACCCTGGCAGGTATTCATAAGATCGGGGATGATCAGCAGGGATTTCAACTCGCAGGGAGGCATAGACCCCCTGCTCAACAGCCTTACATCCCTGCTGCTCGAAAGCAATTACCTTAAGCTCTATGACTCGAAAAATGTATCAGGCGGGTTCAGGATCGAACCTAAGAATGGCCTGAAGCTGGAGTTCAGCGGCGGATATGAGCAACGAAAACTGGCCGGGAACACCACTGACTTTTCAATTTTCAGAACTTCAAGGGAGTACACTTNCAACATCCCGCCAAATCCTTACCTTCAGCCGGAATCAAATTCAATTAACCTCCCTGTAAGCGGGGATCATTTTGAAATTGTAACAAATGTTACAATTTCTCCGTTCGAGCGCTACAGGATCGTCAAGGGCGCCAGGTCGCCTGCCGGTTCCGACTGGCCTGAATTTACCGTAAGATGGAAGCATGGCATCGACAGGATCCCGGGTAAAAATACGAGCCAGTTTGACATGTTTGTCCTCGGGGCATCACAGAGGCGCGACCTCGGGGCTTTCAGCCAGCTCAGGTGGCGGGTAAGGACGGGAGGATATGCAGACAACCGGAATGTAACGTTCTATGATTTCTTCCATTTCAATTCCCAGTCATTCCCTGTTCTTTTTAATGATTACGACGATGTATTCATGCTGCCCGGTTACTATTCCCTGAGCACACCGGAGATCTTCGGGGAGGCGCACCTGAAGTACACGACACCGTATCTTCTCCTTAAGCTTCTTCCCGGCCTGAGCAACACACTTATTCGTGAAAACCTTTCGATATCATACCTGGGCAGCCGGTACAAGGAGAATTACACCGAACTGGGATACAGCCTGAGCGAGATCCTGTTCATCGGGGAAGCCGGGGTTTATGTCGGATTCAACGACCTGAAATTCAGTTCTATCGGGGCGAAATTCATATTCAGGTTCCGGTAAGGCTCCGTGCTCTCCGGCTAGGTTCTTATCCTATATGAATGGTGGCTCCTCCTGGAGATCCTGCTCGTGATCAAATCCCTTTCCCAGGTTCCTGAGATTGTCATGGTTCATTTTCGATCCCAGGGTGATGCTCTGCGACTCCCTGGCATCGGCTGAATCGTCGGCATCAAAATCGTCGAAATCGAGGAACTGTGCTTTTTCCTCCCTGAACCTGAGCCTCACGTCGTCCACGGGTCCGTTACGGTTTTTGGCAAGTATGATCTCTGCAATCCCCTTGGTTGAGGAGCCGTCCTCGAAAGTGGGGATCCCGAATTTTTCCTGACGATGGATGAATACCACCATATCGGCGTCCTGTTCAATGGCCCCGGACTCCCTGAGGTCGGAAAGCAGCGGTCTCTTGGTCCCGCCCCTCATCTCCACCGACCTGTTCAGCTGTGAAAGGGCCAGGATCGGTACATTGAGCTCCTTTGCAATGCTTTTAAGTGAACGGGAGATATTGCTCACCTCCTGCTCGCGGCTTCCGGCGTTCTCGGGCCCAGACATCAGCTGGAGGTAGTCGACAATTACCACATCGAGCTTATGCTGCGCCATGAGCCGCCGGCACTTGGCCCTCAGCTCGAAAATTGATATAGCCGGTGTATCATCGATAAAGATGGGTGCCTGGACGAGCTTTTTTATCCTGGTATCGAGCTGCTTCCATTCCTCCTCCGTGAGCCTGCCGTTCTTGATCTTCTCACCCGGGATATCGGTCTCTGCGATGATGAGCCTGTTCACGAGTTGAATTGACGACATCTCGCATGAGAAGATGGCCACCTTCTTGCCATGGTCGACAGCCATATTCCTTGCCATTGAAAGGGCGAATGCGGTCTTTCCCATGGAAGGCCTGGCGGCAATTATCACCAGCTCCGACTTCTGCCATCCCGACGTCAGCCTGTCGAGCCTCGTGAAACCTGAAGGTGTTCCGACAAGGGCATCCTCCCGCTTTCCGGCTTCCTCAATCTCCCTGATGGCGTCCTTGATGACCATGTTTATTGGCGAGACCTCCCTCTTGATATTCCCTTCAGCGATCTGAAAGAGTGCATTCTCCGAGAAATCAAGCAGTTCCGTCACATCGATCGAGTCGTCAAATGATCTCGCCTGGATCTCTGTCGATACCCTTATGAGCTCGCGCTGAATATATTTCTGTGCAACAATGCGTGCGTGATAATCCACGTGAGCCGCGGATACGACCTTCGAGGTGAGCTGTGTCAGGTAGACCGGGCCCCCGATGCTCTCAAGCTCATCGTGGATCCTGAGCTCCTCGGTGACTGTATAAAGATCAACCGGATGCTCCCTTGATGAAAGATCGGTGATCGCCTTGTATATTTTCTGATGCGCCTCCTTGTAGAAACTCTCAGGCTTAAGGATGTCAAGAATTGTGATAACCGCCTCTTTTTCAAGCATTATAGCGCCCAAAACCGCCTCCTCCATGTCCATTGCCTGGGGAGGGACCTTTCCGAAATCCGGCAAAGGGGTAATGATTGGCCTGTTGGTCGGCTTCTGTTTTGCCATTAATGAATAAATTGCTGATTTACTGCTTACTACATGCCAGGTTAATAACAACTCCGGGGCTGTCCAAAGGTAAATATTCGACAATATCCTCACCCTGCCATGAATTGTTTATTACAAACATTCTGTGTTTAAAACTTGTTGAAAAACCAAAAAAATCCGCGGATTGGCCGGAAATCCAAAGCATATGGTACTTTTGTATGAAATTTTTCAAAATGATTGTCTTTCCAAAATCCAAGATCAATCTCGGCCTGAGAATAACCGGGAAGCGGGAAGACGGTTATCACAATATTGAGACAGTTTTTTATCCCCTGAATCTGTGTGATGCACTCGAGATCGTTGAGAACAGGGGCACCGGGAAGGATCAACTGACAGTCACAGGCGTCAATTCATCGGGGATCACGGGGGAAAACCTGGTGACCAGGGCAATCAGGTTGATGAGGGAAAAGCATTCCGTTCCTCCCCTCAGGATCCACCTTCACAAGGCGATCCCATCGGGGGCCGGTCTCGGAGGGGGCTCATCTGACGCCGCAAACACCCTTAAGCTTGTAAACAGGATCTTCGACCTGGGGATCAGCCCGGAAGAGATGTCTGAGATGGCATTGTCGCTCGGGAGCGACTGTCCCTTTTTTATTGAAAGCGTCGCTTCATATGCGACCGGCAGGGGTGAAATACTAACGCCCCTGGATATCTCTCCTGACGGTTCCTACATTGTCCTGCTGAATAAGGGCATAACGGTCAGCACAAGAGAGGCTTACCATAGCTGCATTCCTTGCTTGGCCGGAGAGAACCTCCCCGGTATCCTGCGTAAGCCAGTAAGCGAGTGGAGGGGTTTACTGGTTAATGATTTTGAGAGGACCGTGTTCCGGATGTATCCCGAAATTGAATCGATGAGGGATGAACTCTATTCAACCGGCGCATTATACAGTGCTATGTCAGGAAGCGGATCGACAGTCTTCGGCATCTACGAATCCAGGCCGGAGCTGCCGGAAGACATCAGGGAATCACTTATTTTTGAGGGTGACCTGTGAGTCACTCCATTTCGAGCAGCAATGTACCCTTGGATACTTTATCCCCCTTTTTTACAGCGATCCTTTTTATTTTCCCCTCGTAAGTGCTTTTCAGCTGGTTCTGCATCTTCATTGCATCGAGGATCATAAGGCCGTCGCCTGTCTTGACTTCCTGTCCCTCCTTTACAAGAATATCGAGGACCGTTCCGGGGATGAAGCTGATGATCATTTTAGGGTCAGCCGGCCTGTAAGGTTTTCTTCCTGCGAATTTCCTGCTGATGCGGGTCTTGTAGTTCCTGGAATTAATATTCAGGAAGCCAAGTTCATCATTATCTTTCTTGTCCATTGGTCAGGTATCTGTTCCTTGTTAAAACGGCGGAAGCCCGTGCTTCTTAGCCGGCATCTGGATTTCCTTGTTCCCGGAGATCTCGATGGCATGCATCAGGAACCTGCGGGTTTCAGCCGGTTCAATTACCGCATCGATATATCCTCTGGATGCTGCAACATATGGATTGGCAAACTTCGCCTTATACTCTTCAACCTTAAGCTTCCTCATCTCATCCGGGTCATCCGACGACATGATCTCTTTCCTGAAGATAATGTTTGCAGCACCTTCGGGCCCCATAACAGCTATTTCAGCAGCCGGCCATGAAAAGACGAAGTCGGCACGGAGATGCCTCGAGCTCATTGCAATATATCCCCCGCCGTAAGCTTTCCTGAGGATCACGGTGATCTTCGGGACGGTAGCTTCGCTGTAGGCGTAGAGCACCTTCGCGCCGTGACGGATCACCCCGGCATGCTCCTGGTCAACTCCCGGAAGGTAGCCGGGAAGGTCAACTAGAGTGATGATCGGTATGTTGAACGCATCGCAGTAGCGGATGAATCTTGCAGCTTTGTCGGAGGAATCGACGTCGAGAACGCCGGCCATCTCCAGGGGCTGGTTGGCAACGAACCCGGTTGTCCTGCCTCCCATCCTGCCGAAACCGATCACAATGTTTTTGGCATAGAGCTCCATGATCTCGAAGAAGTCGGAGTTATCGACTATCCCCCTTATCACATCCTTGACATCATACGGGAGTGTAGGATCGTCGGGGACAATCTTCTCGAGGTTATAAGCCGCATCCGGACCGGCGGGAGGAAATGATCTTGCCTTCTGGCTGTTGTTCCAGGGTATGAAAGTGATAAGCTTCTTGATCTGATCGAAGCACTCTTCCTCGCTCCTGGCAAAGAAATGGGCATTCCCTGTTATTTCACTGTGGACCCTGGCGCCGCCAAGATCCTCCATGGTAACTTCTTCGCCAAGNACTGTCTTTATGACTTCCGGGCCGGTGATGAACATCTTCGAAATATTGTCTACCACGAATACGAAATCGGTGAGTGCGGGTGAATAGACCGCTCCTCCGGCGCATGGTCCGAGGATCACCGAGATTTGCGGGATGACCCCGCTCGAGATCGTGTTCCTGAAGAAGATCTCTCCATAGCCGGCCAGGGAGTTCACTCCCTCCTGGATCCTGGCACCCCCGGAATCGTTGATGCCGATGAGAGGGATCCTCATCCTGAGGGCATGGTCCATGATCTTGGTGATCTTCCTGGAATGCATGAGGCCCAGGGATCCTCCGGCCACTGTGAAATCCTGTGCAAAGATCGCGACGGGAGCCCCGTATATCGTCCCCGTACCGATTATTACCCCATCGCTTGGTAGCGACTTCTTATCCATATCAAAGTCGCGGGCATCATGTTCCACGAAAAGGTCATATTCAATGAATGAATTTTCATCCAGAAGTGACATAATGCGTTCACGGGCAGTGCGTTTACCCAGGGCCTTCTGCTTTTCGATCGCCTGTTCGCCGCCTCCCTGGAGGATCTTGTCCCTCTTTTCATGGAGTTCCCGTATCTTCTTATTTACCGGCATATGTTTAATTTTTAGATAAACCTGTAGCTGATTTGTATGTTGGAATTAAGTGCAATTTTACAACAATTGTGCGATCTGTGAAATTATTTCGGGGCTATTCGGTACAGGACGAATCCTATTACCGCGTACAGAATGTTCGGGATCCACATCGCCATCATCGGCCCGAGGGTTCCCTTGATCGAGAACTGGGACGCAAACTGGAGGAACAGGATATATGAAAAGCTAAGGGCGAGTCCGATCCCGATGTTCATGCCGATCCCTCCCCTGATCTTCCTGGAGGAGAGGGTGACGCCGATCAGCGTAAGAATAAACACTGCGAAAGGATTGGCGATGCGCCGGTGCTTCTCGATAAGATAAAGCTTCAGTTCATCGGATCCCTGCAGACGGAGTTGCTTTATGTAATCGTTCAGTTCCGAGAACTTCATCGTTGAAACGAATCCCGGGCCCCTTGAAAAGTCTTTCGGGCTTATGGTGAGAGTGGTATCCATTCTCGACCCGCTCCTGATCGAATCGGTACCATCGTTGATCTTCCTCAGGAAATAATTCTGAACGATCCATTTACGCAGCGTTGTATCGTAGCGCACGCTGTTGGCTGAAAGCTTCGACTCGAGCTTACCCTCGTCGCTGAACTTTTCGATAGTGAAATTCCTTCCTGCCAGCGAAATAGGATTGAAGGATTCCATGTAAATCAGGACATTCTTCTGCACCTGCCTGTGAAGGTTGAGGACAGGTATCCTCCTTGAAGTCGAATGATAGTATTTGTCCTCAAAATCCATCCTTTTCAGGTTCGCCTGGGGAATGACAAAGTTCGTAAGGGCGAATGTGAATACAGCGATGAAAAATGATGATATGAAGTAGGGCCACATCATCCTGCGGAAGCTCATTCCGCTGTTGAGTATCGCAATGATCTCAGTGTTTGCTGCCATCTTCGAGGTGAAGAAGATGACTGAGATGAATACGAAAAGCGGCGCGAACAGCATCGCAAAATAGGGGATGAAGTTCATGTAATAGTCAAAGATGATCGCTCTTATCGGGGCATTTTTCTCCATGAAGTTGTCAATCTTCTCTGCAAAATCAAAGACAACTGCGATGGTGAGTATCAGGACGATGCTGAAAATAAAAGTGCCAAGGAACTTCCTTATGATGTATTTATCTATGAGCTTTATTTTCAGATTCATGATACCCTTGCTGAGAGTTTCTTTACCATTCCTGCCTTCCATTTTCCGAAAGTGCCGTCAAGTATCCTGCTTCTGGCGTCACCCACCAGCTTCATGTAAAATGCAAGGTTATGAATGCTTGAAATGATTGCCCCGAGTATCTCGCCCGATATGACGAGATGGCGGAGGTAGGCCTTGGAGTAAAATGCACTTACTTCGGAGGGGGCTTCGGGATCAATGGGGCTGAAATCGTTGATCCATCTCCGGTTCTTAATGTTTACTATGCCCTCGCTGGTGAACAGCATGCCGTTCCTTCCGTTCCTTGTCGGCATTACGCAATCGAACATGTCGATGCCGCGCTCGATCGATTCGAGGATATTTGCCGGGGTTCCCACTCCCATGAGATATCTTGGCTTATCCTCGGGCAATATCTCATTTACGATCTCGATTGCCCTGTACATTTCTTCGGCAGGCTCCCCCACCGACAATCCCCCGATGGCATTTCCGGCCATCGAGACGGAAGCTACCTTCTCGGCTGAGAGTTTGCGGAGATCATCAAATGTGCTCCCCTGGACGATCGGGAAAAGGTACTGCTCATAATCCCAGAGCGGGTCGGTGGTCCTGAATCGTTCCACCGCCCTGTCGAGCCATTGATGCGTGAGCTCCACTGACTTGCAGGCATATTTGTAATCGCAGGGGAATGGGGCGCATTCGTCCAATGCCATAATTATGTCAGCCCCGATTATTCTCTGGATATCAACAATGATCTCCGGAGTAAAGACATGCTTCGATCCGTCGATGTGAGATCTGAAAATGGCCCCTTCCTGGGTAAGCTTCCTGTTTCCGGCAAGTGAGAACACCTGGTAGCCGCCGCTGTCGGTCAGCATGGCTCCCGGCCAGCCCATGAATTTGTGCAGCCCTCCGGCCGCCTTTATTATTTCAGTCCCGGGACGGAGGTACAGATGATACGTATTTCCAAGGATTATCTTTGCCCCGATTTCATCTGACAGGTTTTTCTGAAGGATCCCCTTCACCGTACCGGCGGTACCGACAGGCATGAAGATTGGGGTCGGAATGTCACCATGAGCGGTACGCAATAACCCTGCCCTCGCCCTGGTTTCCGTATCCCTGCCCTCGATTTGAAACATAAACTTATTTTTGTTCCGGATGCACAAAGGTAATTCATTCGTTTACCTGTTAAAATTTATGTCAATAATTTTTAGGAGGTAAAACCCGTTTATCAATTTAAATTCATTTCATGCATTCAGATTATCTTATTAATATTGCTGTTAAGTTTGAAAGTCTGATGGTAATCCGGGATAACCTATTCTTCTTTATAGTTTTTATCAGCTTCTGCGTCACAGCATTAATACAGATATTTTATTACGTTTATTTCTATCTGGCTCCTTCAAAATTCAGGAAGGCTCAGAAGGAAACAGGTGATTTACCGGTCTCTGTGATTATCTGCGCCCGGAACGAGGAGGAGAATTTGCGTGAACTCCTTCCTTCGGTGCTGGAACAGGATTACCCTGATTACGAAGTAATTGTCGTAAATGATTGTTCAGAGGATGAATCTTTCGATGTTTTGGGCGGTTTCCTGAAAAAATACCCGCACCTTAAAGTATCGAATATCACAAAAGATCCCAAGTTCACTCACAATAAGAAATTTGCCCAGTTCATCGGCATAAAAGCCGCAAGTAACGAAATTCTGCTTTTCACCGATGCCGATTGCCGGCCGGTCTCCAGGGACTGGATAAAAGGGATGGTCAGCCATTTTGATGGTAAGACGGACTTTGTACTCGGCTACGGGGGATACATCAGGAAAAAGGGTCTCCTGAACAAATACATCAGGTACGACAGCATGACGATCGCGATGCAGTACCTTGGAATGGCTATAAGGGGGATCCCCTACATGGGTGTTGGAAGGAATCTTGCCTACAGGCGCTCATTCTTTTTCGACAGGAAAGGATTCGGCAATTACAGCCACCTGGTTTCCGGAGATGATGACCTTTTCGTAAACTCCAATGCCATCTCCGGAAATACTGCTGTTGAGTTCCGGAAGGAGGCACATACGAGATCCGTTCCGGCAAAAAATATTGGGGAATTCCTGCGGCAGAAAAGAAGGCATCTGACTACGGCAAGGTATTACAAATTGCTTCACAAGGTTATCCTGGCAGGGGAACCGGCAGCCAGGGTACTGTTCTATGCGCTCTTTGTTACACTGATGATCCGCCTTTACCTATGGCCTTTTGTCCTGGCGGTCTTTGCCGTAAGGCTCGCGATCCAGATCATCGTGCTTACCCTGATCCAGCACAGGCTTGACGAACGCGGATCGCTTCCCTGGTCACTGGCTTTTGACCTGGCCTCACCGTTTATGAACTCATTTATTTATATGGGCAGCATTAGAAAAAAAACCGGCAGAAACGTATGGAAATGAATGATGGTCTTTCGGAAAAAGCGAAGAACGATCTCGTTCTCGTAGATCTGGCCAGGGCCGGCAACGAAAAAGCATTTGCCAGCCTGCTGAACAGGTACCGTGATTCCATCTATTTCATGCTTCTCAAGATGGTAAACAATACCTCTGATGCCGAGGATCTTACAATAGAAGCCTTCGGTAAGGCTTTCCGTAACCTCGAATTATTCACGCCCGATTATGCATTCAGTACATGGCTCTTCAAGATCGCCACGAACAATTGCATTGATTTTATCAGGAAGAAGCAAGTCACTCCTACCCCCATCGACCAGCTTCAGGAGGACATGGAAAACCTTACTGTAAATATCCAGTCCGACCTGCCGGATCCGGAAGAGTCCCTGATCAACGACCAGAAAATAGCTGTCCTGAGAGATATCGTGAACCAGCTTAAACCCAGGTACCGCAAGCTCATTGAACTGAGGTACTACAAGGAATACTCCTACGAGGAAATAGCTTCAGAGCTCAATCTTCCCATCGGCACTGTGAAAGCGCAGCTGTACCGGGCAAAATCCCTGCTCTTCAATATTTTCACCAAGACCGGGAACAGGTAGTGCATGAAGTAATATTCAGATATTTCCCGTCACTTGAGGAGACCAGGAAGGAGAAGTTTGCCAGGCTCCGGGATATCTATAACCTCTGGAACGGCAGGATAAACGTTATATCAAGAAAGGACTTTGCCAATTTCTACACACATCATGTCCTTCACTCTCTTTCGATAGCTAAGATCATCGATTTTGCTCCGGGGACAAGGATCCTCGATGTTGGGACAGGGGGAGGCTTCCCGGGGATCCCGCTGGCAATACTTTTCCCCTCTTCTTCCTTCACCCTCCTGGACTCTGTGGAGAAGAAACTAAAAGTGGTATCCGCTGTCGTGGCGGAACTGGGTCTTGAAAATGTCATTGTATCGCGGAAAAGGGCTGAGGACGAAAAAGGCACGTATGATTATGTCATAAGCAGGGCGGTATCAGGGCTTCCGCAATTTGTGAGGCTCACTTCGGGAAGGATCAGTGACAGGAGCATCAACGCGATCCCGAATGGGATTTTTTACCTTAAAGGCGGCGATATCGCCGGGGAGATTAAGGCCCTGCGCCAGAAGCCATCCGTCTGGAACATCAGCGACTTCTTTGCCGAGCCCTATTTTGAAACAAAAAAGGTCATATTCATTCCTGTCAGAAATAAGTAAAAAATGACTGGCGTGATTGCATTATTTGAAAATATGACTATCTTTGCGCTTCAAAATTATCAGTTCAATTTTAAAAAACGCAGGATATGAAGAGGACCTATCAGCCTTCCAGGAGAAAGAGAGCTAACAAGCACGGTTTCAGGGAAAGAATGTCAACTCCCAACGGCAGGAGAGTCCTTGCATCACGCAGGGCAAAGGGAAGAAAGAAACTGACGGTTTCCGACGATCTGAAGCTGAAATAATCCAGCTTCTTCAAACAATATACAGGCACCCCGGCAAAGGTGCCTTTTTTATTTGGTCCCTGGTAATGTCGATTAGCTGGTGAAAGATTGCCCCGACGCGTTGGTCGGGATCTGCGCGGAGCTTCGACACGATTGCACGATTGCACGATCGCATATGACAAGACTTTTAATTACTTTTACGGTGCAGTAAAACTTGAATGGCAGATCTCATCGGTTATATAAAAGACCCGCTTTTAAGGGAAATCGCGGAAAAGGTGGCGGGAGGAACAAGGATCAGCCCGGCCGAAGGAATTGCTTTGTATGAAAAGGCTGACCTGGCGGTCCTTGGACTGCTGGCAGGGATCGTCCGGAGAAGGATCAACGGCAACTATGCCTATTACAACCGTAACTTTCATATCGAACCTACAAACAAATGCATTTATAACTGCCGCTTTTGCTCATATCACAAACCGGATGGAGATCCTGAAAGCTGGGAGTTCTCACAAGAGGAGATGCTGGGGATCGTGAAAGGATTCGACGGGAGGAATGTGACAGAGGTCCATATAGTGGGCGGAGTTCACCCGGGGCACGATATTCATTATTACGGCCAGCTGCTCCGTAGGATAAAGGATCACAGGCCTTCTTTGCACATAAAGGCATTTTCGGCGATCGAGCTTGATCATATGATCAGGATCTCGGGGCTGACACTGAAGCAGGGCCTTCAGCACCTCAGGGATTGCGGGCTCGATTCCATACCCGGGGGCGGTGCCGAGATATTCGATGATGAGGTAAGGAAGAAGATTGCACCTGAGAAATCCACGGCGGATACCTGGCTCGAGATCCATGAAACGGCCCACAATCTCGGTATTTCATCCAACGCCACGATGCTTTACGGCCATATCGAGCAGTACTCCCACAGAGTCGGGCATATGGAAAGGCTGCGGAGCCTGCAGGACAGGACAAAGGGTTTCAACGCTTTCATCCCGCTCAAATACAGGAAAGCCAATAACTCAATGTCGTGGCTCGGTGAAGTGAGTGTTACGGAGGACCTGAGGAACTATGCCGTTTCGAGGATATTTCTCGACAATATTCTGCATATAAAGGCTTACTGGCCCATGACCGGAAGGGAGACTGCGCAACTGAGCCTCTCTTTCGGAGCAGACGACCTCGACGGAACCATTGATGATACCACGCGGATCTACTCGATGGCCGGAGCTGAGGATGAGCATCCCTCGATGCCCGCCGGGGAAATATGCCTTCTTATCAGGGAGGCCGGATTTGAGCCTGCAGAACGGGATTCCCTTTATAATTTAATCAATACATTTGCGTTATAAATTAAGTCCGGACATCCTTTATGAGTCTAAAAAGCTTCATCTTCAGCAAACTCTTTCTGAAAAACCTGGCCCTGGCAGTTGTCATGCTTGTCGGATTCCTCATGTTACTGCTTATATGGCTTAATTTTTACACCAGGCACGGGCAATCAAGGAGGGTCCCGAATTTTATCGGCCTCACTCTCGAGCAAACCGAAAGGACAGCAAGAAAGAGCAAGATGAGGTACCAGATTTCCGACTCGGTTTACACTACCCTGGTGCCAAAAGGGTGCATAGCCGAGCAGAACCCGAAACCTGGTTTCAGGGTCAAGAAAGGCAGAAGCATTATTCTGACAATAAACGCATTCAATCCGGAAATGGTTGCGATGCCGAATCTTGTCAACCTCCCAAAGCGGCAGGCGCTGGCTCTTATCGAAGGTGCAGGACTGGAGATCGGCACCCTGCGGTATATCCCTGATATTTCGATCGATGTTGTTATCAATCAGCTTTATAACGGAAGGGATATCGCTGAGGGAGATTCGATTCAGAAAGGATCGATCATTGATCTTGTGCTTGGCAAGGGTCTCAGTAATCAAAGGACAGCTGTTCCCGATCTGATCGGTCTTAACCTGGAACCCGCCGTTAACAAGATATTGGGTGCATCCCTGAACCTTGGCACCTTTATTTACGATAATACTATTGTTAACAGGGAAGATACAGTGAATGCCTTCGTATTCAAGCAGAATCCCGAGTTCAAGGCTGATGCTTCTCTCCAGCTCGGATCTTCAATCTACCTCTGGCTCACGGTCGATTCTGCCAAATTACGCAATGATTCAACCTCTGTTTCACTTGATACCGTTTCAATTGCCGGACAGGATCCCGGCAATCCAAAATAAGATTGCCATCAGACAGCTGCTGATCTATATTATCTTCTTATTCATATGCCCGGCAGGCATCCTGGCCCAGGAAACAATTACCGGCCTGCAGGTCAATCCTGCGGTAAAAGCCGGTCATGAGACCCGCAGGCAATTCCGGCATGCCGTTGCCCAGACCGCCGTCGAGCTCCCTTTCTTCGATGACTTCTCAGGACATTCAATATTCCCGGATGAAAATCTATGGAGCGACGACTACGTTTTCATAAACAACAACTATACAGACCAGCAGCTTACAACCGGGGTCGCGACATTCGACTGCATCGACAATACCGGAATGCTTTATGAGGCGGCATCAATAGACGGTTTCGAGGCCGACCACCTGACCTCCCAGCCTATCAACCTCACCTACCCCGCATCCTCCAATATCTGGCTGAGCTTCTATTACCAGCCCGGAGGACTTGGCGATCCGCCTGAAATGAAAGACAGCCTTACACTCCAGTTCTATGCCCCGGCTGAAGATCAATGGTATTCGGTATGGAGGATGCCCGGTTCGGAAAGTTCAGATTTCAGGAGGGTAATGATAAGGATTGATCAGGCCAGGTACCTCCAGGCAGGGTTCAGGTTCCGGTTTACAAACTGGGCCAGCCTTCAGAAGCTTGATGACCAGGCCCAGATGGGGAACCAGGACATCTGGAACCTCGATTATGTATACCTCAACCGGAACAGGAGCGAAACGGACACAACAATGACGGATGTTGCTTTCAGGAAAGGTCTCAGATCGATCCTCAAGACGCATGAATCGATGCCATGGCAGGAATTTCAGCAGGTATACCTCCAGGAAATGGGATCATTCATTCCGATCCATTACAGGAACAATGATACAATTGTGAGGAATGTCACAAGGAATTTTGCGATCCGTGATGTTTACGGGAACACCGGCTCCTACTCCTTCTCCGCCGGGGCGACAAATATTGATCCCCTTACCAATGCCGACTATAATGCGAACCTGATCTACACGTTCAACACCAACGGGAACGACTCGGCACTCTTCCACATAACATGCATACTCAAGACCGACGATTTTGATCCGAAGCAGAACGATACTATAAATTATGACCAGGTTTTCAGCAACTACTTTGCATTTGATGACGGTTCAGCCGAGGCGGGGTACGGAATAAACGGATCGGGATCCAGGAATGCGATGGTTGCATATCGTTTCAGGACCTTCATGGAAGACACGATCAGGGCTCTGCAGATCTGTTTCAACGACAGCTACCTTAACAGCAACCGGAGGGCATTTGATCTAATGATCTGGAGTGCAAGCGGGGATCTACCGGGAGACATTCTTTATTCTGTTGAAGGGGAGATCGTAGAGGAGGCAGCAAGGATAAACGGGTTCTACACCTATGTCCTGCCTGAAGGGGTGCCGGTCAACGGTACATTTTACATCGGGTGGAAACAGGTTTCAGAAGCTTTCCTCAACGCAGGATTCGATTTGAATACTCCCCATCTGGGGAAACAGTTTTACTGGCTTAACGGACAATGGTTCGCTTCCCAGGCAAACGGCAGTGTGATGTTAAGGCCTGTTGTGGGCAAAGCCCTTAAAACAACGGGCATTCATGATACTGACCCCCCTGAAGGCAAAAGCTTCAAGCTCTGGCCCAATCCTGCTGTCAGCCTTATAAACCTGTCCTGCACTTCGCTCCGCGGGGGAGTGCCCGACCAGGTTTCGATTATCGACCTTGCAGGACATGAACTCCTGAAGATCACATATTCCAGCCAGGTGGATATCTCCCGGCTCAGGTCAGGGATCTATACCGTTATCCTAAGGCGGGACGGCAGGCCTGTCGGCTATCTCAGGCTGGTAAAATCAAGATAACATAATGGCAGAAGAAGAATATCCTGACCAGCAGGAGATGTTCGAACATTACCGGTTTACTATTGATCCCGGCCAGACATTGCTGCGGATCGACAAGTACCTAGCTTCCAGGATCGAGAACACATCGAGGACAAGGATCCAGAATGCAGCAGATGCAGGGAACATCCTTGTGAATGACAAGCCGGTAAAGCCAAATTACAGGATCAAGCCGGGCGATCTTATCCAGATCGTTCTGCCGATGCCGCCAAGGGAGGTAGAGCTTTTACCCGAGAATATCCCGCTCAACATTGTCTATGAGGACGATCATGTGATAGTGGTCAACAAGGAGGCAGGGATGGTGGTGCACCCGGCTTACGGTAATTACACGGGCACGCTGGTGAACGCACTGATGTGGCATTTCAGGGATCTCCCGCTTTTCAGCTCTGGTGAGCTTAGGCCGGGCCTTGTCCACAGGATCGACAAAGACACTTCAGGGATCCTTGTCCTGGCCAAGAACGAGCTCTCCCTGAACAGGCTCTCAAAGCAATTCTACGACAGAACGACCGACAGGAAGTATGTTGCACTCGTGTGGGGAGTGCCCGACCCTCCGGAAGGGACAATAGAAGGAAATGTGGGCAGGAGCATCCGCGACAGGAAGATCATGCAGGTCTTTCCCGACGGTAGCATGGGTAAGATTGCAATAACCCACTACCGGGTCATTGAGAATTTCGGGTATGTATCACTTGTCGAGTGCAAGCTCGAAACCGGGCGGACCCACCAGATCAGGGTCCATTTCAGCTGGATCAAGCACCCCCTTTTCAATGATGATGAATATGGCGGCGATAGGATCCTGAAGGGAACGACGTTCAGCAAATACCAGCAGTTCATAAGGAACTGCTTCAGCATCCTGCCCCGCCAGGCGCTGCATGCCAGGAGCCTGGCATTCAATCATCCCATAACCGGGAAAAGGCTCTCATTTGACTCGGAGCTTCCTGCCGATATGCAGGCTGTGATTGAGAAATGGAGGGCTTATATCTCGGGCAGGGAATAGAAGTAATTTTTGGTGTTACAGAGATCACTGAAAAGACACAGAGTACTCCATGATCTCTGTGTCACCGGATCTACCAGCTGCCGCCGGCGCCGCCTCCCCCGAAGCCTCCGCCACCAAACCCGCCGAAGCCGCCTCCGCCGCCTCCGAACCCTCCTCCACCGGAGAATCCACCCCAGCTTCCATTATGGCTCCTTCCTCCCGAGTTCATCATGGTAAGAAGCATCCAGAACGGAAGCCCTTTGTGGCCGATATTCCTCTGATTCGAATTCCCATTTCCCCTGGACGAGATCAGAAATACCAGGACAATTATAAAAATCACGACAGGCAAGGCTGCTCCGGCGTTCTTTTTTCCTGATTTCATGAACTGGTCAGCGGTGAACTCCCCTGACGTTAGCGACATGAGTGTACCGGCAGCCTTATCGAGTCCCTTGTAGTATTGCCCCTCCCTGAAGGCGGGCAAAATCTCACTGTCGATGATCCGTGAACAGGCAAGATCAGGCACGACTCCCTCCAGCCCGTAACCCGTGGCAATGGCAACTTCCCCCTGGGAATCCGCAGTTTTGGGTTTTACCAGTATCAGTATCCCGTTATTCTTCCCCCTCTGGCCAATCCCCCAGGCCTCTGCCAGCCTTTGGGCATAATCATTCTTATCGTAGCCGTGAAGGTCAGGTACAGTGACAATCGCTATCTGGGTTGATGTCGAGTCGTTGAATGCTACCAGCTTCTGCTCGAGAGCGCTGATCTCCGCACTGGAAAGCATGCCTGCAAAATCATTGACCAGCCTAGGTGGCTCGGGCTTTGCCGGAAAATCCTGCGCTGAAAGGTTCCCGGAAAACATATTAAGCAGGAAAAGCAAACCGGTGAATATGATGAAGTATCTTTTAACCATAGGACAGAATGTTATTCAGGCTCTGAAAATGAGATCTCGTCCGGCAGCTCGTTTACGTCGCCCTTTTGATGCGGGAAATGCTCCTTCAGCTGGGAGCCGGCCATAAGGATCCCCTCGGCAAGCCCCTCCGTGAACCTCCCGTTCCTGAAGTGGTCGTGGAGAATCGCGATGGTGCTGTCCCAGAAATTTTCAGGGACTTTTTCATTTATGCCCCGGTCTCCGATCACTGCAAATTTCCGGTCTTTGACAGAAAGGTAAAAGAGCACTCCGTTCCGGTCGGCTGTGGCATGCATGCCGATCTTCCTGAATATCCATGCGGCCCTGTCGAGTACGCTGCCCGACACCCTGGTCTCTATATGGACCCTGATCTCCCCGGAAGTCTCTTTTTCCGCTTCCCTGATAGCAGCCAGGATCTTTTCCTGTTCTTCCTTTGAAAAAAAAGTCGAGGCTTTCGTTCCCATTATCTTTTCATTAAAACTGAACCTGCGGTGCTTTCTCTGCGCCTGCTGCAGATTCAAAATACGGGCGTACTGTAAAGCCAGACATTCCGGCTATGATATTGTTCGGAAAGCGCTTGATATAAATATTGAATGTCTGAGCAACCTCGTTGAATTTTCTGCGCTCCACGGAAATACGGTTCTCAGTTCCTTCAAGTTCAACCTGAAGATCACGGTAATTCTGGGTTGCCGTCAGCTGCGGATACTGTTCCACAACTACCATCAAACGTGAAAGTGATGAGCTGAGATCATTCTGTGCCGACTGGAACTGCTTCAGGTTATCTGCAGTCATTTTTGCAGGATCAAGCGTAATCTGNGTTGCTTTTGACCTTGCCTCGATCACCTTGGTAAGGGTCTCCTGTTCAAAGTTGGCAGCTCCCTTGACGGTATTCACGAAATTGGGAATCAGGTCAGCCCTGCGCTGGTACTGGGTTTCAACATTTCCCCACTGGCTGGTCACTGCTTCCTGCCGGGTAACCATCCCATTATATGCCCTGATGCCCCAGGATATCATTCCAAATACTACAAGAGCGACAAATGCTCCTACTATGATCCAGATCAAACAACCTTTTTTCATTGCAAGTTTTTTTTTAAATGTTCAACCAAAGGTAATAATATCCTTGAAATGGGAAACAAGAGGATCTTCTTATTACATCGCCTGTCCGGGCTCTGTCTGACAAAAAATTCTTACTTTTAGCATCTGATTTTTGACCGATGAGAACTATAGCCATTGCTGCCGGCGGCGATTCCTCCGAATTCGGGATATCTGTAAAAAGTGCTGTCGAAGTGAGTAAAGCCCTATCTTCCAGGTATGTAACATATATCATTATGATCCGTGGCATTAACTGGTACTGGGAGGATCAAAAGGGCAGGTACCATAATATCGATAAGAACGATTTTACCCTGGTAACAGACACCGGGAAGATCAGGTTCGATGCCGTTTTCATTGCGATCCATGGCACTCCCGGTGAAAACGGGCTTCTCCAGGGATATTTTGATATGCTCGGTATCCCCTACTCCAGCTGCAACGCTTTCTGCTCTGCGCTCACTTTCAATAAGCAAGCATCCAAGCTTTACCTGAAGGAGTACGGCATCACCATGGCCAGAGCAATACTTCTGAGAAGGAACGATGAAGCTGCTCCGGATCAGATAATAGGTCATATAGGCCTCCCGTGTTTTGTAAAGCCCAACGAAAGCGGGTCCAGCTTCGGGGTAACCAAGGTCAAAACTGCAGAAGAGCTGCCGGCTGCAATCCAGACCGCCCTTAAAGAGAGTGATGATGTGCTGGTTGAAGCATTCATGAAGGGACGTGAAGTGGCTTGCGGGGTGGTGAGGGTGAAAGGGAAATCGTTGGTGCTGCCGGTAACGGAAATCATCAGCAAGAAGGAGTTTTTTGACTACGAAGCCAAATATGTACCGGGCAACTCCGAAGAAGTGACCCCTGCAGAAATGCCGGCTGATCTTACGGCCACCATCCAGGAGCTAAGCCTGAAGGTTTATGATCTCCTCGGCTGTAAGGGGATAGTAAGGGTCGATTTTATCGTAGTAGGCAATACCCCTCATTTTCTTGAAGTCAACACTGTCCCGGGGATGACGGAGGAGAGCCTTGTTCCCCAGCAGGCTGCTCATGCCGGCATAAGCACAGGTGATCTCTATTCGATGGTTATCGAGGACCTTTTCAGCTGATCATCCCCGGCTGCCTTCTCTTGCTGCAGGGGTTTTTCACGCGGCATTCACTTTGAAGCATTTCCGGCTTTTCCTTCCCCCGGCCCTGAAAGGGCTAGCCTGAGGGCACTCGTTGTTGTGAAATACTTGGTGATCATGGCGTTTACTTCCCATTGGGGCAATTCTCCATTTTTAAGGTACTCCAGGAATTTTGCCGTTACCTGGCCGAAATGCTCTTCATGCGAGACACGGTACCTGGAAGGGACAGAGATCCTGTAATCGCCATTTCCAAGCTTTTCTATCTCCAGGCTGTCATAAGGCAGCGACTTCAGGACATTGCCGAGCCTGGAAAGAAAACTCGTCCGGTCCCCTTTTATATTCTTGATATAGAGCATCGGCACAAATTTTTCTTCGGGACCCTGCTTTATGACCAGGCTGCATCCGGTGCCCCTCATCACGGAAAAGTGAGTGTCGCCTCCTCCTGCCGCAGGTTCAAAATTCCATGTGACCGATACTTTTGCCCAGACACCGTTGAGCCTGTAAACCATTTCCCCGTTTGAATAAACATTAAGAATGCTGTCTGAGATCCAGTCTTTCAGGAAAGCAGGGAATGAGTCCAGGCCTGTGACCTTTCTGAACTGTCCCGGGGATATGGGAGTCGGCCATCTTCTTGCTGAATTCAGAAGCACATCCGAGGTATCGAGCATCTTATCAGGAAAGCATTCCCACTGGACAAGATCCACCAGGTGCGTGGTCACATCCACAATGCCTTCGCCCTGCTGCTTCACATCAAAATACCAGGCAGGCCTCTGCAGCGGGACTCCTGAGACCATTTTAGAAAAGTGATGGACACTGATCTTGGTGACTGCGGGGTCATCCGCACTACCGGTCTCGAGCCATCCAAACACCGAGGGCTCCTGCGACAGGAGCTTTTGAAGGATGGTGGTTATCTCGTACCGTTCAGTCATGATGTCATAGAGGAGGATGCCTTTCTCCCCGGCAGCCCTGAAATCGTTCACTAGCGTAGGAAAATCATCCTTCGAGATGATCATTGGCTTGTCGGCCAGAACGTTCAATCCGGCCTTAATGCACCTGTCGATATACTCCGCCTTCTTCCCATTATTTCCTGAAAGGACAACGACATTGCCCTTCTTTTCCTGAAGCATCTTCTCGAAAAACCCGGGTCCGGTATACACAATCTCATTCCATGCTGTCGGATTAACGGGCCTCTTGTTGTACGAGGCGATCCTTTCAAGGTGCTTCCGGCAGTCAGGCCCTTCCGGTGCATAAACATATACATCGGGAGATACCTGCGGGTACATGGTCTTCTGTACAAGAGCTGCGTGAAAATGACCGGGGTCGGCAGTCAGAAGACGGACTTCATATTTCTCATCCATAGCAACTCCGTATTTTGGTTCATGCCTGTTTCGGGGACCTTGCGATCCGCATCCAGCCAACAAGGCTGACGAGAGGATTAAAAGCGCTGGTAATCTCATGGCCTGATCAGATTATGATTCTATGCCTGGCAATCCCTGGTTCAGATTTTCTGAACGTCTTTATTGAAAATTAAATGTCTCCAGCCTGTAGGAATCAACCGGTTCGCAGGTGCAGACCAGGTTCCTGTCGCCATACCCGTCATCTATCCGGCTCACGGAGGGCCAGAATTTATTCTCGATCACCCATTTAAGCGGGAATGCCGCTTTTTCCCTCGTGTATTTATGCGTCCACTCGTCGGCTGTAAGGACCCTGAAAGTATGGGGCGAATTCCGGAGCACATTGTCGTCCTTTTCGGCTTTCCCTTCCTGTATCTCCCGGATCTCATTCCAGATCGATTTCAAAGCTTCGATGAACTTATCGAGCTCCTGAAGCGGTTCCGACTCGGTTGGCTCCACCATAAGGGTGCCATGCACGGGGAATGAAAGGGTCGGGGCATGAAATCCGTAATCCATCAGACGCTTCGCGATATCAGCTTCGGTGATGCCGGCCTCTGCCTTGAAATTACGGCAGTCGAGTATCATTTCATGTGCAACAAATCCGTTGCTGCCCGTGTAAAGGATCTTGAACCAGCCTTTAAGGGAAGCTGCAATATAGTTGGCGTTCAGGATAGCAACCATGGATGCCTTTGTAAGCCCCTCAGAGCCAAGCATCAGCGAGTAAGCATGCGAAACTGTAAGGATATGGGCGCTCCCAAATGGTGCTCCTGCAACTGCGGTGGTTCCGTGGCTGCCACCGGTCTGAACGAGCGGATGTGACGGGAGGAACTCAGCCAGCTTGTCATTTGCAAGGATTGGGCCCATTCCGGGGCCGCCTCCGCCGTGAGGTATCGCAAACGTCTTGTGCAGGTTCAGATGGCAGATATCCGCCCCTATTCGGACAGGATTCGTAAGTCCCACCTGTGCATTCATGTTGGCACCATCCATATAAACCAGTCCGCCGTTCTCATGAATGATCCGTGACATTTCGATAACAGCCTCCTCAAAGACCCCGTGCGTCGACGGATACGTGATCATGAATGCCGCAAGCCTGTCGCGGAACTGGACCGCCTTGTTCCCCAGGTCCCCAACATTTGTGTTGCCCTTTTCATCGCACTCCACAACAACCACCTGCATTCCCGCCATTACCGCACTCGCAGGATTGGTACCATGGGCCGACGACGGGATAAGGACCACGTTCCTGTGGCCTTCACCCCTGCTCATGTGGTACTCCCGGATCACCATAAGCCCTGCATACTCACCGGCTGCCCCGGAATTTGGCTGGAATGATACCCCGGTGAACCCCGTGATTTCCTTCAGGACTTCCCCAAGCTCATCCATTACCTGGTAATAACCGCGAGCCTGGTCGGCCGGGACAAAGGGATGGATATTGCCGAATTCAGGCCAGCTCAGCGGGAAAAGTGAGGTTGCAGGATTAAGCTTCATGGTGCACGATCCGAGTGAGATCATGCTGTGGGTAAGGGAGAAATCCTTGCGTTCCAGGAGCTTTATATACCTCATCATCTCTGTTTCGCTCTGGTACTTGCTGAACGCAGATTCCTTCAGAAACTCTGATTTCCTCAGGAACTTTTCCTCGATGATCCTGCAATCGCAGAGAGCCTCTGCCTCTGAAGCGGTTTTGCCGGCTGCCTTTGCAAAGATCCTGACAATTGCATTGATCTCGCTTATTGTCGTTACCTCATCTGTGCTGATCATCACAACATTGCCGGAAGGATAGAAGAAGTTGATCTCCTCCTCGAGTGCGAATTTCCTGACAAGGTCCGCCGGGATATTTTCGGGCAGCTCAACTTTCAGGGTATCAAAGAATTGTTTATTTATTTGTTTGTAGCCCAGGTAATTGAGAGAATCGTTTATCGTACATGCACTCCTGTGGATATGCGTTGAAATCCCTTTCAGACCTTCAGGGCCATGATACTGTGCATACATTCCCGACATCGTGGCAAGAAGGGCCTGTGCCGTACAGATATTTGATGTGGCCCTTTCCCTCTTGATATGCTGTTCACGGGTTTGGAGCGCCATCCTGAGAGCCTGGTTTCCCTGTGCATCGACCGAAACGCCGATGATCCTGCCCGGCATGCTTCTCTTCAGCTCGTTGCGTGTTGCAAAGAACCCGGCGTGCGGACCGCCGAAGCTCATGGGAAGGCCCAGCCTCTGGCTTGACCCGACAACAATATCGGCGCCCCATTCACCGGGAGGCGTCAGGATCGCAAGGCTCATTATGTCGGCAGAAACACCGAGAAGGCAGCCTGCAGCGTGGAGCCTGGCAGCAAATTCCCTGTAATCGTTTATCCTGCCGGATGCAGCCGGGAATTGGGCAAATCCCCCGAAAAAGGTCTCATCAATTGCCGCGTCAGCTGAATTGCCGGTTACCAGCTCAATTCCGAGAGGTCCGGAACGGGTCTTCATCACATCAAGGGTCTGGAGGAAAACATCCTCATCAACAAAGAATCTGTTTGCCCCGGCTTTCACTGCCTGCCTCGACCTGCAGTTGAACATCATTATCATTGCCTCTGCAGCAGCAGTGGATTCATCAAGAAGGGATGCATTTGCGATCTCCATCCCTGTAAGTTCCATTATCACTGTCTGGAAATTAAGGAGCGCCTCAAGCCTTCCCTGGGAGATCTCCGCCTGGTAAGGCGTGTATGAAGTGTACCACGATGGATTCTCAAGGACATTCCGGATTATCACCGAAAGAGGGGCGACCCCGTAATATCCCTGGCCGATAAATGATCTGAACATCTTGTTTCTGGAGCCTATCTTCCGGATATGGTTCAGGTACTCATATTCGCTCATCGGCTCTGGCAGCCTGAGCTGGTTCTCAAGCCTGATAGCTTTTGGGATAGTCCTGCCGATCAGCTCCTCCATCGTTTTGATCCCTATTTTTTCCAGCATCCCGGGTATCTCGCTGTCGCGCGGCCCGATATGCCTGTATGCAAAGTTTAAAGAAGACATATGTAAATGTTTTTAATTGCTGTTAAATCTGTAAAAATTTGGAACAGCAAAATTAGCAATACTATATATTTTATAAAAGCGGGAAAATCAGCTGTTGATAAAAAAAGGATTCGACTCCGATTCCTTTTTAATTGTTGTACTCTCTCCATGCCCGGGGTATACGATCGTGTCGCCCGGAAGCGTAAATAGTTTGGATCGTATGCTGTTGATTAGTGATTCGTAATCCCCTCCGGGAAGGTCGGTCCTTCCGATGCTGCCGGAAAACAGGGCATCACCGGTGAACAGTGATTCTGATTTCCGCTCATAAAAAGCAAGGCTGCCTTTCGTATGTCCCGGAACGTGAAATATTTCAAATGATGTTTCACCGAATATGACTGTTCCTCCTTCGCTGATGAATCCTGCGGGTTCCGGAGGCACCTCCATCTTCAGTCCGAACATGGCTGCGTGGTTGATTGCGTTCTTCCTGTCAGGTTCTTCTTCCCTGCTGCAGAATGTCCTGAGACTATATTTTTCCAGCATGAACCGGTTCCCAAATACATGGTCGAGGTGGCAATGGGTGTTCAGGAGAAGCACCGGCTTCAATCTATTCTCCGACACGAATCGCCCGAGCACGCTGAACTCCGATGCCGTATAGCATCCGCAGTCGATTACCGCGCATTCTCCTGTTGCATCCCAGACAANATAAGTGTTTACCTGGATCGGCGAGAATACCATTCTTCTGATTTCCATAGCCTCTTACTTCTTATTTACAATACCTTTCAGCATGGGCACGAATACAAAATTCCCGTGTGATGAATAATCGTATTTATCTTCATCTGAACGGACTACCAGGGTCATCACCTGGGATTGCAGGTCCCCTACCGGTATTACCATGCGGCCGCCGACCTTAAGCTGCGGGAGGAGTTTTTCCGGGATGGCCGGAGCAGCAGCGGTGATCACTATCCCGTCGAAAGGCCCGTACTGAGGCTTTCCCTCGTATCCGTCACCCAGGAAGAAATCTGCAGTATATCCGAGCGTTGAAAGAGTCTGCTGGGCCTTAAGATAGAGCTCCCGGAACCGCTCGATAGTATATACCCTGGCTCCCATTTCGGCAAGTACGGCAGCCTGGTATCCTGAACCCGTCCCGACCTCGAGGATCTTATCCCGTCTCTTCACATTTAACAGGGAGGTCTGGACAGCCACCGTATAGGGCTGAGAAATTGTCTGCCCCGCAGATATCGGAAATGCCTTGTCGGCATATGCGTGATGCAGGAACGCCGGATCCATGAAATCGTGCCTGGGAACCTTGTTTATTGCACTGAGCACCTCCTCATCGGTAATACCTTTTTGCCGCAGCTCTTCAACAAGCTTCTTGCGTTTTCCTTTGGCTTCAAATGAGTCGGTCATCTGGTCGGGATTATATTTGTGGCAAAGAAAAGAAAATTAGCGGAACATGTCTACAGCAGGCTGAATTTTGCCAGTGCCTTGTAAACGGGTCCTGTCTGCATCAGGATACTCTCGAAGAGTATCACCTCTCCGACGGTGACTTTCTGGAATTCAGTTCCATAATATCGTTCAACCGCCTCCTTTAAGTTTTCAGTGTTCCTTATGGTCCTTATCCTTCCAAGAGTGAGATGAGGCCTGAAAGAACGCTCCTCGACCACAAAGCCGGTCTCAGCCAGACCCAAATTAACTGCCTCACTGAGCTCTGTCAGCCTCTCCGCCTGTTTAACCCCTGCCCAGATGACCCTGGGTTCCCTGAAGTTCTTAAAAACACCCACACCCTCCAGCGTAAAGCTGAACTCCCCAAAACCGGAACATCGTTCACTCAGCATCCTGATCAGGATCTTTATCCTCTTTTCGTCGGTATCTCCCAGGAATGCCAGGGTCAGGTGTGTGTTGCCGGGATCTGTCCATTTTATGCTTTCAGACGCCAGCAGCGATTTAATGGTGGCCGCCGCCCTCATCAAACCGGTTCCGGGTTCCACATTGACAGCTATAAAGATTCTCTTCATCCTTATCCGGGGGATTGTTACAGGTTTCCGTTCTCGATTTCATGCATCAGCGATTCAATCAGCAGGTCTTCGCCTTCGGGATCATAGCCCTCCTTCAGGTTGGTCCCGAAAATCCGTGCAATGCTTTGCCAGAAGGCGGCAGAAAAGCTTCCCCTGTACTGCCTGATAAGATCATATGATGTATTGGCCGTCTCGCGGTCAATGAGCTTCAGCAGCAGCCTGCCCTGCGTAATGGTCATATCCTTTACATCGTCCTCATATTCACCGAAAAGCTCTCTTTCAGTCTGCCTCAGGTATTTTTTCCGTGCATGATCATCCTTGATCTTCTCCAGACCAGCATTTATCTCCGCAAGCCTCGATTTGACGATAACGGCGTACGGGTATACCTTCTTGAGGTTGTAGATCAGCCTGTCGTATTTCCAGTACGGGAGTTTCTTTTCGCTTCGGGGGCTTCCCACAATAAGGACTTCCTTGATATTTATCTCCGGCAGTGTTATCCCGTTCCTTTCCACCTCATGGAGGTAAAAATGCTTTTCCAGGAGCGTATCAGCCTTGACCACCGACGTATCCTTTTGCGCCGTAGCTTGCCCGAATAACCCTAATGTCAGAAGAGTTGAAAGCAGCAACCTCACCTTCCTGCAAATTTTTACAAATGTATCAAATAACAGGCCATTTGGTAAACGGCCGGTCCGGTTCTTAAATTGCGACTTCAATTCTTTTCATGCCTGGCTCCTGTTTTTGTCATAATTCATTTGTTTTGTTTCCCCAAAAATTTAAATTTGAAAAAACCTTCATTTTATGGCATTGACTGTTGAAGATCTTGAAGATCCGTCAAAATACAGGCAATCACTGAAGCTTCCCTACGATGAAATGATCCCGTTCATTCTTGACTATATCAGGCGAAAATCCGTCCTGATGATCTTCTTCTGGTCATGCTGCATCGTCTTCCTGGGGATGGCCTCAATAGTAAGGTTTAACATCAGCGGGTATTTCCCCCTCAGAAATATTTTTTATCATTCAATTCTCGGATTTGTAATAATGCCGCTCATTTACGCCCCGTTCCATGAGCTGCTACACGTAATACCATATTTTTTTACAGGAGCACGCCGGATCCGGATTGGCATGGACCTCAGGCAATACTTGTTTTACGTAACCGCTCACAGGCATGTAACAAATTCATGCCAGTTCAGGTTCGTTGCGCTGGTCCCGTTCCTGGTGACAAGCATCGGGCTGGTATGGCTTATACTTGTGCTCCCCGGTCTCTGGAAGTGGAGCCTTGCTCTTTTCCTGTTCGCTCATACGACCATGTGTGCAGGGGATTTTGCCCTTCTGAATTATTACGCCCTCCATAAAGGCAGAAAGATCTATACCTGGGATGATGCTGACGAAAAGGTTGCCTATTTTTATGAAGAGATCTGATTACTGGCTCCCATGCATCGGCATGGCAGGCTAAAATACCAAAAACAAGAAAATGAAAAAACTCATCCTTACCACTTTACTCGTTTTCGGTTTTCTGGCAACCGGTGCCGGACAGAAAAAAATTGTCCGTCTCCCCGACTTGCCGGGCTATGTGACCCTGAAGTGCGATCTGCATATCCATACCGTATTCTCCGATGGTGATGTCTGGCCTGATGTCAGGGTTGATGAAGCGATTCGCGACGGGCTTGATGCAATCGCAATCACCGATCACATCGAGTACACCCCCAAGAAAGATTACATAAAGACCGATTACAATGCTGCCTACAACATTTGCAGGGACTATGCGGCTGAAAAGAATCTGATCCTGATACACGGCGCTGAAATAACGAGGGACATGCCTCCGGGTCATTTCAATGCCCTGTTTATCGAGGACGCTTCCCCCCTGGTGCGGGATTCGGCATATGATGCCATTGCTGAGGCGGTAAAACAAGGCGCTTTCATTCAGTGGAACCACCCGGGCTGGAAAGCACAGGAGCCAGATGGGATCCCGAAACTGTACAATATCCACCTTCGCCTGCTTAATAACGGCTGGATAAACGGCATAGAATTCTTCAATGAAAGCGAATATTATCCGCTGGTGCTGACTTTCTGCCAGAAATACAACCTTGCTGTAACCGGGAACAGCGACATTCACGGGCTCATAAGTGAATTCTATACTGCACCAGCTTATTCCAACCGTCCCATGACCCTTGTATTTGCAAAGGAGAGGACTCTGCAGGCTCTTAAGGAAGCATTGTTTGCCGGGCGAACGCTGGTTTACTTCAGGGATATCATTGCAGGCAGGGAAGATCTGGCACTGCCATTCTTTCAGGGGTGCATAAGGGTATCAAAACCATATATGGTTACCGATAAAAGCATATTTTTCGAGATAACAAATAATTCCGACATACCTTTCCAGCTGGTAAACGGACCGGTAAATGCACCTCCGGAGATCCATCTGGCACCAAATTCGGTAACGAGGGTCGTTGTCGACAGGAAGTTTTCCGGAGCTCTTCTCTATGATGTGAAGAATATCATCACCGGGGAGAACAAGGTGCTTAAGGCGGAGTTGAGGTTCTAAGGCTAAGTGGTTGCTGGGTGCTGGTTTGCTGGTTTATCCGAATGGCAATCTGGTCCCTTCTCCTGAGACTGTATCATTAGTCCCTTGTTTACCTTTGTGATCCCGATAGCTATCGGGACACAAAGGAAAACACGAAGTCGCTCAAAGGTCGGTTTGCTGCAAAAGTTACTTTTGATACATCCCTTCAACGCCAGGTCCGGTTTGCGGGTTTACGGGTCTTGATGATCAGGATTTTCATTATCCTGGAACTAACAAGTTAACAAGTTAACCAGCTAACCAGCACCCAGCACCCAGCAACTCTCTAAAACCTCTCCTTAGCCAGCCTCAAAACATCATCATCCCTGGTTACAGGCCTCATCCGGAAGGAGTACTCATATTTCCTGTCCAGCAGCCGGTACTGGGGATGTATCTCAGCACCCCAGGAGTCATCGCCGCCCACACCCATCTGGCCCAGGTCCACATTGAGGTTTACCAGGTCGCGGGGTTTCACATCATTGATGTGCCTGTTTGCGGTTTTGGCATCCGGCCTGTACTGTGAAAGCTTGCCGGGCGATTCGAAATCGTCGTGGATGTTTTTCAGGGCGGCGAAGCATATCAGCGGGCTTCCGCTGATAAGCAGCCCGTAGCCATTATCGTCGGTAAGGGTAAGCCACCTGGTATCGGTCTTGTAACCATTCTCCTGCGGCCTCACATACGGGACATACTGGTCATCGACCGTACTCTCGTAGATACCCACATCGGCAGCTTTCTTCCTGTCGGCATAGTTTTCCTGGGGACCGCGCCCGAACCATTTCAGGTTTGAATAGTCATCCGGGAGCTGCATCTGCATCCCCATGCGGGGCAGTTCCGGGACCCCGTCTGACACTTTCGAGAACTGGTTCTTTACAATGATGTCGCCCGAACCCAGGATGGTATATGTCGTGACATAACCAGCAATCTTCTCACCCTTATCCCCGGAAATATCGTAATCGAAAGTCACAACAACTTTCCCCATTTCAGGCTGGCTGATACCGGCCTTCTTCACGGTTGTTTTCTCACCCGCTTTTTTCCACACGGCCAGCTTAATATCACCGCCGTAGCCATAATCATTATCCGTAAGCGGACGCCAGAAATCAGGTTCCGGGCCTTTCCTGAGCAGCTCTTTCCCCCTGAAGGCAAAACTTTCCATCCTGCCGCTTTCGAGGTTAAATTTCACAACGAGGTCCTTTCCGCTGACAGTGAGTGACTTATCTTCTGTTTTTGTCTGAAGTACCGCGAGTTCATCACCCTTTCCGGCATAAGGTTTTCCTTCCACGGGCAGCTTGAACTGGGCTGAGGCATAAATATGATCTTCCGGAACGAGGTTCCATGCGTCGGTCCTGGATACCCTGAAATTTAGAAAATATTCCGTTCCCTGTGCCAGGTCAATTCCGGAAACCGGGATTGTAACCAGGGTGTCCTTTTTCGGTTCCAGGTCCCTGAATGTGATCTTCCCTGACCTGATTGCCGTCCCGTCGGCCATAATATCCCAATCGCATGCAAAGGCTGAAAGGTTCGTAAAATCGTACTTGTTGACGATCCTGATCTGCCCGGCAGCCAGGTTGACAGGATCAAAACCTACATTTTGGTAGGTCTTTTTCACCTCGCTTAGAGCGGGCTTGGGAGTCCTGTCGGGCCAGGTCAGTCCGTTAATGCAGAAATTGCCATCACTCGGGATGCCTTCCTCACCGTAATCCCCACCATATGTCCAATATCTTATGCCGTTCTCATCTGTTTTAAGAAATCCCTGATCGACCCAGTCCCAGATAAATCCCCCCTGCAGTTTGGGGTACTTCTCAATCATGTCCCAGTAGTCCTGGAAGTTCCCGTCGGAGTTGCCCATGGAATGAGCATATTCGCACATTATCAGCGGTCTGTCCTGCCTGGCGTCCTTTGCATATGCTTCAATTTGCGATATCCTTGCATACATCGGGCAGTAAATATCTGTATGGCGTTCCGGGGCATTGGTGCTCTGCTCCGCCCTCTCATACTGGACTGGCCGGGATTCATCCCTGCTCTTGGTCCATTTGTAGTCAGCCAGAAAGTTATGCCCGTCGCCCGCTTCATTGCCAAGCGACCATATTATGACAGACGGATGATTTTTATCCCGCTCCACCATCCTCTGCATCCTGTCGAGATGGGCTGCTGCCCATTCCGGCTTGTCAGCAAGTGTCACGTCCTTATCGTAACCGATGCCATGCGACTCGATATCCGCCTCATCCACAAGATAAAGGCCGTACCTGTCGCACATGTCGTACCATAATTCCTGCTCCGGATAATGCGAGGTCCTTACAGCATTGATATTGTGGCTTTTCATGATCCTGATATCCTTCAATACCGTCGCCTCATCAATTACGTGACCTGTAATTTCATGGTGTTCATGAATATTGGTGCCCTTTATCCTTACCGGCACTCCATTGACAAGAAACTGGGAGTTTATAATTTCTACCTTTCTGAAGCCAATCTTTGAGCCGACGCTTTCGAGGATCTTCCCCGTGCCATCCTTCAGCGTCAATACGAGGGAATAAAGTTCGGGCGTTTCAGCGCTCCATTTCTTTGCCCCGGGAAATGGCTGTATGAAGGCAATTTCTGCCTTACCTTCGCTCAACTTTGAACCCTTCGAATCGGCCCAGATCTTCTGACCGTTGTCAAAAAGTGATGATTCAACCGTAAAATCGTCCTGATCGGGGGCATCGCCTATAAGTGAGACACTTACTTTGAGCAGGCCGTCCTTGTAATTCTTTTCCAGGTCGCCTATGGCAAAGAAATCATTTATTCGAGTTCCAGGCCTGGCATGGAGGAAAACCGAACGCTGAATACCGCTGAGCCTGAAAAAATCCTGGTCCTCCAGGTAGCTCCCGTCACACCACCTGTAAACCTCAACAGCTATTGAATTTGAGCCTTTCTTCAGGTATTTGGTAATATTGAACTCGACAGGGGTTTTACTGTCCTTGCCCGACCCTGCAAGCTGTTCGTTGATCCAGACATAGAAAAATGAGCTTACGGCTCCAAAATTAAGGAACACCTCCTTCCCTTCCCAGTCAGAAGGGACTTTGAATGTTCTTTTATATGAACCCACAGGGTTGAATTCGTGGGGTATTTTTGGAGGATCACTCCGGAAAGGATAGGTAATGTTAACATAGATTGGAACATCGTATCCCTTCATCTGCCAGTTTGACGGGACCTCGATGTTGTCCCAGTCGCGCGTGTCATAGTCTTCCTTAAAGAACCAGTATGGCCGCTTATCCGGGGATTTTTCAAAATGAAATTTCCAGATCCCGTCAAGGGAGAGGTAGTCCGGGGATCCAGCCTTGTCTCCATTAAGTGCCGACGCCTCATCGGGAAAGCTGATCAAAGTAGCGTGGGGGGCTTCCTTGTTCAATCCCGTGATGGCAGGATTCTCCCAGTCGCGCGGTTCCTTTTCGGTGAATGCGATCCCATCGTATTTCGAGTATTTCTTACACGACGCCAGTAAAACAAGTACGATAAGGAGGGTTCCCTTAAGCTTTTTCATTTCAATTGAGATTTGATATGAGGTTTAGTCGATTTTGCTGTTCCTGATCTGGTTATTTGCCTGCAAACCTGTATCCCACCGATACCTGGATCATCCTGTTGTACCAGGGATCTACATATTCCACGGCTGTGGTGGCAGGGGTGAATCCGTGAATGTACCTGACCGTAAAATTAATATGGGATGGAAGGTTGATTTCTGCGCCAGCTGCCATGGATAACTCGAAACTCTCGTAGTAATCCTTGATCTCTGACTTTACATCCGCAGTCATATCCTTCTGCGTCGCATTTATCCTGTAGCTTATCACTGGACCGGCATGTACGTTAAGATACTTGAGGGGCTGATACCGGAATAATAACGGCACATCCAGGTACGTGACAATATCTTTCATATTGTCATAGAAATCCTTCCAGTGGGAGCCTCTTCCCGACACCATCAGCTCGCCCTGAAAGGCCATCTGGCGTTGAAAGAAATAATTACAGAATCCCCCGACATTCACCCCGATTATGTCCCTTATCGTTACATTGGCGTCATTGCCAGGGCTTGCCTGCCAGGTGAGGTTGGCGCCTCCCTTGATGCCGTATCCCAGTTTCGACACTGGCCGTCTCAGATATCTCGACTGGCCCTCTGCCACTGAAAGTTCAGCCAGGGCTACAACTAAAAGAAAAATGGCAATTATCCTTTTCATCACTCTGCTACCGGATTACTTTCTAATTAAATCTAAAATTAGCCAAAAATCGAAAATGAGCAAAATTTAATAAAGAGACAGCGTTTGAAGACGCATTTATGATTTAACGGCGCCGCCCTGGCGGGTTATTTCTTCTTCTACCCGCTAATCACTAAACGCAATAACAGGAAATAATATTTCTCAGAAGAGGCCTGAGATCTTTCCATCCGAATCAATGTCAATCTTTTCCGCGGAAGGGGAGTTGGGCAACCCGGGCATCCTCATTATCGTACCTGCAATCGGAACAATGAAGCCGGCACCTGAAGAGATCTCTATTTCCCTGATCCTGATAGTGAACCCTTCCGGCCTGCCCCTTACATTCTGATCATCCGACAAGGATTTCTGGGTTTTGGCAATGCAAACAGCCAGGCTTCCGAACCCAAGCTGGTTTATCTTTCCGAGCTGATTTTTAGCCTTCACGGTATATTCCACATGATGGGCTCCGTACATTTTCGTACAGATAGTCTCAATTTTCTTTTCAAACGGCCAGTCAAGCTCATACAGGTAACTAAAAGAATTTTCAGTACCGGCCGTTGACCGGATGACATTTTCTGCAAGCTCCAGGGCTCCTTCTCCGCCCTTTGCCCAGGCATCGTTGATTGCAGCCCGTATCCCCATTTCCCGGCAATGCTCCTTAATCATAGAGAGCTCTTCCGGCGAGTCGGCCTCAAACCTGTTTATTGCAACCACCGGGTTGAATCCGAAATGCCGCATGTTCTCGATATGCTTGTCAAGGTTGGCGAATCCGCGTGAAAGGGCGGCATTATCCTCAAGGTGCAGGGACGACAGCTTAACGCCGCCATGGTACTTCAGGGCCCTTACAGTTGCGACCAGCACCACTGCGCTTGTCCTGATGTTCCCCACCCTTGATTTGATATCAAAGAACTTTTCTGCCCCGAGCTCGCTCGCAAAGCCCGCTTCCGTAACGACATAATCGCTCAGCGACAAGCCGGTTTTTGTGGCAATGATCGAATTTGTACCCTGCGCAATATTGGCAAAAGGTCCCCCATGAATAATGGCAGGGGTTCCTTCAAGGGTCTGCACAAGGTTTGGCTTGATGGCGTCCTTAAGGAGTGTAGCCATCGCTCCCTGGGCTTTCAGGTCCCTTGCAAAGACCGGCTTGTCTGAATAAGTATATCCTATAAAGATGTTCCCGAGCCTCTCTTTCAGGTCGTCACGGTTTTTTGCCATGCAAAGGGTGGCCATGACCTCCGATGCAGCGGTTATATCAAATCCCGACTGCCGCGGTACCCCTTCCGTAGTGCCGCCCAGCCCGATTACTATGTCCCTCAGCGATCTTTCATTCATATCCATCACTCTCTTCCACTCGATCGTCCTGGGATCGATCCCCAGGTTGCCTTCACCGCTCTTAAGCTGGATATTGTTGTCGATCAATGCAGCAAGAAGGTTATGGGCTTTTTCCACAGCAGAAATGTCGCCCGTGAAATGCAGGTTGATGTCTTCCATCGGAATGACCTGTGAGTAGCCTCCTCCGGCCGCACCGCCCTTTATTCCGAACACCGGACCCAGAGATGGTTCCCTGAGAACGACCGTGGTTTTCCTGCCAATCCTGTTAAGCGCCTGAGCCAGCCCGATCGAGGTGGTTGTCTTGCCTTCGCCCGACGGGGTCGGGGTGATGGCGGTGACAAGGACCAGCTTCGCCTTTGCGGCTTTCTCCTCATCAATGAAATGCAAGGGGATCTTTGCCTTGTACTTTCCGTAAAGCTCCAGCTCATCTTCAGGTATCCCAAGTTCCGCAGCGATCTCGGATATCAGCCTTATCCTGGCTTCCTGGGCAATTTCTATATCTTTTTTCATAGGAAGGTTTTTTTTTCAGACCATGAAAGTAACAATTCTTTTCCGATAAGAAGGAGGCAATTAATAAGGCAGGTTTGTTTGCACAATCATTCATTTTGACTTAAATTGTTATGGTTTTGCAATCAAAAATCAAATGCCATGGAAAGTAAGATCAAGGAGCTCTATGAATCGTACAGAAAAGGAACGACCGGAAGGAGGTCATTCCTGAGGTCCCTCGCACTCCTTACAGGAGGAAGCGCCGCTGCAATGGCAATAATTCCGGTCCTGGACCAGAATATGCAGGAAGGCTCAAAAGAAATGCAGGAATATCCCGGGCTTATAACCGAATTCATTAATTATCCGGGGGAATCGGGTCCGATGAAGGCTTACCTGGCCCGGCCTAAGGAAGGCACAAGGTATCCAGCCGTGATCGTCATTCACGAGAACCGCGGCCTGGTTCCTCATATTGAGGATGTTACCCGCAGAATGGCCCGTGAGGGATTCCTGGCCCTGGCGCCTGACGCACTCTCTCCAATTGGCGGAACCCCTAAGGACGCGACCAATGTGCCCGAAATGTTCAAAAAGCTGGATATGCAGCAGACCGTAAAGGACTTCGTGGATGCTGTTAAATACCTGAAGACAAATCCACTTACCACGGGCAAGGTAGGCTGCACCGGATTCTGCTGGGGCGGCGGGATGACGAACCAGGTTGCAGTCAATTCACCCGACCTGGATGCCGCCGTACCTTATTACGGGCGCCAGCCTTCCGCCGAGGATGTCGAAAAGATAAAAGCGCCGCTGATGGCCCATTATGCGGAAAATGACCCTATGATCGACCCTGGGATCCCAGCATTTGAAGAAGCCCTTAAGAAGTACCACAAGGACTACCGGATATTTATTTACCCGGGTACAAGCCATGCTTTTAACAATGATACAAATCCGGAACGGTACAATGAAAGCGCCGCGAAGCTGGCATGGTCAAGGACCGTCGCGTTTTTCCGGGAAAAGCTGAAGACCTGAGCCGGATTTACCCGGAATTTTATCCGGGGTTCATCCATGCAGTCCGCACCGTATCAATAAATGGCCTGCAACGGGTAAAGAAATGTTTATAGCCTTCACAAAGGTAATTAAGGTCATACCTGCCGTCCGGAGTTTTTTTGATCCTGTTCTTCGGGCATTCGCCATTGCACATCTCAAGCACCGGACACTCGAGGCAAACGGGCGGAAGCAATTTTTTCCTGTCGCCAAAAGCCTTCTGCCTCTCAGAGTCGAGAAATTCGGCAATTGATCCGGCAGTAATGTTCCCTACCAGGTGGTTAGTGTCAACATAATGATCGCAGGAGTAGAAACTCCCGTCATGTTCAAGCACCGGAACGCCCCCGCAGCGCTCCCTGAATATGCACAATGTGTGTTCCTGGCCAAAGGCGCATCTCAGCGCTTCCTCAAAGATCTGAACTTTCACATTTCCGATATCCTCCCGCCTCCATTCATCAAAGATCTCTGACAGGAAGGTGCCGAATTCCAAAGCTCCCACTGAAGCCCTGTTTACTCCGGCAGGATCTGACGGGTCAGGCTCGACCAGCGGCAGAAAGGTTATGAACCTGGCTCCAAGCTCTTTTAAAAAGCCGTACACTTCCAGCGGAAACCTTGCATTGACTGAACTAACGACACACAGGATTTCTGCTTGGACATTGTATCGCTTCAGGAGCCTGTACCCTGCAACCGCCTCTTTAAAGGTTCCCTTTCCCCCCGGAGTACGCCTGAAGGCATCGTGAAATTCCGGCGGTCCGTCAATGCTTATCCCGGTAAAGAATCCTTCATCCGAAAGGAAGCCCGCCCACTCATCATTTAACAGGGTGCCATTGGTTTGAATGCCGTTAAGGATCAGCATCCCGGGTTGTGCATACTTTTTCTGGAGCCGGACCGCCTTGCGGTAAAACCCGATACCCGCCGCAAGCGGCTCTCCGCCGTGCCACGAAAACGTCACATTGCGGCCTGGCGAAGCCTCGATATTCTGCTTTACGAACAGTTCCAGCACACGGTCGCTCATAAGCCGGGCATTCAGCCTCCCTGGATTCCCTTGATTGTTAATATAATAACAATAGGTGCATCTGAGGTTGCACATGGCGCCTGCAGGCTTGGCAAATACCTGGAATTCGCGGCCGGTCTGTTCCATATTCAGCCTGGCTGATTTTTAGATGTATCTTCCCATCCAATGATTTTACTACCGGCGCTATTGTCGACTGCCATGCGGATCCTCCACTCAGGGGGGTAGTAATTGTTCAAGCGCCTGCCGATATTGTTCACGAAACCGAGAATGACCGACTGGAGGGTTACCAGTACCCAACCGGCAGGAACACTGACATCCTTCAATTCCTCCCTTTTCAGGTACCTGACGGCCTGTTCGTATGTAAGCTCAGCCGACGGAAAGGCGTTGGCCCTGATTCCGGTTGACAATGCCAGCTCGTGCGATGGTAGATAGTCCCGGCCCTTGATGGTGCTTATCCCAGTTCCCTGCTTCACCAAACGCAGTGTCCCCGCCAATAATTCATACTCGCTGACACTACCCGGAAAGTAAAAGAGCTCATTACCCCGGGACAGGACCCCGGCACTGTCGAAAATTGACAGCGATTGGGCTTTCCTCAGGTCATCTTTTGAAGGTCTCAGGTTTTTGGAGCCGCGGAATCCTTTCGGCACATTACCTGTGCTTTCCCGCTTTCTTAACACTGAAATGAACAGCCCTTCGCCTTTTATCCGGCCGGGATGAAACCCGAAGCCCCTGATATTCCCAAGGCTGATTTCCGTTATCCCTTCATATTCAGGAATATCCGGCCTGATTGACTCCGCATTTTGCTTTCCGGCGAGCCAGATAATATTCTCCTCATTCTCGGATGGATTGAAAGTGCAGGTAGAGTAAACCAGCAATCCATCCTCCTTCAGCGCCGGCCACGCATCCATCAGGATCCTTCTCTGCCTGAGAGAGCAATGGCAGGCATTCTCCTCCGACCATTCGGAAACAGCGGTGCTGTCCCTGAACATCCCTTCGCCCGAGCATGGTGCGTCAATAAGGATGACATCAAAAAATCCCTCAAGCCTGCTAAACGCCGACGGGTCGTTCCATGTCACGACAGTATTGGGAACTCCCCATTTCGTAACATTCTCAGCCAGTATCCGGGCTCTCGTCCTGATGGCATCATTTGCCACTATCAGGGCTTCCGGCCCGGCGAGTGAAGAAAGATGAGTAGTCTTGCCGCCCGGAGCTGCACAGAGGTCCAGGATCCTGAGCGGGCCCTGGCCGATGAGGCCTGATCTGAAAAGCTGTTCGATAAACATGCTCGATGCTTCCTGCGGATAATAGCATCCGGCATGAAACATCGGATCCGGGGTGTACAATGGCCTTCTGTCAAGGTAAAATCCCCGGCTGCTCCAGGGGACAGGTTCTGATGCGACGGGCCTTCTGTCCCATTTCGCAGGATTTATCCTGATGCTGACAGGGGAAGGCTCACCAAGGGCTTTAATAAGAGAGCCTGAATCAATATAATTCTGCAGCTTGATCCGCTCTATGAACTTATCGGGCAGCATCGTTCAATTTAATGAGTCAGTTTGGCTTCTCTCGTGTGATATCTGCATTAAATCAGCGCCATAACCGGACCGGCAGCTCCGGCCTTCAAAACTGATCCAGCTGGTGATTTGTCAGTTTTCCTGCTCTGTTTCAGAAGCATGGTCCGGAATTCTGCTTTTCGCAAATCGTCTCCAAAGGTAGAACACCGGGATCCCAACGAGGACTATGATCAATCCCGGGAAAGTGTAATCGGGCTTGTAGATCAGAAGTATTACCATAATAAAAGCCGTCGTAAGGATGTAAAGCGCCGGTATAACCGGGTAGCCCAGAGCCTTGTACGGCCTGGGGATATCCGGTTTCTTTATCCTGAGAATAAAGATCGCCAGGATTGTAAGGGTGAAGAAAAGCAAAACCGCAAATATCACATAATCCAGCAGGTCGCTGTATGTTCCTGAAAGGCATAGCAATATGGCCCAAATTCCCTGGACAACAATTGCAAATCCGGGGACCCCTTTCCTGTTTATCTCGGCTACTTTTCTGAAGAATAACCCGTCCCTGGCCATTGCATAGTAAACCCTCGGCCCTGCCAGAATAAGGCCATGATTGCATCCGAAGGTACTGATCATGATAAAGACAGCCATGATGATCGCGGCATAGTCCCCGAATACGACACTCATCGCCGAGGTAGCTACCCTATCGTCGGTCGCATACTGGATCCCCCTGGAAAGCGCATCGGTCCCGTCAGGCGATCCCGACAGGGGAAGAATTTTTATGTAGACGAAATTGGTCAGCAGATATATGACGCAGACAATGAGGGTGCCAAAAACCAGGCTGAGTGGAACATTCCTTTTAGGATTGATAACTTCACCTGAAATGTAGGTCACATTGTACCAGGCATCAGCGGAAAAGAGTGAGCCGACCAGCGCTGTTCCCACCGCAGCAATAAGCACAAAGCCGGTGAGCGGGATCAGCTGGTTATTGTCCCCCAGCCTGGATGCCTGCCAGAATACCTCCCTGTTGATGTGGAGCGAGTTAATCCCTTTCGTGGCAAAAAACCCAATCAGGACGAATCCGAGAAGGGCTATTACCTTTGTCGATGAGAAGATATTCTGGACCGTCTTCCCTGTAACGATGCCCCTTGTATTGAGCCAGGTCAGGAACGCAATCATGAGGATTGCGACAATTATGGTGCTCGTAACCTTCAACGGGCCGAGATGAAGCAGCACGTTGGCATCCGAAATCCATGGGAAGATCACCCCGCTGAATTTTGCGAAGGCTACTGCCACGGCTGCAATCGATCCGCACTGGATGACAAGGAATGTGGTCCAGCCAAATAGGAAACCGACAAGCGGGTGGTAAGCCTCCTTCAGGTAAACATACTGCCCTCCTACATGGGGCATCATGGAGGCAAGCTCTCCGTAGCTGATAGCCCCTATCACAGTGATTATCCCGGTTATGAGCCACACCACCAGCAGCCATCCCGGCGACCCTACCGTGCGGGCAATATCCGCACTCACAATGAAGATCCCGGACCCGATCATGGCTCCTGCGACAATTGACATTCCGTCAAAAAGATTGACCCGCTTTTTCAGCAGGTGGTTTTCAGCTTGCATCTTAGTAAGTTCAGTACAAACAAAAATAATTAAACAAATGGGATTAAAATCCTTGGGGACAACTTTATGGCAATTCCCGCCCCGTGATTTGAAGGTTTAGTAGTTTTCGGGAAAACAATTGTTCCGGCATTTAGTTTTCAAACGGAACCTCCTTCCCGGTAAGCCTGATCCTTCCGGTGAGAACCTGGGTGAATTGCGGATCGAGATATCCCTTGAACCCCGGCTGCTTTCCCCCGGCGGATAATGTGAAATAACCCGGTTCAATCACTCTTTTGCCCTTCCCATTGATCATTGAGAATTGCCTGGGTTCGAGACTGAACTCGACAACTTTGCTTTCACCAGGCTTAAGGTTGATCCTCGAAAATCCCTCAAGCTGCCTCAACGGCCTTGGCGTAGAGGCCTTTTCGTCGGTAAGATAAAGTTCAACGACCTCATCACCCACAACCTTGCCAGTGTTGGTAACAGTCACCTTAACTGGTACGGCAGATCCCGCAACTGCCTTCTCCGGTATCGTTAAATCACTGTAACTAAAGGTAGTATAACTCAATCCATATCCGAACGGGTAGAGCGGTTCCCCGGTAAAATACCTGTATGTCCTGCCTTTCATATCGTAATCCTCGAACGGGGGAAGCTGATCGACCGATTTATAATAGGTAACCGGCAGCCTCCCTGCAGGGTTATAATCCCCGAACAGGACATCTGCAACGGCATTTCCGCCCTGCTGACCCGGATACCCGGCAAGGATCACGGCCGCTGCTTTTTCCTGTATCTTGTTGGCCGACAGGGCCCCGCCGTTCATGAGAACAGCAATTATAGGCTTTCCGGTTGCAGCTACCGCTTCAAAAAGCTTTTCCTGTGCCTCGGGGAGATCCAGGCTTGTTCTGTCGCCGCCCAGGAACCCGTCAATTTTAATGCTCATTTCCTCACCTTCGAGCCGCTGGGATAGTCCCAGCACAAGTACGACGGCATCCGCCTCCTGTGCTGCCTTCACGGCAAGGTCCTGCATCCCGGGCCTCGGTCTTGCCCAGAGCAGCTTGACATCAGCATCCCCTGAATAATTCCTGTGAAGGACCTCAATCTTATATTTCCTTCCTGCCTCAAGATCAACCTGGTATTCATTATTGAATGCCTCATGCTCGTTCCTTCCGGAAAGGATCCGTTTTCCGTCGAGCAGGATCTCATATCCGGACGAAATCCAGCAGCCAATTGTATACCTGCCAGTTTCCGGCGGGATCAGGAAAGTAGTCCACCTGACACCGAAATCATCATCCGGAAGGTCGGCTGAAGGTGAATATTGTTCCCAGTAGAAGTTAATGTTGTCATCGATCCTCGTGAAAGACGGATCACCCTTCATATCCCGGTTGTTGAAGTATTCGCCAAGGGCACCCTGCCTGCCGTCCGGGGTCTGCAGGTAACGCGACGGGATCACAGTCAGGTTATGGATACCATCGGCAAGGTCGCTTCCTTCCGTGTATATGATCCTCGTATCCGGCTTAAGCTTGTTTGCAATGCCATTCAGAACAGTAACCGGGTTCCTTGGTATGCCGTTATAGTTGCCGATAAGCGACTCAAAGTTGTCGGCGTTAGGGCCTATCACGGCAATTGTCCTGATCTCCTTGCTTAGAGGCAGGAGATTGCCTGAGTTCTTAAGGAGAACAATTGCCTTCCGTGCTGCTTCCCTCGAAAGTGAATTGTTGTAATCGGAACAATTCACAAATGCAGGGATCTGAGCATATGGGACCATCTCATCCGGATCGAACATACCGAGCCGGAACCGTGCGGTGAAAATCCTCTTTATCGCCAGGTTGATATCCGCCTCAGTGAGTATGCCCCTTTCAATTGCGGTCATAAGGTTTTTGTAGTCGACCCCGCATTCGAGGTCCGTCCCTGCCTTTACAGCCTGAGCTGCAGCCTCCGCCGGATCTTTGGCGAACTTGGTGAACGTGTAGAAATCCGAAATAGCCCAGCAGTCGGAAACGATGTATCCCCTGAAGCCCCATTCGTTCCTCAGAATCCCGTAAAGAATGGGATTTGCACAGCAGGGATAATCCCTGAACATATTGTAAGCCCCCATCACCGATTCGACGCCTGCATCCACAACCAGCGTCCTGAAAGCCGGGAGGTATGTCTCGCGGAGGTCAACCTCGCTTACTTTTGCGTTGAACGAGTGCCTCATTGGTTCAGGACCTGAGTGGACCGCATAGTGCTTTGCGGTGGAAACGGTCTTGAGATATTTCTGGTCATCGCCCTGCATCCCTTTTACGAACTCGTATCCCATCCTGCCAGTGAGGAATGGGTCCTCACCGTAGGTCTCATGCCCTCTTCCCCACCTGGGATCCCGGAAAATATTTATGTTGGGCGACCAAAATGTCAGTCCCTGGTAGATCCCGTTCTTCCCCCTTCGCTGGAACTCGTGATACTTCGCCCTTGCCTCATCCGATATTGCTGTGGCAACATTGAACATCATCTGTTCGTCCCATGAATTTGCCGTGGTGATTGCCTGCGGGAAGACCGTAGCATACCCGGCACGCGCTACGCCATGCAATGCTTCATTCCACCAGTTATATGCCGGAATGCCCAGCCTGGGAATTGCCGGAGCCGTGTAAAGGAGCTGGTCACATTTTTCTTTGAGGGTCATTCTTGAGATCAGGTCGTTCACCCTCACATCGAAGGTAAGGGAGGGATCCCTGAAGGGGAAATCATGACTCGCCTGTCCCCGTGAATTTATTGGAAGCAGCATCATTAGTGACGCAATGCAAACCGGCAGGATTTTTTTCATGAAACAATGTTTTTTGTTGAAAATATTTAACAACGGAGCTGTACAATAATGCTGTTCAGCTCCGTGTCACTATGCAGTTCTAATGTTTTACGTTGTGTGTCTAGACCACAGGCAGTTTCCATGGGTCCCTGTATGATGGGACCAGGAAATTGTTGGCATCTGCGTCGTTGGTGAATTTTGTACCGTCCCAAACCAGCTTTTTGCCTGTACGGTAAGCAATGTTCCCCAATGCGGAGAACTTTGCGATATGAGCCCCGATCTCAATGCTTGCATGAGTATTTGGATCTCTCTTCGCAATGCAGTCAAGGTGGTTCCTGACATGGTTTTCGAGTCCCTTCCCAGTTCCCTTCTTTAGCGAAACAGCTTCCATCCTGGCTTTTCCGTTAACAGCTTCCGGGATTACCTCCCATCCGTCGCGATTGACGACAAGTGTGCCGTTCTCACCGACAAATCCCAGTCCGTGATTTCTTCCATAGGCGCCATCATCAATCCCGATGGCATGATCCCAGAGAACGTTGAATCCGTCAAACTCATAGATCGTCTGGAGGGAGTCGGGTGTCTCGCATGCATCGGCAGGATATCCGTATTTTCCTCCCATGGCCATGATCGACTTCGGTGCCGTCACATTCATCCCGTAAAGGGCATAATCGAGGAGGTGAACGCCCCAGTCAGTCATCAGTCCGCCGGCATAATCCCAGAACCATCTGAAGGTAAAGTGGAACCTGTTCCGGTTGAACGGACGATTGGGCGCCGGGCCGAGCCACATGTCATAATCAACCCCTGCCGGAACCGGTTCATCAGGCAGAACAGGGATCGAAGGGCACCAGCCCTGGTACGAAAATACCCTGACAAGCCTGATCTTCCCGAGCTTGCCTGACTGGATGAAATCCACGGCTTCCTGCCAGTGAGGATCACTTCTCTGCCATTGTCCCACCTGGACAACCCTCTTGTTCTTTTGGGCAGCCTTTACCATGATGTTGCACTCCTCGATGGTACGCCCGATCGGTTTCTCGCAATAAACATCCTTTCCTGCCTCGCATGCTGCAACCATCTGCATGCAATGCCAGTGGTCGGGTGTTCCAACGATCACCAGGTCGATATCCTTGTTTTCTATAAGCTTGCGCCAGTCCTTGTAGAGGTTTGTCGGTTTCTTTCCGCGCATTTTCTCGACGCCGGCTGCCCTTTTATTCAGAACATCATCATCAATATCACAGAGTGCAATGCACTCTGTCTCCTTATTGTTGAGGAAGGCAGACAGATCCGCAAAACCCATCCCGTTGCACCCTATCAGCCCAATGTTTATCCTGTCGGATGGGGCACATCCCGCCAGGACTGTTGAAATAGCCGGTGCAAGCCCGATCCCCGCCGTGGCAAGCGCCGTACTTTTCAGAAATTTCCGTCTTGTAGTCATTTCAGGTATAATTAAGAATATTTATTATTTGGTTGAAAATCTGTAAATTGTCTGTGATTTAAAGGTCTCCCCAGGGTTCAGGACCGTACTCGGGAAATCTGGGTGATTCGGACTGTCGGGATAATGCCCCGATTCGAGGCAGAACCCGGTGCGGTAATTATATGGCTTACCTCCGTGTCCGATCTGGCTTCCGGTAAGGAAGTTGCCAGTGTAAAGCTGCATGCCGGGCTGATCGGTGATCACTTCAAGAACGCGTCCGCTTGCCGGCTCATAAACAGTTACATCGACAGGATCGGTGTTATCGAGTATGAAATTGTGGTCATACCCAAGCCCCAGCTTAAGCTGGTCATAATTCTCACCTATCCTTTCCCCTATGGTGTGAGGCGTGGTAAAGTCAAACGGAGTGCCAGCCACGGGACGGATCTCACCTGTCGGGATCATCACCGAGTCCACCGGGGTAAAGGCAGATGCCCTAAGTGTGAGGACATGGTCGAGAATATCCCCGTTGCCTGCGCCGTGAAGGTTGAAATAAGCATGATTGGTCACGTTTATAACGGTTTTCTTGTCGGTGGTGCATTTGTAATCCATTACGATTTCATTGTTGTCTGTCCAGGTATAGACGACCTCAGCATCGACATTGCCCGGAAAGCCTTCTTCCATGTCGGGACTGTGGTATGTGAACCTGACTGAAGGCACCTTGCTCTCGCTTATGATTTCAGCATTCCAGACAACGCTGTGCCAGCCTTTGGGGCCGCCGTGAAGCGTATTGGGTCCATTGTTCAGAGGCAGGTGATACACTACCCCGTCGAGCGTGAAGGTACCTTTTGCTATCCTGTTGGCATAGCGCCCTACGACGGAACCGAACGACATGTCGCCTGCAACCATCTGATCAAAAGTATCATAGCCAAAAGTAATGTTGTCATGTTTCCCGTTCTTATCCGGAACTTCGATCCAGGTTATTTTTGCACCGTAATTGGTAAGCCTGATGACATTGTCAGCCTTGTTCCTGAGAGTGAAGAGATAAACCTCTTTCCCGTCTTTGCTGCCAAAAACCTGCTTTTGTACCATTTCCTTGATCTTTGAATAGTGGCAGCCAGTCATAACAATACCGGCAACTGCCAGTAATCCTGATATTAACAGAAACCTTTTCATAGATAATAATGCTTATTTAATAATGAGTATAAAGTAAATTCTTTCAGTTTCCCGTGGTTCTGAACTGAAACGCCGGCAATCCGCTTTCATCGAATAAGGATGCGACGGAACCGTTGTGCCAGCAGTACCTTACCGACCTGGGCTCCCTGACCTTTGCTGAGGAGACCCACACTTCATTCCCGGATATCTTTGCATCGGCTTTCAGGTAGCGCCCGTCCGCTCCGGCAATCTCGAATTCTGTGAGGCTGCCGTTCCTGGCTTTCAGGCTGCCATGGACATTATCAAACAGGATCTTTATGATCGTCTCGTCAGTTATTGCCGATTTAAACGTCGGTCCCGAACATGGAAGGTCTTTTCCATAATTCTTTGTCAGCGCCAGATCGGCCAGTCTCCCGCCCACCTCTTTCTTGAATGGCGGATGAATATTCATCACCGTGGCTATATCGTTTGTTGCGACCATGCCTGTGTTAGGCATCACGAGCGCTTTTCCCTGGGCTTCCCTGAGATAAGCCGATTCAGTCGAATCGAGCCCGGAATAAATATAAGGGGCTATCTGCACGAAGTAGAACGGGAAATCGGCAATCCCCCATGAATCCCTCCAGTTTTGTATCATCAGCGGGAATATTTTTGAATACTGATCGGCCCTTCCGACATTTGCCTCGCCCTGGTACCAGATCGCTCCCTTAATGGTATATTTAACTGCAGGGTTGACCATGCCGTTGAAAAGTGTTGTGGGCGTCGATGGCCCGATCTGCACCGGCCTCTTTGTGCCGCTGAATTCACCAACAGAGGTTCCCAGTACATAAAATTTGTTCCCTGACAGTTCCGCCACGGGGTTGAATTTCCATGCACCTTCAAGGTTTATCTGCTTTGCTTCAACACCTTTCAATGCCAGCTTCATTGATCCGGGCTTGCCGTTAAAGCCGCCGCCGCCCCCCGTGTCGAGAACACGGACAGCCACAATGTTCTCACCAGTTTTGGCGAGACCAGCCGGAATTTCATAATTCCTTTCGGCCTGCCACATTCCCGCGACCTCGACCGATCCCACCGGTTTCCCGTTGAAGTACGTGCAATCCATATCATCTATGGGGCCGAGCGACAGAACGAGGGTTTTACCCGTCATTTCGGCGGGAAGCTCAAATTTCTTCCTGAACCAGACTGCACCGTCAAAGTCACCTATGACCGCCTCAAACAGGCCGGGCAGGTTCATCGAAGGCCATGATGCATCATCAAATTCCGGTGCCGGTACATCCTTATCGTCAAAACTCAGGTTTTTCCACTGGTCCTCTCCGGTCCCGACAATTACCTGCCTGTGTCCTTCGAGCCACTTCTGATATTCAGCCTGCATCGGTATAGATTCCTTCATGGCTTTCAGCTCTGCGGTAAATTCACCTGCTCCCTCCAGGGCAGCGGCTGAGGTCCATGCTTCCGAGGGAGTCCCTCCCCAGGTCGACTCGATGAGTCCTATCGGGATATGAAGTTCATCGTAAAGCTTTTTCCCGAAAAAATAAGCAGTTGCGCTGAAGGGTTTTATCGTTGAAGGAGTGCAGACCTCCCAGCTTCCGGTGCAATCATCGAGAGGTTCCCCGGATACTTTTCTTGCCACATTGAAAAGGTGAATTTCAGAAACATCAGCCGCCGCAATGGTTTTTGCGGAATACATGATGGTATCGTTCGGCGGCCATCCTGCCATCGGCATCTCCATGTTCGACTGCCCGGAGCAGAACCACACCTCGCCAACGAGGACATTTCTGAGAGTGATGCTAGAATCCCTGGAACTGATGCTGACGGTATAGGGTCCGCCTGCCTCTGGGGTCTGAAGCTTTGCGGTCCACTTTCCGTCTTCCCCGGCAACCGCTTTGGCTGCGGCATTCCAGCTGGCCGTGATAGTGACTTTCCTTCCGGGTGTGCACTTGCCCCATACATTCACCTCGCTTTTTTGCTGAAGCACCATATTGTCACCTACAAGTGAAGGCAGCTCAAAGCTTTTCGGGCTTTTCGCGCATCCGCCGAGCATGAGGCCCAGGACCAGGAACAGATAGAGTTTTTTCATTTCGTGTTTATTAAGTTGGATCTATTGATTATAAGTGTATGGAGTACACTAATTCTTGCCATTCAGGATCATGATCTTGTATGTGAATGAAACAGGCGAACAATAAACAATATACTGCGGCAGCGGCCTTGGCCCGCAGCTGCCCGAGCCGACCCCCAGGGTCTTGCAGCTGAGGCAGAGAACGGTTTTATCGCTTTTGGGAAGATCGGCCCTGTACTCGGTGCTCTCCATCTCTTCATCACTGTAGGGGATAGCAGTAAACTGCATCAGCGAGGTATCGCTTACGGCCTTGATCCCAATGCCCTCACCTGTTGTGAGGCTCACCCATCTGACATCCTCGTGGTTCCCGGCATCCATCGGCTTTTCATAGGGAGTCATCAGCCCTGCCACGGTGTTACTGTAAAGCCCTACATCTGAACCGCGCTTCCTGTCGGAATAGTTCTCCATCGGACCCCTTCCGAAGTATTCAACGTTCCCGAACTGCCTGCCGAGGAACATCCTGACCCCGATCCGTCCTGCCACCTGTTGCGGATTGCTCGATTCCACACTGTTTTGTGCTGTGATAACCCCTTCACCCGAAATGGTGTACACAACATCATGCTTCACGCTGAAACCGTTTTTGCCCTCCCCGGTCAGCCCGGCAGAGATCTTTACCGAGGAAGGATCGGGCTGGGTGACCGAGACATTCCTCACTGTCCATGTCAGTGCCTTTATCCCTGAATTTGTCCAGCCCCGGTCTGCCCACATATCATCGTTTCGGTGAGGGGCCCTCCACAGGTGCAGACGCGGTCCCACGCTGTCCCTGAGGATATTGGTGCCTCCTGCTTCAATCCTGGAGAATGTCCCTGATGCAATATCAAAAACTATCGAAAAGTTCTCTCCCCTGACACTGATCGCTTTTCCTGACCTGGTCATAGTGACCGGTTTGGCTGTGGATGGCTGCGGGACGGGAATTTCTCCCTTCACCGGGATCCGGATCTGCTGGGAAGCGATCTCGAAGCCTTTCCCGGCCCAAAGCTCATCATTCAAAAGTGTGAATGAAACTCTCAGGAAATATTCCGCGCCCGGCGCCTGGTCTTTAAGATCGAACGGCGCCATGATCCATATGTCTTTCCCCGGTGGGACCGAAGGTATTGGTATCGTCCCCCGCTGTATCTCTTTCCCGTTTTCTGACAGAGTCCATGAGCATCCGAATTTCTTAAGGTCAGTGAACTGGTACTTATTCCTTATGTCGATCATTCCTGCTGCGGGGTCGGGGGACGTTATCCCTATCCACTGGTAAGCGTGCTTCATCTCAGGGTAATGAGGTTTCAGCGATCTGTCGGAAGCCACCACTCCCTTATGAATGAAGTATTTGTCGTTCGGGTATTCCCCGAATCCGCCACCATACGCAAGTATCTCATGTTCAGGATTGCGCCGGTTCCATATCCCCTGGTCCTGCCATTCCCAGATGGCCCCTCCCATCAGGTTCTCATGGCTGTCAAAAACATCATTATAATCACCTATTGATCCCATTGAATTGAACATCGCGTGAGCGTACTCGCACATATAGAAAGGTTTGGTGAATGAGGTGTCGCCTGCGATGCGCTCCACTTCGGGGGGTGCAGTGTACATCCTGCTGTCGATATCGGCCGGGTTGCCCTTGCCGGTCCCGAATCCCTCATAATGGACCGGGCGTGTATTGTCGATCGCTTTTACGGCAGCCAGTGCGGACCGGAAATTCGAACCGCCCCTGCCGTTCTCATTTCCCAGCGACCAGATAATAACCGACGGATGGTTCTTGAAGCTTTCGACATTCGCGACGTTCCTGTCGATGATCTGGGCCTTTATCCTTGGTTCTTCGTCGAACCTTCCGGCATTCCCGTGACATTCCACGTTCGCTTCCGCCACAAGCCATAATCCGTACTCATCGCACAGCTCGTACCAGCGCGGATCATCTGAATAATGTGATGTTCTGACATGGTTGCAGTTCCCCTGCTTGATCAGCTCGATATCCCTTATCATCTGGGCCTCCGTGACAGCATGGCCAACATCGGGCCAGTTCTCATGCCTGTTCACCCCCTTGAGCTTCACAGGTGTCCCGTTGACAAGGAATATCCTTCCCCTGATCTCAATCTTCCGGAATCCCGTCTTTGCCGAGATGATCTCGACAGGTTTCTTCTTTTCTGCCAGGGTGAGGACTATGCTGTAAAGGTTTGGTGTTTCTGCCGTCCATTTCTCAGGATCCTTTACATTAAAATTGAGCTTGATAACTTTCTCTTCGCCAGGCTTGAGCGAAGGTACGGCTGCCGCGGCCCCGGAACCGGGAACGACTGCTGTTCCCCTGTAAAGTGAGGCTTCAATATTTTCAGGGTGGGAAGGTGATGATCCGTAATTTTTGATCTTCGCGGTCACCTCAACCTTCGCATCCCGGTATGAACCATCGAGATCTGACTTTACAAAAAAGTCCCTGATATGCTGCTGGGGAGAGCTCCAAAGGGAAACATTCCTGAATATCCCGCTCAGGCGCCACATGTCCTGGTCTTCGAGATAACTTCCCGTTGTATAGCGGTAAACCTCGACTGCAACCATATTCCGTCCAGGCTTCACGTACTTTGTTATGTCAAATTCCGCACTGTTCCTGCTGTTAACGCTGTAACCGGCTTTTTCCCCGTTAATCCAGAGAAAGAAACCCGCGTCGACCCCATCGAAAGTGATAAATATCCTTCTGCTGGTCCATTCTGCCGGTACATCAAAATCCCTCCTGTAGCTTCCGACCGGATTGCGTTCTTCCCGGGCGGTGTAATTCTTTGGCGGAACTGACATCACTTTCGGGAAGTCCTTTTTAAAAGTGTAACCCATATTGCGGTAATATGGAGTTCCATAACCCAGGAGCTGCCAGTTTGAAGGCACCGGGATCTCCTTCCAGGAGGAGACGTCAAATGAGGGCTGGTAAAAATCAACCGGCCTTGCCTGCGGCCAGGAGACCCAGTTAAATTTCCACATNCCGTTCAGGCTACGGCACCATGTTGATGAGTGCCTGCCGCCAACGAGGGCCTCCTTCAGATCGCCGAACGGCATCAGAGTGGAATGAGCCGCCTCCTTGTTTATCCCCAGGCATTCAGGGTTTTCAATTTCAGGCGGTACCGGCGCTCCTCCGAGTGAGTCGCTGAGCGAAGCCTTCTGTGCTGATGCCTCTCTTGTCGTGAAAAAGCTGAGCATCAACAGTAATGCAAGCATTCCCGGGATCTTCATCAGTTTATGTGTTTTGGGTTTATTTCTTTGCAATGACGATCTTCGTTCCCTGGTACAGAACAGTGGCATCGGGTCTGTTCCCGGGATCAAAACCCACAGGATTGTCGCGGGTGACCCAGATGATATTGAATGTCCTTGAACCCAGCATCCCCGTGAAGACTCCCTTCCTTTCACCAATGGTAAGCTCGCCCTTCTGGTCGTCATAGTCAAACCGTATGGTGCTGCACTGCCCCTTTTCATAATTGTAGTTCACTCCCTCATCCTCATACAGGGTGAAAGCACAATTCCTTCCGCAATAAACATAGAGTAGCACAGGGTCAGCAGGTTTCTCACTGGTATACTGCATTTCTGGTCCGAACGGGACAATCGATCCTTCCTTTACAAAGAGCGGGAGCCTTTCGTAGGGCGCATCTATTTTGAGCCTGTATCCTCCCCTGATGTAAACTCCGCTGTAGAAATCATACCACCCCCCTGATCCCGGGAAATAAACCTCCCGGTTCCTGGCCTTGTACTTATAAACCGGTGCGACCATTACCGACGGGCCGAACATATACTGGTCGCCTATGGCCTTAACGTTTTTGTCGCTGCCAAAATCCATGATTAGCGCCCTCATTATGGTGTAATCGTTGAAGTAGGTCAGCCCGGCCAGGGAATAGAGATAGGGCATAAGCTGATATCTCAGGTTGTCATAGTAGACCATGCTTTTGTAAGTCGGGCTTCCTTCCGGTGAAATGTTGAACACCTCGCGGTAAGGATACTGGCCGTGGCTCCTGAAAAGCGGGCAGAATGACCCGAACTGGAACCACCGCGTGTTGAGCTCCCTCCATTCATCGAGATCAGGTGAACCTTCCCTGGCATTCGTGTACCTGTTCTCAACGCAGAAGCCTCCGATATCAAATGTCCAGTAAGGAATCCCCGACATCGCATAATTGAGCCCTGCCGGTATCTGGGCCTTCATATCCTCCCACCTGGTTGCGATATCTCCGCTCCAGGTTGCGGTGGAATAACGCTGCAGTCCCGCAAACCCTGAGCGTGTCAGGAGGAACACCCGTTTGTCGGGATCAACGCCTCTCTGGCCATTGTATATGGCCATTGCGTTGACGAGCGCATAGGTATTGAAATACTTCGTGGAGGGTCCCAGCGCTGTCGGCGTTGAAAGCTGCTTCCGGTATTCGACGCTCGCATTTGAGAGAATATCAGGTTCAGATGCATCCATCCACCACGCATCAAATCCTTTGGAATATATATGTTCCCTGATCTGGTTCCAGAAAAGCTCCCTTGCCCCGGGGCTGTAAGCATCATAGAATGAGCCGATATATCCCTTTCCGATCCAGTCCCTTATGCTGTCCTTCACAGCCTGCCTGTACATCCATCCCCTGCTGTCAAATTCTTTGTAATGTTCCGTTGTATAATAGAATTTAGGCCACACTGAGATCATGATCCTGGCATTCAGCTTATGCACTTCATCGGTCATCCCGGCGGGATCGGGAAAGAATTTCGGATCGAACTCATGGGAACCCCAGGCATTCACGGGCCAGTATGACCAGTCAAGCACGATATTGTCGAGTGGAATGCTCCTTTTCCGGTATTCCTTTACAACATTCAGCAGTTCATCCTGTGATTTGTAGCGTTCACGGCTCTGCCAGAACCCAAAGGCCCATTTCGGCATTATCGGGGCTTTGCCGGTAAGTGTGCGGTAGCCGCTGATCACCTCATCAATGTTATTCCCTTTAATAAAATAGTAATCTATCTGGTTGCCCATTTCCGATAAGAGCGCCAGGTTACCCTGCACTTCAGGCGGGCGGGGGCTGAGGGCTTTCAGACCTATATAAGAGATCCCCCCGTCGGGCTTCCATTCAAGCTTTATGTCATACTTCTTCCCCTTCTCGAGACTCCTTCTGAATTTATAGGTATTGGGATTCCATGCAGTCCTCCACCTTTCCGGCACCACAAGCTCGTTATCGAAATAAACCTTTGTATAGCCGGCATAATATAATTTGAAGTAGTAAACCCCGGTTTCAGATGGTTCTATACTACCTTTCCAGGTAATTGTAGAATTGTAGAAGGGGAACTTGTCAGGGAAATTCCTGACGGTCGTAAGATTCTCATAATCAATGGTGGACTCTTTTCTTTCGGCAAAGATCCTGTTGGTATCGGAGTTGATGCAGTAGGTGGCAGTAAGGCCTCCTTTTTCACCATGCCTGTCATAAAGGGTGAAAAGGTCCATCTGTGAGTAATCGCGCGGATCCCCGAATTTTGTAAGTGAATAATTGTCCCACAGTATCCCGTAATTCCTGTTTGAAACGACGAATGGCACGGAGACCTTGGTGTTGTACTGGTAAAGGCTTTCGTTCAGCCCTTTGTAATTGAATTCGTCCGACTGGTGCTGTCCAAGTCCATAAAATGCCTCATCCGCAGGGGACTCAAATACCTGGCCAAGGGAATAGCCGGGTGTTCCTTCAACCGTAAGAGGCTTGAAAGACTTGCCGCCGCCTGCCGGTTCCCTGAGGATTACCTTGTTATCCTTGTCGGTAAAGACGACCTGTCCGGTTGAAAGTGAAACCTTTGCTTTTATGGTGGCGGTTGAAAGGACCACTGAATCGACACTCTGCCTTACATCAAACCCGGGTGCAGGAAGAGCCTGGTCAATGACACACAGGCTTTTTTCGTCCGAGAAACCGCTTACCGGCGAAGCAATGACATGGATTATGTTATCATTGATCACTTCCAGCTTCATCTGGTGCGGGACGGAGATCCCGGCCGGTTTAAGCTTTATGGTTACGCCATTTTCATTTTTCTGCCAGGTTGTCTGCGAGCACATGGTCAGTAAAATGATGGCTGCAGGAAACAAAAGTAGGTGTTTCATATCGTTTGGAATGGGTATTGTTGAAAACAGGTCTATACGAATTCAGAAGAAGTTATTTGGTTCTGAATTTGCAGTCCGGTTCGCTTCACGGCAAGTATTCAGCTTCAATCTCAACCAGCAGTTCATCACGGCAGATGTCTGCTTCAATATATGTTGCCGGAACACCCGGATAATGTTCCCCGCAAATCTTCTTTACCTCTTCAAAATCTTTGCTGTTCCTGATGTAAACCCTGATCAGGGAAAATCTCCCGCCGGAACCGGAAAGATACCCGGTCATCTGGCTGATCCTTTCACTGTCGGTAAGCTTCTTGATGTTTTCGATAGTGACAATAGTCTGTTCTTTCACATCTCCCTTACCTATCGTCTTCTGACCGATGATTGAAGCCGTACCTGAAATTAATAACCGGCAGGTCTTGCTGTTGATGACCATGAGGGCGCGTTCAAACTGGGGAGCATGCTTGATTGCCTGTCCTTTCCGCTTTAGCCCCTTCAGCACTTTCTGGTCATATTCATAGGCATTTACCTGGTTGGGATTATCTACAGGCTTGATATTCAGGCTCTCCTTCGCCGCGATGGCAAGGAAATCAATTATCACCCCGCCATGCATCATGCCTATGCCGGTTGCCGCCGGATAACCCCTGAGTGAGCGGTATTTGCTGTAATACTCGTTCCTTACTTCATTAAATGTCTGGTAATTCTGGAATCCGTCACTAACCTGAAGGATGTTCCCTATATAGTTCCACTGCCTGATAAGGTTATCCATCGACATATTCTCGCGATCAAGGATGGCAAGGACTTTTTCGAATGCAGCAGCGGCTGATTTCCGGGTATTCCAGGGCCATTCGTCGCTGCAAAGACCTGCACCCACTACTTCGGTAGTATGGGCAGTAGAAATGCTTACATAAGGCGTCTCATCAACGAACCTGGTACTGACCTCACAGCACTCCCCTCCGGCTGACATGACTTCAGCCGCCACCTTCCATGGGCTTTCAGGCGGATGCATCGTGACACTGATTGCGGGGCACGACTCACCGAAGCCGTCAATCACCGATTTCATGATGAACCCCCTGGCATAAATCAATGAATCATAACCTGGTAATCCGGTGAAAATATTGAGCTTCAATAACCTGTTGCCTGCTTTGACATGTTCATGGAGCTTTTCAAGAATCTGTACCCATTCTTCTTCCAGGCTTCCTGGAACAACTGGCAGGCAGATAGAGTAGTTCTTCAGCATTCAGGTCAGTTTTTCAGCTCAAAGTTAACATTTTTAGCAGGCGAACCAATAGTCTTCAAAAGTGACCTCCCGTCATTCCTGACTTTTCCGGTCACCAGCTCCGGGACGTTGAAGGACCTCAGGGTAAATTTATAATAGTCAGGATCTTCCTGCGGAAGCATGAACGGCTTGGAGAAATTCCCTTTCCTGTCATAATATGAAAAGAACGGTGACGTGTAGAGACCGTCGGTCCTGCGGCTGCTGAACACCAGCCATGATGAGTTCGAGGACCAGGAATGGTAACTGTCTGACTCTTTGCTGTTAACATTTACTATCGGATGGAATTCCCCGGTCTGCAGGTCAAGTTGATAAAGATCGGCATCCCTGTGCCAGATCGAGAAGTTCCCGTAATCCGAAAGAGTGAATACCAGGCATGATCCGTCTGGGGAGATCCTCGGGAATGAAACGCTCTTCCCTGTTACATGCGAGCTCACCAGCGTGTCGATGGAGTGCCCGAATGTTCCGGCGCCTGCATCAAACCCGATCCTGCAAAGGCTGTATTTTACCCTGTTGTAGTTATCGGGCTGGGCCGCCTTCGCGGCAGAGCAGAAATAGAGCTCCCTGCCGTCGGGCGAAAATGCCGGGAACGTCTCAAAACTGCTGTCGGAAGAAATTAGTCCCGCAGTTATCAGCTTGTTGTTCTTTATGTCATAAACGACAATATCGGATTTCGAATCAAAGACCTCGATCCGTTTATCCCTGACCGAATGGAAGACCTGCGAGATATTGTTCACGGAGAAGGCAATGTAGTTTCCGGATGGATGCCAGTAAGGATAGACGCAGTTTGATATAGTCTCTTTGATTTTTGTGTTCAGCTTCACCGCCTTCCCTTCCCGTACCAGTATCGTTGCCGCAATGTTTCCCCTTAGATGGAACATCATGTCGGAGGGATCATTACTCCTGAATGAGTGGCAATTCATGCAGGCTCCGGGAAGAAGCCTGTTGTCTACCACCGGCTCAGAGGCAAATGACGTAAGGTCCCTCTGGTAAATTCCCATTTCACTCCACGATTCATAACCCGGTGCGATAAGCCTGTAAACCAGCCACCTGTCAAGAGGTTCATGCTGTACCCTGATGAAGAATGGTTTATATCTCGACCATTCTTTATTGCGGAATGCATAGACGGTGACGGAAATGCTGTCTCCTGCATTACCTGCCAGCAGGGAGCGCCATTTGCCGCGGTCAATATGCACTTTGTCCTTCCCCCGGACCTCAATCTTTTCCTTGTTTCCCTCAAAAACCACGTACAGCTTTTCAACCTCACCGGCAAGCCTGAAATTAAGAGGCGCGATGTTTACGGGGATCGTAACATTCGTATAATCGGGAAAAATGTCCGGAACAGACCCGGTATCCGAGAACCTGGAAACACCCCTTCCGCATGATCCCAGAATGAGGATCAGGAAAATAACCGGGGAACACCTTAAAAGCAGTCTCATCATTCCTGTTGATTACTTTTTCTCACTGTCATCGCTCCTGACCAGCTTGCCAAAATGAAGATAATACCAATACGTGCCGGAAAAATTCTTCTTCAGCCTGGTTTCGGCATCCTGGTAGCTGGTATATATACCGGCATACGCCTGCATCCTCTCCTTCGTCGCCTGGCTTATGTAAGGCGGTGCATTTTTCATGGGGTCATTGCTGTTCAGCCCCAGCACATACATCAGGGCCTCCTGGTATGCTACCGGCACCTCCCTGTAATTCATCTTCTCCATTACCGGAACAAGGTACAGGACATTCCTGAGGTCCTTGTTGATGAGGTAAAATGCCATCAGGTACTCGAAAGCTGTCTTGTTGTCAGGATGGGCCTTGACCATCATCGCCAGCGAAGCTTCAATATTTTTAATGGAGAAGAAATAATCTTCCGTAATTGCAAACTTCCGTTTTTCACCCCAATCCGGGTCTTTGTCGATCTTGTCCTCATTGTTCAGATAGTTCCTCGCATTCCTTGCCCATTTGCGGTAAAAAATGGTCTTCCCGAGAAGATCGATGTACTTTCCTGCCACCCTGTACTCCCCGTTGATAAGATTTGTTTCAGCAAGCCTTTGCAGCGCTCTTGCCGACTTGCCCATGTCGGGTATGGTTTCCATGCTTTCAAACACGTACTCCTGGGCGGCATTTACAAACCCAAGGTTATACAGGATCTCATTGCCCATCATGGGGGCAACATACTCCTTGTTGAAGGGAATGAACAGCCCGTTGTCACCACGCTGGGGAAAACTGAACATCCGGCTGCCCATCTGCCCGGATTTGGCAAGGGAAAGATTCAGCATCGAAAGTGAAAGAAAGTTCCTTGGCGGGTTCCTTTCCGCATATTTGACGGCATCATCCCAGCGCCGGCTCCTAACAAGGTAATCATACCTCATTATCTCCTCTGCGCTGAAGTTTGCAAAGTTCCTGAATCCAAGGAAGCCAATGGCGGCGAACACAAGGATCGCCGCCGCGGCTGCGAGGGTCACACGGTTTTCTTTTACCCTCACCGTATATAAAATGAGCATTATCACAGGCGGCAGGATGAAAAGCACTATTACAGCTGTCGGGATAGTGGTCCTGACCTTGTAATAAAACTCGCTCAGGAAAGTGATCATGAGTGGCTGCATGACCAGGTATTGCCTTACAACTAAAGGTACGGCAAGACCGAGGACGACGTAAACTACAAAATACCAGAAGCTTATAGGTTTCAAACCTGGTATGTCACCGGTAACCGACCTGGTCCCTGAGCTTCTCATCCGCAAAATGAGCTCATAGACGATCATTATAAGCACCAGGCTGATAAACGCCCCGCCTGCCAGCCAGTAAGTCACCGGTATAAGCACTGATCCCGCGATCGCCCTCCGGTCCCGGCGGGTGACGGAAACATATGTCATGGCTCCGGTCATTGCTATAAGAAAGCTGGTAATTGCCGAAAGCGGATAGAACTCGTTGCAGAGTATCATCGCAGAAAGCAATGCTGGGATGAAGGTGAACGGGAACAGCGCTGCAGTGGAATTGACCTTGCTGAAGATCTTCTTTACGACAATTGTCAGGGTAGCAAGAAGCAGCACGATGACTACTGGGCCTGCCAGTGATACAAAATAGAACTGTGTAAGAAAGCTCCCAAGGTAGCCCGCGAACCCGCCCGGCAGGGAAAGCCTGGTCAACAGCCAGTCCCATGTCATGAGATGCAGCTGGAACTGTTCTTCAAAATGGAGATGGCTGTTATAGAAAAATGCATAGAAAACGAAGATCCCGGCAAAAAATAACCCGGAAAAAAGGATGACTGCATTTCCTAAAGCCTTATTCTTCTGCATCAGGTTCGGGATTGACACTTTAAGGCAAAACTATAAATTTTATTCAAAAAGAACTCAATTTTTCTGAAGCTCGAAAGCCTTTCTGCTGCTTAGCAACAGATCATTAAAAAGACGCCTGGTGTTTAATTTTTCACGAAAGTAACCTTCTCTGCCTCAAGTTTTCCAAAGGCCCGACGTATATCCCGGGAATCAAAAGAAGTGGACTCCTTAGAAAATTCCGGGATATTATAGGATTTTAAAAACATGTCATAGAAAGATGGATCCCTCTGGGGCATGAGGAAGGGCTTCGAGGCTTTCCCGCTGCTGTCGGTATGTGCGAAATACGGCTTCCCATACATTCCGTCGTCGCGTTTGCTGGCAAAAACGAACCAGCGGCTTCCGGACGACCAGCTGTGATAAGAATCCGACCTGTGGGAGTTCACGGCCGCCAGGGTATCGATGGTCATGGTCCTGAGATCAAGCAGGTGCAGATCAGCCTCCTCATGCCACACCGGGAAATTGCCATAGTCAAACGATGTAAAAAGAAGATACCTTCCGTCAGGAGAGCACTTCGGTTCGCTCACCGATTTCCCCGTCCCGTATGCAGAGATAATTGTATCGACCGACTGGCCTGTTTTTCCCGTTGCTGCATCGAAATCCACACTGCACAGGCTGTATCTGACTGATTTGTAATTTTCCGGCATCCGGGCAGCAGCTGCTGAACAGAAATAAAGCCTGGTCCCGTCGGCCGAGAAAGCCGGGAATGTCTCAAACGAATTCCTGAGGGAGGTCCGGGGAGAAGAAATGACGTGGTCCTTTTCGGTATCAAGGATCACAACATCAGAAATGGTGTCATAAACCTCGAGGCGCCTGTCTCCCTTGGTATGGAACCCCGGAATAATGACATTCGTTGAGAAGGCAATAAACCTCCCACCCGGATGCCAGCTGCCATAGACGCCTGCTGAGACCGTGCTGTCGGTCCTGGTATTAATCTTCCTGATGATCCCGTTCCGTTGTATGATGGTGCCTCCGCGGGAATGACGGATATGAAAGAACGAGATTCCCGGATCCTGCCCGGCATAGATATGACAGTTGATACAACCGTCGCCTGTCAGGTTATTGTCGGCAAGTATTCTTTCGCTGAAGTTTGTGAGATTGCGTTCCCTGATGGTGAGTCTGTTCCAGACTTCGTATCCCGGCTCGATCAGGCGGTACGACAGGTAAGGATCAATTCTGTCGGTTGAGACAAATATGCCGAATCGCCTGTACCTGACACAGTTGTTCCCGATGAGTGCCTCCGTTGAGACATACACCGAATCGCCCTCGTTCGCTTCGAGAAGCTTCTTCCATTTCCGAATTGGTATCCTGACCTTGTTGCCCGACCTGACCTGGATCGACCCGGTCTTCCCTTCAATCCTCACGATTATTCTCCGGCAAGTGTCGCCCATCATGAAATTGAGAGGGGCAATATTTACAGGAATGGTCACATTGACATAGTCAGGATAGATCCGCGGATAATCCGGCGATATGGATTCCTTTTCCGGCCCTCCTGAGCAGGAAGATGCCACAGTTGCGATCATTCCGAATATCAGTCCATACAAATATCTCATTCCATATATGTTCATAAAATAACTATTCCCCCGGTTTCCATATGATCCGGAACTTTCATTCCCGCTTCAGGGAGGCAAAATGATAGTAGAACCAATAGGTTGTGCCAAAATCCTTCTGCAGTGCACTTCCTTTGCCGTCGTTTCCGGCAAAGATCCGTGTATAGTCGGCTATTCTCCTGATATTCCCGGGATTGAACATGTGATCCGGGAACTCTTCATGCCTGAATTTGCCGGCGGCTATCTGCATGAGAATTGCTTCCTGGTAGACCCGGGGAAGCGGACCAATGCCGTGCTGCCTGTAATATTTCCTGAAATCAGCCGTAAAAGAATCAAGGTCTTTGGAAAGCAGGTCGTAGCAAAGGAGATAGTCCACAGCCATGCTGTTCCCCGGGTGATCATCTATAAGCATTTTAAGCGTCCCCTTGTAATCTCCGGCCAGCTTTAACCTGTCGTTTACTGGAATAATATCCCTTTTTGATGCAAGCCAGGAGGCTTCCGGAAGCAATTTCCATCCCATCAGGAGCTTTGCCCTGTTCTGGGCCCATTTCCGGTGATAAAGCGTTTTCTCCAGTATCCTGATATACTTTGCAGCAACATCGTACTGGCCGTTGACCAGGTTGATCTCTGCTAGCCGCTTCATCAGCCGCACGTTGCGTGAATGCGGGGAAAATATCATGCCGAGCAGCGCTGAGTGCTGGGCGGCATTGGCGTCCCCCAACTGCCAGTAAACCTCATTGCTGAAGGTGATTGTCAGATAGTTCTCATCGGCATTTACCGGGATAAAAAGGCCTGTTGCGGCGGGCTGGTAAAACTCCAGGAGCTTTTCGGGAAGGAGCCCGAGCTTTCCCAGGGCCATATTAGTGTAATATGATGCAAGACTGTTCCTGAGCTGATACCTGGAGGCAAGATTGCAAACCTTTTGCCAGTTTTCGTGGGATGCTTCGTAATCGAGCTTAAGTATCTTCTCAAGGGTAAAATCAGCAAAGATCGTGACACCTCCGGTCAAAACCGCCAATGCTGCAAAAACAACTATAATGAACGATCGGGACTCTTCAGCTGGCGCCTGGGTCCTCCGTCGTTTAACAAAAAGCGGAGCAATCAACGCCGGTACCAGTGAGATCATTGGCAGAAAATGGAGAAACCTGGGATTTCTTTTGGAGTCCGATATCCAGGTATAAGCCTGGAATCCTGTCAGGTGGAAGAGGTCCATTGCCAGGAAGGGGATCAGGGCCATAATTATGATTGCAGGAACGGCCAGGGAGAGGCTTCTCCTCATACCCGAACCTGATATTTCATAGGATAAGCACGCCAGGGCAAACAAATAAAAAGTGCTGCCGGCAGCAAGGTAAACGACCGGAAGGAGAACAAAAAAGCAAGCAATACGGATCAACCTGTTCCTTATACCCCTGACAATAAGTGTACATAGCACACTTATTATCAGTGAAACCACAGCGGCCAGGGGGAATTCAAAATCCATCAGGGCAATCCAGCTGAGGAGCACGGGGAGGAGGGCATAAAGCGCTGCATTCCTGCCTGTGCCTTCAGGAATGTTAAGCTTCTTTACCAGGAACCAGAAAATAAACAGCGAAACAGTAATTACAACGGCGCCTCCACCGGTCAGGTAAAAGAACTGGGTTAAGAAATCACTAATAAAGGATGAAAGGATAGCCGGTTTATCCAGGTAAGTCATGAAATATCCGGGTGTCAGCAGGAAGATCCGCATCTGTTCTTCAAACCAGATGTGATACCTGTAAAAGAAGCAGAAAAATACGAAACACCCGGTCAGTACCGCTCCTGTCAGTACATGAACCCTTATCATATTTTTATCACTGCCTGCCATTTGCACAATCTGGTTAGTGAGTGCCGGTTTCCGGCTGAACCTGGAGTGATGACCTGCTTTTTGCGGCTTTCGCGAGCCTGTACGGATCCACCGGGAAATCCCTGACGGAAAATTCCGGCAGATTGAATGAAAACAGCGTCGAACCGTAAAATTCCGGGTCCTTCTGCGGCAGGAGGAATGGTTTGTGAAAATCACCGTCCTTGTCCATATATGCAAGGTAGATGTCCGAGAATAGCTTATCGGAGCGGCGGCTGCTGAAAGCTACCCAGCGGCTGTTAGAGGACCACGAGTGATAGCTCTCCGTTTCGGGACTGTTAATGGAATCGGCCGGATGGTATTGCCCGGTCTCCAGGTCCATGATCCACAGGTCGGCTTCCGGGTTATAGGAAGGGAATGCCCCATAGTCGCTCACCGTGAACATAAGGTATTTCCCGTTGGGCGAAACCCTGGGGATCGAGATGCTTTTCCCCGTAGCGTGGGACGAAATAAGCGTGTCGGTCACAGACCCGAATGCACCGGTCTCTTCGTCGAAATCAACGGAGCACAGGCTGTAACGGGTGTTCTTTAGTTCTGCAGGCAGCTTCTTTTCTTCCGCGCTGCAGAAATAGAGCTTTTTCCCATCGGGGGAGAAGCAAGGGAATGTTTCAAATTTGTTTTCGGCAGACAATTGGGGCGGTATTTTCATCTCGTGCTCTTTCACGTCGTACAGTACGATATCGGACCTCAGGTCGAGGGCGGTTGCGCGATAAGGTCCAGCCGCATGGAAGATCTGGTTCACCCTGTTCACTGAAAAGGCTATATATCGCTTTGACGGATGCCAGTATGGGAAAGCCGCGCTGGCAAACATCCTGCCTGTCCTGGTGGTCAGCTTTTCCAGGGTACCGTTGGTGTAAAGGAGGGTCCCCCCGTAGCTTTCCCGAAGGTGAAGGACCATGTTTTCCGGATCGTTCCCGGGAAAGGAATGGCAGTTCATACATGTCCCGGGCATGATCCTGCTGTCAAGCACTGTTCTAACCCTGAAACCGCTCACAGAGCGCTGATAAATACCCATCCGGTTCCAGTTCTGGAATCCTGGCATCAGAAGCCTGTAAACGAGGTAATCGTCGGCCGGCTCATCCGTAATGTGAATGGCGAAGGGCTTGAATTTCTTCCAGATCCTCCCCTTCAATGCGGCGACCGTAAAAATGATGGAACCGTCCCTGTTCCCGTATATCAGCTTACTCCATGAAGCACCCGGGATAGTCACGTTCCTGCCCCTGAAGTACCTGGTAATTTTTTGATCTTTTCCTGAGATTTCCACGGAGCACCTGTCAAAATCCCCGGTCAACATGAAATTCAGCGGGGCTATGTCAGGTGGTACCGTAACGCCTTTATAATCAGGAAATATTACGGGCCATGAATCTGATGTCTGCATTTCCGTTTTACCGGGTCTGCTGCACCCCGCAGATAACAAAGAAGCAAGAATGATCAATATGTAAAATTCCCTTTTCAAATCATCTGTAATGAAGGTAAAACCAGTAGCTCCTGCCGAACTCCCTTTCCATTTTCAGTGTATCGCTTCCTGATTCTGAGAAAAGCCTTGCATAGGACTGAAGCCGGCTTACCACCGATCTGTCCGTGATCATCGGAGCAAGTTCTTCAGATCTCTGCGGGACCCTTGTCAGAACATAGGCGATCGCTTCCTGGCAAGCCACAGGAAGATTGTCCCCATAAAGCTTCTTAAGGATATCCAGGCTCTGAAGGAAGCCGTCGAGATCTTTGTTCAGAAGATAAAAAGCCGCCAGGTATTCGGCTGCAAGCTTGTTTTCAGGGTTCGAAACAAGGAGGTATTTCAGGGCGATATCCATCCTCCGGTAATCGTAATAGAAATCGTACTTTGGCATCAGCCGGCTGATCTTGTCAAGCTCGCCGTCATCGTTTTTTACCGGGTCCGAATTGATCATACTGATGTATTTATCAGCCCACCTCCTGTAAAATACCGTATTCCGCGCCAGGGAAAGATATTTAAGCGCCGTGGCGTACTGGCCGTTCAGCAAAAAAGTCTCTGCAGCACGTCTCACCGACCGGATGGGGATCTTTGCATCCACCGTTGACTCGATTGTTTCCAGGGCATACATCTGTGAGAAATTGACCAGTCCAAGGTAGTAATATGTTTCGGATGCCATGAAAGGGGTCATCCCCTTCCTGACATAATTGATGAACAGGAAGTCCTTTCCCTGGTCAAAATCGAACATCCTGCCCGGCAACTGCCCGGTCTCCGCAAGAGCCAGGTTGACGGCGGCAACGGGGACCATCCCTGAGGGCATATCCTTTTGGGCTGTTTTTATTATCCTGTCCCATTTCCTATCATAAACCAGGTTTTCGTACCGTATCGTTCTCTCTTCCCTGGAGTCCACCAGTCTTGAAAATCCATATACGGAGACAGCGGAGACCAGGATGAAGAAAACACCGTTCACGAGCCTCAGCTGCCTCACATGCAGCCCGGACGGGATCAGTAATGATAGTCCTGCCAGCAGGGGGACCGACAGCAGGACAAGAACAAGCGGCAGGGGAAAGAATATCCTGACTGCGTACCAGGCTTCGGATACATAAGACTGCAGCAGAGTGTCAGTGAGAAGATATTTCCTTGCTGCCAGCGGAATGGCTACGGCGATTATTGTCAATAAGCCGGAATAAACCAATGATGCCCTTAACCCTCCCTTCAATGTTATCTCTTCCCCAGAAAACAGGATCAATATTACAGAAACCAGAGCAAAGACTATATATCCCGCTCCTGTCAGCCAGTAGAGCGCAGCCATTGTCAGAATACAGGCAGGTATCCTGAAACCCGGTTTTGAGCTTCTCATCAATATCAGTATTCCCAGGAGTGACAGGTCGAGCCCGATGAGCCCCGACAGATAGTAATACTGGTCTGCAAGAAGGAAAAAATATCCGGCCGGTGGTATCAGTGAATAAAGCTGAAGCTGCCTGCCCCCGGGAGTCAGCGACAAAATTTTTTCCGTCGCCCGCTGCAACAGGAAAAGCAGGGAAGTGATGATGACAGCGCCGGCGAACGGGACGCGGAAGAATTGTGTAAGGAATTCCCCAAGCCAGATTGAGAAGCCTCCCTGCACCGCCAAGTTTTTGAAGAGGTACGGGATAGTGAGCTGAAAAAGCTGCAGCTGTTCCCTCTGGTAAAGATGATTGTAATAAAAAATGCCGTAGAATACCAATGAGCCTATGCCTGATATTATCAGGCATAGATTCCTTACCGGCATTTTGACATCAGCTTCCATCCAGTGGTTCAGGTGGTTCAATAAAATCTCTTTTTCAGCTGGGCATCCCTTTCGATATAAGCCTTCCCGATCATTTCCGTGATGTAGTTCTTCTCAGACGAAGGAAGTGCGTCGAAGTAAACCTTATAGATCAGCAGTCCTATGCCGTTGCGGAGGTTTTCATTGATCATGCAGATATTATCGGAAAGGAAAACCCCGTTGATCAGTTCCGAATATGCAGCGAGGCTGTCGGCTGCCGGTTTGCTTATCCTGTCCTCATTTTTGCGGACGAAAATGTTCCATTGAATAGAATCATGGATCCGTTTCCTCATTTTCCATTCCTGCAGCTTGTCGTTGAGCCTGGTGCCGTAACCACGGCTCACGGAGTCAAGAACGGCAACGATCTTTCCTTGTTCGGGAATTATGACAAGGTCTTCTATGATCTTCGGATACTTTGCAGGGACGCGTAAAATTTTCACTAAGAAGGAATCGGCTTTGACCTCAAACGAAAAGCTTCCTTCGACTGCCATTGTCGAATCCACATTTTTCGTTACCGGGGCATCGAGTGCCACCAGGTAGACTTTTGATCCGAAGAAATCAGGATTCGTAATACGGCCTTCGACAGTGCATCTTGGGGATTCAGTGCAGGATATGCACATCAGCAAGGCAACTGAAATAACCAGGAATGGATTGCGCATAAAATGATTTTTCGGTAAAGCTATGGCAAGCCTGATAAACTTCAAAGCAGTAAGTAAAAAAAAGGGGCCTTTTGAGCCCCTTTTCCCAATTGACTATTTGCTTTTTGGTTTAAACATCCAGAACCATGCGGTGCCCCAGTCGCCTGTAACACCCGGTTCCGGAGCCGACAACACAAGCTGTGAATCGGTCAGCTTCAGAATATAGAATTCGTCTTCGATCTGATTCGAGAAGTTCACCTGTACCCCGTTGATGACTGTAACATTGGTCGTGGTAAGCTTGCCGACATCCCATCCGGCGCGGCCAACATCAAAGCTGAGGTCGAATGAACCCTTTGTAGTGCCTGCATATGCTGCCGGTGTTGATGCAGCTTTCAGGGTAAGGTTACGACCGCCGTTCAGGTCAAAGGTCATTTCGTCGGATCCGACGCCGCGGCCATTGATATCAGCCATGCTAACGGCCCACCAGCACGGAGCTGTGCAACCCCTGTAACCTCCGTTACCCCATGGTGCAGGCTGGGTATCGTCCCATACCCAGGTCTTCCCTGAAGCCAGATTGGTCAGGTAACCCCATTCAGGCTCCTGGAATGCACTTGGATCAGACTTTGTCACTGTTATCGTTTTCTCATCGGTGACAATTCCTCCTGCGGTGGTCGCGGTGATCTTTACGGTATATGTTCCCGGAACAAGCATCCTTACGGTATCGTGCTGCTTGCGGGTAACACCCCATGCATAGTCCCACGAGAACATCACTTCAGGTGTCATATTTTCAAGGTAGAGTATATAATCGTTCGTCGGATCATTTGTGATCGTATAGCTGAATTCCGAGGCCGGTACGATTGGTCCTGCGGCCTGCCTGTCCTCAATGGGAGTACATGCAGCTATCATGAACGCCACTCCGCCAACCAGACATAATATTCGATTTTTCATATGTTTACTCCTCATATATTATTTTGAACTGAATGAATATACAGGTGCTACTCCGGTTTCCCATCCAGGGTTCTGAATAAGGACACCCTCAGAAAGCTGGATCTCCTGGTTGGGTATCTGGAGGAATCCTCCGGTTTCAGGCCTGAAATCAACACCCTTCTTTATACCTGCCACGCCATTGTTTATGGTTGCTATTCCATTTTGGCTCTCAAGTAACTGTTCAACCTGTGCAAGGTTGCTCTTTCCGGCCCAGCGCAGCAGGTCGTAGTAGCGTACGCCCTCGAATGCAAGCTCAAACCGTCTTTCATCCTTCAGGGCATCGAGTGAATATGAACCAATCGGATCGAGGCCCACCCTTGCCCTAACGGCATTGATGCCGTCGACCGTCTGGGTGAGTTCCGAATGCATCAGGAGGACATCTGCAAAGCGGATGAGGACTATATCCTGCATGTTGTCGAGCTGGAAGTTCTTAGTAGCCGCATAAAGATCGACACTGTAATTGTGCCATTCATTATTCTTGTTAAGGTTGACCGGCCTGTATTTCTTCTGCCAGTATCCTGTTTCATCCATTTGCTTGTCGTGCAGGTCTGAGCCAAGGCCATAGCTTGGATCGATTCCTTCGGATTCGTCATCGACCTTGCAGACCGATCCTCTTTTCCTTATGTCGTTATCCGGCCATGCATCCCATAACTTCTTGTTGACAGTGCCCATTCCCCAGCCTTCGCCCATGGCACCTTTGTATGAATAGGCCCTCCAGCCGAAGAAGAGATCCATCTGGTTACTGTAGTAAATGCTTGTCCCCCATGAAGCGTATGTCGAGAACTTGAGGGCATACATCGTTTCTGCGTTTGCGCCTTCCTCGCCGTACCATGAGAGGTTGTTGTCAACGGAGAATTTATAGGGCACATCAGAATGAGCGGCATTGGCGACAGAGTATGGCCAGAGGTTCCTGAATTCGGGCATGAGCCTGTAACCGCTGTTATCCCGGCAATCCTCTAGCCAGGTGATCACCTGTTCTTTTGTGATCTCACCGCCGTCAACAAGAGGCAGGGATGTGGTTTCGTAGTACCCCGTATAGAAGAGGAATACTCTTCCCATTAGAGCCTCGGCAATCCATTTGTTGGACCTGCCCATATCCCCATAGGTTGCAGCGCTGTATGGCGTCGAAGGGAAGCTTTCGATGGCAGTTTTCAGGTCGGTTGCGATCTGGGCGTACGTCTCAGCAGCCGGTGCTTTCGGAAGATTCTGCGGTTCAGTCTTCAGTATGAGGGGAACCTCACCGAACAATCTTGAGAGATCGAAGTAGAACATGCCTCTCAGGTAATATGCCTGTCCTGCAACATTCCCCTTCTGGGCTTCGCTTTCCCAGGCGGGCTTGTCGATGTTTTCGAGAATCATGTTTGCACGGTAGATACCTGTATAGTAGCGTTGCCATGCTCCCAGGTACATATTCTGGCCGTCGATCTTGAAATCGCAGATAGCCCTTGGAGTAAGGTCGTTGTCACCGCCTCCCCCGAACCTGTCGTCCGACATAAGCTCAGAGATCATGAACGGATAGCTGTTCAGAACGCTCCCCGACGGACAGGTGACCATTGTAACATACGTAGCTGTCAGAGCCTGGTCCATATCAGTCGGAGTCTTGTAAAAGTCGGTATTGGTTTTTGATGTCAGCGGTTTGGTATCCAGGAAACTTTCGGAACATCCCGCCAGCAAGGAACCTGCAAGTAATAATAGAAATATCTTTTTCATATCCTTTGTCTGTTTAGAATTTTAAACTTGCACCTATCATGAAGGTACGGGGAGCGGGATAATAACCAATATCAATCCCCTTGGCCCAGTTATATGTACCGCCGCTGCTTCCGATCTCGGGGTCCATCCCTGAATAACTGGTGAAAGTGTAGAGGTTCTGGAGGGTCACGAAGAATCTTGCCTGAGCAAGCGGAATAGCTTTGACAAGACGCTTGAGGTCATAACCGAGAGTGACATTGCTGACCCTCAGGTAATCACCATCCTCGATGAAAATATCGGATACATACTGCCAGTTGACATTGGCACCGTAGGTAAGCCTGGGATACTTGTTTGAAGAGCCTTCACCATGCCATCTGCTGAATATGTCGGTGGTATAGTTGTTAAGAGGGCTGTCGGCCCAGCGGCGCCAGCTGCGTGCAATCTGCTGCCCGAAAGCTCCATTGGCAAGGACCGAGAAGTCGAAGCCTTTGTATGTGGCGGAAAGGTTGATACCAAGAATCACGTCAGGATTCGGATCGCCGATCTTCACCTTGTCGAGCTCTGAGATAACACCGTCATCATTCGTATCCTGGAAGATAAGGTCACCTGCCACAGATGTGGGTTGAATTACAATACCTTCCGAGTTCTTGTAATTGTTGACATCGGTTTCGGTCTGGAATACGCCGAGTGTCTTGTATCCCCAGAAGTAACCGATCGGGTATCCTACCTGTGCCCTGTAGCACTCTTCAGTACCCTGGCCGAGAACGTTGCCAGGCCCGTGGAAGATCTTCTCATTGTTTGCGATCTTCATGACCTCATTCTTGTTCATGGCTGCATTGATCCCGATATTGTACTGGAAATCACCCTTGTTATCGTTCCAGTTAAGTTCAATCTCGACACCTTTGTTTGAGACGTCACCCCCGTTCACATACGGTGCATTGGTTCCGTAGGATGCGAGCATCGAAGGATTGATGAGCCAGTCGTAGGTCGTCCTGTTGTACCAGTCGAATGTTGCCGTCAGTTTGTTCTTGAGGAATCTTGCATCGAACCCGATATTGATCTGGTCGGATGTCTCCCAGGTGACGTTCGGGTTCGGAAGGATATTCGGGTAACCGCCGGTAGATACCACAGATTTGTTAGGCCCGAAGAAATAATTCACGTTCGAGAATGAAATAGTTGCAAGGTACTGGAACGGAGAGATTGCCTGGTTACCGTTCTGTCCCCAGCTGGCCCTCAGCTTGAGGAAGTTGACGCTGTTTCTGAAAGCCTGGAAGAAATTCTCTTCAGAAATGACCCAGCCTGCGGATATTGACGGGAAGTAACCCCACCTTTTTCCCTTGGCAAAGTTTGATGAACCATCAGCACGTAGTACTGCGGTTGCCATGTATTTNTCGCGGTAGGTATAGGAGACACGTCCAAAATATGAAAGGATGCCGCCTATGCCCCACGGACTGCTTGACAGCGAAATTTTTGAAAGGTCAGCGACAGGGGTATTATTGAGGTATGCATGTTCAAAATCTGAGAAAAGTGAGTTCTTGTTTGACCCGCTGAGGCTCTCTCCAAGTCCGGATCTCTCTGCCGATGTACCGACAAGTGCAGTGAAGGCATGGTCTGAAGCTATCCTGAAATTATATGTAAGCGTATTTTCCCAGGTCCAGCTCGAGCCTACCCACATGCTGTGGTTGACTGCATCGTCTGTGCTGAAGGCTGTCGAGCTAAGCTGATATACCGGGGTATATGATCTGTATGATCCGGCATTCACGTTATAACCAAACGAACTCCTGAAAATAAGGTTTTTGACCGGCTGTATTTCGGCATAAAGACTTCCCGAAAGGTTGTGCCCCTTATTTGCATTCTGGCCCCTGTTATACACCATGGAAGCAATCGGGTTCGGTTCCTGCACGTTCCATGGAATTGCATAGTGATACGGATAGGCCGGATCTGTTTCATCAGTTGCGTACATAGGAAGGAACGGGCTGGTGATAATCGAGCTGAATACATCGTTCCAATACTGGTTCCCGGTCCCGATTCCGTTCGAGTTCGTGAACATGTACCTGAGGGTCTCACCTACCTTTAATATATTATAAGAATTGTCCTTGCTCTTTATCAGGATGTGCTCGGAATTAAGACGGACAGAATAACGCTGGAATTTCGATTCAACAGGGTTCCCAATGATACCTGTCTGATCCGAATGGGAAAGACCGAGGGAAAATGTGCTGAGTTCCGATCCACCCGTGATGTTCAGGGCGTTATTGATGATCGGTGCGTTCTTGACCGTAAGTTGATCGAGCCAGTCGGTTCCCTGCCAGGTTCCTGCCTGGATGCTTGCCCAGTCCGGCACGAGTGACGGAAAGTCAAGAAGCGGAAGTCCGCTGTTGACCCTTGCTTCGTTCACGATATTAGCATACTCCGTAGCCTTCATCATCGGAAGCTTCTTATACATGTTCTGCCAGCCGATTGAACCGTCGTACTGGATTGTTGCCTTTGCTCCGGATGGTGGCCTGACACCCTTCTTTGTGGTTACAAGGATAACCCCGTTGGCGCCCCTCGAACCGTAAATTGCAGAAGAGGCTGCGTCTTTCAGAACGTCGATGGTTTCAATATCGGCCGGGGACATGTTGTCGATGCTCCCTCCCGGTACGCCGTCAATGACATACAAAGGCTCTGAGTTACCGATGGTACCCATACCCCTGATGTTGACCTTGAATGAAGCACCAGGCTCACCGGTGCTTTTAATGATTGAAAGACCGGGTGTCTGACCCTGCAATGCAGTAAGCGGAGAAAGTGTGCTTTGCTTCTGGATGTCATCACCCTTTACCTGTACGGTTGCTCCGGTCACCAGTTTCTTTTTAAGGGTCCCGTAACCGACCACAACCACCTCATTAAGGCCCTTGACGGCCTCCTGCATTGTTACTTCGATGGCGTTTGTTGCGCCAATCACAATCTCCTGGTCAGCATAACCGATGAAGGAGAATTTCAGCGATTTGACTCCTGCGGGAACAGGCAGGGCGAACTTACCGTCAACCCCTGTTAGAGTTCCTGCAGTAGTCCCTACCGCCAAAACCGTTACTCCCGACATTGGTTGTCCTCCCGAGTCCTTGACAACGCCAGTGACACTCCGCTGGGCCATGAGACTCAGGTTAACCAACAATAAGAAAATTAATAATACACCTCGTTTAAACATAGTTTTGGGTTTTAGGATAATAAATACTACATAGATGTAATTTTAAGTTAAGACGCAGAATTGAAAAATTCCGGATCTGGTTTAGATTCTCTCAAAACTAATCCTAAATTTAATGGTCAGACAGGTCGAATTGTTAAGGATTGGGGGGGCAAATGATTATTCTTCCTTTTGCATGCGGAACTTTTCGGAATAGCGTGAAGGAAGAATGCCGAACTCGGTCTTGAAGTGCTTCCTGAAATACTTCGGATCATTGTAACCCACACGGAATGCAATTTCAGACACGTTCAGCTGGCTTTTCTGGAGAAGCTGGGCAGCTCTTTTAAGCCTGAGGGTCCTGATGAACTCGAGGGGCGGTTTTCCGGTAAGCGCAAGCACTTTTTTATATAGAAGGGTCCTGCTGATGCCCAGGTCGCTGCTCAACTCCTCGACAGTGTACTCAACATTTGACATGTTCTTGTCTACCAGCGATACTGCTTTCTGAAGAAACTGCTCATCGAGCGGGGTTATCTGTATCTCCTCAGGTTCCACACTTAGCTTCCTGCCAGCCTTGTGCCTGAGGTTACGGGTCAGTGCGATGAAATTGCTGACCTTGGCTTCAAGTATCTGGAAATTGAAAGGCTTAGCTATAAAATCATCAGCGCCGGCCTCGATGCTTTCATACTGAACGCGCTCGTCCGAATGGGCTGTTATAAGGATTACAGGAAGGTTCTCAAACCGCTTGTCGGCTTTTATCTTTTTACACAGGTCCCTGCCATCCATTCCGGGCATGATCACATCACTAATCACCAGGTCAGGGTTTGTCCTTACAATCATCTCCCATGCTTCCTGCCCGTCCGATGCCTCAAATATATCATATTGGTTTTTAAGGTTATCCTTGATGTAGAACCTTATATCATCATTATCCTCGGCAACGACGATCCTGAATTTCTCCCCGCTTCTGCCGGGGGTCTCAGATTCGGCCGCCGGTATGCCGGTGTCCCTTGACTGCGTCGCCTGACCTGCAATAGGAATATCCTTTTCGAGCCCGGCATTAAGCGGCAGGATCACGGTAAAGCGCGTCCCCTTTCCAACCTCGCTTTCCACGGTTATCTCACCATTGTGAAGCTTCACGAACTCCCTCACCAGCGAAAGTCCCAACCCGGTTCCCTGTGAGTCATCGGCAGAATTGACCTGGTAGAAATATGAGAACAGCTTATCTGTCTTATCAGCCGGGATCCCTATCCCGGTATCTTCGACAATTATCCGGATCCCTGCATGCCTGCCCTCAGGATACTCAGGGTTGCTTTTGTACCCGGGGATTAAAGATACAGTTATTGTTCCGTTTGCATGAGTGAACTTGAATGCGTTGGAAAGAAGATTGAAGATGATCTTCTCCAGCTTGTCCTTATCGAAAAATGCATTCAGCTCCTGTATCTCCGCTTTGAAGATCAGCCTGATCTGTTTCTGCTCACCAAGGTCGTTGAATGATGCAACGACACCGCCGATGAAAGAAACTATATTCCCGAAGGCAGGGTTGAACCTAAATCCCTGGACTTCCATCCTTCTGAAATCGAGCAGCTGGTTGACCATCATGAGCAGCCTTCGGGCGTTTTGCTGAATGAGCCGCAGTGTTTTAGCCTCCGGTGATGTTCCGTATTTTTCCATCAGCTTGTCAAGTGGCGAAAGAATTAGGGTAAGAGGAGTTCGAAGCTCATGCGAAATATTGGTAAAGAACCTGATCTTCAGTGAATCGATCTCATGGATGTGATCCGAATTGATCCTTTCCTGCTCGATCCTCATCCTGAGCCTTTCGCTGTAAAGGATAAGGTATCTCAGAAGTGCAAATGCAGAAAGGATAAGCAGAACGTATACTGTGTAAGCATACCAGCTTTTCCATAACGGAGGCAGGATCCTTATCCTGATTGAAGCGGCATAGTCGTTCCATATCCCGTCGCCGTTTGTTGCCTTTACCCTGAAGGTATAAGTCCCGTTCCGCAGGTTCGTGAATGTTGCAAAATTCTCATTGCCCGCCGCTGTTGTCCACACATCATTGAATCCTTCCAGGTTGTATGAGTACCTGTTCTTCTCAGGGAAGAAATAATTGAGCGCCACGAAATCGATCGTAAAGGAATTCTCCCTGTACCTGAGGACGATCTCATCAGTATTGAAAACGGGCTTTTCAAGGATCACCCTGTTGTTGATCTTTTCTCCCTTTGTGATCCTCCTGTTAATTATCCTGAAATCAGTAAAAAGGACCCTGGATGCTGTTGTGTCGACCTTTATCCCGAGGGGATTGAATGAATTAAGACCATCCGGACCTCCAAACCAGAGAACCCCGTCATTTGAGGCAAATGCGGCAGTCTCGGCAAACTCCTTTCCCTGGAGGCCGTCGCTTATGCCGTAATTCATAAAGCTGTAAAGCAGGGAATCGGTCCCGGCCTTTCTGGCGATCCTGAGCCTTGACAAACCGTTCTTTGTGCTGATCCAGAGATCGCTGTTCCTGTCTTCGAGTATCCGGAGGATATTGTTTGAAGGCAGCCCGTCGGCTTCGGTGAATATCCGGAACCTGCCCCGGACAGTGTCCATCAGGTTCAGCCCGTTGGCGGTGCAGACCCAGAACATTCCCCTGCTGTCGAAGTAGGTGGAGATCACATGGTTGTCGCTCAGGGAACCCGGATTTGCCGGATTGCTGAAGAAGCACTCGGCCCTGTTCAGGTCAGGATCAAAATGGATAAGCCCGTTGGCCGAGCTGATCCAGAGATTGTCATTCCTGTCGATTGTCAGGGAATTCAGGTAATCAAAACAGATCGGGCTGTTCTGCATATTGTATCTCCTGAATCTCCCTGTTGTGCGGTCAAATTTGTCAAGACCGCTGGTCAGGGTTGCTATCCAGAGATTCTTTTTGCTGTCTTCACAGATGTCATATATCCTGTCGTCGGAAACAGATGACGTATCGGATGCATTGTGCCTGTAAACCTTTATCCTGCCGGTTGCGGGGTCAAGGCAGTTCAGACCGCCCAGGTAGGTGCCGATCCAGATCTTCCCTTCAGAATCTTCGTATACAGAGACCACAATATTGCTGCTCAAGCTGTTCTGACTCCCCGGTTTATTGTTATAGCAGGTGAACCTGCCTGTCTTCCTGTTATACTTATTGAGGCCCCCGCCATTTGTTCCCACCCACAGATTCCCCTGCGAATCCGCCATTATGCAATTTACATCGTTGCTGCTCAGACTGTTGAGATTGCCAGGGTAATTCCTGTAGAGCCTGAACTTCCTCACATTCTTCCTGTAAAAATCGACACCTTTCTTTGAATTGCCAGCCCATACATTGCCTGAGCCGTCGGAGTAAAGCGATACAATCCCATTGCTCGACAAGGCTCCGCTTGCATATGGCATCTGGGTAATATTGATCATGGAATAATCAGGGAGTCTCAGGATGAATATCCCCCGTCCGTCGGTAGATACCCAGATATTGCCGTCAATATCCTGGCTGATCCCCGAAATCTGGGATTCGCTGAACAGCGAGCCAGTGTTATCAGGGAACCCTGTGCTCCAGGTTTTGCTGTCGGTGTCAAATATCGAAAGACCGTTATTATCAGCCACCCAGAGCTTGCCGCTCCTGTCGGCGAACAACCGGGAGATCGGCCCTCTTGATTCCCCTCTGCTTCTGAGGGGATCGAACTTCTCAAAGGAATTTGTATAAGGGGAATACTTAAGCAAAAATCCATTCTCCGTACCGATCCAGTACGAACCCTGCGTAGCCGGAATGATGGCAGTGATATTGTTGATGTCTGATGCACAGTTCGAATCTTCTATCAGAATATGATCGGATGTGCTTTTATCGATATCCTGGAAGAATAATCCGTCGTTGGTACCTACAAGAATATTTCCGTTGTTGTCGGAGGATATTGCCGTGATGTAGTTGATATCCGAGCACTCGGAAGGGTATCTTGAAACGAGCTGCACCTTTCTGAAATTGAATGTCTCGCCGTCGATCACGCTGATGCCGTTCCTCGTTCCGATCCACAGGCTGCCGTTCCCGTCCTCGGCAATGCAGTTGATCGCATTGTCAGCAACTGAATTTGAGTCGGCACTGCTGCTCCTGAAAACCTCAAATTTATACCCGTCGAACCGGTTCAGTCCGTTTGCGGTGCCGAACCAGATGAATCCCCTCGAGTCCCTGAAGATACAGGTGACCCTGTTGTCGGATAATCCGTTGTTGACATCGATGTGGGAAAATGATATACCTCCGGCCTGCGGCAGTGCAGCCATGGGGTACAGGCAGATGAATGCCAGCACTGAGATGACAGCTTTCAGGGAATATGAAGGTTTTTTAACGGTCAGGTTCATCTTCAGGCGGATAAATGATCATAGGCTTTTTCCCGGTTGCCCGGGATCAGTTCTTCCGTTCTTAAAGACAGAGAGGTTCCACAATTTCAAGACCCCTAAATTACTCAAACATTTGGAAATAATTGCCGGGTCGGCAGGCAACTTAACATTTGACACCCAACATATGAACAAATGGATATTTAATAAAATCAAAGGAGAGTTCTCTGATTAACAAATGATACTGCGGGGTTAGCTGCCTAACATGTAATTTTACAATCGACCAAAAAGATGATCAGTAATTTCCTTCCCCGGAATAATTAAGGAATGAGCAAGCGCATTTTTAAGATATTCGAGATTTCCCTGTATGTTATCATCGCAGGGCTTATCCTGTTCCTGATCTCCAAGCTCTGATCCGACCTCTGCGTTCTCCGTGCCTCCTCCTGATCTCCTCTGTGAATATCAAGTTATTTTTATCCAATTAAAAAGATATTCGGGATCGTATTTTATCTCATTTTCTTCCAGAAACCCAAGATACTCTTCCCTGAATGTTCTTGATTCGTGATGTGCTTCCTGGCTATGTATATATCTGACTACCCGATCAATATGCGAGTGACTAATGGAAAACATCCCGTAACCTTCCTGCCACTGAAATTTACCTGGCATCCATCCTTGTTCATTTATGAATTTTGAAGAGAAGGCTTTTATATCTCTCACAAGATCTGGTATGGGTTGTGAAAGGTGATATCCAAAGAAAATATGGACATGATCACGCATAAAGTTTATCGCCAGCAATTTATGTTTGCGATTTTGAATGATGCCCGTAGTATATTTATGTAATTCCTCCTTATGGGATTGAGGTATTACATTTTCATGTCCCTTTGGAGTAAAAACCAAATGCAGATACACCTGGGATTAGGTATTTGCCATTCTATCGAGATTAAGATTCAAAATTCAGCGAGACGGGTAATTTTCTATATTCCTTACTGAAATATAGAGCTGAATCAAAGGTATTAGTAATACAGTTAAAATTTATGTCGTAAAACAAAATTACATGATATTAAATACTTAAAATGGTTAGCTGCTGACTGTATGCCGCTACATGGCTACAAACAGTACTAAACTACGTGGTTAAACTAATTTTATGATATCCCTTGTCCTACTATCAGAACGCCACTACGTGGCTATGGAATTGGAATAGCAACTTTTATGGCTACAAACTGAACGCCACCATGTGGCTACAATCAGATCGCCACTACGTGGCTGTGCTAATTGTAAAACATCCGTGCCCTACAAACTGAACCCCACTACATGGCTATTGAATCGGGATTGCAGCATTTGTTATTACAAATTGAATGACACTACGTGGCTATGGGACATTCATTATTCATTTGCCAACTGAACACCAAGATAGCTATGAATTATTATTGCAACAATTTTGACTACAAACTGAACGGCGCTATGTCCTATGAGTTCCGACAGGAACGAACTGATTGTAGCACAATGATCAATCATTAATTAAGGTAATCCGGTAGGGATGAACTGGACTAAATTCGCCTGTCACAATGAGTCTCGGCAAACCCAACCGTGTTCTCCGTGTCTCCTCCTGTTTTCCTCTGAAAAACCCCTTATTTCCTGAATTGATAAATCCCCGGTTCAGCCGCTTTCCCGACCGGTATTCGGTTACCAAAAAAATCCTCTTCNGGCGGATCCACCCCGTATTTTGATACGATGACCANTCCCCTTCCCCTGACCGGGGAATCGTCACGGAGTGTGTACCCTGTCAACCTGCCGAGCAAATACGGATCTGTAATTTCAGTAAGATACGGGTCCTTCAGCAACGGATCAGCCCCGACTCCCGCCAACCTTCCCCCCGACATCTCCTGACCGGTCGCTTTTGCCCAGACCCCTAGCGAGGTATAGCCAAAGATTGCCGACGGACCCTTCGTGCTCCACCATACATTCCCGGTGAATATGCTGCCGGTGTTCTTTCCTGATGTCAGGCCGCTCCCACCGATAAATATATTGTTCTCAAAAATAAAGTCCTGGTGATTTGAGGCGCCTTCATAACTAATGACCGGTGGGTTGGTGTTCCATGCAACGTTGTTATATAAATAACAATCCCTCAGCTGCCTGCTCTCCCCGCTGCCGTTCCATATGAAAAAGCTGCCCGAGCCTCCCGTTGTTGTTGCGTCATTAATGCTGACACAATATCTCACGACATTGCTGTGCCAGTCAGATGCTCCCCAGTACTGAAAAAGGCCGTAGCCTGCACCCTGGTTTTCATACGAGAGGCAATACTGAATGACCGAATTGGTCATCCCTCCGTCAAGATCGAACCCGCCCCCGTCCTTGCCACCTGCAGAGGTTTTGTTCCTGTAGCTTATGCAATACTGAATGGTCACATGATCGCTTTCCCAAGCCCATATTCCGACCGGCCCATTGCCCTGGCGGGGCATGTCCCAGCCGTTATTGGTCGCTGTGCAGTGATCGATGATGACGCTGTCGGAGACTCCTGCGAGTATCCCGTTCCCGCTGTGGTTATCCAGGATTGCAGGATCGCCCGGGTTGTTTTCAGCCCTCGAATCCTTGATGAGGATATTCCTAGAGAGGCTTCTCCGGGAACCCATCACATTTATTCCGCAAAACCCGTTATCATGGGCATAAGCCTTCCTGACAACGATATTCCTGCAATTGTACAGATCGATACCTGATACCTGGAATCCCGCTGAAACGACATCCTCAACGCAGCAGTTCCGTGAACCTTTAATTGCCAGTCCGTTGGCAGTGTTTCCTCCTTTCCTGCCATTGCCCCTGATCTCAATATTCCTTACCGAAACAAAGCTGCAACTGTCGATGATGATCGATTCCCCGTTGCCTCCATTTATAATCGCCCTTCCGGTCCCGTATGAACTGATCGTAACCGTGTCAGCGGATGTCCCCGACCTGCCCTTCAGCGTCAGGGTTCCTTCAAACAGCTGTCCTCCTGCCAGGAAGGCATCAACGGCCCTTTCTTTCATGATCTCGTTGAGCCGGGCTATGGTTTTCAACGGGTGCCTGATATTTCCGCTGTTTGCATCATTCCCTCTGACCTGGTCAAGATATACCTGCCGGTGGTGTGCCGGCGGGTTTGTGCCTTTCCTGCCGCATCCGCAGGAGAGGGCAGCTGACAGCAATAAAGCCGGGAGAAGTGTCCAGCAGATTTTCATACCTGGGATGTTATCACCATGATCATTCCACTACCCACTCATAGATCCCGGCTGAGAACTTCTTGTTCAGCTTTACCTTGATCTTCAGTGCAGTGGCTTTCACCGGATTGAACGAGACAGTGTTCCTGGCATCCTTTGTTACCTTGTATGAATTCCTGTTTTTTACCGGCTCCCAGGTGTTGCCGGTCAGGTAAAGCACTTCCCACTCATCGGGGATCCTGCACCCGCCATCCGGCCCGTCATCAAACCAATAAACGCTGGTCTTCGATATGGTTGCCGGCCGTGCAAAATCATACTCTACGAATTCCCATTGACTGGTATCGGGCCACCAATTGTAATTTGACACCGACGGGTCGTATGAGCCCGCAGGCACATCCTGGTCATTCACAGCGGCCAGCTCCCTTGTCATCCTGCTTGCCTTGACCCTGCTCGTGAATGCTATCGTGGGTGCGGGAGAAGGATGGGAAGCTTCCATCACTGTGGGTATCCAGACTTTCATCTGACCGGGTCCGCGGTTATTCCAGTATGCATAAGGGATCAGGGTGATCTGTTCCCCTGCAAGGGTGTCAGTTTTCCCATCGAGCCTTCTGACAGTCTGGTTCCCCTTCGTCTTTATTGTTTCCACTCCACCCATCAGCTGGGGGTTGAATCCGGCGCTGAACCCGGATTTCGGATTTATCAGCAGGTTGAGCACCTTCCCGTCCGGGTTGTCGGGCCATTCTGCACAGAAGACCAGGGGACCCCTCTGGACCGCGATCTTTCCAGCATCGTCCCTGACATGCCCGTCAGCCTCAACAGTACGCACCGGCATGGGAAGGTCCAGTTCTACCTTATCACCCTTCTTCCATTTTCTTTCTATGCTTGCATAACCATTGACAACCTGGAGCTTAACAGGCGCTCCGTTCAGTGCGATGGTAACCGAATCTTCCGAGACATTGCCAAACCTGTAAAGACTGCCGGGTATGGCTTCATTCCTGGCCCATCCGGGAATGCGCACTTTGAGGTCAAATTTTGTTTTCTCTTCGGGACTTACCACGATCTCAACCTTTCCGTCCCATGGAAATCCGGAGCGCTGCGAGACAGCGACCTTACGTTCACCCAATCTTATGGTTGCATCATTTGAGATGAAGAGGTTCACAAAGATGGTGTTCCCGGTGCTGGCATAAATGTATCCCGGGATCGCAGGGACAAACCTTGCAACATTCGACGGGCAGCAGGCGCATCCGAACCATGCCTGCCTGGCATGCTGTCCGTTTGACTCGAGCGGATTAGGATAAAAGAACCTGTCGCCCGACAGGGAGACCCCTGACAGCATTGAATTATATAGGGTCTTCTCGAGGATATCGATGTATTTCCCCTCGCCATGAAGCAGGAAGAGGCGGTGGTTGACGAAGATATCGCCTATCGATGCGCATGTCTCGCAATATGCCGACATGTTCGGAAGCACGTACGGATTGGCAAAGCCTTCGTTCCCGCCTGTGGCTCCGATGCCGCCAGTGATGTAGATCTTCCTGCCGACAATATCGTCCCAGATTCTTGTAATGGCATCGAGGTAGGCTTTGTCATTCTCAATGGCTGCAATATCGGCCATCCCGGAATACATATAGGTTGCCCTGACCGCATGCCCCACAGCCTCAGTCTGATCCACAACTTTTTTGTCAGCCTGGTTGTACTGCTGGCCTTTCGGGCCCCGGACGTCGAGGAAAAACCGGGCAAGGTCAAGATATTTCTTTTCCCCGGTCACGCGGTACAGCTTGACAAGCCCCATCTCGATCACCTGGTGCCCGGGGTAAACCTTGACCCTGTCCCAGCCAAAATCCTTGTTGACAAGGTCAGCCGATTTTATGGCGACATCAAGAAGCGATCTCTTTCCCGTTGCCTGGTAATGCGCAACGGCAGCCTCATATAAATGTCCCAGGTTATAAAGCTCATGGCTGAGGACAGAATCCATTTCCCACCTGTTTTTGCCTGCCCATTCATGAAGCCCCGCACCCCCGTGCTTTTCGGCAATCGTACGGTTCGTATAAAGGTACCCGTCGGGCTCCTGGGCCAGAGCGATCTTGCGGATGAGGGTGTCAAGGTAAGCCTCAAGTTTTGGGTCAGGAAAAGTCTGGAGGGAATAGCTCGCTCCCTCAATGATCTTGTAAACGTCAGAGTCATCAAACGGATAAATAGTCCTGAACTTTCCTGTATCTGTCCCGGCTGCAACCTCGAAATTCTTGACACGGCCCGATGACTCACAGTAGGAAAATGCAATCGGAATGGTTACCGTTGCATTTTTCTGAATCCTCGGCGCCCAGAAATTGTCAGTCAGCTTTACTGAAGTGAATGGCACCGGCCGGATCGGATAGTCAGCTGCCTGCTTCTTAGTACATGCCGGCAAAAGAAAGATGATTGCCCCGATAGCTATAGTAAGCCGCAAAAAATCTCTCATAATCTTAAGGTTCAGTAGATATTATTCTTTACCACCTGTTTTCACGGAGCTTATGTTAAGCTGTGCTGCAGAATCTGAATAATTTACTCTGTGCAATTACATACAAACTCCATATAACCCAGTGGTTAATAAAGACTTAATTCGATAGCTCAATAACCACAACCGATTTTGACGGCATCGTCACGGTAAGGGTGCCGTCCTTATAATTGAATCCTGTAAAATTAGTCGGTTTTACGGTTTCTTCCTTGTCAAAATCATTAAAATCACCCATTTTCTGAGCTGTCAGCACTTCGCCGGTTATTTTCCTGAAGGTCACGCCAATAATGGGGCAGGTCAGGGTTATCGCCTTGCCTGGGTTTAGATTGGCGATTGAGATGTGCAATTTTCCGGTATTATCGGTAGATGCTGATGCAGTCAGGGCCGGCACGGTGATCCCGTCATAGGTGTAATCTTCACATTTGAGGCTTGAAGGGATAAGATTTGCATCCTGGTGTACCCTGAACATCCTGAAAGCATAGTATGTGGGTGTCAGGACCATCTTTTCGCCTTTGGTAAGAATCACTGACTGAAGTACATTTGCGAGCTGGGCAATATTCGCCCCTTTTACCCTGTCGGAGTGGTTGTTGAAAATATTGAAATGGATGGCGGCCGTAATTGCATCCCTGAGGGTGTTCTGCTGGTAAAGGAATCCAGGATTGGTCCCCGGTTCGACATCAAACCAGTTCCCCCACTCATCCACCACCAGCCCTTTTCTCTTTTCAGGATCATACCTGTCCATTATGGCTGAATGATCTTTGATCACCTCGTCCATCCGGAAGTTTGCCCTGAATGTCCTGATCCATTCACCTTCGGTAAAACCGGTGGCTGCTCCCTTGTGGTCCCAGCCTCCGACGAGCGAATAATAGTGTACCGATAACCCCTGGAACATATCGCGAGTCGACGGGTCCTTCATAAGGGTCTCCGTCCAGGCGACATTGAAATCGGAAGGGCCGCAGGCAACACGGTAAAGTTCATTACCGCCGTAATTTCGAAGGAAGGTGGAATACTGCCTCATCACTCCGGCATAATAGTCTGCCGTCATGTTCCCTCCGCATCCCCAGTTTTCGTTCCCAATCGCGAAAAGCTTCACTTTCCACGGCTGATCCCTGCCGTTCTCCTTGCGAAGCCGGGTCATCGGGCTGTCTGCGTCGGATGTCAGGTACTCTACCCATTCCGACATCTCCCTGACGGTACCGGAGCCGACATTCCCGTTTATATAAGCATCGCATCCGAGCAATTCAGTCAGTTTCATGAACTCATGGGTACCGAATGAGTTATCCTCGGTCACGCCGCCCCAGTGCACATTCACGATTGAGGCTCTTTTCTCCTGGGGGCCTATGCCGTCCTTCCAGTGGTAGGTATCGGCAAAGCATCCACCTGGCCAGCGCAGGTTCGGAATCTTCATTTCCCTCAGGGCGAACAGGACATCGTTCCTTATGCCGTAAGTGTTCGGGATCTTTGAATCGGGTCCCACCCATAACCCCTCATAGATGCACCTTCCAAGATGCTCCGAGAAATGGCCGTAGATGTCCTTGCTGATCACCGGGCCCGGGTTGTTTGCGATTATTACCAGCTGGTTGACCGGCTGAGGCTCCTTTTTCTGGGCTGATACAGTCAGCGCAGCCTGGATAAGGATAATTACAAAGAACAGTAAAGTTTTTCTCATGGTGATTTAATTAAGAACATACACAGAGTCCTCTGTGAAACAATATGTTATTCAATTTGATTATCAAGTTTATTTTCCACAAACTGTCCAAGCTTCTTATACCGCTCGTATGCAATTTCGTATTTCCCTGCTCTCTCCGGATCGGGTGAATACACCTCTTCGAATCCGTTCCCCATGGCTTTCTGCGCTGAAGCAATGTCGGGATGGATGCCTGCCACTACAGAGGCAGCCATGGCTGATCCGAGCGCGCATGTTTGCTCCGATCTTGCAACCCTGATGGGCATATTCAGTACATCTGCGACGATCTGCATCACGAACGGGTTCTTTTTTGCCACCCCTCCGACAGCGATCACTCCCTCGACCGGTATTCCCTCCGAGATGAAGCGTTCATTTATGATCCTCGATCCGAATGCAGTCGATTCAACGAGTGCCTTAAAGATCCTGGGTGCATCAGACCCGAGAGTCAGCCCGGTAACCGCTCCTTTAAGGGCCTGGTTGGCGAACGGTGTTCTCCGGCCATTCATCCAGTCGAGAGCGGTAAGTGAAGAAGCGTCGTCATTGAGCCGGGCGGCCTCATGGCTGAGAGCGGCAATGACCTTATCGGCGGTCTCGGTCCTTATCCTGTCTGCAACTTTGCTGTCGAGCCAGTCCAACCCGGGGAGGATTCCCGTCAGCGGCCACATGAGCAGCTTCCCAAACCATGCGTAGATGTCTCCAAATGCCGACTGACCGGCTTCCAGGCCAAGCATTCCCGGAACGATCGATCCATCGACCTGCCCGCAAATACCTGCAACAAGCCTGCTGCCGAACTCATCCATCGGGGCAACAAGCATATCGCATGTTGAGGTGCCCATTACCTTGACAAGCTGGTAAGGAGTTATCTCCCCTCCGACTGCACCGAGATGTGCATCAAATGCCCCTGTTCCGACCTTCACCGACGTTGTCAGCCCAAGCCTGGCAGCCCACTCCCCGGTGAGAGTACCGGCCGGAACATCACAAGTCCAGGTGTCGGTAAAAAGCCTTGCCCTCAATCCAGCAAGTACCGGATCGAGCTTCACAAGGAATTTCTCATCGGGCAGTCCGCCGAAATCCTGGTGCCACATGGCTTTATGGCCGGCAGCGCACCGGCTTCTCCTGAGTGTGAGCGGATCGGTGTTGCCGGTAAGCAAAGCAGGGATCCAGTCGCAGTGTTCCACCCATGAATAAGCGGCCTCCCTTATCTTGCCGTTCGACCGTAAAACATGCAGCAGCTTGGCCCAGAACCATTCAGAGGAATATACACCTCCTTCAAATCTGGTGAAATCAATGCCGCCCCAGTTCCGGGCAGCATCATTGATGTCTGCTGCTTCCTTCACTGCTGTATGGTCCTTCCACAGGATGAACATGGCATCCGGGTCGTTTTCGAAGCCGGCTTTGAAAGAGAGTGGGACACCCGCCCTGTCGACAGCCACCGGAGTCGATCCCGTGGTGTCGATCGTTATCCCGGCAACTCCGGCCGTCACTTCCTTCCCGGCTTCCCTGAGGGCCTCCCTGATAGTCTGCTCCAGTCCTTCAAGATAATCAAGAGGATGCTGCCTGAACATGTTTGCTGCCGGATCGCAGTAAAGCCCTTTCTTCCACCTGGGGTATTCGAATACCGAAGTACCGGCTATACTGCCGTCAGCAGTATCAACGATCACGGACCGTACCGAGTCGGTTCCATAATCCACTCCAATTACATATTTCCCGCTCATTTAATCCTGTCTTATATAATAATGAAATTACTTCAGAATCACATTGATATCGAAAATAATCAAAGAGGTCGCATCAAAAATCCCTGTTTATCTTTTTGATCCCGATAACTAATGGGAGCTAACGGGATCTTTATGAACCCTTTGATTTATCCTGTCCGTAATATGCACCTCTCCCGTGCTTCCGGCTGAAGTGCTTCCCGAGCAAATAATCGTCGACAGGCACGGTCTGGCCGAGAACCACAGTAAAGTATGCCATCCTGGCTATCTCTTCAAGCTCAGTAGCCTTTCCTGCGGCATCCGGGGCATCCCTGCCCATGCAAAATGGCCCGTGGGAGTACACGAGCACCGAGGAGAACATCAGCGGATCGTTAGCGCCGATCCTTTCTGCAATCACCTTTCCGGTATTGAGCTCATATTCATTTCCGACCTCTTCACGGGTCAGCTTCCTTGTGCATGGGATGGCTCCGTAACAGTGATCCGCGTGTGTTGTCCCGAAAGCCGGGATATCCCTTCCTGCCTGCGCCCATGCAGTTGCGAAAGCGGAATGTGTATGGACAACCCCGCCAATCGACGGGTATTCCCTGTAAAGGTAAATGTGGGTCGGAGCATCTGTCGAGGGCCTGTATCCGCCTTCCACAACCCTGCCGTCAAGGTCGATTACAACCATGTCGCCCTCGTTCATCGTATCGTAGCTGACACCGGAAGGTTTAATTACCACCAGGCCGCTTTCGCGGTCAATCCCGCTGGCATTTCCCCAGGTCCTGACCACAAGCCCGTCCCGAACCAGATCGAGATTGGCTTTCAGTACCGTCCGTTTAAGTCCTTCGAGCATTTTTTTATTTTAATTATGCAATT
>JGI20215J15232_1000014_pt1 | contig 103915 bp, 79 predicted proteins | sample WetSurMetagenome_2_FD_15232 | JGI IMG/M metagenome (IMG submission 15232) | reverse complement strand
GAGTCATTTTTTGACATCCTGGGTTCCGAAGACCTCGTTAACTGGGAACCTGTACTGGTAAAATCAAATTCGTGCGCATTCTCCGGCGATCTGCAGGTCTTCGACTTCCCGCCGGCCAAAGCTACCGTTGAATTCCGGTATATAAAGCTTATCGGGCACGGAAATGCCTCAGATGCCTGGAATTATCTTTCGGAATTCAGGGTCTTCGGTTACACGCACAGGAATCCTTCCGCTTACGAAAAGCTGCCTGTAAAGATATATCCCAATCCGGCAAAGGATAATTTCAATGTCGTAATAGAAGCAGCCTCCATCGCGCATGATTATCTGCGGATTGTAAGCCTTACAGGAAACATCCTACGGGAAGTGAAGCTTGATCCCGGCAGGAATGAGTTCATTATCCCGGTAGAGGGGCTCCGCAGGGGGATCTACGTAATACAGATCGGAACAAAGGGCATGACCAGTTTCAGTCAAAAGCTCGTCATCTATTATTAGCTGGTTCCGGCTGGACCCCGGGATTCAACAAAAGATATTGCGCCGACCCTAACGGGCCGGCATTTTTTTTTGAAATTTCCCGGAATTTTGACTAACAGCTCTAAAAGCACTCTGAACCATTACATTTGTTTGACCAATCAGCATCAACAATTGACAAAAATCCCGAAATGCGAAGGATTTTCCAGTTTGGCGGCGACTCTCTGTTTGGTGTTTATCTAAAATATGAATAAATTTAGAAGTTGCTCATTTGATTGGCCCTGTAGGATGTGTTGATATTATTCTGAACAGGAATAAAGTAACTCCTTTATTTATTGTGCATTGCACTATGGAAAGAAACCCTGACTGGAAAGGTTTTCTGCGAAACAAAGTTCTCTACTGGTTCAACAGGTATTCCCTGCCCAGGTGGCTGGTATTTATTGTCGATTGCACCGGTGTATTCCTGATATTCTTCGTGGCTTACCTCCTCCGGTTCAACCTTAACTTCAAGGAGATCCAGTTCGAGTCCAGCTTTTACCAGGCACTAATTGCAACAGGCATTTATGCAATTTTCGGCCTTATCTTCCACTCCTACTCCGGATTGATAAGGCATACCACCCTCACGGACATTTCACTGGTCTTTATAGTTACATCTGTCTCTGCCATATCACTTCTGGTAGTGACCTATTGCGCCAGGTTCCTTAACTGGGGGGAGACGCTGACCATCCCGATATCGATCATTCTTATTCACTACGTCACCGTCACCGTGTTCCAGTTCTTTGAAAGGATCCTTATCAAGCTTCTTTTCAGCTTTGCGAACAGCCAGTGGAGGGAAAGGAAGAACGTCCTGATCTTCGGCGCCGGAGAGATGGGATTTATTGTCAAACGGCTGATCCTGAGCGACCCCAACACCGGGTTCAACGTTGCCGGTTTCCTCGACAACAATCGCCATCTGCAGGGGAAGATGATCAATAACCTTCATGTTTACAACCCCGGTCTTCTGTCTCAAAAATTCATCCTCGACCGCAACATCAGCACGCTGATAATCGCAATCAGGAACCTTTCGCCTGCAAGGAAAAGCGATATAATCAAAAGGGCAGTCAACCTGGGCCTGGAAGTCCTGGAAACCCCGGCCGTCGACAAATGGCTGAATGGCGAGCTGAAGCTGAACCAGCTTCGTAAGGTGAAGCTGGACGACCTGCTGAGCCGCGATCCAATTAAACTCAACATGGAACTGATCGGCAAAGGGTTGAATAACAAGGTTATAATGGTTACCGGGGCAGCCGGATCCATCGGGTCGGAGATCGTACGGCAGCTTACCGGGTTCAATATCCGGAAGCTGATACTTCTTGACCAGGCCGAAACCCCGATGTTCCACCTTGAGAATGAGCTTAAGGCAGGATACCCCAAATGCAAAATAGAGATACTGCTTGCAGACGTAACGCATCCTGTCCAGATGGAGAGGATCTTCCAGCTTCTTCATCCCGAGATAGTTTTTCATGCCGCAGCCTACAAGCATGTCCCTATGATGGAAGATAATCCTCATGAGGCAATTAGGGTCAATGTCGGCGGAACAAAGCTACTGGCAAGACTTTCTGCAAAATACGGCGTAAGGAAGTTTGTAATGATTTCCACTGATAAGGCCATCAATCCGACAAATGTTATGGGCGCATCCAAGCGGATCTGTGAAATGACAGTCCAGCTCTATGCCCAGAAGCCGGGGAACCTGACCCAGTTTATCATTACAAGGTTCGGAAATGTGCTGGGCTCGAACGGATCGGTCATTCCGACATTTGCTAAACAGATAGAAAACGGTGGCCCCGTAACCGTAACGCATCCCGAGATAAGCCGGTACTTCATGACTATCCCCGAAGCCTGCCAGCTTGTTCTGGAGGCCGGTTTCATGGGTAACGGCGGTGAAATATTCGTTTTCGACATGGGGAAGCCCGTCAGGATAGCCGACCTGGCAAATGAAATGATAAGGCTGTCGGGACTGGTGCCGGGAAAAGATATAAAGATTGAATTTACAGGCCTGAGGCCCGGTGAAAAGCTTCATGAGGAATTGATCACCGATTATGAAACATCCAAGACCACATATAATCCAAAGATCAGGATAGCTCAGCTCAAGAACGCCGTGAATACCGAATTGCTGCTGAGGATCGAGAACCTGCTTGCGGTACTCTATACCCTCGACAAGCAGCAGGTTGTAGACTATTGCGGAGAGCTCGTCCCCGAGTTCAGAAGCACCAACGGGTCGTATAAGAACGGCAATGATGATCCGGATAGCAGTGCCGGGGTACAGGCCGGAGATGAAAAGCACATTACACGGCAGGCCCGCGACATGAATCCTCCCTCCCATTGACGGATTGGCTTGATCTTCTTTGCGGATGATTAATCCCGGTAAGGCAATCGCTTTCGGATCCTTTACTAATCGAGGTCGTAATACCTGAATTTCTTCAGGTAATCGCGGACGGATGTTCCGAGGACATCAGCTTTATTTACCCGTCCGTCTGAAAGCAGGTATAGCTTCAGCGACTTCGCCCCGCCCAGGTGGGAAGCTGCTATCATTCCCGACTTGGTAACCACAACGCCCCTGATGGTGTCGCCGATGTAGCACTCATAGTTGTGCAACAACGACAGGTTTACCTTTATCAGGGATTCCAGGGCGTCACGCTGCAGATCCCTGGGGAATATCCCGGGGTTCTTCCTGAATGCTTTCAGAGTCACATGCTTATAGCCAAGAAATTGGATAGTGGACTCCGCAAACTGCCACTCTCCGAAACAACCGATGCAGTTTACCGACATCCAGTTGTTGCCGGATTCACGTCTTCCAAGATCATTTATGAACCTGGTGAACTCCGATTCGTGGTATTGCATATGGATCTGCCTTGCGGCTCTCATGAGGATCCCGATCTTCATGTGAAAATCCTTTGCCGGGGCAATGACCGTCCCAAAGAAGAAAAGGAACAAATATGTCAGAACTGTTGATCTCATGTCAAGAAAATGATTTAGTTCATTATTCCAGCTATTTGATCATGAGTTAAAGGTAGGGCTAAGCGAGACGCCGGGCAATACCTTAACAGCCTGAAATTGAGGAGATAACCTCGAAAGAGACCCTGGCAGTCAATGCTTTTCAGCTGTTCACTTACGGGAAACTGTATTTCACGGAAGAATGGGCCGCATTCGTCAAAAACATATGGAAATTTACAGCGGAAACGGTCAGATGGATGACCTGGCGGTCATGCTCTGGAGTAAACCAATAGGCTTCAATAGTTTAGCTATGCCAAAGTCAGGCATTTGAGGCTGCTCCCGGGAAGGGTGATTTTGACCAACCATCCGGAGGGAGGGATAAGAACCCACACAGAGCTCCAGTAAAATTTCTTTTTAACCGCAAAGAACGCTAAGAAGTTGCAAAGTGCGCAAAGATAAATTGCATATAATTAAGCCTTTGCGAACTTTGCGGTTTATTGATTTAACTCTTTACTCAACCCCATGAGGTACAAAGATATCCAACCTTCTACCAGGAATAACTTTTACCTGCAGGCCAGTACCCCTTTCCAGTAGCCGATCGACTCTGCAATCCCTGCGAGGGGATCCTTCATGTCCTTTTCGAATTCAAGGCTGCACTTGCCTGAATAGCCTGTTTTTCGTAATGAGGTAATCACCGCAGGAATGTCAATTATTCCCCTTCCCATCTCAACGGTCGTCCCCTCCTTCGAAGCCTTGTCAACATCCTTGATATGCATGTCGAAAATGCGGGCCGAATACCTTTCGATATCCACAGCGGGATCTGCGCCGTTGCGGATCGTATGACCGATATCGAGGCAGATGCCCATCCGGGGATCCATATCCTTTATATGGTTCCAGATATCCGTGGCGTCGGGGAAAAGCGGATTGTCAGGACCGTGATTGTGTATGGCAAGCCTGAAATCGTACGATTTAAGCTTCGTTTCAACATAAGGGAGCAGTTCATATGAAGGAGCCCCGACGATCATCGAAACACCCGCCATTTTTGCATACTCGAATGCCTGGTCAACAGCTTCCTGTGTGTTCATGTAAATTACACCGACAGTGTAAACATTTATCCCTGCATTCCGAAACCTGCTTATCACCGCTTCAATCTGCTCCCGGGAACTGTTCATCGGCATGTGGAAGTCCTTCAATGACAGGTTTGTGACACCCACCCGCTTCATGATCGCAATAGTGCCGTCGATATCGAACTCCCTGAATGTATATCCTGCCATGCCAAGAGTGAACCTGTCGGTGCTTTTGGCAACGGGGGTTGAAGGGCTGCCTTTCAGTTCGATCGCTGATGAAAGTCCGGCTGCGATGAGGCTTGAGCCTGCGAGTTTTAAGAATCTCCTGCGTGATTTCATATTGTTTACTGGATTACTGGTTAACTGGTTTACTGGTTGTTTGGTTACTTATCAGGAATCACCAGATCGTTATCTATAAGGCGTGCATTATATGACTGGATGATGGCTTTCAGCTTTTCTTCCATCAGTGCCTGCAGCGAATCGCCTGTGTTGACCATATTCGTGGCGAGATACCTGTCGGTGCGGAAATTGTAAAAGCCGGCAGGCTTGTTGTCGACCATCTCGAGAAGATGGTCCTTCATGAAGAGCTGGTAAGTACTACCCGACGTGTTGAAGGCAAAAGACTCATGGCTGTCATCGAGGAGGTCATTCCCGAAAGCAATGTACTCACCTTCGTAATTGAGATAATTCAGAACAGTGGGCATAATATCGATCTGCTGGGCAATCCTCTTTTTCACGCCTTTCATATCACTTCCCGGCCTGTAGAAAATGATCGGCACGCAATATGACCCGAAATTGTTCTGGAATTCCTTATGCACCGATTCATTCGTATGGTCAGCAGTAAACACGAAAAGAGTATTGGCGAACCAGGGCTGCTTTTTTGCTTCCGAGAAGAATTCCCTCAACGCAAAGTCGGTATATCCGACGACCTCCAGGATGGGGGCAGGCCCTTTTTTGAACTGGTCCTTGTATTTCTCCGGGACCTTGAACGGATGGTGAGAAGAAATCGAAAAGATGGAAGATAGGAACGGCTGCCTGAAGGTACCCATCTTCTCACAGAAGAACCTAAAAAATGGTTCATCCCATACACCCCACATCCCATCGAAGTCCTTTGAGTCGGGATATTCATTAAGGCCGAAATAATCATCGAATCCCACCATTCTCGAAAATGAATCGAAACCCATCGACCCGTTCGGGGCGCCATGGAAAAACGCGGTATAGTACCCCTTCTTCTTCAGCAGTTCAGGCAATCCGTTGACCTCATTGTTTGCATAGTGTGATATGGTATACGGTGTTTCGAGTGAAGGGATCGAGGAGAATATCGACGGCATTGCCTCAATAGACTTCTTCCCGTTCGCAATCGTGATATCGAAGGTGAGACTCTGTGAAATAAGCGAATCGAGGAATGGCGAATACCCCTGGTAGGTTCCCCCTTCGAGATCCCTGTTCAGCGAGCCGATGTATTCCCTCGCAAAGCTTTCAAGAATAAAGATCACAACGTTCACCTCACAGAACGGTCCGGATGGCTTTGGAGTATAATGCGGGTTGTAAAGCTCCCTTAGCTTTTCATCAGAATAGAACCTGTATTTCACCAGGGCCTTTTTGTTGTAAGTCCTGATCAGGCTGAAAGGCGTGTTCAGCACGATTGCCGCATCCCTCGGGTTCTTCACAAACCGGGCTGCATTGCTTATGCTGATGGGCCTTGTGGAATGCCTGTACCCTCCCCTGGCTCCGACTACAATAAGCCCGACTATTAAAGGGACGGCAAGCACATTTACGGTGTAGTATACCAACCTGTTCCCGGGCGACGGCTTCTCCGACCTTACCAGGTTGTAGAGTGCTATCAGTGCGAAGATGAGCAGAATAGTGAAAACCACGACCTGCCAGTAATCGATCTGGAACTTAAAAAAGAGCTTGGTCAGGTTCTGCTCATGCTCAAAGGTCTGGAAAATATCGGATGTAGCCCGTTTAAGGACAAACCTGTAATAGATATAATCGGCGGAGTTTATGGAAAGTGCGATACTGTTCGTCAGAAGGAAAAAGTACTTCAGGACCTCCTGGTAGCGGGCATTATACCTTATATCGAAAGGAATTATATTGAAGAAGATGAAGATAAGGTTGATATACAGGACAGCCGAGATGTCGAACAGCAGTCCTCCCCTCATGATGTCGAGAAGCTGAAGGAAGCTGATGCCGGGGAACATCCTGTAGTTAAACACATAAAATCCCGCACGGGATAACGAGAAAAGGATCATGACGATCAATATCCTGTACCCGAGGACAAAAAGAATGTTCCTTGATTTAAGCGGGTTCTTCATTTACTGGTTAACTGGTTAGCTGGTTAACTGGTTAACTGGTTAACTGGTTTACTTTGCCTGCCCTGCATTCTGGCTCCATCGCTATCCCGACATACCATGTCGGGATTTAACGCTCGGCCCGGTTTACTGGTTTCTCCTCCCCCTTCAGGGGGCCGGGGGGCGTTCAGGGGGCAGGTGGGCGCTAGCCGGTTAGTCGGTTTTCCGTTCCTCCCTGATAAGCTCCTTCAGATCATCCTTGCCCATCATCCTGTTCAGCTTCCTGGTTGCGCTCATGCCCATAAGCATGAAAAGCACCACCAGGCCGGCAAGGATGTATATCGCAACCCTTGAAGTCCTGGGTGTTGCCTTGAGCGACTCGGTAAGCCCGTTGTAAACCAGGTAAAGTGCAAAAAGGTTTACACCTATTCCGATAACGGTCCCGAGGAAAAGACTTATTCCTCCGGTAAATCCAAGCAGGGCGCTTATCGGCATGATCACCATGACCGATGACGTCACCCTTACATTTGCCTCAAAATCAGTGTTGCCCCTGCAGACCGAAGAAATGATCAACAGTATGACGGCGCCCACAAACAATCCAATGACTGCCGCGATTATATACCAGACGAATGCCATTGCCCCGACAGCTCCTCCGAGAAAACCCGCCTTGATGGCGCCGAGTCCGAGTATGCTCCAGAGGAATACAAATGCCCCCGCAACCGCCCCGTAAATGACCACTTTTATGATAGGTTCAGCCATTCCTCCTGACGTTTTCATGGAGGAGAAATGCGACTTTGGATTTACCAGTGTTTCCTTTGATTCATTAATAAAAGCATTAATGTCGAATGTAGAAGTCTCACTCATGGTCGAATAGATTTTTAAGGTTATTAATTTGTCCTGGTCAGGAAAATATTATGTCAGGTTAAGATAACAACTTTTTCTTAAGCAGACCAAAAAAATCCTTAATTCCGGAAGCTTATTCCCTACTCAAGGTAGGTATAGCCGTAAAGGCCTGACCTGTAATTTGAAAGGAATTCCTTACCCTCCTCGAGGGTTATGATCCCGGCCTTCACGGAAGATGTGACCCATGTTTCGACTGTCCTCACCATTTTCTTCGGATTGTACTGGACATATTCGAGCACTTCGGCAACTGTTTCCCCATCGATCACCTGGTCGATCCTGTAGCCGTCCTCATCGACAGAAACATGTACGGCATTTGTATCCCCGAAGAGATTATGCAGGTCCCCGAGTATCTCCTGGTAAGCCCCGACGAGAAAGACCCCGAGATAATAGGGCTCCCTCTGCCTCAGCACGTGAACGGGAAGATGATGGGATGAATTCCTTGTAGATATAAAGTTGTCGATCTTGCCGTCCGAATCGCAGGTCATATCCTGTATGGTGGCGCTGATCAGCGGCTCCTCATTCAGCCTGTGTATCGGCATTATCGGGAAGATCTGGTCGATTGCCCAGGCATCAGGAAGCGACTGAAAAAGCGAGAAATTGCAGAAATATTTGTCAGAAAGTATCCTCGATATCTGGCGGAGTTCATCCGGAACATGCTTTGTTACATTGGCCAGCTTGTAAACCCGGTGGGCGATTGACCAGAACAGCTTTTCAATCTGCGCCCTGGTCTTAAGGTCGATCAGGCCCAGGCTGAACCTGTCAAGCGCCTCTTCCCTGATCTGCTGGGCATCGTGCCATGTTTCGAGCATCCTCGGCTGGTTCACGCTGTCGTAGAGGAGGTATAGTTCTTTGACGAGCTCGTGGTCGTTTTCGCTTACTGATTCCGTCTCATCCCACGTGGGCAGTGTGGCAGTTTCAAGGACCTCGAAGATAAGCATCGAGTGATGGGCCGCCAGCGATCTGCCCGATTCGGTAATCACGTTCGGGTGAGGTATGTTGTTCTTGTTTGAAGCATCCACAAATGTACTCACGGAGTCGTTGACATACTCCTGGATAGTATAGTTCATGCTGCTCTCGCTGTTCGACGATCCGGTACCGTCGTAATCGACTCCGAGGCCCCCTCCAATGTCGACAAATTCCACATTGAATCCGATCTTGCGAAGCTGGACATAGAACTGCGAGGCTTCCCTCAGGGCGACCTTTATCCTCCTGATCTTAGTCACCTGGCTGCCGATATGGAAGTGGATCAGGCGCAGACATTCCCTCATCCTGTTCTTCTCAAGGAAATCGATTGCCTCAAGGAGCTCGCTCGATGTCAGGCCGAACTTGCTGATATCACCCCCCGAGTCTTCCCATTTGCCGCTTCCGACACTTGCCAGCTTGATGCGGATCCCCAGGTTTGGCTTCACCTTAAGACGCTTTGCTATCGTTGTAATCAGTTTCAGCTCATTCAGCTTCTCGACCACCAGGAAGATCCTCTTTCCCATTTTCTGGGCAAGCAGGGCAAGCTCTATATAGTCTTCATCCTTATAGCCGTTGCAGATGATAAGCGATTCAGGGTCCGTATTTATCGCAATAACGGCATGAAGCTCGGGCTTGGAGCCTGCCTCCAGCCCGATATTGAATTTCTTACCGTGGCTCACGATCTCCTCGACCACCGGCCGCATCTGGTTCACCTTGATAGGATAGATGATGAAGTTCTGTGCTTTATATCCGTACTCCTCAGATGCAACCTTGAAACATTTCGAGATATTGATGATCCTGTCGTCGAGAATATCTGGGAACCTTACCAGCACCGGGGTAGATACGTCCGAGAGCATCAGCTCATCCAGGAGCTCCTTCAGGTCGACGGCAACACCGTTCCTTGTGGGCCTCACCTCGACGTGACCCTTCTGGTTTATAGAGAAATAGTCAACTCCCCAGCCGTTTATGTTGTACAGCTCGGCCGAGTCCTCAATTCTCCATTTTCTCATGTTGTCTCACTTTAGCGGGTTTTGGAAACACAAAGGTCGTAAAAAAGGTGCAATGTTATAAAAATAACAGGAAATACGTGCGGGGCAATGAAAATAAATCAGTTACCAGCAGTATGGTCCGGCAGGCAGGAATGGGGCGCTCTTCAGGTCCCTCTTTTCCATTAACCTGTAAACCGGATAGGGATTAAAGCCCTGGCCCCACTGGGGCACAAGGCAACGGTCGAGAAAATTCCAGGTGAGAAGCCCGTCGTTGGAAAGGGGCTCGAGCAGGTAGCAGGCCAGCGAGGCAAGCGGCTGTGAAGTCCTGACGACAATTGTTCCTGCGGGAAAATCAACAGTGTCCCTTACGAACTTCCCGGTGATGCTTTCAGTATAGTGACCCTGGTTAAGCCTGGATGCTCCTTTAAGATCAGTTATGGAGAATTTCTCAATTTCAAGCCTAGCATGCTCCTTCAGCTTTTCGATCCTGATGCCGTGAAGGCTCAGCAGACCCGTGATTCTCGGATCGTCTGATGTTATCAGGTATGCAAAGGGGAATTTCACATTCCCTGAAGGATAATAATCGATGTAGTACGGAACGGTCACGGTTTTCTGGCGGTCACTCCGCCTGTACTTCATCCAGCCTGTGGCGCCATTGACTTCATCGGCTTCAAAGGTCTTTATGGTGACCTTGTCAGGTACCGGACGCACCTTGTATTCGATGGGAAACGAGTCTGCGGGTGCGGGATCCAGGCCCCTGTTTACACACCTCAAATCGGCATTTTTCACAAGCCGCATTATCTCTGCCTTATGTGATGAGGCATAGTCGGCAAGGGACTTTATCAGATTATAACACCCGTAAACCCTCGACCTGAAATCGGCATAAACATAATTTTCGTTAAGGATTGCCAGCCTGTTTCGCAGGCCGATATAATTCACGATATACCTCGGTTCCGATGCGTCGTAGAACCACCCGTCCTCAGGCTTTGACAAGTCCTCAAATTCCCCGTAGAAGCAATTCTCGGTCCTGTATTTATTCAGAAGGGTGGCTGACATCTGCGGCACCATCTTCGTGCGCATGTACCTGATCAGCGATGTATCGCCAGCCGGGTTGACCATCCATGTGAACGTGACAGGCTCAACATGATATGAACCATCGGTGGTATGGCAATCCATGAAAACCGCCGGGTCCCATTTATTGAGGACATTTGTCAGCAGGCTCCTCACCTCTGGCGATTCCACCTTCATGGCATCCCTGTTCAAATCGAGGAACTGCCCGTTATGCCTGACGCCCACGCCGTTTACAGGGCCATTCTGATAAGTCCTGTTCAGGGGAGAGATCTGTTCGTTGCCGTCGGGATTGAACAACGGGCAGATAAGAAAAATAACATCCTTAAAGTAACCGGGAGCCCCGGCTTTCAGGATATCCCTTGCAAACATCAGGGTGGCTTCCTTGCCCTCAACCTCGCCGGCGTGAATATTTGCCTGGACAAAGACCACGACCCTGCCGTCGCCCGAGGCTTTTCCATCCTTCACCGGAAGGGGATCGGCTATGATCATAAGCGGGATCCCGCGGCCTTCAATGGTCGTGCCGATGTTTTCGACCCTTATGAAATTAGATATCTTTTTGAGTTCTCCGATGAACGACATCACATCATGATAATCCGAAGTGGATTTGAAATCCGACCTCTCTGCCGCCGTAAGCAATTTGTCCTGGGGTTTTGCCTGAACCATCATTAAGATTGCCAGGAGACTGAATAGAAGCACTTTCTTCATCTGCCGGAATTTGAAATTTCCCGAGATCACTTTTGAGCTTAAGCGCAACAGGCGACCCTCTCTTGTCGTTAAGATGCAGCCTTACAATTATGCCTAAAATGTCCCGGTGTTAAAAGTACTCGATTTTTTTATACAGAATTCAAGAAATATTCGTAGCTTGCGACCTTAATTTTTAAAATCATATCAAAATGAACAAAGGAACAGTTAAATTCTTCAATGTGTCAAAGGGATTCGGATTCATCAAAGACGCAGATTCTGATAACGAATATTTCGTTCATGCAACCGGGTTAATCGACAAGATTAAGGAAAATGATGTTGTAACGTTCGAGCTTGCAGAGGGCAAAAAAGGTATTAATGCAGTGAATGTCAAACTAGCATAGTTTTTGAACACTACAGAATTATTAACGATGAGGCTGTCTTGCAGACAGCCTCTTTTTTATTCAACAATTCCGGTATCCTCTTACTTATTCTTCTCAGCTTTTTTGGCTTTTTTGTCTGCCCTTTTCTCCTTAAGGGATTTTGTAGCCTGCTTTTTTACCTTGGATTGCTCCTTTGCTTTTTCGTGTGACATTTTCTGCAGTTTTAAGAATAAAATAATATCCAAATATAATTAATTTATAAAATCTTCCGACTGATTTTGAGCCGTACCGGTAGATTGGCAGCCGTGTTCCCGCAGTATTTATACCACAGGTGACAAATCGTCAGCCGCCCTGTCTATACCTGAAGCAGCCTCGCTGTCAAGGTACCATAGCAGGATTCCTTTCTCCGGGGAGACACGACCCACGGGATATCCCGTTCCTGCCTTCTTCGCGCCCAGCACCTCTCCTATTATCGCGGACTTACCCCTGCCGGCGGCAAGAATGACAACGCACGATCCATTGTTGATCACTTTTCCGGTGATGGTTATCCGTCGCTGACCGGTTACTGGGTGAGTGGCTGAAACGCAGATCCTCTTATCAAGGAACAGCTCTTCCGATCCCGGAAATATCGATGCCGTATGGCCGTCCTCTCCCACTCCGAGAAGGATGATATCGAAACAGGGAAGCCCGTCTCTTGAACGTACAAATTTCCTTATCTCCCCGGAATACCTCACAGCCTCCCTGTCCGGATCGTTCTCTCCAATAATCCTGTGAATGCAGGAAGGGTGTATAACAATCCGCCCAAGCAGGTTCTCCATCGTCATCCCGTAATTGCTCTCCGGATCATCCGGGGGCACGCATCTTTCATCGACCCAGAAAAAACCTACTGAGGACCAGTCGACCGATCCGCGGTATTTCCCTGCCAGTACCCTGAACAATGTTTTGGGAGTGCTGCCTCCCGACAATGCAACGGTACAGATGCCCTCGGTTGAAATACTCTCATTGATCGTTTCCACCAGGAATTTCGCAAGAGCCCCGGAAACTTCCTCCGGGCCGCGGTAAACGAAGACGTTGTCTTTTAGATTGTGAACCATAGATGTATATTAATTGTGCGATTTTGCGATTGTGCAACTATGCAATTATGCAATTATGCAAACCAGCAAACCAGAAAACCAGTTAACCAGCAAACAAGTTCTCCCTCCCAGTCACAGTTCGCAATAACTTTCCTCATCCGCCAGGTTTTTGCATGGGTAGCGCCAGGTAAGACCGTCATCCCCGATCAGCCTGTTGGACGGCTCCGGACCCCATGTTCCTGCCGGATAGCCGTACACCTTGATTGCGGGGTTGTTCTTCCATGCATTTTGTATCGGCTCCAGGAACTTCCATGCAGTCTCGATGGTATCGTCACGTGAGAAGAGTGTCTGGTCGCCAAGCATCACGTCATAGAGAAGCCTTTCGTATGCGGAAGGCACCCGGATATCCGACAGGTCCTTATAGTGGAAATCCATGTTGACGTTCTTCACCTTGAAGCCCGCTCCCGGTTCCTTCATATCGAACTTCATCAGGATGCCCTCGTCAGGCTGTATCCTGATAATAAGCTGATTATCCGACTTATTGTTCTTAGTCCCCTGGAAAAGGTAATGAGGTGACGGCTTGAAATGGACAACCACTTCGGTCACACGGGTCGGAAGCCTCTTGCCGGTCCTGATAAAGAAGGGCACCCCGCCCCACCTCCAGTTGTTGATAAAGAACTTGATTGCCACATAAGTCTCCGTCCGTGAATGGGTATCCACTCCTTTTTCGTACCTGTAGCCCGGGATGCATTCTCCCCTGATAGTCGACGAGGTATACTGGCCCCTGATGACCTGTTTCTCCACATCTTCTTCCCGGATGGGCTGCAGCGACTGGAATACCTTGAGCACTTCATTCCTGATCGCGTCGGCATCAAGTGAAGAAGGCGGCTCCATTGCCGTCAGCCCGGCCATCTGCAGAAGGTGATTCTGAACCATATCCCTCAGCGCCCCCGAATTGTCGTAGTATCCTCCCCTGCGCTCCACCCCTAAGTTTTCGGCGGATGTGATCTCGATGCGGCTTACGTAATTCCTGTTCCACAACGGTTCGAATATCCCGTTGGCAAACCTCATCACGAGCAGATTTTGGACAGTCTCCTTGCCGAGATAATGATCGATCCTGAAGATCTGATCCTCTCCCATCAGGGAGTGCATGGTCTGGTTCAGCTTCCGTGCAGAAACATAATCGTACCCGAAAGGTTTTTCGATAATGAACCTCCTGAAACCGTCTTTCTGATCAGCCAAGCCCACCCGGGAAAGGCTGGTCGAGATTATTTCGTACATGCTCGGAGGCGTGGCATAATAAAAGATAATGTTGCCTCCGACCGAGGAGCTCTTCCTTATCCCGTCAACGAGCTTCTTCAGGCCCTGGTAACCTTCGGGAGAAATCATATCGAAGGAATAATAACTGCAGCAGCTTACGAATTCATCGACCGGTCCGGTATCAGGACTTTTTTCTGTCAGCGATGACACTATTGCATCGCGCATCCTTGCCCTGAAATCCTCAGTGGTCATTACTGTCCTCCCGATCCCGAGGAGTGAAAACTTTTCAGGCATCATGTTCTGGCATCTCAGGGAGTAGATGCCGGGCATCAGTTTCCTGGAAGTCAGGTCGCCGGTAGCACCAAAGATTACAAGTATAAGATTATCTGGTTTTTCCATTCGCGATTTATTGATAATAGACTCCATGGCACCAAGATATGATTAAAGAACGTTAATTTATCATTTTAACCTGATCTTAACAGTTTAAAATCAGTCGCATATATATCACAAAATCCGTACCGATATTGTTTTCGGACAGAAAAGGATTAATTCTGTCAGTTGCTCTGGCGGACAAAATCAAAGTTAAAATTTATTAACATTTTAACAACTATTTGCATCAATCTGAAAGATATTATTATATATTTGACGGCAAATTATAAGCGCATGCATATTCTAAACTATAATAGATATTTTATCCTGGTATTAAGGTTTCCGGGAACAGATTGAGAATGGGATTTATAGTTGGTTTGATGATGACCGTTCTCCAGAAGACCCAGGGAACGGTTTTTTTGTAATAAAAATAAGGTTCAATAATTAAGCAGATGGAAACGGAACGGCCGTTAAAAGAAGGATTATACAGGCAGGAATTTGAACATGGCAGCTGCGGGATCGGGTTTGTGGCTCACATCAGGGGCAGGAAGTCGCATGCCATCATAAGCCAGGGGCTTGATATTCTCCGGAATATGACCCATCGCGGCGCTGAAGGTGCCGACTCGAAGACGGGAGACGGGGCAGGTGTGATGATCCAGGTGCCGCGCGATTTTTACCTTATCCAGGGTTACTCCCTTCCGCCTGAGGGACAATTTGGAACAGGCCTGGTCTTCCTGCCGAAAAACCCTGCTGATGCCGAAAGATGCGAAGAAATACTGCTCAGGATCATCAGTGAGGAGAATGTCAGCTTCATTGATTTCAGGGAGGTGCCCAGGAACAACTCGACCATAGGCGTAATTGCCAGGTCGTCGGAGCCCCTTATAAGGCAGGTGCTTCTAGGTGCCGATATACCTCAGGACGACCTCGAAAGAAAACTCTATATAATAAGGAAAAGGGCTGAAAAGGAAATCAGGGAATCGGACATTAGCCACAAAAGCGGGTTCTACATCCCGAGCCTCTCCACGAAGGTCCTTGTTTACAAGGGAATGCTAACCTCGATCCAGCTTGGAGAGTATTTCTCCGACCTAAATGATGAGAGGCTGCAGAGCGCCATCGCCCTTGTCCATTCGAGGTTCAGCACGAATACCTTTCCCAGCTGGGACCTTGCCCAGCCATTCCGGGTTCTCGGGCATAACGGTGAGATAAATACCATAAAGGGCAACAGGATGTGGATGGAGGCAAGGGAATCGATACTCAGGTCTGAAAAGCTTGGAGATCTCGAACGGATCTATCCGATTATTGAACCGGAGAAGAGCGATTCCGCCTCGCTGGATAATGTCCTTGAGTTCCTGCTGATGAGCGGGAAATCATTGCCGTACGCAATGTCGGTGCTGATCCCGGAGTCGATCAACGCAAAGAACCCTATCTCACCCGAGCTGAGGGATTTCTACCACTACCATTCAACGTTCATGGAACCATGGGACGGGCCTGCTTCACTTATCTTCTCAGACGGCAGGTATATCGGGGGAATGCTCGACAGGAACGGACTAAGGCCATCCCGGTATGTCATTACCGACAACGACCTTATTGTAATGGGTTCAGAGGCAGGGGTGCAGCAGTTCAATCCGTCAGAGATCAGGGAAAAGGGAAGGCTCAAGCCCGGCAAGATGCTCCTGGTCGATACGGTGGAGGGGAAACTCCTCTATGATGATGAGCTTAAGAAAAAGCTGGCCGAAGATTACCCATACGGCAAATGGATCGCTCAGAATATGGTAAACCTCGAGGAGATTGAAACGGGACAGACCATTTCTCCCGACCTTGGGGACCAGTACAACAGGTACCTTACTTCCTTCAACTATTCCCTGGAAGATATTGAGAAGATTATAAAGGAGATGGCCGCAACAGGGAAAGAGCCGATCAGCTCGATGGGAAATGATGTTCCAGTTGCTGTGCTTTCCAGGAAGCCCTACCGCCTGTTCAATTACTTCAAGCAGCTTTTTGCCCAGGTAACGAACCCACCAATCGATCCCATAAGGGAGGAGCTTGTGATGACCCTCTCCGGGTATCTTGGCTCACTGCAGCAGAACCTGCTCGATGAATCGCCCGATCATGTCAAGATGGTCAGGTTCAGGAACCCGGTGATCTCGAATACATATTTCCAGATCGTAAAGAACCTTCGATACAAAGGGTTCTCTGCGGCAAACCTCCAGATGCTGTTTGACGCATCAAGGGGGGCCGAAGGCCTTCGCGAAGCCCTCGACAGGCTCTGCACCGATGCCGAGAAGGCGGTTGATGAAGGGAAGAACTATATTATCATTTCCGATCGCGGGATTGAAGAAAACAGGGCCCCGATACCGTCGCTGATGGCAGTGTCGGCAATACATCACCATCTCATCAGCAGGCGCAAGAGGATGCAGATCGACATCGTTGTCGAAACCGCAGAACCGCGGGAAGTGATGCACTTTGCCCTTCTGTTCGGGTACGGTGCCAGCATAATAAATCCCTACATGAGCTTTGCGGTGATCGACAGTCTCGTCAGGGAAAAGGCCATTCAGCTCGATTATCAGAAAGCCGAGGAGAACTATGTCAACTCGATAAACAAGGGTATCCTCAAGATCATGTCGAAGATGGGGATCAGCACACTGAGAAGCTACCGGTCATCGCAGATATTCGAGGCGGTTGGGATACATAATGATGTCATTGACAAATATTTCGCAGGCACCGTTTCAAGGATCGGTGGCATAGGAATGAAGGAGATTGCCGAAGAGGTGCTCATTCCGCACAGGAAGGCATATATGGAAGGACAGCAGCCGGGTATTCTGACGGAGGGAGTCTATTCATTCAGGAAGAACGGGGAACGTCATGCCTGGAACCCGTTGACGATCGCCCTTCTGCAGCAGAGTACGCGGACTGCCGACTTTGAAAAGTTCAGGGAATACTCGGCCCAGGCCGACAGTGATACCTGCGGGCCCCTGTTCCTGAGAGGCATGCTCAGGATAAGGAAGAGCCCGGTGCCGCTCGCTGAGGTGGAGCCTGCGGAAAAGATAATGAAGCGTTTTGTGACCGGCGCCATGTCGTTCGGTTCGATCAGCCGTGAAGCGCATGAGACTATTGCGATCGCGATGAACAGGATCGGGGGCAGGAGCAATACCGGCGAGGGCGGCGAGGACCCTGAACGTTTCAGGCCCCTGCCCAACGGGGATTCGGTAAGAAGCGCCATTAAGCAGGTGGCCAGCGGAAGGTTCGGCGTGACCACTGAGTACCTGGTGAATGCCGATGAAATACAGATCAAGATCGCTCAGGGGGCCAAGCCCGGCGAGGGAGGACAACTTCCCGGGCATAAGATCGACCAGATCATCGCCAAAACCAGGTATTCTATTCCCGGCATTACGCTCATCTCTCCCCCTCCCCATCATGACATCTATTCAATAGAGGATCTTTCGCAACTTATATTTGACCTCAAGAATGTCAATCCGAATGCACGGATAAGTGTCAAGCTCGTATCTGCAAGCGGGGTGGGAACGATCGCCGCCGGTGTAACAAAGGCCGGGGCCGATCTCATAACCATCAGCGGATACGAGGGAGGGACCGGTGCAAGCCCTGCCTCATCGGTAAAGCATGCCGGCATTCCCCTTGAGCTTGGCCTCTCCGAGACCCAGCAGACCCTCGTTATGAGCAACCTGAGGAAAAAAGTGACCCTCCAGGCCGACGGGCAGCTGAAGACCGCAAGGGATATCATCATTGCCGCCCTGCTCGGCGCGGAAGAGTACGGGTTTTCCACTTCGGCGCTGATTGTCCTGGGATGCGTGATGATGAGGAAATGCCACCTGAATACATGCCCTGTTGGCGTTGCAACACAGAATCCCGAGCTCAGGAAGAGATTCCTTGGCAAGGCTGACAACCTGGTGACCTTTTTCAGGTTCCTGGCAGAAGATGTGAGGCTCAGGCTGGCGGATATGGGATTCCGGAGCTTCGATGAAATCATAGGGCGGTCGGACCTCCTCGAGAGGGACCCCGCTGCCGGTCACTGGAAGACAGGTGACCTTGACCTCACACCGATGCTTAAGCTCCCGGAGGAAGCCATGAGGAATGATATCCACTGCGTTGAGAAACAAAAAAGCAAGCTTGAGAACATTCTCGATCTTGAACTTATCGGGGAATCGGAAAAAGCCATAAGTGATGGGGAGCCTGTACTGATCACAAAGAATGTGAGGAACACCGACCGGACCGTTGGTGCGATGCTCTCTGGAAAAATTGCATCAGTCTACGGAGCAGCAGGATTGCCCGACGGTACGATCCGCTGCAGGCTTAAAGGCTCGGCCGGGCAAAGCTTCGGGGCTTTCGCCGTGGCTGGGGTGGAGCTTCATCTCGAAGGTGAGTCAAATGATTATCTCGGGAAAGGATTATCCGGAGGCAGGATAATAGTCGTGCCTCCTGCAGGTTCCACGTTTGCTCCCGACAGGAATATCATCATCGGGAATACCGTATTGTATGGTGCCACCAGCGGGGAAGCCTATATTTCCGGAGTTGCCGGTGAGCGGTTCGGGGTCAGGAACAGCGGTGCAAATGCCGTTGTGGAGGGCGTCGGAAATCATTGCTGCGAATACATGACCGGTGGCAGGATCGTGGTGCTGGGATCGACTGGGAGTAATTTCGCCGCCGGGATGAGCGGCGGGGTTGCCTATGTCCTCAATGAGGCCGGCAACTTCGATTATTACTGCAACATGGGCATGGTCGAGCTTTCGCTTGTGGAGGACCTGAATGATATCGCCGAGCTCAGGGAACTGGTGACAAAGCATTTCAAATACACCGGGAGCCAGAAGGCAAGGATGATCCTCGATGAATTCGACAGGTTCATCCCTATATTCATCAAGGTGATACCTTATGATTATAAGAAAGTCCTCCAGGAACAGAAGCTTGAGGAGCTCAGAAAGAAAATCGCAAATGTCGAGCTCGACCTCGAGATCAATGCAGTCTGAAAGGAAACGCAGGGTAAAACAACAAAAGTGCCAAATATGGGTGACGTTACAGGATTTTTGAAAGTAAGAAGAAAGGAAGCCGGGAACAGGCCGGTGCATGAAAGGATATGTGATTTCAGCGAGGTGGAGCAGATCCTGAACAGCGAGGACAGGATGCTTCAGGCCTCGAGATGCATGGATTGCGGGATCCCGTTCTGCCATTGGGGCTGCCCTGTGGATAACCTGATCCCGGAGTGGAACGACCTCCTTTACAAAGGAGACTGGAAAGCTGCATGCAACAGGCTTCATGCAACAAATAATTTCCCGGAATTCACCGGGAGGGTCTGCCCTGCAATCTGTGAGCACGCCTGCGTTCTCAATATCGGGCAGGAACCCGTTACGATCAGGGAGAACGAAGTCGCGATCGTCGAAAAGGCGTTTGCGGAAGGCTATATCAAACCAGCTCCGCCTTCAAGGAGAACAGGCAAAAAGGTCGCTGTTATCGGAAGCGGCCCGGCCGGGATGGCAGCAGCGGATCTCCTGAATAAATCCGGTCATTCTGTCACACTGTACGAAAAAGATGAAGAGCCGGGAGGCCTGCTGAGGTTCGGCATACCTGACTTCAAGCTGAGCAAAGCCACGATCGACAGGCGGCTTGCACTTTTGATCAGCGAAGGACTCGAGGTCAGGACCGGGGTGCACGTCGGCAGGGATATTTCCGCTGATGAGCTGGTCAGCCTTAATGATGCCGTTTGCATTGCGATCGGGTCAGGAGTCCCCCGTGATCTTCCGGTCGAGGGCCGGCAGCTGAACGGGATCCACTTCGCACTTGATTTCCTGGCTGCACAAAACAGGGTAAATGCCGGACTGAAAGGAGCTTCGGAGAATGAACTGAATGCCGAGGGCAAAAAAGTCCTAGTCATTGGCGGAGGCGATACCGGTTCCGATTGTGTCGGCACCTCAGTGAGGCAGAAAGCTGAAAGCGTCACCCAGATCGAGATACTGCCTGAACCGCCCCAGCAAAGAAGCCCGGGTAATCCCTGGCCCTTCTATGCAAAGATCCTGAAAACATCCACTTCGCACGAGGAGGGATGCCGGAGAATGTGGAGCCTTTCCACCGTCAGGTTCATCGGATCAGACGGTACAGTTACAGGTGTCGATACCGAAGATGTGGAATGGACCCAGTCTGAAGGCAAATACTCCATGGATCCGGTGCCGGGGACAAGGAGAATAATCGAGACGGATTTTGTCCTCCTTGCTCTTGGGTTTGTTCACCCGGTAAAGGAAGGGCTTCTCGAGGAACTCTCCCTTGATCTCGATAACCGGAAGAATATTTTAGTGAATGATTCACTTGCGACCAGCCGCGGGAAGATCTTTGCCGCAGGAGATTCGGTGTCAGGCGCAAGCCTGGTCGTGAATGCCATCGCATCGGGACGAAAAGCTGCAAGGGAAATAGACAGGTTCCTCAGGGGAGAGTGACACTCTCTTCTCTTTATGACCCTCTTTTTTCTCTATGTCTCCTCCGTGTCCCTCTGTGTAATAGATTTCCTCATACACTGAAATTCTCTCCCTCCCCCTTTCACGGATTCCCAAAAGTCACTACTTTTATTCGGAATCTCACCTCAAAAATGGCCGGGAAGAAAATTTTCATTTCACTTGCACTTGTAACAGCGAATTGTCTGGGCCTCTTCAGCCAGGAGCCGGACAGCACTTCATTCAGCATGAATTCACGGCTCAGCTTCTATTCCGGGGAAAAAACAGGAAGCATGCTCATTCATGTGCCCCCGGTTCTATCGGGTTCAAATATAAGCATTGACCTGGTTGCCGGCGACAAAACAGTCGCGGTCTGGAAGGGGATCCCCGGCAGGAAGCTGCTCGAGATTCCTTTTGCCATTGATCTGCAGCCGGGGACCTGGCAGTTAAAGGCCAATATAAGGTCAGGTTGGGGGAAGAGCTATGTTGCCCGCTCCTTCCTTTCCGTCCTACTTCCAAAATCCAACGAGGTCAGGATCGACAGGCTTACGGGCGGATTGATAGTCAACAGGAGGCAATTCTTTCCCTTTGGTTTTTATTGTTATTCACCTGTCGATCCTGAACTACCCGGCGAGGAAGCGGTGAGGGGATTCAATATGATCTCCCCATACCAGAAAATAGAGCCCGGATCATTCCAGGAAAGGAAAGCTTACATGGACCGCTGTGCCATGCTGGGGATGAAGATACATTACAACCTTCTGTCGGTGTCGGGCGGCGGAGGTGTCTCTTCGCGCATCGACGGGATTTCCGAAGAGCGCCAGACGGAGCTTCTGATCAATGAGATAAAAGCTTTCATGGATCACCCTGCTCTCCTTGCATGGTATATTGCCGATGAACCAAACGGGAGCGATGTTCCGCCCGCAAAGCTTGAAAAGATATACCGTCTCATAAAAAGCATTGATCCGTGGCACCCTGTCTCGATCGTCCTCATGACGCCGTTCCGTGACGGAAGGAAATATGCAGGGGCGATGGATATTGTGATGGCCGATCCCTATCCTGTCCCGGACTATCCGGTAACAAAAGCAGGTGATGCCGCTGACAGGCTCAGGAAAGATTTTGAAGGGGAAAAACCTGTCTGGATCGTTCCGCAGGCGTTCGGAGGGGGCGAACTGTGGATCCGCGAGCCCACCATCCAGGAGATAAGGTCCATGACCTACCAGGCCATCGTCTCAGGTGCAAGGGGGATCCAGTATTTTGTACGCCAGGGGCCAAACGCCTTTCCCAAGTCGGTGCCGATGTGGAATGAATGCGGCAGGATCGCCCAGGAAATATCTTACCTTACTCCCTGGCTGCTTTCAGATGAACCTGCTGCCGCTTCCAGGTCGGGAAACAGTAACATCAGGCTCCTTTCTGCCGTTCATGACGGCGAACTGATGGTCATGGCAGTAAATACAATCAACCAGCCTTTACGGTTCAGCGTGCAAATTGGCTGTCCAGCAACCTCAACCGCAAATGTTCTTTTCGAGAACCGGCAGGTAAAAATAAGCTCGGGGGTCTTCGAGGACCTGATTCCCGCACTTGGATCACAGGTCTACCTCATTGGGAAAGGAAGCGAAAAAGCACAGGCAACCTTCCGCGGAAACATGATGAGGGATCCCGGGTTCGAGGATGCATCGAGCCCTTCCGTGCCTGCTTCGTGCTATGCCTGGAATGAGGGGGACAAGGGGGCAACATTCTTCCTCGACCCACGAGAGCACTTTGAAGGTAAAAACTCGCTTAGGATTATCACACCTGCTACAAACGCAGGACCGAGGATGAAGTTCTTCCCGGTCAGGATCATTGCAGGAAGAACCTATGGCATTTCGGTGATGGCAAAGTCCGACAGTACGGTACAACATCCGGATTCGTGCAAAAACTGCTCACCATGCTTTGAACTCGGAATTGCTGGGTTAAGCCGGAAAAGATTCATGCCCGGCAATGAATGGCAGGAATTTGTAACATTTGTTACAATTCCTGATGATGTGGAATCACCAAAGATCAATGTAGTTCTCAGGGTACCCTGCGAAGGCGTCGTCTGGTTCGACATGCTGCAGGTATTCGTGGCGGAAGATATCGGAAGGAGCGTGGATCCCGGATTGACGGATTCAAACAGCATCAAAGGCATCAATGACTGAATATGTGTTTCAATTTTAGCATCTTATGAATTCATTAACAAAGGTCATATGAAAAGTCTTGCAACAGGAATTATCATTTCAGCACTTCTCTTTTCCGCCGGCTGCACCGGGAAGAAAGGAAACATCAATTACAATGGGAATCCTGAACCCCTGCTTCAGAATGCCTATATCAGGCTTCCTCTCGGTTCGGTGAAACCCGCCGGCTGGCTGAGATCCGAACTGGAAGCCCAGGCTGCGGGACTTACCGGCAATATCGACGATTTCTGGCCCGACCTGGTAAATTCGTCCTGGAGAGGAGGTACAGGTGAAGCCTGGGAGCGCGGTCCCTATTTCCTTGATGGACTGGTTCCACTGGCCTACCTGCTCGACAATGAACCGCTCAAGGCCAAAGTGAAGAACTGGATCGAACCGATACTTTCAAGTGTGACCGATTCGGGATGGTACGGCCCGGCCAAAAACAAGGACAGATGGCCGCTGGCAGTCTCTAACAAAGTACTGATGCAATACTATGAGGCGACCGGTGACAAGCATGCGCTGGACCTCCTTACGAAATATTTCAGGTACCTCCGCAACACGCCGCCCGATTGGCCCGACAAGGAGTGGCGGGGTGTAAGGGCGATGGAAAATGCCGTTACGGGTTACTGGCTCTACAGGGAGACGCATGAACCCTGGATCCTGGATGTTACGAAGTCGATAGAGGCAAACAGCTTCGACTGGACCTCGTATTATGAAAAGTTCCCGTGGGACTCGGCTGCCGTAGCCGAAAAGAAGGTGCCGCTTAACTGGGGCCCGGCCGGCCTGACGGCACACGTTGTTAATAATGCGATGGCAATAAAATATCCCGGGCTCTGGTACCAGCAGTCGGGTGACAAGCGTTTCAGGCAGGCCGTACTGGATGGAATCAGGAAGTATGATCTCAATCACGGCCAGGCAGGCGGGAGATTCTCCGGAGATGAGCACCTCTCGGGCAAAAGCCCAGACAGGGGAACCGAACTATGTTCAGTGGTGGAGTACATGTTCTCGCTTGAGGAACTTTATGAGATAATGGGAGACGTCACGCTTGCCGACCGGCTGGAGCTGCTTGCTTTCAACTCGCTGCCGGGAACAACAACTCCCGATATATGGGCCCACCAGTACGACCAGCAGTCGAACCAGGTCCTGGTGGATAGTGAAAAAAGGGACTGGAGCACAAACGGGAACTTTTCAAATATTTACGGCCTGATGCCGAATTTCGCGTGCTGCCTCGCAAACATGCACCAGGGATGGCCGAAGTTCACCGGGAGCCTGTGGATGGCGACAAACGACAACGGCCTTGCAGTTGTCGCGTATGCCCCGTCGGTCGTAACGGCAAAGGTTGGAAAAGGCAGGGAAGTGATCATAAATGAGGAGACCGATTACCCCTTCAGCGGAACCATCAAATTCAGGATCTCGACAGGGAGCAGGGTGAAATTCCCGCTTGTATTGAGGGCGCCCTCATGGGCCGGCCAGGCCACTGTTACCTATAACGGTACCACGAGAACGGTCGGGGGAGGATCGACAATCCGGCTCGAGAACAACTGGAAAAACGGTGATCTCATAACCCTTACCATTCCCTTATCCCTCAGGAGCGAAAGGCGGTTCAACAATTCCGTAGCGATGCTCTACGGCCCGTTATACCTTTCGCTCAGAATAGATAAGCAATATAAAAGCACCAGGCTTAATTATGATAACTTCGGATACAAGGGCAGCGTCGACTGGGAGATAACTCCGCTGACAGCCTGGAATTACGGACTGATGCTCGATCAGTCGGAACCCGGAAGAGGATTCAGCATCGGGGTGAATCCGGTCTCGAGGCTTCCATTTGCAGACAAGGGAGATTTGGTATGGTCGGCAGATTCAGGGAAGTATGTGACCTGGAAGGAGGACCCGCCGGTGGTAATAACTGCCAGGGGAATGAAGATCCCGGAATGGACGATGAAGGATAACTCTGCCGATATCCCGCCGAAAAGCCCGGTAAATCCTGAAGGAACTGCGGAGGTGATACAGCTTGTTCCGTACGGATGTGCAAGACTGAGAATTACAGAATTCCCGGTGATAGACATAACCAAAATGAGAGATCAAATAAGGTAATAACCCGGTAGAAAAATATAAATCCATTAACCGCTAAGAACGCAAAGTCCCGATAGCTATCGGGATGCAAAGAACTCAAAGTAAGGCATATGTTATTTTACAATTTGCGCCCTTTCCTTTTGGCTTTGCGACCTTTGCGGTTAAAAAAGTAAGACTATAAAGGTTCTGTTTTTTCCCTTAGCCACTTTTTCTCATCATCCGTAAGAAACGGTGAGATCTTATCATAAACATCCGTATGATATGAATTAATCCATGAAATTTCTTCCCAGTTGAGCAGAGATTTATCAATCAGGGTCTTATCAATATGGCAAAGAGATATTGTATCGAATTTCAGGAACCGTCCGAATTCAGTTTCCTCATCCTCATAGCAGATCAGGACATTTTCAGTACGTATCCCATATTGCCCTTCCCTGTAAATTGCCGGCTCATTTGAAAGCACCATGCCGGGAGATATGATATTCCTGTTATCTGCCGGGCTTATGCTCTGCGGTCCTTCGTGGACATTCAGGAAGAAACCTATCCCGTGCCCTGTCCCGTGTCCAAAATTCAAACCGTCAGCCCATAGGGCTTCCCTGGCAAGTATATCAAGCTGATGGCCGCGTGTCCCTAGCGGAAATTTGATGCGTGCAAGCCTTATATGACCCTTAAGCACAAGCGTAAAGTCCCTTATCTGCCGTGCGGCGGGAACTCCCACTGCAACCGTCCGGGTAATATCCGTTGTCCCGCCGGGATACTGGCCGCCCGAATCAATAAGGAGAATCCCATCCCCGGCTATGGGCGAATCGGATGTCCCGGAAGGGGCATAGTGAGGAAGGGCCGAATTCTGGTTGAATGCAACTATTGTCTGGAAGGAGGGACCTAGGAAATCCTTCTGTCCTGACCTGAATTCCAGTATTTTTTCCGCGAGGCCTTTTTCACTTAAGCTTTCCCGTCCGGGTGTGGAATCGAGCCAGAAAAGGAATTTGACCAGGGCTGTTCCGTCATTTATCATTACCCTGGCAAGGTTGCTGATCTCAGTCTTGTTCTTGATTGCCTTAAGCCTGGAAGGTATCGATATGTCCTCCGTGATCTCAGACCTCGCCGCAACAGAATTGAACAGCATTGCCGGTGTTGTGAAAGGATCTGCCAGTACGGCAGAATTTTCCGTGATGGTGGGGATTATATCCCAGGCCTCCCCATATGGCAATATCACAACACCAAGGCTGTCGAACTCTGAAGCAAGCGCTGGAGGGAACCTGGTCTCATCTGCAAAGAGGATGACCTGTTCTTCCCCGGCAAGAGCGAATGAATCGAGTAAAGGGCTGAATTTAAGATCGTTCCCGCGGATATTAAGCAGCCACATGATATCCTCCCTCGAAGTCATGAGCTGCCATTTCACTCCCTTCACTTTCATTTGTTCCCTAACCTCGGTCAGCTTCCTTTCCCTTGTCTTGCCCGAGAATTCAATTTTATGATCAAGTGCCCGGGAAGCGGGAAGTGCCGGTCTTCCGGTCCAAATCTCCGTCACCAGGTCGCAGCCTGTGTCAATGATGATGCTTTTCTTCTTAAGTCTCCCGGCAAGATTCCTGAACTGGCTCATCGACAAAGTTCTCCCGTCGAGGCCGACCTTGTTTCCGGCTTCAAGTGATTCGTAAAGAAATTCCAGGTAGTCATTCCATGCACCCGTATCAGGCCTGATAAGCCTGAAAGCGGATCCTCCCAGTTCCTTTTCCGCCTGCAGGAAATACCTGGAATCGGTCCAGAGCCCCGCAAATGATCCCGTGATGACTACCGTTGCTGATGAACCGGTGAATCCCGTAAGCCACGTAATTATTTTCCAGTGGTCTGCAACCTCCTCCCCTAGGTGGGGATCGGTCGAAGGAATTACGCAGGCGTCGATGCCTGCTGTCTGCATTGCGGAACGTATCTGAAGGAGATTTTCAGCAGCTCCCGTCATAGGTTCTTTATCTCGTTGACAAGGTTCTGGAGTGTTGCTTTTGCATCACCGAAAAGCATTCTTGTCTTGTCATTATAGAACAGCAAATTTTCAATAGCTGCATATCCCTTGCCCATTCCGCGTTTCATCACGATAATGTTCCTGGCATCGCGGGCTTTTACGATGGGCATGCCGTAGATCGGGCTTGAAGGATCATCCTCGGCAGCAGGATTTACCACATCATTGGCCCCGATAACCACGAGCACATCGGTATTCGGAAGGTCCGGATTTATCTCATCACTCTCGATCAGTTGCTCGTAAGGCACATCCGCTTCAGCGAGAAGGACATTCATATGCCCGGGCATTCTTCCGGCCACGGGATGAATTGCATATTTGACTTCCACACCTTTCTCATCGAGCAGCTTGTCAAGCTCATGGCACGCATGCTGAGCCTGGGCAACTGCAAGGCCATACCCCGGCACGATCACTACTTTTTTGGAATAGGCCAGGAGCACGGCAGCATCCGACATGGTTATCTCCCTGATCGAACCGGCTGCCGTAGCAACACTCTCCCCTCCCCCGCCGAACACACCGACGATCACATTGAGAAGGGAACGGTTCATGGCTTTGCACATCAGGACGGTAAGGATAGTCCCGGCTGATCCCACAAGTATTCCGCCTGTAAGCATTGCCTGGTTGTTGTAGAGGAAACCGCCCATCGCGGCTGCCACACCCGTGAATGAGTTCAGCAGTGAAATCACGACCGGCATGTCGGCCCCTCCGATTGGCATCACGAACAGGACCCCGTAAACGACTGACAATGCAAACATCATATAAACATATGTTGAAAGCTCAGAGCTTGCATTGACATGCCTTGTCATGATGAATACGATAAATCCAATGAGGACCAGGAGGATGGCCAGGTTTACATATTTCATTGCCTTCACCCTGAGATCACCGATCCGTCCGTCGAGCTTGCCGAATGCGATCATGCTCCCCGCCCATGAGATAGTCCCAATCATCAATCCGAGCAAGATTGCCAGCACATGACCATTTGCCATTCCTGTCCTGGCAATCAGGTCAGGGCTCACATGCGGGAATTCGAGTATTGATATCAGTGCAGCCGCTGCCCCGCCCATCCCGTTGAAGAATGATACCAGCTGCGGCATTGCGGTCATTTTAACCCGTTTGGCGATGGTCCACCCGATCGCTGTCCCAATGACTATCGCGACCAGGATCAGGGCAATGTTGCGGATCGGCTCCCCGTCCTTCCTGTGGAAAAGCAGGGTGGCAACTATCGCTGAAACCATACCGATGGCTGCAAGGAAGTTACCCCTGCGGGCTGTGAGGGGATGGCTGAGCATCTTAAGTCCGAATACAAACAGGACCGAGGCAACCACATAGACAAGCTCCAGTATCGGGATTCCGAATGAAAAATGAGGTAAATCGCTCATTATTAAAAAAATAAAGTTGTAAAGAATTATCAGGGCCTGTTATTTCTTCTTTTTAAACATCTCGAGCATCCTGTCAGTCACGACAAATCCGCCGACAACGTTAAGTGTCCCGAGGATGACTGCGATGAATCCTATTATTTTCGATCCGGTCGTGTCGGCATGACCCAATACAATTATCGCCCCGATTATCACGACGCCGTGAATGGCGTTGGCCCCCGACATAAGCGGGGTGTGAAGGATTGCCGGCACATGGCTGATCACTTCGATCCCCAGAAAAATTGACAGGATCACTATAAATATTGCCTCCCGGTTCTGGAGGAAGAACTCAAGGATTTTTTCCATTTCAATCTCACTTTATATTAAGTATCTGGCGCACCCTCTGACTTACATATTCCCTGTTGTGGACCGCAACTGTGCCTTTAATGATCTCGTCTTCAAGGTTCAGCACAAGGTTGCCGTTCCTGTCAACCAGGACCTTGAGAAGGTTGATGATATTCGAGCCGAACATTTTGCTTGCATCTGAAGGCATCTCTGACGGGAAATCCGATTTCCCGACAATCGAGACCCCGTTGATTACCACTGTTTTTTCATTTTCAGTCAGTTCGCAGTTCCCTCCGGTCGAAGCTGCAAGATCGATAATTACCGACCCGGGCCTCATTTTCGAAACTGTATCCTTCAGGACAAGGACCGGGGCTTTCTTCCCGGGGATCTGGGCGGTTGCAATGATCACTTCCGAAGCGATCGCCCGCTGCTGGATAAGGTCCTGCTGTTTCTTCCTGAAATCCTCGCTCTGTTCGATAGCATACCCGCCTGCCGAAGAATCCTCCCTGGCGCCCTCGACCTCTATGAACCTGCCGCCAAGGCTTTTGACCTCCTCCTTCACGGCCGACCTCACATCGAACACCTCGACAACTGCGCCGAGCTTCCTGGAGATGGCAATTGCCTCAAGCCCGGCAACCCCGGCCCCTAGGATCAGGACCTTAGCCGGTCGGATCGTTCCTGCAGCCGACATGAACATCGGGAAAAATTTCGGCAGAAGTGAGGCAGCTGTCAGAACAGCCTTGTATCCTGCAACCGTGGCCATTGAAGATAGCACGTCCATTGACTGTGCCCGCGTGATCCTGGGGACCATGTCCAGGGCAAGCAGGGTCACTCCCTTCATTCTGAGGCTTTCAAGCCATGCCGTATTCTCAGCCAAGTTCAGCATCGAACACAATACCAGTCCTTCCCTGAACGAATCCAGGCTTTCAGCTATCAGAGGATTGACGGTAAGCAGAAATGATGACTTTGATATGACCTCCTTCCGGCTGCCGGTCAGTGCGCCAGCCCCGATGTATTCATTATCGGATGCGAATGACCGTTCCCCGGCACCGTATTCCGCCAATACTTCAATCCCGAGCTTTCTGACGGCGGAAACTTCGCCGGGCAGCATCGCTACCCTGTTTTCAGAATCAGGCTCCCTGAGAATTCCGATGACCATATTTTGATTTAGCTAAATGATCCCAATAATGAACTCAACAACAAGCATAAATTGAGCTGTTGTTCAATTCAATCACTAATATAACAAACAAAATTGTAAATGCGCTCTCAGGAGGCTATATTTTGATTTCACTCCCTGCCACGGATTTAGCGCGGACATCGGACTTCAAAGCCACCTACGTTACTTCACTGTGTTCTCTGTGAAACAAGATCCCGGTCACTGCTCCTTTCCGAAGAAGTACCTCATCCAGAACCTGTTCTCCTCATTCCTGGAATGCATGGCCTTGGCTCCTCCCCATCCGTGCCTTCCGCCGGGATAAAGCATGAACTCAAAAACCTTTCCATCGTCTTCGAGCTTTGAAATGAGCCAGATGGAATTCTGCATATGAACGTTATCGTCCAAATCCCCGTGATTAAGATACAGATGACCTTTATAGTTCTTTGAAAATGTAGTTGCTGCCCCCTCTTTATACCCTTCCGGGTTATCCTCCGGGGTATCCATGAACCGTTCGGTGTAAACGTCGTCGTAGAGCCTGAAGTCAGTCACTGACGATCCTGCAAATCCGTGCGTCCAGTAGTCCGCTCCCTTGGTAAGTGCGAGGCAGGTCATGTAACCGCCGTATGAGCTCCCGGTAATACCGATCTTAGTGCTGTCGACGAAATGCTGTGACCTCAGCCATTTGACCCCGTCCTCGTAATCGAGGATCTCCCATTTCCCCAGAGAACGGTACAGATAGTCGAGCCCTTTCTTCCCGAAATGGCCCGAACCGCGATGGTCGATCGTAAAAGTTATGATCCCGTTCCTCGCGAACCATGACGGGTTAGTGCCCTGCCACCTGTTTGACTGGATGTTCTTTGAATCAGGGCCGCCGTAAATGGTGAACACCACCGGGTATTTCTTCCCGGGGTCGAAATTGATGGGATAGGTAATAATTGCAGGCATGTCGAAAAGGCCGTCGGAGGTTTTGATCCTGAAAAGCTCCGACCTTGAATTTTTGGACGGATCGAACTGCGCCTGCTCGAACTTGTAAACTTCCCTGATCTGCCTGCCTTTTTTGTCATAGGCTATCATCGACCCGGCTGTTGTGATATTGTTCCAGGAATCTATGAAATATGATCCCTTAGGAGAGATGCTTACATCATGTGAGCCCGGGCCGTTTGATATCTGCTGGAGCCCCTTTCCGTCAAGTCCGACCCTGAAAAGGTGATTGTCGGTAGATTCTGGTCCGGTACCCGTAAAATAGAGCATCCGTGCAGCTTCGTCGACCCTTGATATGCCGTTCACCCTCCAGTTGAAATTTGTAAGCTGTGCGATCAGCCTGCCGTCCCATGCATAATAATAAAGATTGTCCCAGTCGGACCTGCAGCTTTTGAGGATAAACCCCGAGCCGTCCTGCATTACGTAAATGTTCTCAAAGAAATCGATCCACGACTTCCTGGATTCACTATAAATAATATTGAAATTACCAGTGGCCGGGTCAACCAGGATGAATTTCATATCATTCTGGTCACGGTTAAGGACCTGTACTGCCAGCTTTTTGCTGTCGGGGGTCCAGAAGGGCCATGCCAGGTACTGGTCGACCCCGTAATCCGTCTTTACCCAGGTGGTTTTTCCGCTGCTGACATCTGCGACACCCATTTTTACCTTTGGATTCGGGTCGCCGGGCTTCGGGTAAGGCACCTGTTCCAGCTTGCCATGGATCCCGTCGGCTTCATCCAGACGGTTGAGGGTAAACACTGGCACATCGGTCTCATCGGTCCGGAGATAAGCTATCCTCGAGCCGTCGGGAGCCCACCAGAATGCGGCATAACGGCTTCCCCTGCCAAGGATCTCTTCCATATAGACCCATGAGGAATAGCCATTGTAGACTTTTTCGGATGCATCGGACGTGAGCCGGATTTCCCTGAAATTCACCAGATCATAAACATACAGGTCCTTGTTCTTTGTGTAGGCGATCTTTTTGCTGTCGGGTGAATACCTGACATTCACTTCGGGGATATTGTCGCTGGTAAGCCTCCTGAGCTCTTTGGCCCCTTTCACGAAGACATATATGTCGTTTTCCTTAAAGAAAATCGCACTGTTATTGTCAGGGCTTATGATATCGGCACTCCCGAGGCTGATCCCGGTAGGAAGTGATCCTGAAAAAAGCTCACGCTCTGTCTTTTCAGGTTCGACAGACACCCCTTTGCCTGTTCTGATATCCACTTTCTGGAGTACCGCCTGCTTATCAGCATTTATCGTCCTTATTATATAATGGGTGTCATCAGCCCATCCCGTTATCCGGATCTGGTTACCTCCCCTCGGAGGCATCTGGGGAAACAGGCTGATCTCTGATATTGCGAACCAAACGGTAAGCAGGAGAAGGAACCTCGCGTAATTTTGTCTTTTCATAGCTTGTATCTTAGTTTGAACTCATTCCAAAGTCAACAAAAATAACTTTTTTGAGACATCAACCTGAGAGGAAAGGAATATAATTATCAGCCGCCGATTTTTCTGTTCATCATTTTAAAAAAAGATTATCTTAGCCGATCTATTCCAAACTTTCCTACACCAATGAGGCATTTTTCCTTTACAATTCTCACAGTTTTACTGTTTTCAGTTAATGTTAATGCTCAAAGCATCAAATCACCGGATGAATTCCTGGGATATGGGCTGGGCACCCAGTTCACTTATCATCACAGGATGACAGACTATTTCAGGTACGTCGCCGAAGCCTCCCCTCTCGCTGAATACCGGGATTACGGGACAACATACGAGGGCAGGCCGCTTGGAGTCTGCATCGTTTCGAGCGAAGAGAACCTGAAAGATCTCGAGCAGCTCCGCAGGAACAATCTTATCATGGCCGGGCTCCTGGAGGGAACCGTAACAGGCAGGCAGGTGCCGTTCATCTGGCTTGGATACAACGTTCACGGGAACGAGTCGGCCGGGATGGAGACAGCAATGAAGACACTTTACACCCTGGTCACGGGATCCTTCCCCGGATCGGCAGAATGGCTTAAATCGTGCGTGATCATAATTGATCCCTGCCAGAATCCTGACGGCAGGGACCTCTATACCGGCAGGTTCCGGAGCTCGGGGAACCTGGATCCCAATCCCGGCAGGAATGCATGGGAGCATGTGCAGGAGTGGCCCGGATCAAGGACCAATCATTATATGTTCGACCTCAACCGCGACTGGACCTGGCAGACCCAGACCGAAACGAGGCAGCGCATCGCATTGTATCAGCAAATCATGCCGCAGGTCTTTGCCGATTTTCATGAAATGGGGCCGGAATCCACCTTCTTCTTTGCTCCGGGCGCCAATCCCTGGCATGAAGTAATAACCCCCTGGCAGCATGAGTTCCACAGGCTGATGGGCAAAGGTAACGCGTCCCTTTTCGACGAAAAGGAAAAGCTCTATTTCTCGGGGGAGACATATGACCTGTTCTGCCCGAGCTTCGGCGACACATGGCCGCTTTTCAACGGCGCCATAGGATTCACATACGAACAGGGAGGCGGAGGAATCTCGGGACTTGCACTGAAACTGCAGTCAGGCGATACCGTCACCCTGAAAAAAAGGATCGACGGGCATTTCACTGCATCCATGGCAACCCTTAAGGTCTCATATGAGAACAGGGAGAAGCTTTTAAGTGAGTTCAGCAAGTTCTTCAGGGACAACCGGGAACAGCCGGCTTTCAAATACAAATCCATAATAATCAAGAAGTCGAACGATCCGTCAGCTGTCAGTGAACTCCTGCAACTCCTGGAAAGGAACCAGATCAGGTACAGCTATGCCGGGAATGCCGGGAAAAAACTCAGGGGATTCGATTACCTGGCAAACAGCGAAAAGGAGTTCATGATTGAAAAGGGTGATATTCTCATTTCAGCATATCAGCCCGAATCCCGTTTCATGCAGGTCCTTTTCGAGCCCGACAGCAAAGCTTCCGATTCCCTCAGCTATGATCTGACCGCCTGGGCACTCCCATATGCATACAACCTGAAGGCTTTCGCGGCTACTGACCAGGTAAAGGCATCGGAAGAAAAACCCGGCATCACGGCGGAAACCGTTACGGCAGATTCCGGCAAGCCATATGCCTACGTGACCAGCTTCACCGGTTTCAACGAGATCAGGCTTGCTGCATCCCTCTCAAAGAAGGGCATAAAAGCAAGGTACGCGCTTAAGCCATTTTCATTCGGCGGAGCCGGTTTCGGCAGGGGCACCATCATTATCGCCCGAGGCGACAACCTGAACCGGGAGAAGGACTTTGACGCCACCGTAAAAGGAGAGGCCGGAAAGCTCCACGTCAGGCTTACGGCTGCAGCCTCCGGGCTCGTTGATAAAGGCAAGGATTTCGGTTCAGAATACTCACCGATTTTCAGGAAGCCCGAGGTGGCCATCCTGTGCGGGAACAAGGTTCAGCCGGGTGTTGTGGGAGAGCTGTGGTACTTTTTTGAAAGAGAGCTGGATTACCCGGTAACGCTCATTAACATTACCAACATCGGAGCTCTCGATCTGAGCGGATACAACACCGTGATCCTTCCTTCCGGGAATTTTTCGGGGATCAGGGACACCATATTTAATTTTGTCAGGAAAGGGGGGCGGGCTATTGCCATCGAGAATTCGATATCGCTCTTTTCATCCGATAAATCGACCCTGCTCTTCAAGTCAGCCGAGACCCGCAACGAAGAGCTTAAAGCTGCGGACAAGAAGGTCAGGAGCGACGATACCACGCTACTGAAAAGGTTCGAGGACGAGGACAGGATACAACTGTCAGAAAGCTCATCCGGAAGCATTTACAGGGTGAAGGCCGATACTACAAATCCTTATGCTTTCGGCCTCGGTGCCGAGTGGTTCATTATGAAACACACCCAGGTCCTCCCCTTTATTTCAGGTGGCGGCAATATAGGGTACATTCGCGACAAGGAGCCGGTTTCAGGATTTGCAGGATATAAATTCAAAAAGCATATCTCAAACACGCTCGAGGCAGGTTCAGAGAGCCTTGGAAAGGGCGAAGTGATATATATTGCAGACGACCCTTATTTCAGGGCATTCTGGAAAAGCGGCAGGGTCCTTCTCGGAAACGTGATCTTCAGATAGGTCAGATTTATCTTTTATTTCATAAACGGTTTTCTTAATTTGGGGAACCGGATGAAGCGGCATTTGCCTTCGTCACTAAATATGGGCAAGTTCTGATTCCGTGGTATTTGCATTATCGCCTGGATAGTGATCATGGAAATTGGTTATCGTAGTATCAGTAACAAATATTTTACCTTAAAACCTGGCTTTAAACCGTGAGGATTTTGTCGATCCGGATGATTGAAAGTTTTTATTGTTATTTTATTAACAATGTTATTTAAATAACAAATAAATTATTATTTTTGTGAAGTTTTTAAGAAACACAATCAAGGATCAAAGAGTTACTTTCCCTATAAACTTGTAAATCAAGTAAATATGAAAACAATTAAATCACCGGCCGATCTCAGGAATTTCAAGGAGGAGATCCTGGCCAAAATGTACGGGTCTGGCAGTGCCATGAAAGGCAAGGTCAGGATAAGGGTCCATTCCGGGACCAGTGGTCTTGCTTCGGGTGCAAAGGAGATCCTTGATTTCATTGTCCTGGAGCTTGAAAAAAGGAACATTGATGCAGTTGTCATCAAGACAGGGGACCTGGGATACAGCTTTGCCGAGCCTACAATCGAGGTCACCCGTCCGGATGAGGAGCCTGTCGTTTTTGGCAATGTTGATAAGCTCAAAGCCGATGAGATCATTGAGAAGTACATCAAGAACGGTGAGTATATCGACGGCATATTGCCCGTGAACTATAAAACCATAATCTAACAGAGCCCGGAGGATTTATCATGTCAAAAAAGAGAATGCAAATTTTGGTATGCGGAGGAACAGGCTGCAGGGATCTTGAGAGCGAGGCAATCCTTGAAAGCCTGAAGCTCGAAGTGGAAGCAAATGCGCTTGAGAACGACATACAGGTAGTAAGGACAGGATGTTTCGGCCTTTGCAGCCTTGGCCCTATAGTTAAGATCATGCCGGACGATGTTGTTTATTTTAAGGTCAAGCACGGCGATGCAAGGGAGATTGTCGAGGAGCACGTAATAAAGGGGAAGAAGGTGGAAAGGCTGCTCTTGAAAGATCCGGTAAACAACAAATCGCTTGTTTCATCTGCCGAAATGAACGGATTCAAAAAACAGTTAAGGATTGTCCTCAGGAATTGCGGGGTAATAGACCCCGAGAACATAGAGGAATCGATTGCCCACAATGGATATGAGGCATTGGGCAAGGTCCTGACTGAAATGACTCCCGACGATACCATCAAGGTGATAAAGGATTCAGGTCTCAGGGGCAGAGGGGGGGGCGGATTCCCCACCGGGATCAAATGGGAAATAGCAAGAAAAAACAAGGCTGACCAGAAATATGTGGTCTGCAATGCCGATGAAGGTGACCCGGGTGCATTTATGGACAGGTCGGTGCTCGAGGGTGATCCGCACGCAGTTCTCGAAGCCATGGCAATCTGCGGATATTGCATCGAAGCCGATAAAGGGCTGATCTATATCAGGGCTGAATATCCCCTGGCAGTGGCAAGGCTGAAGACAGCCATTTCGCAGGCAAGGGAATACGGGCTCCTGGGGAAAAATATAATGGGAACGGGCTTCAGCTTCGATATCGAAATAAGGTACGGGGCAGGTGCGTTCGTATGCGGTGAAGAAACCGCCCTGATCCATTCAATGGAGGGCCTTCGAGGTGAACCTACCGTCAAGCCGCCGTTCCCTGCGGAAGCAGGCTTCAGGGGCAAACCGACAAATGTGAACAATGTTGAGACCTTCGCCTGTGTCTCTCCGATCATACTCAAGGGTGCGGACTGGTTCGCAGGAATCGGGACGGCACGCTCAAAAGGGACGAAAGTATTCGCACTGGCAGGCAAGATCAACAATGTCGGCCTGATCGAGGTCCCGATGGGGACAACCCTGCGCGATGTGATCTTTGAGATCGGGGGCGGGATAAGGAACGGAAAGAAATTCAAGGCCGCCCAGACCGGCGGACCTTCGGGAGGCTGCCTTACGGAAAAGCACCTCGACACCCCTATCGATTTCGACAACCTGATCGCTGCCGGATCGATGATGGGATCAGGAGGTCTTATCGTCATGGATGAGGATGACTGCATGGTCTCAGTCGCAAAATTCTTCCTCGATTTCACCGTTGAGGAATCATGCGGGAAGTGCTCCCCTTGCAGGATCGGGAATAAAAGGCTTCATGAGCTTCTCGACCATATAACCAAAGGCAAGGGAACCCTCGCAGACCTCGACAGGCTCCGGAACATGAGCCTCGTCATCAAGGATACTTCACTGTGCGGACTTGGCCAGAGCTCGCCAAACCCGGTGCTCTCGACACTTGACAACTTCAGGGATGAGTATGTGGCTCACGTTACAGCCAAGAAATGCCCTGCCGGAAAATGCCGCGACCTGATGGAGTATTTCATAATTGCGGAGAACTGCGTTGGTTGTACAGCCTGTGCAAGGGTCTGCCCTGTCAATGCCATTACCGGACAACGAAAGGAACCCCATGTCATTAATCCTTCAATCTGCATAAAATGTGGAGCGTGTAAGGAAAAGTGCAAGTTTGATGCAATCATCGTTCAATAATTAGGAGGCATGAAATGGAAACAGTAAAACTCACGATAGATAACAAGGAAATTGAAGTTCCCAAAGGAATGACCATTCACAAGGCAGCAAGAAAAATCGGGATCGAGATTCCTGTTCTGTGCTATATGGAGCTTCATGACATGCAGATTGAGAACAAGCCGGCAGGCTGCAGGATCTGCGTCGTAGAGGTCCAGGGAAGAAGGAACCTGGCTCCCTCCTGCGCCACCAAGTGCGAGGAGGGCATGGTAGTAAAGACCCACACCACGAGGGTCCTCAATGCCAGGCGCACCGTAATGGAGTTCATCCTTTCCGACCACCCGAAAGACTGCCTCATTTGCCCGAAATCGGGAAACTGCGAACTGCAGTCGATGGCCCAGCAGCTAGGGATAAGGGAGATTCCCGGACAGGAGATCGCAGCCATGTCGACATACCGTAAAGACACTTCACCCTCTATCATTAGGGATCTTGACAAATGCATCATGTGCCGCAGGTGTGAGATGATGTGCAATGAAGTCCAGACTGTTGGCGCACTTTCGGCGGTCAACAGGGGATTCATGGCGGCAGTTGCCCCGGCATTCGAGCAGAACCTGGAGCACTCTACCTGCACGTACTGCGGACAGTGCGTTGCCGTCTGCCCGACCGGCGCCCTCACCGAGGTGAACCATACCCCGGAGGTGCTCAGGGCCCTGGCTGACCCGTCAAAAACTGTAATTGTACAAACTGCCCCTGCCGTACGCGCGGCACTCGGAGAGGAGTTCGGAATGGAACCCGGAACGCTCGTCACAGGTAAAATGGTGGCTGCACTCAGGGCACTCGGCTTCGATTACGTATTCGATACGGATTTCGCCGCCGATCTTACCATAATGGAAGAGGGCACCGAGCTCCTCGACAGGCTCACGAGGCATCTTAACGGTGATACGACAGCCAAGCTGCCTATACTCACATCATGCTGCCCGGGCTGGGTGAACTTCTTCGAGGAATATTTCCCAGACCTAAAGGATGTGCCGTCGACCGCAAAATCACCGCAGCAGATGTTCGGTGCTATTGCAAAGACCTATTTTGCTGACAAGATCAAGGTCGACAGGAAGGATCTCGTGGTTGTTTCAATAATGCCATGCCTTGCAAAGAAATACGAATGCCAGCGTGAGGAATTCTCGACAGACGGCAACAGGGATGTCGACTTCTCGATCTCCACAAGGGAGCTTGCAGCATTCATCAAGCAGGCGAACCTCGACCTGAACAATCTTGCGGATGACGAATTCGATTCCCCGCTTGGCGAGTCGACCGGAGCCGGAGTGATTTTCGGTGCTACCGGGGGTGTTATCGAGGCAGCCTGCAGGACAGCATATGAGATCTACACAGGGAAGAAGCTTGAAAGACTTGAATTCAATGAACTCAGGGGACTCGACGGTGTACGTGAGGCCACTATCGACTTCAACGGATTGCCGTTGAAAATAGGGATCGCCAACGGGCTTGGAAATGCCAGGAAGCTTCTCGAGGAAGTGAGGTCAGGAAAGTCGCAGTTCCATGCAATCGAGGTTATGGCCTGCCCCGGCGGATGCATCGGAGGAGGAGGCCAGCCTCTGCATCACGGGAATTCGGATATCATCAAGGCGAGAGCTGCCGCCATCTACCGCGAGGACAACAGCAAGCCTCTCCGCAAATCGCATGAGAACCCGTTCATCATAAAGCTTTACGAGGAATTCCTCGGTAAGCCGAACAGTGAAAAGGCTCATCACCTGCTGCATACACATTACTTTTATAACAAGAAGAAAGTAGTTGTAAAACAATAACATAGAGGATAGTTAATAAAATTATTACATATCATGTCAAGCATTAAGATTGAATTGAGACCGGAGGATGTGGCAAAGATCAAAGAGATTTGTGCGTCTTTCAATAATGATCCTCAGGAACTAATTAATGTACTTCATAAGTGCCAGGAGCATTTCGGGTACCTGCCTGCCGAAGTTCAGGAGGTGGTTTCCGGGGAGCTTAAGGTGCCGGTGGCAAAGATCTACGGTGTTGTTACCTTCTATTCTTTCTTCACTATGACCCCTAAAGGCAAGCACCCGATAAGCATATGCATGGGTACAGCCTGTTATGTCCGCGGTGCAGAGAAAGTCCTTGACGAATTCAAGAAAGAGCTTGGGCTGCAGGTAGGACAGACCACCGGTGACGGGAAATTCTCCCTGTCGAGCCTCAGGTGTGTGGGTGCGTGCGGTCTTGCGCCAGTGGTGCTTGTCGGAGACAAAACCTATGGCAGGGTCGCTCCGGATGATGTCAAGAATATCCTTAAGGAATACGAGTAAGCGTTTTCTATTTTCATAAGAATAGTTGTAGTAAGGGCCGGGGGGATTACCTCCGGCTTTTTTTTGTCCGCTGATCGCGGGAACTTTTTGTTATCCCTCTTCCGGGGCGGCTCCCCTTCTGCCTGCCCTGTTCTTTGTACCAGAAGAACATCTCCTTTTGCTCCTTTTTTGCTTGGGTCTCCTTTGCCACGAAAAGCTTCTTCCCGGTATACGGGTCCATACCTAGGTAGTACATTGCCGTCGAGAGAGTCATCGGCGTAGGGGTGAAATCCTGCACCTGTTCAGGCTTTATGCCGAGTGCACGGGCTTTCAGCCCAAGATCTCGCATGTCTGTTATGCTGCAGCCGGGGTGGCCGGAAATGAAATACGGGATTATCACGCAATTGAGATCTTCCGATCGTTTCAGGAGTTCAAAGGTTTCCCTCAGCTTTCCGAAAAGTTCAAATGGCATCTTCCTCATGAGTTTCAGCACCAAGGGGGAAGTATGCTCGGGCGCCACCTTGAGCCAGCCCGACAAATGGTTGATTACAAGCTCCCTCAGGTAATCTTTCTCAGCCCTGCCTGCACGGGGATTCCCCTCCCTGAACAAAAGATCGTACCGGATCCCGCTTCCGATGAATGCTTTTTTGATCCCGGGCAAGGTGTTGACATCCCTGTACAATTTGACAAGGCGGGAATGGTCAGTGTCAAGGTTATCACACACTGCCGGCCAGATGCATGACGGTAAGGAACACTTCAGGCATCTTTCCTGGTCCTTCCCTTTCATGCCATACATGTTTGCGGAAGGCCCCCCAAGATCCGTCAGGTAACCCTTGAACCCGGGTAAGGCGGATATCTTCGCAATTTCCCTGAAGACCGATCCTTCGGACCTGCTTATAACCTGTTTCCCCTGGTGTGCCGCTATTGCACAGAAGCTGCAGCCTCCAAAGCAGCCCCTGTGGATGTTCACAGAGAACCTGATCATTTCATATGCAGGGATCTCTCCTTTTCCCCTGTACCTCGGATGAGGCGAGTACCTGAACGGCAGCTCCCATATTTTGTCGACTTCCTGTCCGCTCATCGGCGGGCTAGGTGGGTTGACAATAACTACCTTATCACCCGAGGGCTCGATGATCCTTGCCGGGCTGATCTTGTTCGATTCCTTCTCGAATACCTTGAAATTCTCAGCATAAAGAAGCTTATCGGCCAGGCACTCCTCATGCGAATGCAGTGTTTTGTCCTTCCATCCGGGAGCAGGCGGGAGCGGCTCACTTTTCCCGGAAAGGATCACCGTCTGAGGATTATTCCTTATCGACGAAAATGGGACGCCTTTTGCCAGGAGCGTCATGATCCCCCGGATGGGTTGTTCGCCCATCCCATAGACAAGCATATCGGCACCGCTGCTGAGGATGATGGAAGGTTCGAGCCTGTCGCTCCAGTAGTCATAATGAGTGAGCCTTCTCATTGAAGCCTCAATGCCCCCGGCAATAACAGGTATATCCGGGTATAATTCCTTAAGTATCCTGGTGTATATGATCGTTGCGTAATCGGGTCTGAATCCGGCTTTGCCGCCAGGGGTGTAGGCATCGTTTGACCTGAGCCTTCTTGCGGCGGTATAATGGTTGACCATCGAATCCATATTTCCGGCAGTGACCCCGAAGAAATACTTTGGCTTCCCGAGCTTCCTGAAATCCCTGAGGTCATCCCTCCAGTTTGGCTGCGGGATAACGGCAACCCTGAATCCCCCGCTCTCGATCACCCTCCCTATAACCGCAGCTCCGAATGATGGATGGTCGATATACGCATCTCCCGTTATGATGATCACATCCGGCTGGTCCCAGCCAAGATCGTCAATCTCCTTCCTCGTCACAGGAAGCCATCTTTTTTCAGCTTTAAGCTCCATTCGGGATCCCTTAAATCCCGGCAAATTTACTACCTTGCTTTCATTCTGCCTAACGTCTAAGAACTATATTGACCAGCCATGGAAATTGTGCAGAGCCTGATGCGGAGACTCATTGCCAGGAGGATAAGCAGGACCCTGATAATCTTTATATTGCTGTTTGCAATCAGCCCCTGTGTCGTTTCACAGACAGGGGGGGTGAGACCCAGGATCGGACTTGCCCTCAGTGGTGGCGGCGCCCTGGGACTGGCGCACATCGGGACACTGAAGGTAATGGAGGAAGCCGGCCTTCGGCCCGATTACATAACCGGGGTAAGCATGGGAAGCATAATCGGGGGGATGTATGCGCTTGGATACACGGCAGACAGCCTCGAAAAGATATTTAAGAGTATTGACTGGGACCTCATCCTGTCAAATAATATACCTGAGAACAGGGTGATCTTTACCGAAAAGCGCTTCTTCAACAACAATATAATGGCTCTTCCGGTCACATCGAGGAAAGTACAGCTTCCCACGGGCCTTATCAAGGGCCAGCTGATCGAAAGCATGCTCAGCTATTATGCCTGGCCTGCTGCAGACATCAGTGACTTCTCAAAGCTTCCCATACCATTCATGTGCATTGGAACCGACCTGGTCTCATGCAAAAAGGCCGACCTGAAACACGGTTACCTGCCGGATGCCATACGGGCCAGCATGGCTGTTCCATCAGTGTTTACACCTATCAGGATCGACAGCGCAGTGCTTATCGACGGTGGATTTGTCAGGAACATAGCAGTAAGCGAGTTGAAGGAGATGGGGGCTGATGTGATCATAGGGTCCTATACGGGATTCCAGAAGATAAATGAGGATCAGCTGCTTTCGGCTTCCGGGATCCTGCGGCAACTGAGTTTTTTCAACAGCTACATCGACTATACTGTGGAGAAAAAGAGTGTGGATTACCTGATCGAACCCCGTGTCAGGGATCTTCCGGTTTATGCCTTTGCAAATGTAGATTCTATCATTCAGCGCGGGTACCAATCAGCCGTCCCGTTCAGGGAGAAGTTCAGGATGCTGGCAGATTCGCTCAACAGGATCGCACCGCAGAAGCCGATTGAGAATATCCTGGGCAAAAGGTCATATGTCTTCGACAGGATCGAAGTTGCCGGCAACGAGATCAATTCGGATGATCAGATACTAGGTGTGCTTGACATTTACCCCCATGAGAGGATAAGCAAACAGACGCTGACAGAAAGGATCGAGTTGCTTTACGGAAGATCATGGTTCGAAAAGGTCAAATACAGGATCGAGCCAAGGGAGGACTCCCTGATCCTTGTGATCGACTGCATCGAAAAGCCCAATACCATGCTTTACGGATCCATGCATTATGATAACAGCATAAGGGCAGGCATAATAGTCGGGCTTTCGGCAAGGGATCCGCTCTGGCGCGGTTCGATGCTTGAAGTGAATACTTTTATCGGGCAATATTTCAGGTACAGGGCATCCTACACTCAGTTCATCGGCCGGAACCAGGTACTGGGCATTTCAGCCTTCCTCGAGGGAGACTACACCCGCCTGCCAATGATGACACTCATTAACCAGGCCGGCCGGGTGAACAGGCAGTCTTTAAGTTCCGGGCTTTCACTTAACCAGAGGATCGGGCTCAATCACATGATGTCGGTATCCGCAAGGTTCGACAATCTTTTCTGGATGCCTGATTATATCGATTCCGAAAACCTGAAAAGGATAACATACAATCTGTTTTCCTTCAATTACATCAACGAACGTAATTCGCTTGACACAAAATATTTCCCCAGGTCAGGAACCCTGCTCCGCTTAGTTGTCAACACTTCAAGGCTGCAAAGGGCGGTTGTGAAGACCCTCAATTACAGGCAGGGATTCACTGAAGGGTCCCCCGGCGATTTTACTTTCAAAAGGAGCTACTCCATGACCGGTAGCCTGCGTCAGTATTTTCCGGCAACAAACAAGCTGACGTTTATGCTAGGAGGTGACGCCCTATTCACTTATTCCGGCGACTCCGTCATCTCCCCGGCCAACTATTTTTACCTGGGCGGGCAGGATTTCACCATCGACAAATCGATACCGCTGACCGGATTTCACGCGAATGAGATCCCTGTGGATATGATGGCCGGCATTTCATTGAATGCGGACTTCAGCATATCCGAAAAAGTGCGCCTTGGCTTAATGTCGGGCATATGCATGGCCCGGGAAATTGGATCGGAAAAGAAGTGGTCGTTGCTAGGAGGCCTTGGGGCCCAGGCAGGCTACATGTCGGTCATCGGGCCGCTGAAGATCGGGATTGTGCAGGGATTCAGCAGCGGAGAAAGGTACTTCAGCAGTTTCAAGGGATTCATATCTATCGGTTATAATTTCTGAGAACCGGATCAAACCCCGAAACAACAGGAAATAATGGCATTAACAATTACCTGACGGGTTGAAATTTGGTGAATAATCGATAACGGCCTGATTGTTGCATGTCCTGGTTTGTACAAGATCCCGGATACCAAACATCCGGAAAGTGAAAAGATGGATATTAACAAAGTCATACAGCTGCACAAGCGCCTCTGCAGGCTCGTTACGGAAAAGCGGGTCAAACAAAGCCTGGATATATTACAGGATATGCTGAATATGTCGTTGCGCGGCGAGCTTCGCGACGAGTATGATGACATTGTCATGACATACCGCAGCATGTTGAGCTACACTATTGAAGGAATAAAGGACCCGGAGCGCCCAAGGGTGTACCTGAAGCTTATGCAGTCGATCCTCAGCCTGTCAGACAGGCTCAGACAGGACATATTGTCACATTATTCCGGCTGGCATACATACTGGGTGAAACAACAGGCCGAGAAGGAACAGAAGCTGACCGGGAAAACAATTGTGGATACCGTAGATGATCTTATCTTCAAGCCGGAGCTGGATGAATGGCTGAAGCTCAGCAAGGAGATCAATCCCGACCCAGAATCGGAGATGTCGGTGAAGCACAAGCAGCTGATCAAGAACATCTTCAACCATCTCTGGCTTACCGATTACTATGGAGAGGCGGAAGAGAGCCTGATCAGGATAATCATGAATTCGGGAAAATTCAGGTGGCACGAATCGAGCCTGCTGGTGAGCGCCATAACACTCAGCGCCCTGAGAACATGGCAGACGGAAAAGCTGAATTACCTTCTCGATTTCTATGAGGCCGCCAGCGAGCAGGTCATGGAGAGGGCATTGTCGGGACTCATCCTGAGCCTGCATTACCACAACGGCCGGGTTTCGCTTTATCCTGACATTCTCTCAAGGATAAATGAGAAAAGCAAGGACGAAAGTTTCAGGGAACATTGCCGGATCATAATCCTGCAGACGATAAGATCGCGTGAAACTGAAAACCTCGGCAGGAAGCTCCAGGATGAGATCCTTCCAAAGGTTGCCAAGCTGAGACCGAGGATCGAGGAAAAGCTCGACCTGGATAATATCCTCCCCAAGGATAAAAATGAGGATAAAAATCCTGACTGGTCGGAAATGTTCAGCGATTCGGAGGATATCTTCAGGACGATGGAAGAGCTTACAAAGCTGCAGATGGAAGGAGCCGACGTTTATATGACTGCATTCTCGAACCTGAAACATTTTGATTTCTTCAAGGATTTCCAAAACTGGTTCATGCCGTTCTATCCCGACCATGAAGTGGTAAATGAGGTTTTCAGGGACGAGATACTCGGGCCGGGGACAAATGAGCTGGCCGAGGGATTGTACAAAACACCGTTCATCTGCAACTCGGACAAATACTCCCTGCTCTTGAACCTTAAGTACCTGCCTTCGTCGCAGAAGTCTATGATGCTTAAGGTATTCCGAATGGAGCTCGAAGGGCTTCAGCAGCTTGAGGAGGACGAAAAAGGCGTTGATCCGTACAAAATCTTCAGAACGAATGTAACACAATACCTGCAGGACATTTACAGATTTTTCAAGCTTTCTCCTTACCGGAAGGAGTTTGAGGACCTTTTTACAGGGAAGCTCGATATCTATAATTCCGAGTTCTTCAGGCTTATCGGCAATGCTGACGAAGTCGAGGCCGGGCTGGCCGATTATTTCTTCAGCAAGAATTACTATTCCGATGCGCTGGCGCTGTTTCTTAAGCAGCTGGAAAACAAGTCTGATGCTCCGCAGCTTTACGAAAAGATCGCATTCTGCTACCAGGAGGAGGAGAACTATGAAGAAGCCCTTAAGTTCTACAGGAGGGCGGAACTGATCGAAAGAAAGCCCTGGACTCTGAAGAAGATAGGTCTCTGCCTCAGGAGGACCGGAAGAACCGATGAAGCGCTGGACCATTACCTCCAGGCTGGTCAGATGGAACCCGACAACATGCATACGGCAATAATGACAGGGCATTGCTACCTCGATCTGCACGACTATGAGGAAGCCCTTAAATACTATTTCAGGGTTGAATACAATGATCCCGGAAATATCAGGATCCTGAGGCCGATTGCATTCTGCTACCTGGCCCTCGGCCGCTTTGATGATTCTGAAAAATATTATGAGAGGCTCTCTTCAGGCAAGCTTAATGCCCATGATTATATTAACAAGGGCCATCTTGCCCTCTGCAAGGGAAATAAGAAGGAGGCTGTGGATTTTTACAGGCTCAGCATTGCCGGTGGTGAAATAACCCGTGAAGAGTTCATGTCAATTTTCGAGGAGGACAGGAGCCTGTTGCTCTCATTGGGAGTCAATCCGGAAGATCTTCCCATCCTGCTCGATTACCTTTTGTTTTCAACGGGGTGATCCTGTTGTATCTCCCTCAGGCAGCGGGGGCGGAGGGATGACATCCCCCCTGTTGTCCGGGACCGGTGGATTGCGCCTGCCCATATGCCCGGGCCCCATCCGGTGGCGGAACATCATCGTATCGCGGCGGTGCCGTTTCATGGCTTCCCTCATCATCGACATCCTCCGCTCATCCATTTCCTTAAGTCGGACTATCTGATCCTTTGTCAGGTTCTGTTCAAGCTCTTTTCTCATCGCTTCAATGTTTGAATCAAGCTCCTTTCTGAAGCTGTCCTGCATTTCCTTGTTCGCTTTAAGGTACCTGTCAAGGATCTCGTCAATCTTATCCTTCTGCTTCTCATCCGGCTGAATGATCCGGTAAAACCCCTCTCTTGAACGGTCGTCAGAGAAATACATCCTCATTGGTCTGAGGCGGCTGTACCTGAGCTGGGCCGAAGTAAGCATTCCAAGGATGAACCCTATTGCCAATGTCACAATTATTACAATTATCGGTCGCGTTTTCATATCTGTCAATTTCCGGTCAAAAGGCTGATTATACTTTCTTCATTACCGTTCCCGAGCCCGAGGAACGAATCCAGCGAAATGGAACCTTCCGTCAGGTAGATCGAGAAGAGCAGTAGTATTATTGCGGCGATACCGGTCAAAGCGATGCGGTAGAAAACAAACGTAAGGTTCCGCACAAATTCTGATTCCCCCGACAGGATTCCCCCGGCCTGATAAATACGGTCCATTACTTTCCCGGCGAAGTTCACGCCGAAATCAAGATCGCCCGTGGCTGACCGGATCTGCCGGCTCAGTTCCCCGGGATCGTTTTCCAATTCAAGCGACCTGATCATCAGGTCTTTGATCTCATGAGTCTTCATGATAACTAAAGTTTTTCAAGAATATCCTTCAACTGTTTCTGGGCCCTTGACAATCTTGAAAGAACAGTGCCCAGTGGCAGCTCAAGCAGTTCCGCCGTCTCCTTTGTCGAATAGCCCTGGAGCATTCTCATTACCACTATGATCCTGAACTTAGGTTCGAGCATCATCAGGGCTTTGTTCACAATTTCCCTGGCATCCCATCTTTCTTCATACCCGTGGTCCGAAACATCCAGTTCACGCATCTCATCATTGCCATGGTGAGCAAACATGGAAAAGAACCTCTTCCTCCTCCTGATCTCGTTCAGGGTAAGGTTGACGGCAATCTTCTGAATATAGGTCGAGAGCTTCGCCTCTCCCCTGAATCCGGATAATGACTGGAACAACCTTATAAAAACCTCCTGCCCGATATCCTCGCTGAACACCGAATCCCCAAGCATACCCTTGACTGTCCGGGCAACCATGCCCCGGTACCTGATCACAATCTCTGAAAAGGCAAGCTTATTGCCGTTCAGAGAATCTGATACCAGGTCATTGTCATCTTTTAGCCTGTACGATTCCGTGATCATACGTGTAAGAGACAATTAAGGTGCACATAATATTCCCTGACATTGGGTTTAAAAAGACTGTATCTGGATAAACGGCGTTACACCGGCTGGGAATTAGTCTTTCAGCGTATTGTTCCTGCTCCAGGAATCAGCTCAAGCTGATAATTATTCGAGTACCTGATCAGAAAAAGCTTCTGGTTTTCAAAGCCATCTGTGCTCGTCTTTCTCTGAAAATCAAACTCAGTCTGGAGCAATTCGGGATTATGGATCCGGGGGGTTTCGAGAAACTCCCTGCCGTGGATCGACAGCCCGCTCAGGAAATAATAGGCAATGTCATATCCCTGCCATGCATAGCTCATTTCAGAAGGCTGTGTCCGGAATTTGTTCATGAAATCCTTAAGGAACTGTTTTACATTCTCCCTTGAATAATCTATCCAGTAGGGTGAATAAATCATGAGTCCCAGGTCAAAGCAAATCCTCGGATCAAGGTTATCGAGGTATCTCATATTCGGATAACCGATCACCTTCAGGTTAAATTTTCTTGAAAGGGTATGTATGTCGGTGATCGACTCACTCATGACCGGGTTGTCTTCAGAATCGATGATCACGAGGTTTTCCCCGATCTCGGAAAGTGACCTGGTAAGCCGGTTAATTGAATCGGCACCAAAAGCCGATCTGCTGTAGAATACGAAATCTTTCAGTTTTGTTTCGCCAGGGGAAATGGATGATCCAAGGTCGCCAAGGATCATGTTCCTGAAATTATCCGTTTCCTCTGACGCGACCGAATCATCACGGATAAGCAGAATGTTGTCGGCCGCAAAATCACGGGTTTTTTCGGCGATATATTTCTGGGCCACTTCCAGCGAGGGGTTGGCAATGAAGAGAGAAGGATTGCCTTCGAGCACCAAGTTTTTCTTAAGCGGAACGGGCGACACCACAGGGATCCCCCTCGTCCTTGCAAAAGCGGCTGCAATCGCAAGGTTCTTCGAATAGACCGGCCCGATAATCAGATCCATATTGTTCAGATCACCGCCTTCTATCAGTGTCGTCAGGTAAGCAGTGTCGGCGGTGATATCATACGTGTGCAGGTTGATGTCGAGGCCGAGGCTCCTCAATGTATCGGCAGCCAGCAGGATCCCTTCATAAAGCTCGATGAATCCGACGCTCCGGGGGTATATCCAATCGTCGGACCTGGCAATCACGTTGTAATTCTTCCTGCCTTTTACTGCCTGTGTTGAATCTATTTCGATCCTGTCTTCATTTTCTGCAAGGTAGAAAGGAAGCAAAACTGCAACATTGACAGAACCCCTGAGGTTATTTACTGGGGTCCAACCCTCCGGCTTTAATGGTTCAGCAACTTTCTCTTCATTTTCATGGGTGACGTTTTCCGCAACAACGGGTTCGGCCGGCTTCTCAGGCACGGGTTTGATGCCCGGGATCTTCAGGTAATCACCTACCTGTGGAAAGCGCAGGTCTCTGTTCTCCTTCCTGAGGGACCGCAAGGTAAGGTTGTACTTTTTGGCGATCGATGCCAGGGTCTCACCGTTGAGCACCTTATGATAGTAGTATTTTGAATCGGGCGGCCGGGATGTCTCCTGCGAAATTATTACCTTTTCTTTCCGGGGAACTGCAATTTCCATGCCTGTGGAAAGCTTGGTAATGTCAATCCCCGGGTTGGCCTTGAATATATCTTCTTCCTCCGTGCCATACTTCTTTGAAAGGAAATAGATCGTCTCACCGGGCTGAAGAACATGATAGATATACTTTGCTTCGTCGCGCTGAACCTGGGGGATTTGGGGCTGGGCCGATGGTGCTGAGTCAACCAGCATCACCGGTATCCTGAGGACCTGCGCCTCCTTTATCCCACCCGCTGAACCCGGGTTATTCCTGACCAGCTGATCGGTGGTTATCCCGTATGCCTTTGAAATGGAAAAAATCGTCTCCCCTTTTTTTACGGAATGAAGAAAATACTGAACGCCACCGATTATTGCCTTGTCTCTTGTCCTTTCGACCTGGACCTGGGCAGCTGACGGTGCAAGGAAAAATAGCAGCAAAACCATGCATAATATATATCCGCGTGACATCCGTCCTTTCATCCCTTCATTCAGTATTAAATAATATCCTGCAAATTTAGATACAATTTATCCACCCGGCAAACACTGATCAGAGGATTTGCTTCGGTCCGGATAGGTTTTCAGATAGTCTCCAGGTATGCCAGACAGTTCCTTTCGATCCGCCCGGGGACATCTGAAATATCGGCCTTCACAAACTTCTCCCCCGTAATATTTTCATACAGCTCGATATATCTTTCCGAAACCTGTGCTACAAAACTGTCGGTCATCTCAGGCACTTTTTGTTCTTCCCTTCCCTGGAACCCATTTTCCATCAGCCATTCTCTCACGAATTCCTTGGAAAGCTGTTTCTGCGGAAGGCCCTTTTCAAAGCGCTCCTCATAGCCGTCGGCATAGAAATACCGCGATGAATCGGGTGTATTTATTTCATCGATAAGGTAAATCTTCCCATCCCGTTTCCCAAACTCATATTTTGTATCAACAAGTATCAGGCCATGCTTTGCGGCAATTTCGGAACCCCTCATGAAGACACCCATTGTGTATTTCTCGATAAGATCATACTCATCCTCAGGGATGAGGCCGCTCCTGATTATCTCGTCACGCGAGATGTCCTCATCATGCCGGCCCTGTTCCGCCTTTGTTGTGGGAGTTATTATCGGACTGTGAAAGCGCTGGTGCTCCTTCATCCCGTCGGGCAGGGGAATTCCGCATATTTTCCTCGCACCTGCCTTGTAAGTCCTCCAGGAGCTCCCGGTAAGGTATGCCCTTACGATCATTTCAACAGGATATGGCTCGCATTTATACCCGACTGTGACGGTGGGATCAGGGGTTGCGATCTTCCAGTTTGGTACGATATCGCTTGTCGCATCCAGGAACTTTGCAGCAATCTGGTTCAGTACCTGTCCCTTGTATGGAATTCCCCTGGGAAGTACCACGTCGAATGCCGAAATTCTGTCGGATACAATCATCAGGAGATACTTGTCGTCAATATTATAGACATCCCTGACTTTCCCTTTATAGATGTCTTTCTGCCCCGGGAAGTTGAAGTTCGATGATAGGATTGTTTCCATGGTAAGAATTCTTTTATGATTATCTCCTTTCTCTCTGTGTCACTCCGGTGTTTCTCCGTCTGCCCCTTACCCCCAAAGGTGGAAAGTTTCAATCCCCCCTGCCTACCGGCATGCAGGCTTCCGGGGGTTGGGGGGTTGGTGGGTTCATGGAGAGCCACGGAGTAGACACATAGAGAACCGAGCTATTGGTCATTTGTTTTGCCATCGTTTTCTTCCTGTTCATAGGCCCTCACGATCCTCTTCACCAGCTTATGCCTTACGATATCATGTTCATCGAACCTGATGATGGAGATGCCTTCAATCCCTGAGAGGATCCTTATTGCCTGTACCAGTCCTGATTCGTTCCTGCGGGGCAGGTCGATCTGGGTGGTGTCGCCGGTCATAATGAACTTTGAGCTTATCCCCATTCTCGTAAGGAACATTTTCAGCTGGCTCACAGTGGCATTCTGGGCCTCATCGAGGATCACGAACGCGTTCTCGAGCGTCCTTCCCCTCATGAATGCAAGCGGCGCGATCTGAATTGTCCCGTCCTCGAGCCATGTTTCAAGCTTCTTGAACGGGATCATATCATGAAGTGCGTCGTAAAGTGGCTGGAGATAAGGATCGAGCTTCTCTTTCATATCCCCCGGAAGGAAACCCAGGCGTTCGCCGGCCTCAACGGCGGGCCTGGTAAGGACTATCTTCTTCACCTCCCTCTCCTTCAGGGCCCTTACTGCCAGTGCTATCGACGTATAGGTCTTTCCCGTTCCGGCAGGGCCTTCCGCTATCACAAGGTCGTTCGTCCTGTACTCATTCACCAGGTTAACCTGGTTTGTGGTCCTGGCCCTGATCGGCTTCCCGCTTGTGCCAAACACAATTACATTCTCAAAATCCCCGTTTGAAGCGCTTTTCAGATGTCCTTCGTCAAAGAAGTACTTCTCAAGGTCCTCTTCATCCAACCGATGAAATTTCCTGTAATAATCAAGAACTTCATTGAACCGCTCGGCAAAGAGGGTGATCTCCTTCTCCTCACCGATGCATTTCAATTCATTTCCCCTGGCAATGAGCTTAATTTTAGGGAAAAAACCACGGATCTTATCTAACAGGGAATTATTTGTACCGTAAAATACTACCGGATCAATATCCTCAAGAAATATTACTATCTCAGTCATTAAATCGTTTGAAATATTCGATCTCCTTTCCTTTAAAACATTAAAGCTGTTTTAAATCCATTTATAACAAACATGCAGAAAAAATGATCTTTCAAAACTGCAAATTAAGCTTAATTTTTCTATAGAAGATTATCTTTGTCATAAGAATTTTGAAGATGGGAGTAATTACTCTGACAACGGAATGGCGACCTGATGATATCTACAGCGGTATCATAAAAGGGAAGCTTTTCAGTTACTGCCCCGGTGCCGTTGTCACAGACAATGCCTGCAATATCGAGCCGTTCAACATACCGAAGGCTGCCTTTATTATCAGGAACACCTTCAGCAACTATCCTGAAGGATCGATCCATCTGATCTTCGTTCATTCCGAAGCCAGGAAAGATGACGGGTATCTCATTGTCAGATCCAGGGGACACTACTTCATCGGGACCGACAACGGGATATTCAGCCTGATCCTGAACTCTGACCCCGATGAGGTGATCAGGATCGACGACGGAAACCCCGACAATGAGCTTGATATCTTTGCCAGGGCTGCGGCCGGGCTGCATTCGGGCAGGAAGCCGGCGGACCTCGGCGTCCGCATTGAAAAGATTAATGAAAGGCTGCCGCTCAGGGCAACAATCGATAAGAATGTGATCATCGGAAGCATAATCTTCATAGACTCCTACGGGAATGCCGTTTCAAACATCACAAAAGAGATCTTCCACAGGGTTTCGGAAAAGAGGGAATTCAGGATCTTCGTTCAGAGCAACAAGAACTTCACCGACATTATCTCAGGGCATTACAGTGATGTGCCGGTCGGTGAGATGCTCGCCAGGTTCAATTCGCTCGACCTTCTCGAGATCTCGATCAATGGCGCTGACATCTCTGAACTCTTCAGCCTTTCGGTCGGTTCTGCCGTAAGGATCGATATTGTTGACAGGACAGCGCCGCCAAACAAATTATTTTAAAACCGGGTTTTAATGAATGATAAAGAAAAAAGCTGCAAGGAGTTCCTAAGGCTCCTTGACATTATTGATGAATTGAGAAAGAAGTGTCCTTGGGACTTGAAGCAGACCAACGAAAGCCTCCGGAAACTGACGATCGAGGAGACTTACGAACTTGCGGATTCCATAACCTCGGGAAATGATGATGAAATAAGGAATGAGCTGGGCGATCTGATGCTCCATATTGTATTTTACGCAAAGATCGGTTCGGAAAAGGAAAAGTTTACCATGAATGATGTCCTGAAAGGCATCAATGAAAAACTCATATACCGGCATCCTCATGTATTTGGAGATGTTAAGGTTTCCGGCCCGTCGGAAGTGGAGGAAAACTGGGAACAGCTTAAGATGAAGGAGACAAGTGAGTACAAGCCCGTCCTTTCCGGCGTCCCTTCTTCCCTTCCGGCGGTCGTTAAGGCCAACAGGATACAGGAAAAAGTACGCGGCGTGGGCTTCGACTGGGAAAAAAGGGAACAGGTTTGGGACAAAGTCCTCGAGGAGCTGAATGAGCTTAAGGAGGAGATTGACAATAATGACGACGACGGTATAGAATCCGAGATCGGTGACCTCCTGTTTTCAATGATCAATGCCTCGCGGCTCTATGGGATCGACCCGGAAAACGCACTTGAGAAGACAAACAGGAAGTTCATAAGGAGGTTTAATTACCTTGAAAGCCAGACAATCTCGAAAGGCCGTTCGCTTCACGATATGACGCTGGACGAGATGAACAGGATTTGGGATGAGGCCAAGAGGCAGGAGAAGCCTTAGGAGAACCGGTAGCTGAGAAGCTGGTAAATTATCTTTGCGGCAACAAAATCAGGCGTTTTGTTGACTGGTGAAGGACAAAGTTCCACCACGTCGAAGCCAACGACGTTCCTGGTTTTGATCACATGCCTGAGGAATCCCATCAGTTCATAATATCCGGGGCCGCCGGGTTCCGGCGTTCCGGTCGAGGGCATCAGGGACGGGTCAAATACATCGAGGTCGATCGTTATATACACATTTTCCGTGAGCTTTCCTGCAGCTTCAGAATAGAGGCTTCTGTCGGCATGGAGCCGGTGGGCATAGAAAATCCGGCCAGGATCGACGAACGGAAGCTCATCCGACGACATGCTCCTGATACCTACCTGAACCAGGGGAGCGACCTCCTTCACCCTGGCCATGGCGCATGCATGATTTAAAGCCGAGCCTTCATACTCCTGCCTGAGGTCGGAGTGTGCGTCGAGCTGGAGGACCGACAGGTCGTCCCACTTTCCCGCTGCCGCCCTCACCGCTCCGATTGAAACAGTATGGTTCCCTCCAACAACTACCGGGAATTTCTGATCATCGATGCACGACGCAGCTGCAACGTGGACTGCCTCCACAAGTTTTTCGGGTGATTCTTTTTCAGTGACCGGGCCTGCCGTGAAGATGCCCTTCCGGGAAACATCAGAGCCTGTTTCGATGTCGAACCATTCCAGGTTGACAGAGGCCTGCATAATTGCCTCGGGTCCTTTGTCGGAACCCTTCATCCAGGTGCTGGTTTCGTCGTACGGCACCGGGATTATGACTATTTCCGCAGCGGAGTAGCTGTAAACTACCTCATGACCTCCAAAATTCATCTTAAGGAGAAATTGTTTTTCAGTAAAGGATCATTCAGCGGATTTCGGTTTCCCTTTCTTCTCTTTCTTTTTCCCGGTATTAGCTTCCGCGGATGAGCCTGAAGCGGGAGTCTCAGCCGTTCCGGCGGTTTCCGGTGCTTCCTCCCCTGATCCCTTTTCCGGCTCTTCCTTTACCAGCATATTCTTGTTATGAAGAATGTTGTACCACAGGAATACTTTTTTTATATCACTTGCATATACCTTATCGCGCGAATAATCCGGGACTATCTCTTCGAAGTAAGCTTTCAGCTTGTCAGGATCGGACTTTGCATCAATCGCCGGGCCCCCTGATTCCTTCTCAAATATTTTGTCGAATACTTTGGAAAGCGGAAGATCTTCAGTTTCAGTGAAAATGGATATATCCTCGAGTGAGCTTACCTTATGTGAGCTGTACGCGCTGCTCCTCTTCCCGGTATCCAGGTGTTCAACAATAATTGCGTTCTTTCCCTGGGCAATGAATTTGAAGAGCCCCGGTTCTCCTGAAATTGCTAAAATGTCCTTTAAAACCATTGTGTTTTTATTTAGTCACCAAATTTACTTCTTGTCTTTAAAAGTGGAACTGAACGGAAGCTCTTTTTTGGGCCTGTTCAGTTAATATTCCTTTCTCTTTTAATCTTTTCGTAGGCTTCGTTTACCTTCTTGAACTTTTCCTCGGCAGTTTTCCTGAATTCATCACCAAGATGACCGACCTTGTCGGGATGATATTTCATCGCCATTTTCCGGTACGCTTTCTTCACATCATCATCGGGTACGGAAGGATCAATTTCAAGGATCTTGTAAGATGAATCCGTTTCCGGGATGAACATATTCCTTATAGAAACAAAATCAGAGGAATTAATCCTGAGGTAGCCCGAAATTCTTTCGATAAGCTCTGATTCGGAAGGATGTACCACCCCGTCGGCGATCGAGATGTTGAAAAGCAGGTGGAGCAGCTGGAGGCGTGATGAATAGTCCATATTGGTGCTTATCTGGATACAGACATCCCTGACCGGGATATCCTGCTTCAGCAGGTCCTTCAGCATTACCAGCGCTTCCCGTGCCGTAGATTCACCGAACTGACTCAAAAAGAACTGTTTGACATAATCCAGCTCAGCTTTTACCACTTTCCCGTCAACCTTCATGATGGCGGCAATAAGAACCAGCAGGCTCATGCCGAAATCGCCGGGTGCTGTGTTGCCGGCCGGACCCCTGTAAACCTCAGTGCGGACAGAGGTGCTATCGACCATCGATCCGACAAGGAATCCGAGCAGGGCACCTATTGGTCCGCCCATAACAAAACCCAGACCGCCGCCAATCCATTTTGCAAAATTTCCCATTTAAAATGTGCTATTGTACAGTTTTACCAATTTCTCATGAATCTCCAGTATTACCGGGATCACCATATCATTTTCGGAATTATAGACAACAAAGTCTGAGCGTTTGATCCTTGATTCGTCATCGATCTGATTTTTTATCCTTTCCATCACCTGCTCCTCCGTCAGCTTCTTGCCTTTCACGATCCGGCCTATCCTCTCCTGCACAGGCGTTACTACGGTGAGAATCATATCTACCAGCTCGGAGGCGCCGCTTTCGAAAAGAATGGCTGCTTCCATCACTGAGTATGGGGTTTCCTGCCTGCCGGCCCATTCGAGATAATGGCTGAAGACAACAGGATGAACCAAGGAATTGACTCTCAGCAACATTTCCCTGTCGGAAAATATGATCTTCGCCAGTTCCTGGCGGTCAAGTGCCCCGCCCTGGTAAAGATCCTTTCCTGCCAGCTGGTTAAGATTCTCCCTGAGCTCCTGGTCGGATTCCATGACCAGGCTTGCCACAATATCCGCTGAGAATACCGGGATCCCCATCACTGTGAAGATCCTGCAGATCGTAGTCTTACCGCTGCCGATGCCTCCCGTAACGCCAAGCTTAATGGGTTTTCTGAAAGTATCTTTCATCTTGCCTTTTTTTCTATCAGGAAGTCGACATCAGGAGGGCTGAGTCTCAGGGAATTAATGAACGACGGAACATTCCTCACCTCAAGTGGAATCCTCTTGTCCGATACCAGGTCGGCCTTCGCAAGGTCGAGAACAACATCGAACGGCATATCCCGGAATTTCTGGTAATCGCTGACTGCAACAAGTCCTGTTACCTTTACCCGGTCGGGGAAGATCCTGAGCTCCATTGAACCCGGCTGATTGAGGATCTTGACCTGAACATTTGCCTCAGCTTCGGTAAACTGCTCGACGAGGATCGTCACCGTAGCCCTTTTCCCGGATAACGTGAACTGTTTCGGGGCGAGAATATCCAGTGTGCGCTTCACCGTACGGTTAAGGCCGTTGAATTTCCTGTACTCCGTACTTATGAAGTTCATGGTATCGAGCAAATGGCTGGGGCCGGTAACCTTTACGCTGTCGGGGTCGACAACGATGCTTCCCCTGACAAAGTACTGGCGTTCAGTGGAAATCGCGATATCGGGAACCACCGGAAGGTTCCTGGAGATTATTTTGTCGAATGCAAAAAAGAGGGTGTCAGGCTTGATGGAGGTTATTGCGCATTCCGGTCCGAACGTGCCTGATAGTATCGGCGCCAGTGATGCGGTCTTTACATAATACTTCATCCCCTTCGAGCCGGTGACCCTGCGGTAACTGATGGACGAAATATCTAGCACTACGGGGACCCGGTCTCCTTCAAGCTTAAGCTTGAGTACCGAATAGCCCGGCCCTTTGACATAGATATCCAATTTTGAAGGGAGATCATCAAGAAGGACTCTTCCCTTTGGCAGATTAATGTACCTTACCGGATACTTGATTTCGGATTCCGTGACTTTTCCCAGGGAGTTCAGGTACCAGAACAGGAATGAAAGAAAAAGGAAGAAAGCGAAGACAATTAAATCACCGTTAATTCTGCCTACTCCCTTCTTCCCAAATAGTTCCGATATCCCAGATACCCCTTTCACCAGGAGTTTATAAGATTATTTCTGATCGGTATCGGCAGGATCCTTGATAAGGGCGTTCTTGTCGACCTTAAGCTTCAGGTCACCTCCAACCTCGAGCATCACAAAATTATCCTTTACCTCGTATATTCTCCCGTAAATACCACCTGTGGTTATCACCTTATCGCCTTTCTTCAGGGAGTTGCGATAGTTNGTCATTTCCTTCTGCTTCTTCATCTGCGGCCTGATCATAAAGAAATAGAACACCACAAAGACCAGGAGCAGCGGTATGAAGGTGATGAGGGCATTGTTCTGTCCAGGAGCTCCGCCTACCGGCTGGCTTACAAGGAATAGGAAAGCTGAATTGATCATAATCATTTTGTTTATAGTTATTTATCCGAACTTACTTCTGCCGTGATCTTGAGAATTACCACGGGCTTGCTGGCGTTCGACCTGACGGTAACCGTCTTGGTCTGCATTCCGTTTTTCCCTGAGGTATTAAAGACGACTTCAAGTCTTCCCTCCTTTCCCGGGGCAATCGGCTTCCTGCTGTAACGGGAGACTGTGCAGCCGCATGTGGTCAATGCAGACTGAATGACAAGGTTCCCCGGTCCCTTGTTCACAAAATGAAAGACATGGCTCACTTTTGTGCCCTCTTTTACAGGTCCGAAATCATGCTCATATTCGGAAAACACCACTTCGGCAGTGCCTGGTTCCGGGTCCTGGATGGCATTTCCCGCCCGTTTATCGCTCCGCCCCTGCATGCACGACGACAGCATGGCCATGGAAAGGATGATCACCGGAATTGTCTTTGTTCTCATTTTGTTTTCAGGCTTTCCAATTTCAGTCAAAGTGTTCACCTACAAGGCCCCTTCCCGTCTTATTGAATATCCCCTTTTCCCTGATCTCTTTGACAATGTTATCGAGGATGCCATTGACAAATGTACTGCTTTTTGATGTACAATAGTATTTTGCGATCTCAATATACTCATTCAGTGTAACTTTAACCGGAATTTCTGGAAATTCCATAATCTCTGTTACAGCCAGCTGCATCACCAGGATATCCATAAGTGCAATCCTTTCAATTTCCCAGTTGGTGGTATTGTTGTCAATTAGCTCGGAGCACTTAGCGGTATTGAGGATCGCCTTCCTGAACAGCATCCTTACGAATTCCTCATCCTCCTTGTTTTTGAACAGGGGCATGAGGGCGACATCCTCCCCTGATTCGGACTTGAATTTCTTCAGTGTTTTTTCGATCATTATCGTAACGGGTTCCATATCATCGTTCCAGTAAATGCTCTGCTCCTCAAAGGCGGCTTCGAGGTCTTCTGATGCTGCAAAAAAGCTGGTGATAAGACTGATTATGAATTTTTTATCTATCAAGTAGCTATGCTCCTCGGAGCTCATGTACTCCTCATATTTGTCCCATGCCTGGATCTTGCTATAGAGCAGCCTCGGAACATGAGGATAGTTGACCCACGACAACTTGTGGGATTTCAGGTATTGATTGAACATTTTGTTATTGCGCAGCTGGGCTATGACCTTGTTGTCGATGAAACGTCTTTTGGGATTGAGGTCCTCCTCAGTAGGTATCCTTTTCTGAAGGGCCTGGTCAATTTTCTCAGCAGCGATATCGGCTATTTCAATTACAAGAAGTAGCAGATAGTGATAGAGATCATAAGTCTTTTCAATACTGAACATAAGCTCCTTTTCGGCCTGTACAAGGTCGTCATCTTCCCGCCTGTTATACGCATAAAGGGCCATTAATGCCTTGATGCGCAATAGTCTTCTGCTTATCATTTGTAAAGAACCTCGGTTTTTTGTGCAAAAATAGCTTTTTTCCACGTCCTGCAAAACAAACCCCCAAAATTTGGAACCAATTGGAATACCTTGTTTTGATTTGACAAAAATATTCTTACATTTGAAAATCTTTAGATTTACCTAAACCTAACCTGTCAGAGAAATGGAAGAAGAAGCCGGAATCAAGGAATCCTTTGTCGGTAATGAAGAGAAGAGCGTCAAAGAAGAGATCTACACCAAGGTGGTAAGAGCCGGAAAAAGAACCTATTTTTTCGATGTGAAGGCAACCCGGAAAGAGGATTATTACCTTACCATAACTGAAAGCAAAAAACGCCTCGGGAAGGAAGGCAAGGTCTTCTATGAAAAACACAAGATCTTTCTTTACAAGGAAGATTTTGACAAATTCACAGACGGTCTGAAAGATGCGGTTTCATTCATTGATAACGGAAGGGGAGAATTAGAAACACATGTTACGCATTCAGTGGAGGATGTAAAAAAAGAGCCCGAAGAATTCACTGCCAAGGAGTTTATCAATGTCGACTTTGACGACCTTGGCAAGAAATAAAAAGAGCATCTGCCCGAATGTATGATTATTTATTGCTGGTATTTGCCATCATTCTGATGATATTGGGCATCATCGGCTGCCTGTTGCCGGTTCTGCCGGGCCCCCCGTTAAGCTATCTCGGTCTTCTGCTGCTTCATTTCACAAGGTTTGCGGCATTCTCTTCAACTCTTCTGATCACCCTGGCTGTTGTGGTCGTTGTTGTATCGATCCTCGATTATGTGGTTCCTGTCTGGGGGACCAGAAAATTCGGAGGCTCCAAGTACGGAGCCCGCGGTGCGACTGTCGGGCTGATAATCGGATTGTTCCTTGGCCCCCTTGGGATCATTATTGGTCCGTTCATCGGGGCAGTGGTTGGTGAGCTTATTTTCAAGGACGATATGAAGTATGCAATTAAGGCAGGCTTCGGAAGCCTCCTGGGCTTCCTTACCGGGATTGGCCTCAAGCTGGCCGCCTCATTCGCAATGACCTTCTATTTCGTCAAGGCCTTGATAATGTAGGTGTTTGGTTAACTGGTTAACTGGTTAACTGGTTAACTGGTTAACTGGTTAACTGGTTTACTGGTTAACTGGTTAACTGGTTTACTAGTTAATTGCACGATTGCACAATTGCAGAATTGCATAATTGCATAATCAATCAGAACCCCAGGGTTGCAACCATCACCGCTTTGATGGTGTGAAGGCGGTTTTCGGCTTCATCGAATACTATAGAGTGTTCAGATTCAAATACATCCTCGGTTACTTCCAGCCCGTCAAGTCCGAATTTCCGGAAGATCTCCTCTCCCACCTTCGTCTCCCTGTTATGGAAAGCGGGAAGGCAGTGCAGGAATTTGACAGAGGGGTTGCCTGTTTTCATTATTACAGACATATTGACCTGATATGGTTTCATCAGCCTGATTCGCTCCTCCCATGCCGAATCGGGTTCACCCATCGAGACCCAGACATCAGTGTAAAGGAAATCGACACCCTTGACAGCTTCATCGACGTTTTCGGTGATATTTATTTTTGCCCCCGTAGTGGCTGCAATTTTCCGGCAGGTGTCGGCAAGTTCCTTTCCCTGCTGGAATGCTGCGGGCGCTGCGGTCCTGAAATCCATACCCATCTTTGCAGCGCCGACAAGAAGCGAATTGCCCATATTATAGCGTGCGTCACCAAGGTAACAGAATGAGATCCCGTTGAGGGGTTTCCGGCTGTGTTCCAGCATTGTCATGAAATCAGCGAGGATCTGTGTCGGATGGTACTCATTGGTGAGTCCGTTCCATACAGGTACGCCGGCATATTTTGCCAGTTCCTCAACGACCGACTGACCGAAACCGCGGTATTCGATACCGTCGTACATCCTGCCGAGAACACGGGCAGTATCTTTCATCGATTCCTTGTGGCCGATCTGGGAACCGCTGGGACCCAGGTATGTGACATGAGCTCCCTGGTCAAAAGCGGCGGTTTCGAACGCGCATCTTGTCCTGGTCGATGATTTCTCGAAGATCAGGGCGATATTTTTCCCTTTGAGCCTCTGCTGCTCAGTACCGGAATACTTTGCCCTTTTTAGTTCCGCTGAAAGGTCGAGAAGATACATGATCTCCGAGGGTGTAAAATCAAGGAGTTTAAGAAAGTGACGATTACGAAGGTTTACTGGCATCGCTTTAAGGTTATAGTTTTACGGGAAGTAAAAGTAGTAATTATTTTATTAATCCGGCGGGCAGGTCGGGCAGGCCCTGCGGTCCTTGCAGGTCGTGCCGGTCTTGCAAGTTGTAAACTGGTTAACTGGTTTACTAGTTTACTGGTTAAATGATTTTCACATGATTGTCCCGACACATTGGTCGGGATCTCCGCGGAGTTTATCCCGCTACCTTCGGGGCTCCGGCACGATCAATTTTCATACTCCATAGTGATCTTGGAACCGTACTTCTTGTCGGCAAGCTTGAAAGCTTCGGTGATGACGCTCATGCGCCCGCCATTCCTGATAAAATTAAGACAGGCCTGGATTTTTGGCGCCATGCTCCCCTTTGCAAACTGGCCTTGATTAAGGTATTTAAGTGTGTCGGCATAGTTCAGGAATTCCTTGATCTCCTGGTCCGGCTTCTTATAATTTATGTAGATATACGGTACATCGGTAAGGATATAGAACTCATCTGCCCCGATAAGCGATGCCAGCAGGGAAGATGCAAGGTCCTTGTCGATCACTGCCTCAGCAGGCCTCACATTGCAGACCTCATCGATATAGACCGGGACTCCGCCTCCCCCGGCGGCAATAACAATGTTTCCCTGGAGGGCCAGGTCGCGGATGATCGGCTTGTTCATAATGTCGACCGGCACAGGTGACGGGACAACACGCCGGAAGCCTCCCTCCGCCTTGACCTCCTCACGGAATATCCAGCCTTTCTTTGCCGCCAGTGAATCTGCCTCCGGTTTGCTGTATATCTTGCCGATCCTTTTTTGAGGATCGCTGAATGCCGGATCGTTCTTGTCGACAAGCACCTGCGTCACAATGCATATCACGTTCTTCTTTATCCCGTGTTTGTTCAGCACATTCCTGAACATCCTTTCTATCATGTAACCAATCCCTCCCTGTGAATCCGCCACACAGATATCGACCGGCATCTGTGCTATTTTATACATCTGCTCACCCGCATCATTTCGCATCAGGATATTCCCCACCTGAGGGCCGTTTCCGTGGGTGACCACCAGGTTATAGCCTTCATTTATCAGGAAGACAAGATTTTCAAGGGTCATGGTCGTATTCTCCTCCTGCTCTTCAATCGTGCCCACCTGGTCGCCCCTGAGAAGAGCATTTCCGCCTAAAGCTACCACCGCAAGTTTAGTTTCCATTTTTAATTGCATGAATGATCTGTTACCAAAGACTCAAACGAACCTATGGAAATGAAATACGAAATGTGATTAGTGCAAAACTATCAAATTCCGGAAATCATTAGCAGGTTAACTTAGCAATTGATTATGTCATAATATGTTTAATAACATAAAATTATTTTACTGCCTTATCCAATTTTCCTACCGGCACATCCGTTTGAAATATCCGGACCAACCGGGAGGGAACGGGTGCGGGATAAGCGGTACGAATGATATCATGTTTACAACTTCCCTTTAATAAGAGAAAAAAAAATGTATATTTACCGTTTTCAACAAAACCCGGACAGGTGAATTCCAGATACATACTTCCAACAGCCATAGTCATTGTTTTTGCTTGCCTATCATGTGGAAGCCGGAGCAGTAAGGGCGTAAACCAGGGGGAGATTCATTACTCTGTCGAATATCTGGGGAAAGTGACGCTGATGCCGATCGATCTGATGCCTAAAAGCCTCGTGGTGGCATTCAAGAACGACAAGATTATCTACGAGCTTATCTCGCCTTTCGGGAATTCGGGGATCACAAACCTGTCAAATCCTTCAAAGGACATTTACGACACGTATCTTAGTCTCTTCACTATCAGGTATTTCTACCCTGCCAAACCCGGTGAGATCTACCCTGGCTTCGAAGCTATGCGTGGCATGGAGCTTCACAAAACATCCAAAACCGAGACAATCTGCGGGTTCAGGTGCAAGAATGCTGAAGTGACTTTCCCCTTCGACCGCAGCAAAGTGTATAACGTCTGGTATACAAATGATATCCCTGTAAGGAACCCAAATGCATCCACGCCATTCTGCCAGATCGATGGTGTGCTGATGAACTTCTTTTTTTTCATCGGCAACTCGGAGTTTCGCTTCAAAGCTGAGAACATTTACAGGAAGGAGATACCTGACAAGGTATTTGAAAGAAAAGACAAGTTCCAGCGTGTTTCCAAGAATGATATCAACAAGTTTATCAGTAAAATGATAAGCCTTTAGCGGCGCACTTGCTCTTCCCGGCATGGCGCAGTCTTAAAGTTCCGGCCGTAATTTTCCTTGTATGTCAAAATTATTACCTTTGAGGTGCTCTTTACAGGAGCCTTTTGAAACCATAACCTGATATGAAAAAGGAGAAGGAAGAACCGGCGAAGAAAAAGAATAAAAGCAAGGCAAAGTCAGGGTCATTTTTTACCGATGAAAGGATCAAGTTCATTTTTGGCATACTTATCACCGGTTTCGCGCTTTACCTTCTGCTGGCTTGTGTAGCGTACCTGTTCTGGTGGAAGACAGATCTCAGCCTGTCCGATTCTTCGGTTATTTCGGGTGCAGACGTAAATGTAAAGAACTGGTCGGGCAAGAGCGGTCATTTCCTCGCAAAGATGATCGTGGGGTTCGGGTTTGGCTACGGTGCTTTTTTCATTCCGCTGATCTTCGGGACAATAGGTCTTTACCTTCTTAATTTTCCGGGCATCAGGGTATGGAGGCTGCTTGCCAGGTTTGCGACTGCCGCCATAATTGTATCCCTGATCCTCGGCTTTATCTTTGGCAAGGCGGACGGTTACCTTGGAAGCGGACCGGGAGGAGCCCAGGGCTTCAAGATCACTGAATGGCTGAATTCATTCACTGGAAAGATCGGCACCGGTGTGCTGCTTTTGTTCGCAACGGTTGCTTACCTGATATTTGCCCTTAAGTTCAAGCCAGAGACCTTTACCAGCAGGATCCCGTCGACGATCAAGAGTGCCATTCCCGGGTTCAAGCCAACTACTTCAGATGATGGGACTGAGGAAGACGAAGGTGAAGAGCCGGATTCAGGGAATGAAATCCCGGAGGAGACCGAACCTGGTTCAACCGGCAGCGAAGGCAGGGAGGTGGAATTTACCGTCAGGAGAATCCCGAGGGAAGATGAGGGCCCCGTTACCGTTAAGCCACGACCGGGCGGATCAATAATACACGACCTCGACAATGACCATAAAGAGAAACAGCCCGAAAACAAGGTGCCTCTGAATATCACCAAACCCGAACCCTCTGACATCCTTCCCGAGAATGAAGTTGAGAAAATAATTAGTAACTATGACCCGAAGCTGGACCTTTCGAGATACAAATTCCCTCCTGTTGCAATCCTTAAGGAGCATAAGGCGGAAATAGGGTTCGATGACAAGGAAGCTTTCGAGAATAAGGAGAATATCATAAAAACTCTCGGGGACCACAAGATCAGCATCCGGCAGATATCGGCAACCATAGGGCCAACGGTCACGCTTTATGAAATCGTGCCCGAGCGGGGGGTAAGGCTGGCCCGTATCAAATCGCTCGAGAATGACATCGCGCTCAATCTCTCAGCTCTTGGGATAAGAATAATCGCACCGATTCCCGGAAGGGGAACTGTCGGGATCGAGGTGCCGAACAAGAATCCAGAGATAGTGTCGATGAGGTCGCTCATTGCATCCAAGGCATTCCATGATTCCAAATATGACCTCGCTCTGGCGCTGGGGAGGACAATCACAAACGACCCGTTCATCGTCGATCTCACCAAGATGCCGCACCTCCTGGTTGCAGGAGCCACCGGGCAGGGTAAATCTGTGGGCATAAATGCCATCATTACATCGATCCTGTACAAGAAACACCCGGCAGAGGTCAAGTTTGTGCTCATAGACCCAAAAAGGGTCGAGCTGCCGTTGTACGCAAAGATCGAACGGCATTTCCTTGCCAAGCTGCCTGGTGAGGAGGACGCCATTATTACTGACACCCAGAAGGTGATCAATACGTTGAATTCATTGTGCATAGAGATGGATAATCGTCTCGAGCTGCTGAAGGAGGCTCAGGCAAGGAACATAAAGGAATATAATGAAAAGTTCACCTCGCGGAGGCTGAACCCGGAAAAGGGACACAGGTACCTTCCATACATAATCCTGATAATAGATGAGTTCGCCGATCTTATCATGACCGCGGGAAGGGAAATTGAACCTCCCATCGGCAGGCTTGCACAACTGGCAAGGGCAACCGGGATCCACCTGATAATCTCGACACAAAGGCCGTCCACGAACATCATAACCGGTTTCATCAAGGCCAACTTCCCCACTAGGATCGCGTTCAGGGTCTTTTCATCAATCGACTCCCGGACAATCATTGACGCCACTGGTGCCGACAGGCTTGTCGGCCGGGGCGACATGCTGGTATCCACCGGAGCTGAGCCGGTGAGGGTCCAGTGCGCATTTATAGATACCCCGGAGATAGAGGAGCTCACCGAATTCATCGGTAGCCAGCAGGGTTATTCCGATGCAATGCATCTCCCGGAGTATATAGACGACAGCGAGTCCGGTTCGCAGGAAGTTGACCTGAAGAAGCGGGATCCCATGTTCGAGGAGGCTGCAAGGCTTGTGATTCAGCATCAACAGGGGTCAACCTCCCTCATCCAGAGAAAGCTGTCCATTGGCTACAACAGGGCAGGCAGAATCATCGACCAGCTGGAAGCAGCGGGAATAGTAGGACCGTTTGAGGGAAGCAAAGCCAGGGATGTACTCGTATCAGACTATTCACATTTGGAACAGATTTTGAGCACCCTGGAATAAAAGGCCTGTGATGAATAGATCCATAATCATTATTCTGCTCCTCGTCCATGCGTTATATGTGTATCCCCAAAAGGACCCGGCTGCAATCAAAGTTCTTGACAAGTTTTCCTCGGTTGCTTCGGCAGCGCCTTCAGTCTCGATGAAATTTGACCTGGTCACGACCGATCAGGCTGCCGGGACAACAAAGAATGCAAGCGGATCAATAATCCTGAGCAGGGACAAATACCGGCTTGAGCTGCAGGATAACATAATCTGGTTCAATGGCGAGACTTCATGGAGCTACCTTCCAGAAGAAAATGAGGTCACCATCAGCAAGCCTGACAAAAAGGACAATTCATTCGAGGCAAAGCCATCATCCGTATTCTCGATGTATAAGAAAGGCTACAAGGTCAGGCTTATCGAGGATCAATCCGGATACTGTCTGATTGACCTTTACCCTGAGGATATCAAAAGCGAGAACATAAGGATAAGGCTCCGGATCGGGAAGCCAGCATATGATCTTAAAAGTGTCGAGTACAAGTACAAGAACGGGATCGATGTATTGCTCAGCGTTAAGGAATATGACCTCCTGAACAAGCCCGACGCGACGGTGTTCACTTTTCCTTATGATCAATACAAGGGGGTGGAGATCAATGACATGCGCTGACCCTATTCGGTATCCCTTGCAGGGTAGGTAATCCTGGCATGGTAAATATTCGACAGTCTTTTGATAAAGGCATTCTTTATATCCGATATATCCCTGAAGGTAAGAGGCGTGTTCTGGAATTGACCGTCCTGCTCCTGAATATAGATTATCCGCTCTACAAGCTCGCTGATATTCTCATCCGAATAATTAGAGAGTGTCCTTGAGGATGCCTCTATCGCATCAGCCATCATCACTATCGCGGTCTCCTTTGTGAAAGGCTTCGGGCCGGGATAGGCAAAATCATGTTTCCTCTCTGCGCCGTGGGGATTTGCATCAAGGTATTTCCTGTAAAAGAAATAAGCGACGGTGGTACCATGATGCGTGCTGATAAAATCAATTACCTGTCCCGGCAGGTTGAATTTCCTGGCCATGCCGACGCCCTCGCTGACATGACTTGTAATTATCCGGGAACTCTCGGGAGGATCGAGCTTATCGTGCGGGCTGAACCCTTCTGCCTGGTTTTCAATGAAGAACCCGGGATTTACCATTTTGCCGATATCGTGGTAAAATGCCCCGGTCCTGGCGAGAAGATCGTTGGCACCGATTTCCCTTGCCGCCGCTTCTGACAGGTTGGCAACCTGTACAGAATGCTGGAATGAGCCCGGCGCTTCTTCAGCGAGCTTCCTTAACAGCGGCTGGTTAGTGTCGGAAAGCTCGAACAAAGTTGCATCCGAGATGAAATTGAACGTTTTTTCGAACAAAAACACCACCGGGTAAGTGAGCAGGAGCATTACGCCGTTCCCGGCAAACCACAGGTAATTGATCCACTCCATGTCGCGGATGCTTCCTTCCTGCATTATGCCGATCCCCAGGTAAACTAGTGAATAGGTCAGGAACACTTTGAATGCCGTGATGAACAGTTTCGACCGCTTATAGATATTTGTCAGGGAGAAGATTGCAATAATTCCGACAATATAGCTTATGAACACGAACTCGAAGGAATTAGGTACGATGAAACCGGCAAGCATTATCGCAATGAGGTAAACGAAGAGTGCGAGGCGTGAATCATAAAATGTCCTGACAATGATGGGAATAAATGCGAAAGGAACAAGAAATACGGTATTAGCCGGAAGCATGATCATCAGCCGGGTTATAACCAGGAACGTAAGGATGAGAAGAAGGATGAACAGGGTTTTTGAGGCAGAGCTCAGAATATCGAGCCTGAAATGGTACATGAACAGGTAAAGGCCCAGATAACAGGATGATACGAGTATTATGCGTCCGAGAAGAACAAGCCACTTGTCGTAAATGCCGAGCTTCCTCTCAAACTGGCTCCGCAGGGAATTCAGAATGAGGAATTTTGAATCATTCACTATCTCTCCCCTGGAGATAATCAGCTCTCCTTTTTGCACCAGGCCTTTGTTAAGGCTCACACTGCTGAGGATCCTGTCCCTGGCGGCAATCGACATATCCTTGTCATAGAACAGATTGGGTCTGATATAATTATAGAATGCAACACCTGAAAGAAGATCAGCGGCGCTTCTTCCGTATCGTGCCTGATAACCTGTTTTGATCTCAGTGAGCCTCTCCCCGGCAAACTGGTATGCGCTTTTCTGGGTGAATATCGAACTGACCGGCACCTGTTCTGCGACCTTACCGCTTATTACCGTCAGATACCCGGAGCTCGAGTCAGTTCTGAAGCCTGCCTCGCTTGCACCGACAATACCTGAATCATAGATCTTTGCCAGGACAGAATCAAGATCATCTTTGATGCTTGAATAGAGCGGCTGCCTGATATGCTCTCCCTTTGAGCCGAGGTTTTGCCGAAGGGCATCAAGGTAATCATTAAACTCCTTTATACCTGTTGCTGCAGCTTGGGTGTCGACCCTGAAAAAGGGGGTAAAGTATTTCAGGATGCTGTCACGTTCCCTTCCTACTACAGCCTCCGGCTTAAGGACAGCAAAGTCCCAGGGGGCTATCAGGGATGGACTGAGCCAGGGTTTACCCTTCTGGTATTCATACCTGAATTTCCCTTCCCGCGGTGAAATTGCAACAACAACCAATACGCTCAGAACAAAGAAAAGAATGTGATTGAGGTAGCTCCTCTCCGCCCCTGGCTTTGGGAAAATGCCGTGACGTGCCATTGTATTAAGGTAAATGAACTTTATAACAACCGCCAAAATTAAGCATAAAAATTATTGAACAGGAACATATTCACCATAATCTGCAGTGTATTAATAGCTCCCCGGGCAACGGAGTTTCATCGAAAATGAATAAATGACCGGGGTAATTGTTAATTTTACGAAAACTTCAAGCGATGGATATCTTTGTCTGCGAAAATGTCTTCGTGCCTCTAAGGTCCGCACCTTCCCACAAGTCAGAAATGCTCAGCCAGATCCTCTTTGGCGAGAAATACGTCATAACCGATTCAGCCGGGCACTGGCTGAAGGTAAAGACATTCTTCGACGATTATTCCGGCTGGATTGACCAGAATCATTTGCTGCATTCCGGAGTCGGCGACGATACACATGGCAGGGTCCTCCAGAGATCACTGCTTTGTTGCCGGAACGATGGTACGCGGCTCGTACTCGAGGCAGGATGCGAAATTTACAATCCCGACTTCAGTGCACGTACCTTTTATGCCGGTGAAAACAGCTATAGTGCGGGCGATGAATTCAGCGAACTTGTCCTGACCTCAAGCGAAGATATTGCCGGCTCAGGACTGCGGTTCATAAACAGTCCGTATATCTGGGGAGGCCGCATACCTTCCGGCATCGACTGTTCAGGCTTTACCCAGCTGGTCTGCAAGCTCCATGGTTTCTCGATTCCACGCGACAGCAGGGATCAGTCTGATGCAGGGACGCAGATAAGCTTCCTGGAAGAAGCGATCCCGGGCGATCTCGTATTCTTCGATGATGACAGGGGGAATATCTCCCATGTTGGCATGATCCTGTCGCGTGGACTCGTTATACACGCTTCCGGAAGGGTAAGGATCGATATTATCGATCACCAGGGAATTTACAGGAACGATATCAGCGGATATTCACACAGACTGAGGACGATAAGGAGGGTGGCTTAGGTCGGCTGGGTGCTGGTTACTGGGTGCTGGACACAATATATAAGAAGAGGCTGCCTTTCGGGCAGCCTCTCAAATTAACCTAAAGTACTATCTATTAATCAGGGAACACATAGTTTGTTCAGGCTGAGCTCGCCTGACGGGATCGGCCAGTAATAAGCAGCGCTCGAAGCGGGAATAGCCCCGATGTTGCCCATTGTAAGACCTTCTTTTGCAGGGATATCCAGCCCGAGTCTCATCAGGTCGAATGAACGCATCCCTTCACCCAGGAATTCAAAATTCCTTTCCTGGAGAACTGCGGAATAGAAGTCGGCCGGGGTTGCGAAACTGGCAAGCGTAAATGCACCTGTCGGGAAAGCCCGGGTGCGCACTGCATTAAGCAAGTCAACAGCTTCCTGGGTAACTGATCCGCCGCTGCGTACGAGTGCTTCAGCACGGCTCAGAAGTATCTCTGCATACCGGATTACCGGGCACCAGTCAGAAAGAGTGGTAAAATGAGTGTACTTTGTCAGGAAGTACTGATCCGGATCGGAACCCCCGGGGACAAGCACATCCATGCTGCTCCTCCTGATATCGGTGGGATCCATTGCGGCATAAACAGGGCTCGTAGCAACAAGATATACCGACTCTCCCGATTCACTGCTAAAATACCAGGTGATGGCACTCTGGCCGCCGCCGTTGTTGATATCGGTATTGGGCAATGAGAAGATCGATTCCTTGGTCGTATTGTTTGTCCAGATGGCTGACCAGTTAGTGCTCAGAGCGTTTGGAACGCCTGACGGGGCGACAAAGGGAGCGCTTGCAGGAACAATTTTTGCCGATTCGCTGACTGCGCCTGCCCAATCGCATTTTGTGAGCAGCACCCTAGTCTTAAGCGCAATTATGGTGTTCTTGTGGATCCTGGTTGTGTTCAGGTCATCAGAACCATAATTGGCAATTGCGAGAGGTTCTGCAGCGTTGAGATCGGACAGCACCTGGGCATATACTTCAGCCACCGTGCTCCTTGCGAGGTCGTTTCCTTCAGCCGACTTTTCAGCCTTGACCCTGAGGGGAACTCCGAGATTTTCACCATTGCCCTGGATATACGGCTTGGCATAAAGGCGGGTCAGGTCGAAATAGCACATTGCACGAAGCGTAAGTGCCTCGCTGGTGAACTGGTTGTACTCTTCCTCACTGATTATACCGGCGAGTTTGCCGCTTTCCCAGTTCGATTTCAAACCGTCGAGGAACACGTTGACGGTGTTCACCGAAGCATAGATCTGGTTCCAGATGTCGTTCACTTCCATGGTAGCGGAGATCTCCAGGTGGTTCCATGTGTTGAAGTTCACATATGCATTGTTGCTGAGAGGAATGAAGTTATCTCCCCTCATGTCGGCGACTGACTGATATCTTCCGCCCAGATACCATCCGGCCTTCACTGCTGAGTACATCCCGTTCACCTGGGCGACAATACGGTCTTTATTATCAAACACTGACAGGTCGGAAAGTGAGGTCTGAGGAACCGGATTGAGATACTCCTTGGAGCATCCTGCGGTCAGCAGCACCAGAAATGCTGCTGCCATCTTTAATATATTTCTCATATTCATTTCGATTTTTTAATTAAAAGTTGATGTTTACTCCAAGAGTATATGTTCTTGCCTGCGGAGCAGAGTTCCTGTCAACACCCGGTGAAACGTTGCTGTCGCCGTTACTTGAGATCTCAGGATCTGACCCGGAATACTTTGTGAATGTATGCAGGTTGAATGCCTGGACGTAAACCCTGATGCTTTCGATACCTGTTATTGAGGGAAGCTTTCTGATAACGTACCCCAGGGATATGTTCCTTATCTTGACATAATCGCCTTTCTCAACGAGTGATGACTGAGGAAGCGAGTTGTGCCCGTTGGAGATGTTGTCACCCCAGAATGGTTTTGCGATATCGGTAACGTCGCCCGGCTGTTTCCAGTAGGTTTCGGCCACTTCTGCCGAGTTGTTCCACCACCTCTGGTCTCTGAGACCGGCCTTTGTTCCGTTATAGATATCAAACCCGAAAGCGTAGGTCAGGTTGATTGAAAAGTCTAAATTCTTGTATGTCAGATTATTGTCGAGACCTCCGAATACTTTCGGAATTCCCGAACCCATTATCTTGCCGTCGGATGACTGGGTGATTGCGGGAGCTACTCCCGATTCATCCTTGTACTGCCATCTTGCTGATCCTGAGTTCTCATAATAGAATTCAACCTCTTTCCCTGCCTTGTTAACGAATATTCTTCTTCCGGTCTGCGGATCAACACCGCGTGTCTCAACGACATATAATCCTCCTACCGGCTGGCCAACAACCGTCTTGTTCGATATTTCGAGACCTCCGGTGTAACCGAGTATCTCATCAACACCGGGAGCCAGGGCAGTGACCTTGTTCTTCAGCGTGCTCAGGTTCAGGGTGGTTGTCCATGAGAAGTTTGGTTTTGCAATGTTGAACGAGGTGATTGAAATCTCAGCCCCGGTATTGTACATTGAACCTACGTTGGCCGGGATGGAGCTACCCGGGATACCCTTCGATGGTGACTGCGGAACAGAAAGTACCAGTCCGTTGATATTATTGTAATAATAGTTCAACTGTGTCTGTATCCTGTCTTTGAAAAGACTGAAGCTGATACCTGCATCGTATTTGTCACTTGTTTCCCATTTAAGGTCAGCATTTCCTGCCTGTGTGAATGCAAGAGTCGGAACTGTGGCGTAGAGCCCAGATCCATAGAGGAAAAGAGAACTGAAGTCACCGACAGCCGAGATATTCCCAACGCGGCCGTAGCTTGCCTTCAGCCTCATATCCGAGAAGATGTTGCCGATGGCATTTGAGATAAACTCCTCTTTTGAGAGATCCCACATTGCGGATGCACCCCAGAAGGTCCCAAATTTTTTGCCGGTGGAGAGCCCGGAAAATCCGTCACGGCGAACGCTTCCTTCAAGGAAGTACTTCCTGCTGTAGTTGAAGCTGGCACGGCCGAAGTAGGAGATGTAGTAGTTCTCTCCCATTCCGCCACCGCCCATATAGACGTTTGTCCATGAGCCCTGGTAGGTTTTGAAGAACGGGTCGTTGACATTGTATTTTTCACCCGACCATGAGTTGTCGACTGTCCTCTGCTCCTCAACACCTGCAAGAAGGCCGATATTGTAAGTTTCAGCGATCGACTTTGTATAACTGGCGGTGTTTGACCAGTTCCATCTGCGGAATTTCCTGTTGGAGGCACCGGCATCCCCGTTTGAACCCTGACCGTCGCCGTTGATCGGGCTAAGGTACCACATCTGTTCCGATGTCAGGTTGTCGATACCGTACTGGGTCCTGAGTTCCATGCCTTTAAACAGGGTTACGGTGGCATAGAGAGTTGTAAGGAGCCTGTCGGTTTCCGTGGTGAACTTATTCTCCTTAAGAACCACATCCGGGTTGGGATAGCCAAGGTTCCCGAAAGGTTCACCCTGGCCGCCGATACCGGCACCTGCAATATTAAGTGTTCCGTCATTGTTATAGACCGGGAGGACCGGCGGCAGAACAAATGCAAGACGTGCCGATGCGGCTGTGGCATAGTCGGCACCTACTTGCGGTGATCTGCTGTAACCGTTGGTATAGCCGATATTAGCCCCTATCTTGAGGAAGCTGGTGACATTATGGTCAATGTTCAGCCTGGCATTCTTTCTTGAAAAGGTATTGGTCTTGACCATACCCTGCTGATCGGAATAGCCGACCGAGAGGTAGTAGCTTGTGCTCGGAGTTGCACCGGAAATCGTAACGGTATGGTTCTGCTGGAATCCCTTATGGTAAATATGGTCAGCCCAGTTTGTGTCGATGGGTTTTCCATTGGCATCCGTAAGCTGGACGATCTTTGCTGCTGACTCACCAAGGTAGTTGACGCGTGCTGCGTTCTTTTCCTCAATATACTGGGCAGCATCCATTACCTTAAATATATGGGTAGGCTCCGTAAAACCTACATAGCCGTCATAGGTAACCTTTGTCTTGCCGCCTGAGCCGTGCTTGGTCGTTATCAGGATGACACCGTTTGCTGCACGCGAGCCATAGAGGGCGGTTGCCGATGCATCCTTAAGGATGTCCATTGAAGCGATATCGGAAGGGTTAATATCCGAAAGGGCGTTGGCAGCAGCCGTTCCGCCGAAGTTACCCGAAGCTATCGGGACTCCGTCTACTACGATAAGGGGAGATGAACTGCCGGATATTGAGTTGTAGCCCCTGATCCTGATGACCGGAGGATTGTTCAGAACCCCGTTTGGCAGAGTTATGGATACACCGGCAGCTTTTCCCTGAAGCGCCTGGTCAAAGCTCTGAACGGGGACGGTCCGTATGGCATCTCCTTTAACAGATGCTACCGAGCCGGTAACGTCGCGTTTCTGCTGTGTGCCATAGGCAACTACCACGACTTCCTCCACATTGTAGGTGTCCTGGGTAAGAACAGCGTCTACTTTGGTCCTACCGCCGATCGGAACCTCGGTTGTCCTGAACCCGATAAAGCTGAAAACAAGGGTCTGGGCCTTGGCAGGAGCAGACAGGAAATACTTGCCTTCAGCCGTAGTTATGGCCCCGATAGTTGTTCCCTTGACGGTAACATTGACTCCGGGTAATGCCAGCCCGTCTTCCGAGCTGGTGACAGTACCCGTAATCTGCACTGTCTGGCTCATGACATAGGTGCATGTCAAAAGCAAGAGCGAAAAAATCAACAGGATTTTTTTCATAAACGATCTAGTTTAGGTTAGTAAAAGAAAGGCTAATTTATAAGAATTAATTACAATGACAAAGATCATGATTAAGTTTTTTTAACATTGCTTAACAATAAGTGTATAAAGTACACTTTTAGCAGCGAAAACATTAGAATCGGATCATTCCCCGATGCATTTACTTTAAATTATTAAGCATGGAACAGGGGGCAGGGCAGGCTAGTCTGATGGTCGGCGGTCGGCACACTTTAATCTTAACAGGGCTGCAGGTATGATTGCTTTTAACCGCAAAGAACGCGGAGTCTTTAGCTATCGGATGCAAAGAGCGCAAAGGTTTTGCACTATAACTTCTTGACTAATCTCTATTAGTAACTTAAATAGAAAACCGCTCTTTGTGCGACTTTGTGTAGTCCCTAGTGATCCTTTGTGTTTCAAATAATTAGTTTTTACCACCAAGGCGCACAAAGGTTGTCACAAAGGTATACAAAGGACTTTTACCATGGATGTGACCATGGACATTTGACCTGGTTGCCTCCGGCATCTGGGGTTCCGGTCTTTTCTGTAGGAGTTTTACGTCAGTAAGCAGTATTATTTTCGGGAGTTTTTGCTGAGGATGTCCTCCACAATTTTAATGACCTGATCTTCCTTCAGCTTAGCCTCATCTGCAATCCCTGCTGATCTGTTAAGGATATCTTCAACAAATTCCCTGTCATCGAGAGACGATGCATTTATCCTGATATTCAGGTAAGCACCCCTGACGCAGGTCCCAACGGCAAGAGCCCCGACTGCAGCATCTGTCACTGAGTTTGGATTTCCCTTCTCAACCATTTCCCGTATGACTTCAAAACCCTTTAGGGCGGTTTCCATGACGGTGAAGGGAACAATAATAGCATATTTAGTGGCTTCCCTGATTGCGTCCTGCCTTGCAGCTGCCTCGGCCTCCGTCTTTTTCGGCAGTGCCAAGGCAGAGATTATCCTGTTGAAAGCTTCGGTATCCTCATCGACCATCATCAGAAGCTTTTCCTGGAGCGCTTTCCCCTTCTCAGCCCATTCCGAAAACTCTTTCCATCTCGAGTCCCAGCCGCGTTTATGGCTCGACAGGTTGGCTACCATGGTGCCAAGTGCGACGCCAAGTGCACCGATATATGCAGAAACAGATCCCCCTCCCGGTGCCGGTGATTCAGAGGCCGTTTCGTTCATAAATGCCTTAAGGGTCATCCTTGTAAGCAACTCATTGTTGTCGCCGCTCATTACATATTCGATTATTTTTTCTTCAGGCCTGAATTCATGGATATCGCTGAGGCCCATAGACCTGACAGCGATCCTGACAAGTTCTTCGTCTGAGACGCCTGCCGATCTCTGCTGCTTCTCAAGAAAATATCTCCCCGCATCCAGCATCGCCTTAAGCGGAATGAGGCCCACCAGCTCTGAGCCGGTCACCCTGACACCTCTGGATTCAGCCTTCCGGCACACTTCATCGAAGGCGGTATGGACCGGTGTCACGGATATATTTGTGAGGTTCATTGATATCTGGGCAATTCCGTACTCCTTGATGAACCATCCTATCGCCTTTACAGCTTTCAGTGAACCCGGCTCCATCACCGGCTCCCCGTTACTGTCCCTGATGATCTTTCCGTACACCGGGTCCCCTTCCCTTTTGGGCCTTCCCTTTTCCCTCACATCGTAAGCGATGGCATTTGCCCTCCTGACGGAAGTTGTGTTGAGATTAACATTGAACGCGACCAGGAAATCCCTTGCCCCCACTGCGGTTGCCCCTGATCGTTCATTGAACCGTGCAGGACCGAAGTCAGGCTGCCATGTGGGATCAGAAAGCTTCTTCGGGAGGCCTTCATATTCACCTGACCGGCAGCTGGCAAGATTTCTCCTTTTCTCCTCGAATGCTGCGTTTTCGTAGCAGTAGACAGGGATTCCCAGTTCTTCACCAATCCTTTTGCCAAGCTTCCTGGCATACCCGGCCGTTTCTTCCATTGTAATGCCGGACACCGGGACCAGCGGGCAAACATCTGTGGCTCCCATCCTGGGATGCTCCCCGTGATGCTTTGTCATATCTATCAGCTCAGCAGCCATTTTTGCAGCCCTGAAAGCAGCTTCGCAAACCGCTTCAGGTTCACCGACAAATGTCACGACGGTGCGGTTGGTATCCTTCCCGGGATCCACATCGAGAAGCTTTACACCGTCGACACTCTCTACAGAATCCGTGATCCGCTTTATGATTTCCATGTTGCGTCCCTCGCTGAAATTGGGGACGCATTCTATGATCTTCTTTTCCATAATTAGTATTGGGATGTATTTCTCAGTGTCTCCTCTGTGCCCTCTGTGAAACTGATTTAAAAACTTGCACTGAGTTGCACTGCTGAGGCACAGAGAATCACAGAGTTATATAATCTTTCCTTTTAGAATTACTGTTTCAATCAAATCACTTCCGTATGCGTACGGGAAATAAGCAAGCGACGGCAGCGGCTTCGTGATGAAGAGGTTTGCAACCTTGCCCCTTGCAACCGATCCGTGCGTGTCTGAAATTCCCATGGCGGCGGCAGCATTTATCGTGACCGCGTTCAATGCTTCTTCGGGCAGCATCTTAAGAAGTATGCATCCGAGCGACATGATCAGCTTCATATTGCCTGTCGGTGATGAACCGGGGTTAAAATCGGAAGCGAGGGCGACAGGCAGACCTGCATCGATCATCTTCCTTGCCGGTGAAAGTGGGAGCCCGAGGAAGAGGGCGGCTCCCGGGAGAAGAGTTGGAATGGTCCCTGAACCGAGAAGGGCCTCAATCTCCTCATCCCCTGTGTATTCGAGGTGATCGACGGAAAGGGCGCCATATTTGACTCCTGTCTGTATACCTCCCGAAAAGCCCATCTCATTGGCATGTATTTTCGGGATCAGGCCGTACTTCAGACCGGCCATCAGTATGCGCTCAGTCTCCTCCACGCTGAAGAACCCGTCATCACAGAAGACATCCACAAATTCTGCCAGTTCCTCTGAAGCCACTATCGGGATCATCTCATTGATGATCATATCGATATATCTGTTTCGGTCGTCCCTGAATTCAACCGGGACAGCATGGGCGCCGAGAAAAGTCGCTTTGACCCCGACATGTGAGTTTTCCCTGATCCTCTTTATTACCCTGAGCATTTTAATCTCATCCAGCGTGCTGAGCCCGTACCCGCTTTTGATCTCCACGGCCCCGGTTCCCTGGTGAATGATCTCATCAATCCTTTTCATTGCCTGGATAAATAATTCATCCTCAGGGGCTTCATGGAGCCGGCGGGCTGAATTCAGAATACCTCCGCCTCGTGAGGCTATTTCCAGGTAGGATAATCCTCGGATCCTGTCGGCAAATTCGCTCTCCCTGCTCCCTGCATAAACAAGGTGAGTGTGCGGATCACAGAACGAAGGAAAAACGAATCTTCCTGCAGCATCGATCACCTTTGCCGGCTTATCCATGGTTCCCGGGCCTGTCCGGCTGATCTCCGTCATCTTTCCGAAATCGTGGATAACTCCTTTCCTGACCAGAATGAACGCATCGTTTATGATCTGAACCACAGACATATCCCCTCCTTTAACAAATTTACGGGGAGCCGCTTCCGCCTGGACAAGGGATGATATATTTTTAATAAGAAGATCCATCTAAGTATTTAATCGTATTATAAGTTCCCTAAGGTAGCAAATATCGAAAAAACAGTTCATGATTTCCATTTTTCTTTATCTTTAATGCTGTTAACCAAAACCATAACCTATGAAAAAAGCATTTACTCTTGTTTTTATACTCCTTTTATTTATACCTCTTGGTGCACAGGAAAAGGAAGCAAAAACCGGGTGGAGGTTTGGGGGCGCCCTCCCGGCCATAAGCTACGACAACAACCTTGGATTTCAATACGGGGCTTTGTTCGAGTTCTTCAATTACGGAAAGCCCAGCGTTTACCCGCGGTTTCTGGATCATACCTATACAGAGGTGTCGAGATATACCAAGGGAAGCGGTGTGTACAGGTTCATGTTCGAATCGAACCATCTCATCCCCGGAGTGGAATGGATAAGCGATCTGAGTTATCTCCCGGACCGGGCAAGCCAGTTCTACGGGTTCAACGGGTATGAGTCGGTTTTTAATGTGGACTGGATGACAAAAGATGATGAAGGGTACAAATCAGCCATGTTTTACAGGTATGAAAGGAACCAGTTCCGTTTCAGGAATGACTTCGTCGGGATTCTGTCAGGAGAACACCTCAAATGGAGTGCGGGATTTGCCCTGAATAACTTCAGCGTTGGATCGGTCGATATCAGCAAGTTGAACAAAGGGAGGAAAAGTGACGACCTGCTTCCAGCGCTTGATTCCATTCCCGGAGCTTTTGAAGTTTACCAGGCCCTCGGACTGATAACTCCGGAAGAAGCCAGGGGAGGCTGGGTAAATACCGTCAAGGCAGGTCTCGTCTGGGACAGCAGGGACAACAGGTCGAATCCGATGAAAGGGATATGGACTGAAACCGGGATTGAAGTATCTCCCAAATTCCTTGGGAATGACTGGGGATTTTCAAAGTTCTACATTGCTCACAGGCAGTACTTTACCCTGGTCCAGAACAACCTGTCATTCGCATACCGGCTTATGTACCAAACTACCATCTCAGGGAAAGTTCCCTTCTTCTACCAATCGCAGGTAATGACATACAGGCTTACCGGATACTCGAATGAGGGACTTGGCGGTGTAAGCACACTCAGGGGCGTGCTGAAAAACAGGGTTGTCGGCGATGCCTTTGCTCTTGGAAATTTCGAGCTGCGCTGGAAGCCATGGCATTTCAAGCTGTTCAACAGGGAAAGCTACCTCGGAATCGACCTGTTCTACGATTTCGGCATCATCACGAAGGATATATCATTGCCAGCCGATCTTCAATCGAAGTTTGACGCCCTTGAATTGCCGGCTGGTTATGTTTATTCTGATTTCTTCAAACCGGCCGGCGACAAGCTGCATCACGATGCAGGGATCAGCATCATGCCGGTCTGGGGAGAGAATTTCGTGATTGCAATAGATATCGGGAAAGCATTTAATTCACAGGACGGGAACATTGGGTTCTCGATAGGGTTGAACTACCTGTTTTAAATCTTACCCAGCCAAACACTAAAGATCACACCAAGGTAATTGCCAACAATCCATCCGATGATACCGGTGGCCAGGCCAGTCAGGATAACGTCCCTGTTCTTGAGTGCTGCTGCGACCATCGGTACAAACGGTGGAGAATAGACAAATCCTGTCGTTGTGACCAGGAAATCATCTGCATCAACCTTGAAGATCCAGGAAAGGAAACAGTGCAGGATTAATGAACCGAAGTATGCCCAGGTAACGAACAGAAGAATGTAAATATACCTTATCTGGAAGAACACTGACAGGTCGCATCTTGAAGCGATTACAAGCGAAAATGCGGTTATAAAGTACATCCCGAGCTGATACGACTTTTTGATATTCCTTATCTTAGGGATAAAGGAGGCTGCCACTCCAAGGGTTGTTACCGTAAGAATTATTGAGATCGTCGGTGATACTTTTGGAAGAAGAAGATAAACACCTATTCCAATCCCGAATATAAGTATTGATAAACCCAATGCGCCGATAAGAGGTAAAATGATTCCCTTCCTGAAAATTCCCGAATAGTCATCAAAATCTTCAGCCATCTGTTTTTCCATTTGTTTGATATCAAGGTTTTCAGAGTCCCTGGAGATATCGGCTTTAAATGGCGGAAGGAAAAACCTGAAGAATCTCGGGCCGGCTGTAATGAAAAACAGTATGGTAATTCCGCCAATAATCATATCATAAGTATTGGTCATGATGAATGTATGGGGCTGGACTTTCAGAGCTATCGCCAGTGCAGCCATATTTATTGATCCGCCGGTATAAGTTCCGATAAGCATTCCGGCCACCTTATTTCCTTCAGCGACTTTTTCACCGAATAACAGATATCCGGTGGCAACTATTATGCTTACGGATATCAGGGCAAGTATCATTGACAGGAATCCTTTCCCTGAGAACTTCAGCCATCTCCTCACACTGAGGGAGAAAAGTATCAGTGACAAAGCAAGAGGTATTAAGGCAGACTGAACACTATCCTGAATTGAGGCGATATTGTTGGCGGTTACATCTTTTTGGGTAAAAGTGCCGGTTGTATATAACCCGGCGGCTTCCTGTTTTGGAACATAAGCCCTGTCTTTCCCGACCGTTTCCCTGAGAAATGCGTCACTGGCTTTGGGCAGTATCCCTATGTTGGCGATAATAATCCCAAGGGCATAGGCCAATACTACCGAGCCAAGCTTTTTAAAGAAAGAATACTTGATGGTAAGCCATATCAGAATCACAGGTAATGTGATATAAACCAGGATCAGGAGTATCAGATTCATATTGAGGTCAGGAATAGGTTCAACCAAATTTATACAAATAACCTACAGATTTTCTGACCGTTCGAAAAAGAGGTATTTATACTATCCGGTGTAAGCTTTTTTACTTATCAGGGACACTCTTCGAAGCTCTTTTTATATTGTTCAATCGCCTTAAGGCTCATTCCCATGCTCGAAAAGCCTCCGTCGTGATAGAGGTTCTGCATCGTGACTTTCCGGGTAAGATTGGAGAAAAGGACAACACAGTAATCAGCGCACTCCTCCGCAGTTGCATTTCCAAGGGGCGACATCCTGTCTGAGAAATCGAGAAGGGATTCCATCCCGTGAACACCGCTTCCCGCGGTTGTTGGCGTGGGAGACTGGGAAATGGTATTTATCCTCACCTTCCTGTCCCTGCCGTAAATATAGCCGAACGACCTGGCAATTGACTCGAGAAGGGCTTTTGCATCGCCCATATCGTTGTACCCGGTAAGTGTTCTCTGTGCTGCAACGTATGAGAGTGCGACCACCGAACCCCATTCATTTATTGCATCGTATTTATAGGCAGTCTGCAGGATCCTGTGAAAGCTGAGGGCGGAAATATCGAAGGTCTTAAGCATATTAGGGTAATTGGTCTGCTCATAGGGTATGTCCTTCCTCACGTTCGGAGACATGCCGATAGAGTGAAGGATGAAGTCGAACTTCCCCCCGAAAATATCCATGCTCTCCTCAATGAGCTTTTCAATGTCCTCCATGCTTGTGGCGTCTGCCGGGATCACTTTGCTTCCGGTCTTTTCGGCGAGTTCGCCGATAGTTCCCATCCTTACGGCGACAGGGGAGTTTGTAAGTATGATCTCAGCCCCATGCTGCCACGATCTGAGAGCGACATGCCATGCAATCGACTTCTCGTTAAGCGCCCCGAATATTATTCCTTTCTTCCCTTTTAAAAGAGCTCCGTCCATATTATATTCTGTGAATTGTCCAGGTAATCTTATAATGCTAATTATTCAACTGCTCCGGCTTTAAGAAGCTCGCCTGCGTTCCTTATGGCTGTTTCGGTAACTTCACTTCCGCTTAACAGGCGCGCCACCTCCAGAAGCCTCTCCTTCTGTGACAACAATTTGATGCTTGTAATTGTTGAATCGCCGGCGTCCACCTTATAAACATGAAAGTGTCTTTTCCCACGGGCTGCCACCTGGGGAAGGTGGGTGATATTAACTACCTGCATATACCTGCCCATTCCCGACAATATCTGGCCAACCTTGTCAGCCACCTCCCCGGAGACCCCGGAATCTATTTCATCAAAAATGATTGTCGGCAGGTTATTGTTCTGCGACAGCAACGACTTCAGGCTCAGCATCACTCTTGACAATTCTCCTCCCGAGGCGGTTTTTGACAGGCTTTCGGGTTCAACCTGCCGGTTTGCCGAGAACAGAAAATCAGCAGCATCTGTTCCTGACGGAGTGAAGTCTTTCGTCGGGGAAAGCACTATCCTGAACCTGGCATTTGGCATGCCAAGCTGTTTCAGAAGCCCTTCGACCCTGAGCTCGATCTCTTTAAGCGCTTTCCTGCGTGATCCTGAGATTTCCGTTGCAAGCGATGCCAGTTTCGATTTTTCCGTGTCAAGCTCCTTTTCGAGTCCGGCGAGTCTCTCATCGCCCGTGACGATGGAGCCGATGATGTTCCCAATTTCTGTCATCCTGGTGATAAGCTCCGCGCAGTCCTTTACACGGTGCTTCTGAATGAGTGAATACAGGGTATCTAGCCTGTTGCTGATGGTTTTCAGCCTGTCAGGGTCAAATTCAATGTTCCCGGCAAGCCGGTCGACCTCTGCTGCAAGGTCATCGATCTCGATATAGGCTGATTCAAGCCTGGCCACCAGGCTCTCACCCGAAGGCAGCAGCTTGCCTATCCTGCCCAGGTTTGTCCTGATCTCCCTTAGCATCGAAACCACAGATATCTCATCTCCTGAGAATATACGCGATGAAGATGAAAGGATGCTTTTGATCTCCTCTGCGTGGTCAAGAAGCTCCTGTTCCTTCTCAAGCTCCTCCTGCTCCCCGTTTCTGAGCTTTGCCTCTTCAAGCTGGGCATACTGGAACCTGTAATACTCGAGATCGGCTTTATTCCTGTCAGCCCGTTCCCTGAGCTCATCGTACTGCTTCAGAAGCTTCCTGTAATTCAGGTATGAAAGCCGGTAGTCGTTCCTTATTGCAGAGTTCCCTGTAAATGAATCTATTATACTGATCTGAAAGCGGTTGTCATTAAGCATCAGGGTCTGGTGCTGTGAGTGGATATCGATCAGCTTTTCGCCAAGCTCCTTAAGAACATTGACCGTTACGGGAGTATCATTCACAAATGCCCTGGATTTACCGGCAGGATTAATTTCCCTCCTGAGGATCGAGACCGGCTCATAATCGAGGTCATTGGAACTGAAGAACTCTTCGAGCTCATAATCCCTGATATCAAATGCACCCTCGACTACGCACTTTTCCTCCTTGTCGAGCAGAACGGCCGAATCAGCCCTGGCGCCCAGGATAAGCGATAGCGCGCCGAGAAGTATCGATTTTCCAGCCCCGGTCTCACCTGTGATAATCGTAAGTCCCGTACCCAGTTCCAGGTCAAGTTCCTTTATGAGCGCATAATTGCGTACAGAGAGCTTAGATAGCATAATTACCCCGGATTAGCTGGCAGAGGTTATCTTTTCGTATTTCGTCTTGTTCCCGGAATCTATTTCGGTAAGTATCTCGACCACACGGCCTTTTTCTTCAGGGAATGCCCCCGAGAAGATATTTATGAGCTCGTCGGATTTAGATTCCATCACGATCTGGATCAGGTACATATATGGATCAGGCCTCCGTCTGAAAACTTCCTGGATAAGCCTGAGGCTCTCAACGATATTGGTCCTGGCTTCGGAAGCTCTCGATTCCATCCTGTCGAGACCGTTTATATCATACTCATATATGAACCTTCTGACACCTTCATACTGTTTATCAAGAAGGTTCTTTACAAGCCAGTACCGGTTTTTATTCCTGGAACCGTCATACGGCTTCCACCCTGCTTCCGAAGCATTTTGGGCATTGGTCACAATCTTTTCGGCCACCTGGAAAAATTCGGTCCCGCCAAGCGGCGAGAAGGAGTCATAATCAAATCCCAGTATCAAATAAGCATAGTATCCGAGGACGGATACAAGGTTTGACCGGTAAGTATTTGGATCGAACTCAAGTGGTTGGAACTCCACGTACCTGAACTGAAAGTTATTGTCGACAAAATTCAGCATTGTGGAATTATAGGTAGTATTGAACACCGGCCTCCGGAGCTGTATCTGAATGGTCCCCTTGAATTCATCGGCAGAAAGCTGGTCGGTAAGCGTTATAAGCATGTTGCAGTCGATCCTTTCGGCATAAGTGAAAACATGGTTGGTCCATATTGTGTTGTTCATGAACTCATAGATATCCTTCTGCATCGATTCGAACACCTCGCGATTGGAACCCTGGATCTTTTGTGCAGAGATCTGCACATTACAGTTCAGTTCCTGGGAACCTGCATGCTGCACGATAGCCAAAGACAGCATCAGGAAGGCAAATTTTATGTAGTTAATAGATCTCATTCAGCACGATGTCGAAGGATTGAAACAACTTTTTCAAGGATATCCCTGGCTGCTTCCTCCTTAGATTTCAACTCAAATTTATCAATATTATTGTTTTTATCAATTATGGTGATCCTGTTGGTATCATAGCCGAATCCTGCCCCCTCATCGCCAAGGGAATTAAGCACGATAAAATCAAGTTTCTTCCTTTTCAGCTTCGCGGTGGCGTTCACGATCCCGTCATCAGTTTCCAGGGCAAATCCTGCAAGTACCTGGGAGCTTTTCTTGATCTTCCCCATCGATCCGGCGATGTCGGCTGTCGGTTTCAGGCGGAGAACAAGCTCACCGTCGCCTCTTTTCATTTTCGCGGTTCCGGCTGAGACCGGGGTGAAGTCAGCGACTGCAGCTGCCAGGATTGCGACATCGCACTCCGGGAACCTTGAAAGACATTCATCCTTCATGGTTTCAGCCGTTGTGACTCTTATGACATTGATCGCCGGTTCTGCAGGCATTATGCTTACCGGTCCAAGGACAAGGTCGACGCTGGCGCCAAAAGAGGCAGCAGCCTCGGCGAGCGCGATTCCCATTTTGCCTGTGGAGAAGTTGCTGATGTATCGCACCGGATCGATGGGTTCAAGGGTGGGACCGGCATTGATCAGGACTTTAAGTCCCTTAAGGTACTCAAAGTTTTTTTTTTAGAGAACCAGCTGCGGATAAACGTGGCAATATCCTCAGGTTCGGCCATCCTGCCCTTGCCTGAAAGCCCGCTGGCCAGCTCTCCTGATGGTGCATCAAGTATGCTGTTCCCGTACGAGCTTAATTTCCTGAGATTCTCCTGTGTTGCCTTGTGTCCGAGCATGTCCATGTCCATAGAAGGAGCAATGACCACCGGACAGCGGGCTGACAGATAGGATGTGAGGAGCAGGTTATCAGCCACTCCACTGGCCATTTTTGCAATCGTGTTTGCGGTAGCCGGGGCGATAAGGAACAGTTCGGCCCAGATGCCCAGGTCAACATGACTGTTCCAGCTTCCGTTCTCCCGGTTGAAGAAATCGATAAGCACGGGGTTGCCCGAAAGCGTTGAAAACGTCAGTGGAGTAACGAAATCTTTGGCATGATCGGTCATGATCACCCTCACCTCGGCTCCATCCTTGACCAGAAGCCGTACAACGGTTGCGGTTTTGTAAGCGGCAATACCGCCGGTTACTCCGACAAGTATTTTCTTGCCTTTCAGCATTAAAGCTAAATTTTGCCTTTGCTCGATCCTGTATCAGGGTTTCTCCAGAATATTTTATCCTCTTCCAGCTCCTGCAATGCGATCAGGGTCGGTTTCGGAAGACGCTCGTAGAATTTTGATATCTCTATCTGTTCCCGGTTTTCGAAGACCTCTTCAAGGTTGTCGGTATAGGATGCAAATTCCTCCAGCTTCTTATTGAGTTCCTGCTTCATCTCAACTGCTATCTGGTTTGCCCTTCTTGCAACAATGATCACGGTTTCGTAGGTATTGGTAGTGTCGGTGGTCAGATCGTCCATATTCCTGGTAACCGTAGATGTAGGTGCAACAGATTTTCTGTAATCCATAATCGTTTTTCCCTTCTTTTTACTTCTTATTGATCAGGCTGTCGGCTGTATTTTCAATTTTCAGAAACCTGGCCGTATCCTGATATATCTTCTTTACTTCCTTTGAAAACTTGCTTTGCGGGAACTCCTCCAAGAAGGAATAATATTCATCGAGGGTTGCCTGGTATCTTTCCTTCTGTTTGACCGAATAGCTGTTTTCGGCGTAAAGATACAGCGAATTCAGTTTCAGGTACATCATTTCCTCCCTATACTTAGAGTCTGAAAACTCCTTAAGGCTGTTAGAAAGAGCCGTAATTGCCGCTTTATATTCCTTCATATCATAATAAAGCCTGGCATTGAGGTATGATTTTTCAACCATTCTCTCCCGCAGTTCAGTCATGCGGGTTTTAGCTTCTTCTACCCTTGGGCTCGACGGGAACCTGTTTATAAAAACAGTAAAGCCTTCAATTGCGTTCCTGGTATTTTCCTGGTCGAGTTCAGCCCTGGGGGAAAGGTAGTAATCACAAAGTGCGCCGAGGAATGTGCCGTCTTCGGCATGTTTCCCGTACGGGTACTGTTCAATGAGCGATTTGAAATAGGCTGCAGCAAGATCATATTGTTTCATCCCGAAATAGCTCTGAGCATACATCCAGTTAAGCTCTTCGGCCTCTTCGGTTGCCCGGAACCTGGGCAGGACCTGGCCAAGAAGCTCAGATGACTTGACATATTGCTTTGCCTGGAAATACTCTTTTGCCTTATCCCTTTTAAGCTCATAATCGGTGCTTTTAAGCAGCTTTTCATATTCCCCGCACGAACTAACCAAGACCGGAATCAGCAATAATAAAAATACACTAACCTTCATACCTCGAAATGTTGCGCAAAAATATTGATTTTTTTCTTTCCAGCCAAAGAAACGTAATAATTATCTTTCAGATAGGCAGTATGAGGTCGTGTGAATAATTAGGTATAAATAGGTATCAGGTAATTTCGGGTAAAATGTAAATTTGTGCAAATTTTCTAAAATCTTCTCAAATGGATATTTTCGATAAGATCAAATCTAACAAGGGGGCCCTGGGCCAGTATTCGGATTTTGCTCACGGCTATTTCGCATTTCCTAAACTTGAGGGGGAGATTGCCCCAAGAATGATGTTCAGGGGGAAAGAGGTACTTACGTGGAGCCTGAATAATTACCTGGGCCTGGCAAATAATCCGGAAGTCAGGAAGGTGGATGCAGAAGTTGCGGCACAGTACGGGCTGGCATATCCCATGGGCGCAAGAATGATGTCGGGGCAGACAACGAATCATGAGCGATTTGAGAAGATGGCATCTGAATTTGAGCAGAAGGAAGATGCATATCTTTTGAATTACGGCTACCAGGGGATGGTATCGATCATTGATGCACTGGTCGACCGGCATGACGTGATCGTATATGATTCGGAATCACACGCCTGCATCATGGACGGGCTCAGGCTTCATATCGGCAAGCGGTTCGTTTTTCCGCATAATGACATTGAAAACTGCGAAAAGCAGCTTCAGCGGGCAACCAGGATCACCCAGGAAACAGGCGGCGGAATACTTGTAATAACCGAAGGCGTCTTCGGGATGGCAGGCGACCTGGGCAAGCTTGACAAAATTGCCGCGCTCAAGAGCAAGTACAATTTCCGTTTCCTCGTTGATGATGCTCACGGATTCGGAACTATGGGGAATAACGGCAGAGGTACCGGGGAACACTTCGGAGTCCAGGACAAGATTGACGTCTACTTTGCCACATTTGCCAAGTCGATGGCAGGGATCGGAGGATTCGTCGCAAGTACGAAGGAGGTGATAAATTACCTTAGATACAACCTTCGTTCGCAGATCTACGCCAAATCGCTCCCTATGGCAATGACCCTTGGTGCAATCAAAAGACTCGAATTGATCCAGGCTCACCCCGAGTACAGGGAAAACCTCTGGACTATCGTCAGGGCCCTGCAGAAAGGGCTTAAGGAAGCCGGTCTCAATCTTGGGAGGACTGAATCTCCGGTAACACCCGTATTCCTTAAAGGAGGTGTAACCCAGGTCACCCAGCTGATCTATGATCTCAGGGAAAACTTCAATGTCTTCTGCTCAGTAGTAATTTACCCGGTCGTTCCAAGGGATGTCGTGATGCTCAGGCTCATTCCGACAGCTGGCCACTCACTTGCGGATGTGGAGTATACAATCAAGGCCTTCAAGGAAATCAAGAGGAAGATCGACAACGATGAATATCCCAATGAAATTGCCAACTTCTCAAAGTAATTAACTTTCAGGAGCATTTTTAGACTCCGGGTGAACAATTCCATTTCCATGCGGTTTTACTGGATGAAAAATCGGGAATCCTGAAACGGCTTCTCTATGAAAAACCTGGAAAATCGCAATATGTCAGTCATAGTCAAATCGGATCAGAACAATATCCTGAAGGGTTATAATATGCTGCTTTATTTTGCAGGCAGCATGATAATGTATGAACCTGCGGAGGAGTGCGTAAATGATTTCATTACCAACGGAATTGTTAAAAGCCTCCCGGTTTCAAGCGGAAATCCAAGATTTATCGAAGCTGCCTCCAGGCTGAGGGAGTCGTGCAGAAACCTGGCATTTTGCACAAAGCTGCTTCAGGACGACTTCAGGAGGCTCTTTTCGAGCTCCGGGGAGTTGCTTGCCCCTCCGTTCAAGTCATCGCATTTGACTGATCAAAGGAACGGAGCAGCGTCCGAGTCCGTCACCGATTTCTACAACGCTTACGGATGGAAATTCCGGTCGCGTTACAATATCCAGGATGACCATCTGGGGATCGAGCTCCTGTTTCTCACACTTCTTACAGACAAATATATCAGCTTCGATGATGAGGCGTGTCAGGTCGAGATGAAGAATGAGATCAGGCGGTTTATAGATGAACACCTCTTTACGTGGCTGCCGTCTTGGAACAGTGATGTCCAGGAAAAAGCCATGACCGACTGCTACAAGGGAATAGCTTCGCTGATTTATGCCAGCTGCGAGGATATTTACAGGCTTCTTGACGGGAACAATGACGCCGGTAAGCCTGGCATATCTAAAAATTAGGGTTGAAAAAACCTATTATCGCACCTATATAATATTCACGCCACCCCTCCGCAATACCCGCAAATTCCTCGTCAGGTATATTGGTCTGCTCCACTGTTACGACCGATGATTCTCCGTCAGGCCTGATGTTTATGGTCACTATGGATTTTTCGGGCTGGTCCCCGAAATACCATTCCTGAACCACCTTCCTGTTCTCTTCAAATTCGATGTTCCTTCCTGTTATGTCTCCCTCCCACAGTGAAAACTCGGACCCCGGTTCAACAGACATCTCCGCAGGGTATCCTGACCACAGCTCAATTGTTTTGGGGTTGGTAAGGGCAGAGTAAACGTCGGAAGGCTCTGCATTGATCCGGTAGCTCTTTTGGAATGTTTTCATCTCGGTATAGTTCTCGGTGTCCTCTGTGTCTCCCCTGTGATCCTCTGTGTAAGTTCTTCAGGTTTCACAGAGAGCACTGAGGAGACACTGAGGAATGCTTACTTATGGATTTCTGCCAGGTAACGTTCTGCATCTATGGCTGCCATGCAGCCTGTGCCTGCCGCTGAAACCGCCTGCCTGTAGACAGGATCCTGCACGTCGCCGGCAGCAAACACACCGGGGACATGTGTTTTAGTCGTGCCAGGGATTGTCTTAAGATACCCGACCTGGTCTGTCTCGATGAATTTGCTGAACACCTCCGAATTGGGTTTATGCCCGATTGCGAGGAAGAAACCATCGATCTTAAGCTTCACGATCTCCTCCTCAGGAGTTCCCTTTTTTTTCACCAGGACCGCCCCTTCAACGCCGTTTTCACCGAACAGGTCGATTGCCTGGTGTTGAAACATGATCTCAATATTCGGTGTATTGAGGACTTCCCTTTGCATAACCTTTGAGGCGCGAAGCTCGTTCCGGCGAACGATCAGGTAAACTTTGCGGCAGATACCTGCAAGATATGTAGCCTCTTCGGCGGCAGTATCTCCCCCTCCGACTACAGCGACATCCTTCCCCTTATAGAAGAATCCGTCGCACGTGGCACAGGCTGAGACTCCCATCCCGGCGTACCTGGTTTCGGCCTCAAGGCCGAGATACATGGCTGTTGCGCCTGTCGCTATAATGACGGCATTTGCTTCGATCATCTTCTCCCCGTCCACTATGACCTCGTGAACGGGACCGGTGAAATCAACGTCGGTAACCGTACCGAACCTGACATCAGTCCCAAACCTTTCAGCCTGTCTTTTAAGATCTTCCATGAGCGCCTGCCCGGAAATCCCATCCGGGTAGCCGGGGAAGTTCTCCACCTCAGTGGTTGTTGTGAGCTGCCCTCCCATTTGGAGCCCGGTATAAAGAACAGGACGAAGGTTTGCCCTTGCGGTATAGATCGCTGCTGTGTATCCCGCCGGTCCGGAGCCAATGATAAGACATCTTACCTTTTCGGTGGATTTAATGTCCTGCGGTTGGTTTTCATTTTTAATTTCCAGATGCTTAAAAAGTTCCATTACTTCCCAGATTTGAATTCAAATTGCAAAATTATTCACTTTTTTGTCTTTCAACCACTTTTTGCCAGTTCAGGCAGAATAAATGCAAATGCTAATTCCGGCTGCCATTCAGTCCGGAATTATAATATACAGGTGATCCTTTTGAAGCAGCTGCACCCGTTCCCCGCCCGGCATCTGCCTGGTTCCCTCTTCCGGCCGGAGAATGCCCCATTTGTGAAGTTCGAGGAATTTATCCTCGGATTCACTGTCACCAAACCTGACTAATATTATTCTCTCCCCCGGTTTTTTCACGATGAGGGCCGTGTAACCACTGATGCCTGCAAAATAATCCTCCAGGTCAGGGGCTCCGTTCACTATGCCCAGCTTCCCCTTCACAAGAACGCAGTCATGACGGATCTCCTCATCTGAAGCTGATGGAAGATATTCCTTCAAATTAATTTCAGGGTCAGCTATTTTCCCGGATATTTCATTTGCGATGGTTATCATTCGCACACTGTCGGCACTTGTTCCGCCTCCGGAAATAATGCTGACATAATAAGGCCCCTTGCAGAATTGCAGCTGGTATTTAGTCTGGCATGCGTACCGTGCGGTCAGGGGATCTGATTTGCAGTTGAATTTTGAGACCGAGTATATTCCGAAAGCTTCCTCCACTCCTTTCATCTTAAATATCTCGGCTTTAATTTTTTCGCCGTCATATCCGAGCTCACAGATCATCGCGCCTGAGAATCCGTACTCAAGGTAAAGCTCAGCTCCGCCGTCCATGTACCCGAAAAGGGATGGACCATTGAATGTACGGGTGTTCAGCAGCTTACCACCTCCGGGCAGGGGTAAGTCAAAAGCCGGAAATGATTCCTGTGCAGGCAGTTTGAACGCCGTCAGGATCGTTAATATAACTACCGATGCAAAGAATCTACTCATGAGTCAATTTTCCCATAAAGCATTAAATACCGGTTCCCCGAAATTTCCATGAACATAAAATCCGGGAGCCCGGATGGATCCCACTCAGCCTAGGTCAACCGTATCGAGCGCGATCTTTGTCCTGTCGGACACTCCCAGTCCGAGGGATGTGCCCATTGCAAGAAATTTCAGGGATTCGGGTGCCGGGGCCTTCTGGATTCCTTCCCTGATCCTTTTTGCAGCGATAATATCATAGCCGATCCTGTCCATGGCGACCGGATCAGTGGAAACAAGCAACGCATTGTAGTTGCAGATGAACTGCGGGTTAGCCGCCGGCCCCCCATTGAAGCATCCGCGCAGGGCATCACAGATATTGAGAACCACTTTATCGCGGATCGGCGAAAATGCACAGACCTCAGCGCATGTTTCGTTCCAAAGGTGGGTATGAAGGCGTCCGGTATTTGAGATTGATCCGAAGGCAAGGTTTTTCATTGCATTAGTTACCGAGCCGCCGGCATTTTTGAGAATCGGGATGTTGATAATCTTATCGACCTCTTTTGTGACGATTCCCGTGAAATAGGAGTACTTCCCGCCATTGACCATGTATGGCATCGTTTCGGCATCGTACACACCTTCCTCATCGGCCCAGTAATACCAGTCCCTGTCGATAATCTTCTCAGAGTGGAATTTTCCAGAGGCATCGACAAACGACCCATTCTCATCCTGGACTTCGGTGGCCAGGATCTTGATTCCCGGATAATTCTCTGAAGTGAACCCGGTATCTTTCAGATCGGGCATCCTCCTGTCCCAGATAATAATATCTTCCTTTTTTATACCGCTTTCCGTTAATTGTCTCACAACCGATTTCACCACTGCGTGGCTGGTTGAGAGGAGCTTCCCCGCGACAGGGTTAACCTTGAGCCCAATTTTCTCGCCCGGCTTCACAAATGTCCTCCATGCCGATTTCAGGTCTTTTTTGCCCGAAAGCCTGGTGATTGCGGTCTGGAGCATCAGGTAGGCTTCAGCTTCAACGGGCTCATCATTCACCACCGACCTTGAGCTGGTTGTCATGACGACCTTCCCGGGGAATTTTCCAGGCATTGAACCTGGTTTCCGGGGTGTTTTTGCGGCGTCTGCAATATTGGTTGCAGGCTTTGATTCCTGCCTAGACCTGGCGGATGGCCGTGCTGCGAGCGGATTTACTGCAAGCAATGCGCTCCCGGCGCTTATAATCGACACAAACTGTCTGCGGCTCAAAGGTTTTCGTTTCATGGCATGTTTTGATGTGGTGTTCCCAAATATAACTATTTATGGGATAGTTCGCATCTTCAAAGGCACTGAATAGCACTGAGGTGATTTGCAGAATCGGAATAGTTGATTATTTTTGCAGGGCAATGGCGGGAAGCCTTTACACAGCATGTGAAGGTCGCCGGATAAAAGAAGAATATGACCGGGGTGTGGCGCAGTTGGCTAGCGCACTAGCATGGGGTGCTAGGGGCCGCCAGTTCGAGTCTGGCCACCCCGACAGACAAGGGGCAGATACAACTGCCCCTTTTTGATTATATGTCGATATGGGACGCCAGGCGGTATATCAAACCGCAAGCTTCCTGAACCTTTCAAATGGCTCATCCCAGGTATCCGTCCCGGCGGGGATGAATTCCCTGAGAGTGACCGATTCGCGGATTATGCGGCGCATCTCCTGCAATGAGCCAACGCATCCTGCCGCCTTTGCCTGGATCATGATATTCCCGATCGCGGTCGCTTCCGAAGGGCCCGAAATAACCGGGATCCCGGTCGCATTGGCACTCCACTGGTTAAGCAGGCTATTCTTTGAACCACCTCCCATGACATGAAGCTTGTTTATGGAGAAGGGAGCTATGCCGGCTATTTCCCCCAGAACCTTTTTGTATTTCAGGGACAGACTTTCGAAAATGCAACGGACAAACTCCGCATGGGCTGAAGGAACCGCCTGCCCGGTGGCCTTGCAAAATGCCGCTATCGCCGATGTCATACCTGCGGGGTTGGCAAACGACGGATCATCAGGATCGATCATGGATTTGAACGGAGCGGCCGACTCAGTCATTTCAAGCAGCTTATCATAGGAGTAACTTACCCCGTCTTTTTTCCATTCAGCGAGGCATTGCTCGAGCAGCCACATTCCCGTGATATTCTTCAGCAGGCAGGTTTTCCCCTCGACTCCCCCCTCATTGGTAAGGTTGAGCCTGAATGTATCATCGTTGATTATTGCTTCGTCCGTCTCAATCCCCATGAGGGACCATGTGCCCGAGCTCAGGTAGGCAAAATGCCCATCCTCAGCAGGGACAGAGGCAATGGCCGAGGCGGTATCATGGCCGGCAACGGCTATGACAGGTATCTTGCCCATGCCGGATTCTTCTGCAAGGACATCGCTGAGCAGACCCACCCGGTGGCCGGGCATTACAAGCTTTCCCAGGATTGAATCCGAAACACCTGCGGCATCGAGCAGCCGGGATTCGAATTGCCTGGATTTCGGGTTCAGTATCTGTGAGGTGGAGGCGATAGTGTACTCGACCACTTTGTTCCCGGTAAGAAGATATGACAGCGCATCCGGCATGAACAGCATTTCCGAGGCAGCGTCCAGGACGGAACTGGAACCCTCTTTCAGAGCAAACAGCTGGTAAAGACTGTTGAAATTCATTACCTGGATGCCGGTAAGACCATAAACTTCGCTGCGGGGAATGCTCCTGAAGAATTTCTCCGGCATGCCGTCGGTGTGAGGATCACGATATGCATAAGGCAGGCCTAGGATAGACCCGTCCTTTGCCACCAGGGCAAAATCGACTCCCCAGGTATCGATCCCTATCGAAATTATATTGTCACCGGTCTGTTTTGCAGCCGAAAGCGCCAGTTTAATGTTTTCGTAAATTGAAAAGATATTCCAGTGATAATGATCCCCTAATTGCAGCATCTGGTTCGGAAACCGGGTCAGCTCTTTTATCTGCAGCCGTCCGCCGATGATCGTGCCGATGATTGATCGTCCGCTGGTTGCGCCGATATCAAAGGCAAGGAATGATTTGTTTTCCATATGTTCCGTGAATTACAGGTTTGTTGTTTTTGCAGCAGATCATGCCGATAATTGCGGTGATGTGGTCCCGCGCGTGCATCAATTCAGTATTCAGTTCTCTCTCCTTATCTTAAGTGTTTCTTCAAAGCCCGCACGTGGAACAAAGCTGCTGTCTGCCCCGATCCAAGATCAAAATGGTTGACCGCCCTTACAGAAATCACCTTCCGTCCTTTTCCCTTTTCGATGAGAGCGTATTTCATCTCCGGGACCAATTTTGGGATCGCATTGTCCCCGTTTGTATCAAAAGTCTGGAAAGAACCTTTTTCAGGCAACCTGCCGGCTGGTTTCCCGTCATCAAAGATCTCGAAATATTTGATCCCCGACTCTATATCGGCATCAGCTTTCCATTTTATCACCAGGGAATCGGCAACCTGACCGATGCAAAGGTCAAATGGAGCGGGAGGCGGAGTCTTGTCGGAAACCGTACCTGTCGTCACATATTCTTTCCATTTTGCCGCTGAAGCAGAATCAGGAAAAAGGCATGCTGCTTCCCTGTCACCCTGAAAGAGGTCCGACCTGAATACCCGGAAAGTCGCCGTATCGCCGAACCACGTTCCTGCATTATCCAGCGCCCTCATTTCGCGGGAGGCTTTCCCCGGCAGCCTTTGCAACAGCACCGATTCGAAAAATGGTAAAGCCATATACCGCACGAAGCTGAAATTGTGATTCTGGTCAGGATTGGAGGCGATGCTTACGGGGGCATTCATCTTTCTCAGCTTGCTGAACGCATGGATCGCTGTCTCGCGGCAGGAGGTACCGTTTGATTTGCAGTCGTTATTCCCTGCATACCTGATCATCAGGGGTATTTTTGCTACCTCCGCGGGATACGGCCATTGGGGATCAAATGCAGGGGAATAGCTGAATACGGCAAGGATCCTATCCGGGAAGTTCTTCATCATGGCAAGGGTCCAGTAGCCGCCGCCTGAATGTCCCCACAGAAGCCACGGCACGCTGTTGAGCTCCTTATGACCCGAGAGGGTTGCGGCTCTCTTAAGCGCCTCCACCAATGCCTTCCCGGACCCGGATTCCGGATCCCGCCAGCCACCGCAATTGCCGTACAGCACCGGTTCCATGATGGCAAGTCCCCATTTCTTTGCAAAAGCCTGGTATTGGATATCATAAGGTATTGTGATCCCGAACCGTTCCATTCCGCAACCATGCTGATGTATCAGGACTCCCCGGATCCGCCTTACTCCTCCCGGGATGAAGACACCGTAGTCCGCACGGTCGAACGGGTACGATTGCCCTGTTATTGTTATTTTTATAACATTGCCATTCCATAGCCGTGCCAGGCTGTCCTGCTGAACCGCTGAGCACAGGCTGAATGCCTGGCAATATAGGGCCGACAGGAGGAGAACCCGGACTGAAACGGCCAATTTCCTGATTTTCATTTAGTAACGTTTATCGGTTATTCATAGATCGCCGGCACATCAATCAGTGTGCGTATAAACATCAACCGGGATCCCTTTACATTCGGATGATGGTAAATGTGCCATCCATAGCTCTTGCTGTAATCTTCATACCACATAGTGCTCTTATCAACTTCTTTCCCGTCGTGGTTCAAAGATGTAACCAGGTCGAACCTGCATCCGTTCAGCCCGTATTTCCTTCGTACCTTTTCAATTAGCGTGTTTATCTCAATCTGTGTCCCGCTTTCGTTGCACGGGACATTATTAAGGATAGCAACTGACCCCTGGGATTCAATATATTCGACAAGCTCGCTTAAATTTTCTTCTGTATTGCCTCCGTTGGTTCCTATTGTAACCATTACATACCTGGCCTTTACATACGGAAGCTCGTTCTTTATGCATTCCATGATCATATCGATCCGCCCTCCTCCCCGGCCGCATGATATGGCTCCCCCGCTGATGTTCTTAATTATAAGCTGCGTCCAGGAATTCCCGAAATCACTGGTTGGGAAGTAACCTTCGGGCTGGGTAACGGAATCGCCGTATATCAGTAAGGTAAGGCCGCACCTGGCCGAGAGAACGCTGATCCGGCGCACTAGCATGCTGGTTCCTTTCTGCAGGCCAAAGCAGTAGTAATCCCACTGTAGCCCAACATGAAATCCTTCCTGAACGGCCCCGGCACCACACCCGCCAGTTCCATCCAGGACTACCTGAATTTCTCCGGACTCACCGGAAAATACATCAATGATCCTGACCTTCGCAACCTGGTAGAGGTGATAAATTTCAACTATATATTCATGGCCGGGATCAAGGAAGGGGAATTCCCTTTTCGTCACCGGGCTTGTTTCAACAGAAACTGATCGTTCGTGCATGTCGACGAGGACCCTGAAGTCACCAGTATGGCTTTGAAAAACAGCGACTGCATCACCGGAGAGCCTCAGATGGTACCTGATGGATCTCTCCCCGAGGGCATAGAACTTATTAAGCCGGACAATCGTGTCGGTCCCGGTTATTAAAAGGCCCGCATCGGTATACTCTGAGGCGATATTATTAAGCAGGATCTCAGGATACTTTCCGTCTTTGGTAAATATTCCCTGGTACAAGAGTACTGTGGGGTTCCGGAAACCTTTATCCGGAACCTTCGTGGCGGGAACACTACCGGTTATGGCAATAAGCTGGAGCAAAATCAAAAAAGGGATATTCATCATGATGGAACTTCACTTTTATAAAAGGTGAAGTCCCCGTTCTACCAGGACAGGGACAACACCTAACATACTATGCTTATTATCTAACCTATCGCCAAAACGATCCAATCAAAAAATTTAATATCCTGCTACAATAGCCTGTTCCCGATACTCACGAGTAACACGGCACTTATAAGCAATACTGATCCGATGATCATTTTCCGCATTTCCCTGGCCGGTACTCCGCGCCACTCTGATGTAATGATCCCCCAGATATTGGCGAAAATTATTGCGCCGGCCGTGAATATAAGCCATCCTGTGGTAGTTCCTGCACTTCCAAGCGCAGAAGCTGCCAGTCCGTAGCAGAGCAGTGAACTATAGAAAACAATTCCCATAAGCAATGCCCAGAAGAAGTAGGAACGGGTTCCTTCTTTCCTGAAATTGCTCATTGTCTTGTTTTTGACAAGCAGGTAAACTGAATATGCAAGAAAGGCAAGGAATCCTCCTGAGAGGGCGACAGCCCAGATCACCGAAGAGGCATAAAAAACATTTGCACCCGTGCCAAGCCGGTTCATGGCGGCATCCTTCAGCGGTGTCCCGAACTCAAAAGAGAAATTGAGCATGGAGCTGAAAAACCCTGAGATAAAGGAAAGGATAAGGCCGCGGGTGAATTTGGACCTTGTTTTTGAATCCTCCCCGTTGTTTCCGGAGCTGCTCTTCTCCCTGGCTTTTCCTGCTGCGCCGCAAAGGATGATCCCGATGACGGTCACTGCCACGGCGAGCAGAATGAACATTCCGCCTTTTGTCACCAGCGCTGCCGGGTTTTTCACCAGCAATGGTACGAGAGCCCCTACTACAGCTATCAATCCCATCATGAGGGTGTAACCCAGGGAAAAGCCAATGAGATGAAGGACAAGCCCGAAAGCTACAGATCCAATTCCCCAGCCTAATCCGCAAAGGAAGGTCATCAATGTCGCACCTGCAGGCGCTTCCCCTATGATCTTGCCCACATCCGGCACCATCAGTAGAACAAATATCCAGGGTGTAAGGAGCAAACCGGTCAGGGCGTACCATAACCAGATATTTTCCCATTCCCATTTTTTTGTCAGTTTGATGGGAACGGCGTAGCTTCCGTTCAGCAGCCCTGAGAATACGGCAAGTAAGATGACCGGCAATGTTTTCATATCAGCAGGTTAAGAATTTCCTGAGGAAGCGCGAGGTCTCCACTGCATCGTTCAGTTTGACCAGGGCATCAATTTTCTCGAAATTCTCTTCAACAATCTTCTCAAATTGTCTCACCCACATTATGCTTTCCGATATTGCAGCGGTTCCGTCTTCCCTGTACGGATACTGGTCCATGGAAAGCCAGCCTGAGTATCCTGTCTTCTTAAGATTGTACAACAGGTCCACGTAAACGGCGCTATGGACTGAACCAACGATCATATCGTCATCCCATGATCCATGATTGTCATTGAAATGCATATGGAAGAGAAGATCCCCGGCCCTTTTTGCCAGGACAACGGCCTCTGCCACGTTCTCTCCTGCCACAAAGCTGTGGCCTGTATCGATGCAAACACCTACGTTCTTGCAACCTGTCTCCTTAGCTGCCAGGATAGTGTCGCTCATCCGGGCATGATAGGAAAAATTACGTGGTTCCTTGGGTTTATACTCAAGTGCATATTTCAATGCNGGAAACTCCTGCGCCAGCTTAGCAGTTCCCTCGCAAAGCCATTCCCGTTCCTGGTTGTAATCTGCGGTCAGAAGATAATCATAACCATCCTGACCCATCCATAGGTTCATGACTCCGCAATCCATTTCAAGGGCTATCTCGCTCATTTTCCTGAGGTAGTTGAGGGCATGCTCCCGTATCTGCTTACTGATGTTAGTGATAGAGCCCTTTCCATATTCCTTGACAGTGAAGACATCAGGAATTATCGATACACATTTCTTACCGTAATCCGACATCCGTTTCTTCATGTCCTTAACATTGTCCGGACGGATATCCCAGGTACCGACCAGTTCGATCCCTTCAACAAATGGGATCTTACTTGCAAGTGCCAGCATTTCTTCCGTGGAAGGATTGTCTTTGTAACCCTTGCAGAAACGGTCGCATGTATTGCCAAGGTTGCCTAGAATTACTGAATATCTGTACATTATCTTATTGGTTTTAAGTTAATACGGCAGTGAACCATATTTTATCAGGATATCACTGCCGTATATTCGATTAAAAAACTACCGCCATGCTTCAGGTTGAGTCATGCTGGTCATCTTCTTGGCATCATCAAGAGGAATTGGCAGAACCTGATATTTTTTAGTATACGACTGGTAATCCCTGAGTTTCACACGCTGGTAGTTGAATGCGGTCGGTTTACTGTCAGGACCGACTTCTGCCACAGTGATTCTCATCCCGGTTATCAGCTTGTTTGTCGGATCGAGAATGTTCCAGCGTCTCTGGTCGTGGAAGCGCCAGCCTTCAAGGCACAACTCGATGCGTCTTTCGTTGCGAATGCGATCACGAAGGTATGCCTGGGAATTTGAAAATCCCGGAACGTCCTCGATCTTTGGCTGCAAAGCCCTCTCACGAATTACATTAAGTGCGGATTTTGCGCCATCCAGGTCCCCGAATTCACAAAGCGCCTCAGCTTTGTCGAGGTAAAACTCGGCAAGGCGGAAGAATACCCAGTGGATATCGGGACCAAGGCCTGACTGGTTGGGACCCCAGAATCTGACGTCCTTGTCTTTCCGGCTGTAATACCCTGTGCAGGAAGTTTTTGTCTCCTGGTAAATATTGTCATTAAAGCCGTGGGGGCCTCCGACATATGATTCAACGATGACTGGCTGGGTGCAGTTTGTAGGAACACCATAGTTTGACCCGTTGAAGAGAATGTCAGTATAGAACCTTGCATCCCTGTTGGAATACGGATCTCCGCCGGTCGATTCACTGTAACCTGCAGCGGCTGCATCCGGATTCACCGTAACACTTGTATGGGTAGCATCATTATAGGTCACCGGGAGGGCGCCATTGGTCATTTCGAAACAGTCTACCAGCTCCTGAGTGGGAGATTCGCCGCAGTTCCACAATGCAGGAATATTGGCATACGGGTAGGGAGACACATTCACGCCGTTGGTATTATTGATATTCTTATTTGAAGAGGGTGACCTCCAGATGATTTCAGAAACATCCGACCGGAACGAGCCGACGAACATTGATTTGTAATCAGCCATGCTGACCAGCTGGTATTCGGAAAGATTGATGACATCCTGTGCGGCATCAGCTGCGCGTTTCCATTTTGTCAGGTCGTTTTCCGCGTTATTCAGCGGGCTTGCATTATTAAGCAGGACGCGTGCACGGATTGCGAGAGCGACACCGTTGGATACGAATTCGGCTTCAGCTGATGACCTGCGGTTAGGAAGCACTCCTGAACTCACCACATCTTTGCACTCATCGGCGATGATCGTGGCAATTTCGTCATAGGTCGGACGTGTCATGTCATTCCAGCCTGTGTAATCGGGTTCAAACGGCTTGTCAATCCATGGCATCGGGCCGTAGAATTCAAGCAGGTTCATGTAATACCAGGCTCTCAGGACCCTTGCTTCTGCAACCCACGTATTCCGCTCCTGGTCAGTTATCAGGGTCGATTTAGGAATATTCTCTATTGCGACATTGGCAAACCTGATACCCTGCCAGAAATCAGGCCAAAGCCTTTCTGCCGGTGATGACCATGGCCAGTTGATAACGGGATTTGAGAGTGACAGGGCGCCATTGTGCCAGTCATAAGTGTTGTATGTTGCAGCCCAGAAAGCGTTGTCTGTGAAGCATTCGATCGGTTGCATTACAAAGGCAATCTGGTCCCTGTTCTGGTAGATCTTGCCATAAGTAACCGTGAGCAAGCCTTTTGTGCGCTCATAGTTGTTGAGCACCTTATCCAGGGTCATAGTTCCGTCCGGAGTTTTTTCCAGAACATCCTCACACCCTGCAAAGATGAAAATTAGGAATGATAATGTTATTAATAGTTTTTTCATGACTCAAGAAATTAAAATGATACATTAAGCCCGACGTTGACAGCCTTAAACAGCGGATAAATCAGGGTGCTGTTCTGTTCCGGGTCAAAATATTTGACCGGCAAACGATCGAAGGTCAGAAGGTTCAGGGCATTTGCATAGATCCTGATCTTTGTTGATCCTATCCTTTCCGATATCCTTTCCGGCAAGGTAAAACCTACCTCAACATTCTTCAACCTGATGTAGCTTCCATCCCTGAGCCAGAAATCGCTGGTCTGCTTGCTTGCATTGCTTCCCGGGTCGAGTCTCGGATAGGTAATTTTATCTCCGTTCTCATAGCGGTCGGCTGACCATGCTTCCTTATGCCACTGGTTGAAATTGTTGGTTTCCCAGATCCCGATACCGTTAAGATATACACTTCGCTTGGCAACTCCCTGGAACATCATGCTGAAGTCGAACCATTTGTATTTCATAGTGACTGCACCTCCGAAAGTCCACTCGGGAACATCAGGATTGCCGATGTTAACCATGTCCCTTTCATCGATCTTGCCATCACCGTTCTTATCGACATACTTCAGGTCGCCCGGTTTGGGAGCGGCACCCAACGGTGTCTGATCGTACCAGGTATCGATATCATTCTGTGTGTTGAAGAAGCCGTCGGTCACATATCCGAATGGCTGGTAGAGGCGATAGCCTGTGCTGCGGAAGCGAAGAGCGTAACTCTCCGGCAGCATAACTTCACTCAGGTAAAGCACTTTGTTGCGGTTGAATGCAACGTTGGCGGCAAATCCGAGAGTGAAGTCGGTTGCATAGGCCTTCTGGTAACCCAGGGAAGCTTCAAACCCGTGGTTTTCCACTCTTCCTGAGTTAATCGGAGGTAATTGTACATTCCCATTTCCTCCAACTGCGCCTGTGCCGAATATCCCTGTCGGAATGGTGCCGGCGTTCTGGATCAGGATATTGTTCCTGACTTCATAGAACAGGTCGAGGTCAAAATTGAAGCCTTTCAGGAACCTGGTCTCAATCCCGAAATTGTACTTGTTATTTACTTCCCAGGAGATACTCTTGTTGGCTATGCTACCTTCAATTGTTCCTGTCGGAAGGCCGTTTGTCCAGCCGGGACCACCGACAGCCCAGTTCTCAATGTAGAGGAACCTTGCAGCGCCCATGCGGTCATTCCCGACTTTACCGTATGAAGCCCTGAGCTTCAGGAAATCGAGCCACCGAAGATTTGTCATGAAGTTTTCTTCCGACATCACCCAGCCCAGCGAAAAGGACGGGAAGAATCCAAACTGCTTTCCTGGGGCAAACTGCTCTGATCCGTTGTAGCCGAAGTTCACTTCAGCCAGGTATTTATGGTTGTAAGCGTATGTGGCGCGACCAACCAGTCCTACGTAATTATAAGGAAGCTCGATATTGATATTCTTCTGGTAACGGTTGAAGAGGATCATACCGGTCACATCATGCGGTCCGAACGTCCTCGCATAATTCAGTGAAGCATCAATGTTATAGAGATTATTGAACTGCTGAACCTGCTTGTCGCTTAAGGGGGAATTTGTTGCAGCCCCCAATACATCGTACCGGAGTGAATCAGGCGAAGTGACGTCCCTTACGGCTTCAAAGACCTTGAATGTTCTCTGCCTGACCTGCTGATTGAGAGATGTAGCATCATACGAAACGATTGCCCTTGCCGATAATCCCTTTGTAATAAAATCGAGCTTCTGCTCAACTCCCAGGGTGGTGGTTATCTGTGAGGTCATGGTATTTTTAAATCCTGTCCTGTTAAGCATGCCATAAGGAACGTTGTTGGCATTGCCGCCCCTGAGATGACTGCTGAGCACTTCACCAGTGGGAGTCAGGTCATTGAACGAGTTGTTCGGGATTGATATCATGTTGGCGAGGAGTACGGCGTATGATGCCAGGTCACTGGCATATGCATCATTGTTTGGAACGAGCACCGGGTCATTCTTCTTCTGCATGAATCCACTTACATTCAACCACATCCTGAGGGCTGGATTGATGTCGATGTCAAAGTTTGACCGGAAGTTTACACGGGTTGCCTTTGATTCCGGATCATAATTGTATTCCGAGAATTTCTGGGTCGGGAACAATCCTTCCTGGTAGAGGTAACCCACAGTGGTAAAATACCGCATTTTATCGGTTCCACCGCTTACATTGACATTTACCCTGTTCATTGGAAAGTTGTCCTT
>JGI20215J15232_1000013_pt1 | contig 109917 bp, 86 predicted proteins | sample WetSurMetagenome_2_FD_15232 | JGI IMG/M metagenome (IMG submission 15232) | reverse complement strand
TTCTCTTGATGCGCCGGGAGAGGTATTTAGAACTTAAAAGGCTAAATCTTCCGGCGCACAATCATGTGAATGTCCTTGTGCTACCAATATTTCACCTCTACGAGGCGGCGGCCGTTAGGACTGAATGATTGTCCCGACGCGCTGGTCGGGATCTACGCTTCGCTTCGACATGATTGTCCCGACGCGTTGGTCGGGGTTGTCGCTCAGCTCCAACACGATTGCCCCGACGCATTGGTCGGGGTCTGCGCTTTGCTCCGACACGATTGCCCCGACGCGTTGGTCGGGGTTGTCGCTCAGCTCCAACACGATTGCCCCGACGCATTGGTCGGGATCTGCGGTTCGCTACGACATGATTGCAGGACGTAAAGTCATAATATGAGACTCCCCCTCACCCCTGGGAGAGGGGGACAAAGGGGGTGAGGCCCGGAAAGGCCCGGTCTTCTGGTCTTATCCTGTTTTATTACTTTTATCTTAGGCCTTTTTTCCCCGTTGTTACGGGATTTACTCACTTCGTTTGCCGACTTTTATCTTTCTCCTCCCCCTTCAGGGGGCTGGAGGGCGATTTTTTATTGTTAATAAAATAACAATGTTTATTTTCTAACAACAAAAAAATTATATTTGTATGGATATATTTTCCATGAATGGCTGGAGAACTTGATGTTATCATAAAAAAGTACAAGGCGGGGAAGCGTGAGGAACTGATCCCTCTCCTGCAGGAATTGCAGGTCAGCTGCGGTTACCTTTCAGAGGAAGCGATTGTGAAGGTTGGAAGCCACCTTGGCCTGAGCACAACGAAGATCTACGGACTGGCGACGTTTTATGACCAGTTCAGGTTCATCCCTTCCGGGAAGATCCATATCAGGATCTGCCATGGTACGTCATGCTTCATGAACGGATCTCAGGCAGTTGTCGAAAAATTCAGGGAGGAGTTGAAGATCACTCCCGGGCAGACGACCAGGAACGGAAATTTCAGCTACGAGATCGTCTCATGCATGGGCGGATGCTATCATGGACCAGTGATCCTCATCAACGGTGAATATCACGTCCGTATCAGCCCTGAGCAGGTTCCTGACCTTATTGCCAAAATGAAGTATATCCTCGAAAACGACTAAATGGAAGATCTGAGAACATTCCTTATCGATAAGGTTCTGTTATTTGAATCCGATACCCTGCCGGCCTCTACCGAAAAGGAACTACAGCAGATCAGGCGTGAGAGGACTGAAGTGCCTGTTATCCAGGTATCTTCAAATACCGGAAGCATAATTGCCGGCGCTGAAAAGACATTTGATGCCGTCAGGAGCTACCTGGCTGGAGCAGAGCCTGAAGCCGTTGTTCTGAAGGTGGGTTGTGCCGGGCCGGCAAACTATGAACCGCTTGTCTGCATCCAGATGCCCGGGAAAAACCGGCTGTTTTTCAGGAATATAACGGAGGAAAAGGTCGAGCCGCTCCTAGACGGGGTGTTCCATAACGATATAAATGAAGATGACCTGGTGGGGCAGACCGGTTCAAAAGGCTTTGAGCTCTGGCCGGGGATTCAGTTTGTGAATGAGCTCCCGTTCTTTGCCGGGCAGAAGAGGATCATACTGGGGAATTGCGGCTGCTATGATCCTGAGAGCATCGGGGAATACGTTGCCCGCGGCGGTTACAGGTCATATGTGAAGACCATAAGGCACTATACTTTTGAGGAAGTTTGTAATATTGTGGAAGCCAGCGGGCTGAGAGGAAGGAGCGGAGGCGGTTACCTGACCGGCCTCAAGTGGAAAAGAGCCCTCAACACCACCTCCTCTTCAAGATACATGATATGCAATGCCAAGGAGAGTGATCCCGGCTCCTTTAGCGACAGGACCATTCTTGAGAGCGATCCTCACAGGCTTATCGAGGGGCTGGCAATTGCCTCGTATGCAATTGGGGCTTCGACCGGCATTATTTACCTAAGGTCAGGGACCGATCACGCACGGAAAAGACTGATGAGAGCCATTGATATGGCCCGGGATTACGGCCTGATCGGGCACAATATCTATTCCAGCGGATACAACCTCGATATCGTCGTCAGGACTGAACCGGGAGCCTTTGTTTGCGGCGAGGAGACTGCACTCATAAGCAGCCTTGAAGGCAGAAGGGGAATGCCCCAGCTCAAGCCTCCCTATCCGACTACCTCAGGGCTTGCAGGGAAGCCGACCGTCATTAACAATGTCGAGACCCTGATGAACATACCGCTGATTATGCAGAACGGGCCGGAATGGTTCAGAAGCATAGGTACCCAGAACAGCCCGGGTACAAAAGTCTTCGCAATTGCCGGTAAAGGTAGGTTGTCGGGCGTCATCGAGGTGGAGATGGGCACAACCTTGCGGACCATACTTGAAACAATTGCCGACGGGATCAGGGACGGCAGGGAATTCAAGGCTATCCAGCTTGGAGGCGCCTCCGGATCGTTCATTACATCCGGGGACCTTGACACTCCTGTCGATTTTGACCTCATGAAGGAGAAAGGATTCGCGATGGGAGCCGGCGGCTTTGTTATCATCGACGAATCGATGTGTATGGTCGACATGGTCAGGTACTATATGGAATTCATCCGGAATGAGAGCTGCGGGAAATGCATCCCATGCCGGGAAGGCACCGGCAGGATGCTCGAGATACTCGAGAGTGTCATAAAAAAGCCGGCAAATGAGGATTCAGGGACTACTCTTGAAAGGTTCAAGGGGGTCATGCAGCTGGAAAATATCTCGACTGTCATGAAAGATACTTCACTGTGCGGACTCGGCCAGACGGCACCAAACCCCTTCGTGACGGCACTGAGGAATTTCAGGGACGAGTTTGAAGAGCACATCTTCGACAGGAAATGCAGGGCAAACGTTTGCAGGGGGCTGAGGACCTTCTCAATCAATGTCGAGAAGTGCACCGGGTGCACGGTTTGTGCCGGGAAGTGCCCTGTAAACGCAATTTATGGAACGCGCCTCCAGCCATATTTCATCGTTGAGGATAAGTGTACAGGCTGCGGCAAATGCTACGATGTCTGTAAATTCAGTGCAGTAGTGGTAAAGTAACCAGCAAACGCCCCCCGGCCCCCTGAAGGGGGAGGAGGCCTTTGACAAAATAAAGAAAACAGGAAAAGACAGCAACCCGTATATGCAATTTACGATCCAGGTAAATAACAAAAGTCTTAAGGCTGAAAAAGGTGAAACGATCCTTTCGGCCCTGAACAGAAACGGGATAATTATCCCGACCCTGTGCAGGATGAAGGAATTCTCCCCAACGGGGGCATGCAGGATCTGCGTTGTCGAGGTTGAGGGGAGGGACAGGCTTGTGACAGCCTGCTCCCAGCCAGTCGAGGAGTGGATGAAGATCAGGACACACTCTCCCAGGGTTATTATGGCCAGGAAGACTATAGTCGAGCTTCTTCTCTCAAACCATCCCGATGATTGCCTTTATTGCGACAGGAACCTGAACTGTGAGCTTCAGAAGCTGTCGGAAGAGCTGAATATCCGCGAAAGAAAAATAAGGAGCAAGAAGATAAAGCCAAGGCTTGATCAGTCGAGCCCGGCCATTGTAAGGGAACTTTCGAAGTGCATCCTGTGCGGCCGTTGTGTAAGGGTCTGCGAGGAGGTTGTAACTTCGACATCAATTGATTTTATCAACAGGGGACGCCAGACCCATGTCGGGGCAGCAATGGAAAGGGACCTTAACTTCTCGAGCTGTGTCCAGTGCGGTCAGTGTGTGCTGGTGTGCCCGACCGGCGCCCTTCATGAAAAGCACAATATCACGGAAGTCCAGGAATATCTGAACAAGCCTGAGGTCATCAAGGCGATCCAGTATTCACCGGCCGTCTCTGCCGGCATTGCCGAGGAGATGGGAGTGAAATATACCCGGGATTTCGACAGGAACCTGAATGCCATTTTGCGTAAAATCGGGTTTGACAAGGTCTTTGCAACGGGAACATCAACAGATATCTGCATAAATGAGATTACCGGCCAGCTTACCACATCGCTTGAGAAGAAAAGCAGGCAGCCGTTATTCATCTCTGCCTGCCCTGCCTGGGTTAAATATGCCGAACAGTTCATGCCGGATATCCTTCCCCAACTCTCAACGGTAAAATCGCCGCAGCAGATTGCCGGGATATTGATAAAGACAGTTGTTGCTGATCAGCTTAATGTTCAGCCGGAGCAGATATTCTCGGTATCCGTTACACCATGCATGGCTATGAAATTTGAAGCAAGGCGCGACGGAATGATGAGGAAAGGAATAAGTGACGTCGACTCTGTCATGACGGTCAGGGAGCTGGCCAGGCTTATAAGGCTGAATGGTATAGATGTGACGAACACCGATAAGGAACCGGCCGACGAGCCGATGTCCGGAAGGAGTTCATCGGCAGTGCTTGCGGAGGTCTCGGGGGGACTTACTGAGGGAATCCTGAGGCTGCTCTGGTTCCGGAAGGAAGGAAAGGAACCGGACCGCCAGATGTTCCGCAAGCTCAGGCTCTCGGGATCATTCCGTGAAATTGCGCTGACCCTGGGAGAAATTGAGATAAGGGCCGCGGTAGTGGATGGCATGACCGGTTTTGAAAAGCTCCGGGCCCAGCAATCGGCTGGCGTCAGGTACGACCTTGTCGAGGTAATGGTTTGCCAGGGGGGGTGCGTGCACGGTGGCGGGCTGCCATATGCGGGATCGAAGGAAGATGTGCGGGCAAAGGCAAAGATAGTTTACCAGGCCGATGAGACGGAAGCCATCGCCCTTCCTTGCAAATCACCGTCGCTGATAAACCTGTATGAGAAAATTCTTAAGGTAAACAAGGACCTGTCAGACCATTCAATATTTTACACGCATTTTGAGAAACGGAACGTGCTGTTATAAAGAAGTGAAATGCTGGTATATACAATAAAGGAACTGTGCCGGACGTGCTACACCTGCGTCAGGGAATGCCCCGCAAAGGCGATCCGTATTGTGGGGGGGCAGGCTGAAGTCATTGACGAAAGGTGCATAGCGTGCGGAAACTGCACGAAAGTATGCAGCCAGGGCGCCAAGGTGTTCCTGAATACCACCGACAGGGTCATAAAGCTTCTTGACAACGGACCTGGTGTTGCAGCTATCATAGCCCCGAGCTTCCCTGCCGAGTTTTCCGATATCCCCGATCACAGGGTGCTTATCGGGATGTTCAGGGCGCTGGGCTTTAAGTACGTTATGGAAGTCTCTTTCGGGGCCGATCTCGTGGCTGACAGGTATAAAAGGCTTGTCGAGGAAGGGAAAGATTACTACATATCTTCCGATTGCCCGTCAATAGTAAATTATGTAAAGCATTTTCACACTGACCTGGTCGACAAACTGGCCCCGGTGGTATCGCCGATGGTTGCAATGAGCCGGGTGATCCATGCAAGATACGGGAGCGCTACAAAAGTGGTTTTTGTCGGGCCGTGTGTGGCCAAAAAGGCGGAGAGCACGGAAGTTGACGAAGCCATTACTTTTACTGAAGCAAGGGACCTGTTTGATCTCTTCAACATAAATCCGGCCAATGCCACTCCTTCGGATTTTGATCCTCCTGCTGGGGGAAGGGGCGCAATATTCCCTGTCACACGGGGGCTTCTTCAGACTGCAAATATCAACGACGATTCCATTACGGGAAATATTATTGCAGCAGAAGGGCGTATCGATTTCCAGGGTGCCCTGAAGGAATATGAAGCCGGTCTTATCAGGAACCAGCATATGGAGCTGCTCTGCTGCGAGGGATGCATAATGGGTCCAGGGCTTTCGAAGAACGGGAAACAGTATAACAGGAGGGCTCTTGTCAGCGCATATGCAAATGCGAAGATGGCTAGTCTGAATAATGATGCCTGGCACGAGGCATTTACTGAGTATTCAGAACTTGATCTTTCCATAAGACACCGCACCGAGAAGCCAAGGCCAGAAACAACTGACGAAAGCCAGATAAATGAAGTTCTGGTCTCGATGGGAAAGCTGAAGAAGAAGGACCAGCTCGACTGCGGGGCCTGCGGTTATGAGAGCTGCATCGAACATGCTATAGCCATAAAGAAAGGCCTGGCAGAGGTCGAGATGTGCCTTCCATATACCATTGAAAAGCTTCACAGATCAGTGAAGGACCTTGCCCTCTCGAACGAAAAGCTGACATCGATGCGCCAGGCCCTGAAGCAGTCGGAGAAGCTTGCCCATATGGGACAGCTTTCTGCCGGGATAGCTCATGAGCTCAACAATCCCCTGGGTGTTGTGATAATGTACAGCAATATCCTTCTGGATGAGAGCGCTGCTGACAGCCCGGTGAGGGATGATCTGAAACTTATTGTGGAACAGGCGGGAAGGTGCAAGAAAATTGTTGCAGGTCTTCTCAACTTCGCGCGCAAGAACCAGGTCAATCACCAGCTCATAAGCATCAGGGACCTGGTAAACCACAGTCTTGAAAGCCTCATAGTTCCTGAAAAGGTCAGCATTTCCGTTACCGATAAGACCACGAACCCCGAGGCAATGCTGGATGTGGAGCAGATGACACAGGTTCTCACAAACCTTGTCAAAAATGCATTTGAAGCTATGCCTGAGACCGGTTCCATAGATATTCTGCTTGAGGATACCCTGGGGGATGTGTCGATCACCGTGAAGGATACCGGTACCGGGATAAAGGAGGAGGACAGGGCAAAGATATTTGAACCTTTTTTCACGACAAAGGGGATCGGCCACGGAACAGGCCTTGGCCTGGCGACGGCTTACGGGATTGTCAAGATGCATAAGGGTCAGATAACCGTCGAGTCAAACACAGATCCTTCAAAGGCGAGGACCGGTACAAGCTTCAGAATTGTGCTGCCAAGGCGGAAGGAATGATATTTCCGGTACACATGGTCTTCCCGGGCCGGGAGTGATGTGAACAAAACGTTGAACAGGCTGATTAACTTGAGATAACTTATGAAAAAGAGTGATTTTACCATCCTTGTGGCGGACGATGATCCGGACTATCTCTTTCAGACAGTTTCCGGCCTTGAGAGAGCAGGTTACAGGACCATCAGCGTTGAAAGCCAGGCTGAAGCGGAATCGGTTATTTCGAAGTTCAGGCCCGACCTTGCAATTTTTGATCTCATGATGGAAAGTGATGACAGCGGTTTCATCCTTTGCTACAGGCTCAAAAGAAAATACCCTGAAGTTCCGGTGATCCTGGCAACAGCAGTCGCGCACGAGACCGGGATGTCGTTCAGCCTCGATTCGGAGACTGACAAATCGTGGATCAGGGCCGACAGGTACCTTGAGAAGGGTATAAGGCCCGAACAGCTGGACCAGGAGATAATGAAACTATTAAAGATTTGATATGGCCGTACTTAAGGTGCTTGTGATTGACGATGAGCCCGGAATAAGATCGGGTGTTTCCAGGATCCTGAATAACTTCAATGTAAACTATCCGTTCATGGATGAGGATTATACGTTCGAGGTTACAGAAGCGCCGACCGGGGAGGAGGGGATCACCATCATCGACAGCAATAAGCCGGATATTGTTCTTCTCGACAACAAGCTTCCAGGCATCCAGGGGGTTGAAGTCCTGGAGTACATAAGGAACAGGAAATATGATACAGTGGTGGCTATGATAACATCATATGCCTCACTGGACGTAGCTGTAAAAGCCCACAGGTTCGGTGCAACGGATTTCATCCCGAAGCCGTTCACACCCCAGGAGCTGAAATCGAGCATCGAGAACATCGCTAAGCAGCTTTATCTGAAAAGGATCACCAACAAGCTGAACGAAGAGGGAAGGAAAATCAGGTATCAATTCCTGTCAGTCCTTTCCCATGAGCTGAAAGCCCCTCTTAATGCAGTGGAGGGATATCTCCGGATGATGCAGGAACGGCAGTCGGGCAACAGGATTGATGATTATGAGACCCCGATCGAAAGGTCGCTTCAGCGGATACAGGGAATGAGGAACCTGATCATGGACCTTCTCGACTTTACCAAGATTCGGTTTGAAAGGAAGGAAGAGAAAATTGAAGAGGTTAACCTTGCAGATATCGCCTCGGGTGCAATAGTCACGGTCCAGCCATATGCAATCCAGATGGAAGTGACGGTAAACCTGATCGTGAAGTCAGATGCAGTGATAATGGCTGATCCAACCGACATGGAGATCATTTTCAATAATCTTGTATCCAACTCCGTCAAATACAATAAGACCGGCGGGAAGGCCCAGATAATCCTGGAAAGCAATGAACACGAAGTTATGATCGCCTTTACCGATACCGGCATTGGCATTAAAGACTCCGACCGGGAATCCCTTTTCGACGAATTTACACGGATCAAGAATGAGAAGACAAGGAATATTTCGGGAAGCGGGCTCGGGCTGTCAATTGTGAAGAAGGTCGTCGAACTTTACAAGGGCTCAATAGAGATTGACAGCAAGCCTGACATCGGTACGACGTTCACTGTACGGCTTCCAAAGAATACAAATATATTAACCTGATAACAATGAATACACTGCCGGGAAAAACAATTGAAAGGCTGAGCGAATACAGGAGGACCCTGCTCGCCTGCCTCGATGAAAACAGGAATTTCATCTATTCTCATGAGCTTGCCGGTCGCCTTCACATAACTGCAGTCCAGGTAAGGCGCGACCTAATGCTTATCGGTTATGCCGGAAGGCACAAAAAAGGCTATGATGTCAAGGAACTTGTTGACAAGATTGCAGGGATCATTGATTCGGAAGAAGGCATGAACGTTGCCATTATCGGGATTGGTAACCTCGGAAGGGCCCTGGCAGGCTATTTCAAGGGCAAAAGATCAAAGCTGAGCCTGGTTGCTTCATTTGACAATGATCCTCAGAAGATCAACAAGGTGATTTCTGGGGTGAAGTGTTATTCATACCAGGATTTTGAAAGGATAATCAGGGAGCTCAGTATCGAGATCGCAATTCTGACAGTTCCGGCAGACCATGCAAGGGAAATAGCCGAGGAGGCCGTCAGGTTCGGCATAAAGGGGATACTGAATTTTACAACGGTTCCGCTTAACGTTCCGTCAGGCGTCTACCTTGAGGAGTATGATATGATTACTTCGATTGAGAAGGTTTCTTATTTTGTCAAGGAAAGCAGGCTCTGAGGGTGATGAGGATATTCAGGGGATTTGACGGAGCTGACGCCATCAGGAACCCGGTTGTTACCACCGGCTCCTTTGACGGGGTCCATATAGGGCACAAGACCATACTTAACAGGCTGAAGTCGCTGGCAGAAAAGAAAAATGGCGAATCAGTGCTTATCACATTTGATCCTCATCCGCGGAAAGTCCTCTATCCGGAAACCGCAGGAAAGAACCTGAAGCTGATACTTTCACAGGAAGAAAAGCTTGAACTTCTTGATAAGTCGGGGCTCGACAATGTCATAATAGTTAAATTCACAAGGGAATTCTCAAAGATCACCAGCGAACAGTTCGTCAGGGATTACCTTCACGGGATCCTCAGGGCGAAAGTTGTAGTGGCAGGTTTCAATCATCACTTCGGATTTAACCAGGAGGGAGACTACAGGCAATTATGGGCCTGGCAGTCGATATATGATTTCCAGGCTGAGGAGATCCCGGAACAGGAAGTTCAGCACGAAACTGTAAGCTCCACAAAAATAAGGCAGGCGATCGGGGAGGGATACATACAAAGGGCAAATGCCTATCTGGATCATTACTATATCGTTATAGGCAAGCCTTTTGAATATGAATATGACAACCCGTTGCCCGGCATCCGGTTCCTGGGAATGCAGCTTACCGAAGAGTGCAAGCTTTTGCCCGCTGCCGGGATCTATGCGGTTTCGTTCAATTCAGCATCGGGGAATTCCAAAGGAATGGTTATAATTAACCAGGTCGATGAAGACAGGAGAGAGATACTTCTTCATCTTTTTGACCTTGGTGCATACGGTGGAAACGGGAATGCCAGGCTGCTGTTCCATAAAAGGATTCACGGTTCGGTCTGTCTGTCAGATCATAAGAATGCAGCCCTGAGGATATCTTCGGCTTTGAAAGATATTTCAGAGCTTATATACTGAGATCCTTCCGAACAAGCCATCTTTTATTTCAGTATCTTTGCACGATTTTAAAATTTGAGTGATGCATTTTACTCCTGAGAAACTGAGGATATCCGATCAGAGGATGAAACCCTTCATTGATCCGGATGAGATATGGGGAATTTTGAACGCTGTAAAGCCTGATAAGAGCAGGGTGAGGGATGTAATTGCCAAATCACTGGGCAAGCAGCGGCTTACCCTCGAAGAAACAGCAGTGCTTGTGAATTCTGTCGGCACCGACTTGTTCGAAGAGATAAGGGATGGAGCGAGGAAGCTGAAGGATACGGTCTATGGTAACAGGATCGTCCTCTTCGCACCGCTATATATAGGCAACAGGTGTACAAATAACTGCCAGTACTGCGGATTCAGGGTTTCCAATAGCGAAGCCATCCGGAAAACGCTCTCCGACGATGAGATCATAAATGAAGTCGGAGCCCTTGAGGATAACGGCCAGAAGAGGCTGATCCTTGTTTATGGCGAACACCCGGAATACTCACCCGATTATATTGCCCACACAGTCAGGCTGGTTTACGGTGTCAGGAAAGGCCGCGGGGAAATAAGAAGAGTCAACATAAACGCCGCGCCGCTTGACATTGAAGGCTTCAGGAAAGTCGGGGAAGCGGGGATCGGCACTTACCAAGTCTTCCAGGAGACTTATCATCCCGATGCATATAAATGGTACCACCTTGGCGGCAAAAAGAAAGATTTCGACTGGAGGCTCACTGCACTCGACCGGGCCCAGGAAGCAGGCATTGATGATGTGGGCATCGGGGCTCTCTTCGGGTTGTACGACTGGCGGTTTGAGGTCCTTGGGATTGTCCGTCATGCAAACCACCTTGAAGCCTGCTATAATGTCGGACCGCACACGATCTCATTTCCAAGGATCAAGGATGCTCTCAGCCTGAATATCCCTGATAGGTATGAAACAAGCGATGAGGATTTCAAGAAGCTGGTGCCGATCCTGAGGCTGGCTGTGCCTTATACCGGTCTCATACTCACTGCTCGGGAAAGCCCTGATGTAAGGAAGGAAATGATGAAGTACGGTGTGTCGCAGATTGACGGGGGTACCAAGCTTGAGCTCGGATCATACTCCGATTCAAGGAACGAGGAACAGAATCTGAACAGGGAACAGTTCAGGATAAACGATGCCCGGTCGCTGTCGGAAGTCATAGATGAGCTTCTTACGAACGATTATCTTCCGTCATTCTGCACTTCCTGCTACAGGATGGGCAGGACCGGAGAGCATTTCATGGAGTTCTCGGTGCCGGGATTCATAAAAAGGTTCTGCACACCGAACGCTATCCTGACCCTGTCGGAATATATCTGTGACTATGCAACCGGGGAGGTCTCCGACAAAGGCTGGAGGGCCATCGAGAAGAACCTTCAGACCCTCGAACCTGGAATAGCGCAAAGCACAAGGGAAAAAATCGAAAAGATCAGGAACGGCGAAAGGGATCTTTATTTTTAATCATGCAATCGTGCAATCGTGCAGTTTTTTACTGCCATAACTGTTTTTTTGAAAGATCGCAAAATCGCAAGATTGCACGATCGCATGACAGTATTAAAGTGGTTCTAATCAGCAGGTATATATGATCAAAATTCTTGGAATCAGGATCACCGACAGGATCAAGGAAGCGGGCAGGACCCAGGAGGTGCTATCCGGCCATGCCCAGGTAATTACCACCCGGCTCGGATTTCACGAACTTACAACTGAATTGTGCAGCCGCGAGGCTTACATGATCCTTCACCTGTCAGGGGACAAGGCAGCCACTGGCAAGCTGGTGTCGGACCTCGGGGAGATAGGCGGCATCGAGCTTCGCGATATGGAATTCGACAACACCAGACCGTTCATAAACTTCCATTCGGAGGAGGGCGCCCTCAGGATCCTTGGCATCCTCATTGAAAAGAAGGATCATAAAGCTGTCACCACAGTCCAGAATGCCTTTACGTCGTATGGCTGCGTGATCAGGACCCGGCTGGGACTGAATGAGGATTTTTACGGCCATCCTGCAGGGCTTATCATCCTTGAACTGGCAGGTGATGAGATACAGATGGACCTTCTAGAGGAAGATCTGCAGAAAATCACCGGCGTGCACCTGCGGAAGATGACGTTCTGAGATTGTTTTGCCAGTCAGGTATGTTTTGCCAGTCTGGTATGTCTGTTAATATAATATGACATTCAAAACCGGCAAGACCTTCAAAACCTGCAAGACCTTCAAAACCCGCAAGACAAAAAGCCGTCTAACCCAAATCCATCCCCTTACGTCGCCTGTCGTAATGTTTTGAATCGCCCCATTCCCCGTAGACAATTTCTGTATCCGTAAGACTTACCCTTGCCTCCAGGCAGTTCTGGCAGTCTTCAGCCGAATCATCGGTGCATGGCTTGTTGTCGTAAAGCTTGTAATTCTTGCGGTATTGCCCTGGTGTGATGTTAGGCATAATGATGTTGGCCCCGATCATTACAGCCTTTTCCCTGCCTATCGGATCAATTGCCTGCAAGGCCGTTGCCGCCACAATATTTATGTCCTTCATCATGATCCTGAGGACCGCGATCATTTTCAGGGTAAGATCAAATCTTTCCTGCAGGGGCATCAGTTCACCGGCGTATTTTATCAGGGGGGTGTCGGCATGCTCGATATACGGCCCCATGCCGCACATGTCGATATTAAAATCCCTGAAGAACAGCAGGTCTCCGGCAAGATCATCCAGGGTCTGAAAAGGTAATCCGATCATGACACCCGTGCCGGTCTGATAGCCGATATCCTGGAGAACTTTAAGACAGCTGAGCCTTCGTTTGAAAAGGTGCTTTGAATTGTCAGGATGGATTTTCGAGTAGAGCGATTCGTTTGTGGCCTCGATCCTTAAAAGGTACCTGTGTGCCCCGGCTTCAAACCACCGGCGGTAGACTTCCGGTTCCTGCTCCCCCACGGAAAGGGTGATCCCGAGCTTTCCGTCCGACAGATCCTTGATCCTGTGCAGCAGGTTCTCAATTCTCGCAGTTACAATGGGGGATTCGAGCTCGCCCGACTGCAGGGCCACCGACCCGTAGCTGTTGTCATATGCAAACCTGGCTGTCGTGATTATCTCCTCATCGTCGAGGTTATAGCGGAGCAGGTTTGAATTCCCTTTCCTTATCCCGCAATAAAGGCAATCCTTGCTGCAGATATTTGAGAATTCGATCAATCCCCTGAACCAAAGCTTCTTCCCGATATACTTCTCCTTCGTTTCAGCTGATCTCCTGAACAGCAGCGTCCGCTCTTCACCATTGACTGAAAGAAGCGATATTATATCTTCCCTCGTAAATGATCCTTTCCCCAGTATCTTTTCGATATCTGCCATTGCCTGAATCTCCGGTCCTTCCCTGACTTTAAAAGTCCCGCAAATTTACTTTAAAAATCGGTTCAAAAAGCGGTTTATGTTAACATGACAGCGGTTTTGATTTGTACTATTTATTTTTATTATATTGGCTTACTTTATTTCGAAAGGGAATAGTGTTATTAATTTGTTATATATCAGAAGCCTACCTGTTTGTCGTAGCAAATAATGTCGGGTTCCTTAAAAGGTTTGGCGGTCTTTGATTCCTGACAGATCGGGACCAGTGGATTTTTCAATACGATCCTCAAACTAAAAGAATTTATGATAAATAACAAACTGATCAATCCCGGCAGTGTCGTTGTGGTCGGGGGTTCTGAAGACCTTTTAAAACCAGGCGGTAAAATACTCAGGAACATAATTGACGGTGGCTTTTCCGGAGAGCTTTTTGTTGTCAATCCGAAACAGGATATCGTTCAGGGTATCAAATCATTCAGAAGCATACAGGGAATTCCGGCTGTTGACCTCGCAATTATCGCCCTTCCTGCAAGGCTTTGTCATGAAGCCGTGGAAGTGCTTGTAAAGGAAAAGCAGACTAAGGCCTTTATAATCATATCAGCGGGGTTCAGCGAAGCCGGTGAAGAGGGGAGAAAGCTGGAAAAAGAGATTGTGGATCTGATTGATGCGTCAGAGGGGTGCCTGATCGGACCAAACTGCATTGGAGTCGTGACCCCGGCATATCATGGGGTATTTACCACCCCGGTTCCCAAGCTGAGCGACAAGGGTTGTGACTTTGTATCTGGTTCGGGTGCAACTGCAGTGTTCATAATCGAGTCGGCAATCCCGAAGGGGCTCAAGTTCTCGAGCGTCTTTTCAGTCGGGAACAGCGCCCAGACGGGAGTTGAAGAAGTGCTGCAATACTGGGATGAAACCTTTGAACCGGGGAAGAGCTCACCGATCAAGCTGATCTATGTCGAGACTATCCAGAATCCGGACAAGCTGCTTCATCATGCTTCGTCGCTGATCAGGAAGGGTTGCAGGATTGCCGCCATTAAAGCCGGGACTACCGAGGCAGGAAGCCGGGCTGCATCCTCACATACGGGTGCTATGGCTTCTTCCGATTCCGCCGTCGAGGCACTCTTCAGGAAGGCGGGCATTGTCCGCTGTTCCGGCAGAGAGGAGCTTACCACAGTTGCCTCGGTATTCATGCATAAAATACTGAAAGGCAGGAATATCGCAATAATCACTCATGCCGGGGGCCCTGCCGTGATGCTCACTGATGCGCTCTCCTCTGGCGGGATGAATATACCAACGCTGAAGGATGAGGACCAGCAAAAGATCCTCTCCATGATGAATCCCGGCGCTTCGGCCATCAATCCGATCGACATGATTGCCACGGCCACAATTGACCAGCTCGACCGGGTCATCGAATATGTTGACAAGGAGCTTGACTCCATAGACGGTATGAGCGTCATTTTCGGGAACAACGGGCTTAACGACATGAAGGAGATATATGATCTCCTCCATTTGAAAATACTCGGCTGCAATAAGCCGCTTTATCCGATATTGCCCTCTGTTTCAAGCTCATATAAGGAACTGGAATACTTTATGGAGAAGGGCCACGTAAATTTTCCCGACGAAGTGGTCCTGGGCCGTGCCCTCACCAGAATATCCAATACGCCTTTTCCCGCAGATGAAAAGATCGTTCTCGACAGGGTCGACGTGCCTGCGATAAGGAAAATCATCGACAGCTCCCCCGAAGGATACCTTGAGCCAGGTGTGATCCAACAGCTGCTGCACGCGGCACATATACCGATGGTAAAGGAGGGTGTCGCAAGTACCAGGAGAGGCGTGACCGCCCTTGCAGACAAGATCGGTTACCCGCTTGCGCTTAAGGTCGTGGGGCCGGTCCACAAATCTGATGTTGGCGGGGTCACACTGAACATCAAATCGGCAAAACACCTCGAGGCAGAATTTACCAGGATGATGAAGATCAAGGGAGTTACGGGTGTAATGGTTCAGGAAATGCTCTCTGGTACGGAACTGTTCATCGGGGCCAAGTACGAGCCAAGGTTCGGGCATATTATCCTGTGCGGCCTTGGAGGGATCTTCGTGGAAGTTCTCGGAGATGTTTCATCCGGCCTGGCACCGCTTACTTTCAATGAAGCCGATTCAATGATAAAGAGCCTGAGAGCATACAAGATAATCAGGGGGACAAGAGGTAAGCCCGGCATCAACGAAACGAAATTTGACGAGATCATAGTGCGGCTCTCCAGCCTTCTCCGGTTTGCCACCGAAATAAAGGAAATGGATCTTAATCCGCTGATAGGGAACCCGAAGACAATTGCCGTGGTTGATGCCAGGATAAGAATAGAAAAATGATGTTAACTTCACGATGTCGGTAAGCAGAGTAATAATTAATATGAACCAAGCCAGTTTAAGAATATGACGATACCACAACTGTCTGTATTTCTTGAAAATAAATCAGGCCGGCTGACCGAGGTACTGGAAGTGCTCGGAAAGGAGAATATCAGGATCACAGCGCTAAGCGTGGCAGACACATCGGAATTTGGAATTCTGAGGCTTATCGTTTCCGACCCCGACCGGGCAAGGACCATGCTCAGGGAGCAGAATTTCAGCGTCAACCTCTCGGAAGTGATCTCTGTGATGGCGCCCAACGAAGCAAAGTATTATGCGAAAGTGCTGAAGATACTGTCTGATCTGGATATCAGTGTGGAATACACTTATGCTTTTTCAAAGGGTTCAAAATCAATTATAATTTTACGGTGCAGCAATAATGAGGATGCAATCAGGGCTCTGAAAGAGCATGAGATGGAATTGCTGCATGCAAGCGAACTTTACAAGATCTGAATGGATATCTGGAACAGACATTTTGAGTGCATGGACAGGGATGACCTGAGGCGGATCCAGAGCGACCGCCTGCGGGAGACCGTCGAGCGGGTATACTTCAATGTGCCATATTACCGTCAAAAGATGCAGGAAGCCGGTCTTGGGCCGGAACATATCAACTCAGTTGATAACCTGGGGAAGCTTCCTTTCACTACAAAACAGGACCTGAGGGACAACTACCCCTTCGGCCTTTTCGCGGTTCCGATGAGCGAGATTGTCAGGATCCATGCTTCGTCAGGCACGACAGGGAAATCGACGGTTGTCGGTTATACAAGAAATGATATTTCGACCTGGTCGGAGGTCATGGCCCGGACACTTACCGCTGCAGGAGCCAACAGGAATGATTTCATCCATATAGCTTATGGCTACGGCCTTTTTACCGGCGGCCTTGGCCTCCACTACGGAGGGGAAAAGATAGGCGCTTCGGTGATACCGGTTTCCGGCGGAAATACAATGAGGCAGATCCAGCTGATGCGCGACTTTGGCAGCACTGTCCTTGCCTGTACCCCCTCATACGCCCTTTACCTTGCAGAAGCTATCCAGGAATCGGGAATTGGCCGCGGTGAGCTGAAGCTCAAGGCCGGTGTATTCGGGGCAGAGCCCTGGACCGAAAACATGAGGAGGGAAATTGAGGATAAGCTACAGATCAAGGCTATTGATATTTATGGTCTAAGCGAGGTCATCGGTCCGGGCGTTGCAAGTGAATGCATGTGCCAGGACGGGCTTCATATTTATGAAGATCACTTCTACCCTGAGGTTATTGACCCGGTGACGCTGCAGGTTTTGCCGGAAGGGACTCAGGGGGAGCTGGTTTTCACGACAATAACGAAGGAAGGGCTTCCGCTTATCCGTTACCGCACCCGTGATCTTACCAGGCTGAGGTATGATAAATGCAGTTGCGGAAGGACAATGGTGAGGATGGATAAATGCCTTGGAAGGAGCGACGATATGCTCATCATCCGGGGTGTCAACCTCTTCCCTTCACAGGTTGAGAGTGTATTGCTCGAGATGAGCGGCATCAAGCCCCATTACCTGCTGATCGTCGACAGGGTTAACAATCTCGATACACTGGAACTGAAGGTTGAGGTCGATGAGGCATACTTCCTTGACAGGATAAGCCAGCTTGAGGCGCTCCGCAAAAAGTTACAGGATAACCTTGAAAGCTCCCTTGGCCTCGGCATCAAGATCACTCTAGTTGAGCCGAAAATGATCGAGAGAAGCGAAGGGAAAGCAAAGCGTGTGATTGATAAAAGAAAATTTTAAAGTCTTCCTTAATGAGCGAATTTCCACTTTCAAGGGATCTGGTCGAATCATTCAAGCACAAAACGGGCATTGAATCGGTCGGGCTTGCATCGATAAGGGAGATTGTGCAGCTTGTCAATTTCATAGAAAGGCACACAGGGACGACATTCATAAGGATGGAAATGGGAGTTCCGGGCCTTCCTACCCCCGCGTATGGCATTGACGGTGAAATTGCAGCGCTCCGGAGCGGTGTTTCTGCGATCTATCCCGAGATCACCGGGCTGGGAATACTTAAGGCTGAGGCTTCCCGTTTCATAAAGCTCTTTCTGAATATCGACCTTAGCCCGTATGGGTGCATACCGACGGTCGGTTCCATGATGGGCTCCATGGTGTGCTTCCTCGTTGCCAACAGGAACGACAGGACAAAGGAGGGCACCCTTTTTATCGATCCAGGGTTCCCTGTTCAGAAGCAGCAGGTCAAGATGCTCGGCCATGACTATTATTCATTTGATGTTTACAATTTCAGGGGAAAGAAGCTCAGGGCAAAGCTTGAGTCTTATTTCCAGACCGGAAAGATCTCATCACTCCTTTTTTCAAATCCCAACAATCCCGCCTGGATATGCCTGAATGATGAAGAGCTTCAGATCATCGGGGAACTTGCAGGCAAATACGATGTGATCGTGGTAGAAGACCTGGCTTATTTCGGAATGGATTTCCGGAAGGACTATTCCAGGCCCGGCCAGCCACCTTTTCAGCCAAGCGTTGCACACTATTGCCAGGATTATGTTCTTCTCCTGTCGAGTTCGAAGGTGTTCAGCTATGCCGGCCAGCGCATCGCCATCATGGCAATATCCGATCACCTGTTTTCAAGGTCGTATCCTGATCTTCTAAGATATTATTCATCCTCTGAATTCGGACATTCTGCTATCTTTGGGGCGCTTTACGGGATCTCGGCTGGTGCTTCCCATTCTGTCCAGTATGGTTTAGCAGCCCTGCTTAAGGCCGTAAATGACGGGGAATATAATTTTCGTGACAGCGTTATCGAATATGGCAGGAAGGCCGCAAGAATGAAGGATCTCTTCATTTCGAGCGGATTCAGGATCGTCTACGACAGGGACCTTGAAGAGCCTGTTGCAGACGGGTTTTACTTCACTGTGGCTTACCCCGGACTGACAGGGGAACAGCTCCTCGATGAGCTTTTACTATACGGGATCAGCGCCATCACGCTCGATACGACCGGAAGTGACAGGCATGAAGGCCTGAGGGCGTGTGTTTCGAAAGTTCCCGTGGATATGTTTGATGATCTGGAGGTCCGGCTCAGGAAGTTTTCCGAAGATCATCCGCAGCTAGTTAATAAACAAGTATGATATGGCAAAGATCGTTGGTAGTATTGTTGTTAACGTTGAAAGATGCAAGGGTTGTGAGATTTGCATGGTTTCATGTCCCACCGGTACGATTGCGATGGCAAAAGAGGTGAACGGCAAGGGGTATAATTATGCATTCCCTGCCAATCCGGATCTGTGCAACGGATGCGCGAATTGCGCGGTGGTGTGCCCCGACGGGGTTATAACTGTTTACAAAGCAAAAATATAGCTTATAATGGAAAGAGAACTCAGGTTGATGAAGGGTAATGAAGCTGTTGCTGAAGCAGCCATCAGGGCTGGCGCCGACGGCTACTTCGGATATCCCATTACTCCGCAGAGTGAGATACTGGAGTATCTCATGGAAGCAAATCCATACACAACGACAGGCATGGTGGTATTGCAGGCGGAAAGCGAAATTGCTGCCATAAACATGGTTTACGGCGGTGCCGGATGCGGGAAAAAGGTGATGACGTCATCTTCCTCACCGGGAATAAGCCTCAAGCAGGAGGGCATCACTTATATGGCCGGGGCCGAGCTGCCCTGCGTGGTGGTGAATGTTGTAAGAGGAGGGCCCGGGCTGGGAACAATCCAGCCTTCACAGTCCGATTATTTCCAGGCGGTGAAAGGCGGAGGCCATGGCGACTATCACCTGATAGTCCTTGCCCCTGCATCGGTCCAGGAAATGGCAGACTTTGTAGGCCTTGGCTTCGATCTTGCCTTTAAATACCGGAACCCGGTAATGATCCTTTCCGACGGTGCGATAGGGCAGATGATGGAAAAAGTGTGGCTGAGTCCGCAGAAAGAAAGATCGAAGACGGTTCCCGGGTGGGCGACCACCGGAAAGCCCGCCGGCAGGGAAAGGAACATTATCACTTCCCTTGAACTCGATCCCGACAGGCAGGAGGTCTTCAACAGGAAACTGGTCGTCAAGTACAACGAAATAAGGGCAAACGAGGTCCGCTGCGAAGAGTTCAGCTGTGAGGATGCGGAATACCTGATGGTTGCTTACGGAACCAGCGCAAGGGTCTGCCAGAAAGCGGTCGAGCTGGCAAGGGCACAGGGAATAAAGGCCGGGTTGCTGAGGCCCATAACACTCTTCCCGTTCCCCTCTGCCCCGATAAACAAGCTGGCTGAAAAGGTCAGGCTCATTCTCACAGTCGAGATGAGCGCTGGCCAGATGATAGAGGATGTGTTGCTGTCGGTAAGCGGGAAGGTGCCTGTTTATCATTACGGAAGGATGGGAGGGGTTGTCCCGACACCCGACGAGGTGGTTGATTGTCTGAAGACAAAAATAATAGGAGGTTGAGCAATGAAAGAAATTACGGGAATGAAGGAAATCATAAAGCCTGAGAACCTGGTTTATAAAAAATCAGAACTCCTGACTGAGAACATAATGCATTATTGCCCGGGATGCGGCCACAGCACCACGCACCGGATACTGGCGGAGGTGCTCGAGGAGGAAGGGCTAAGGCATGATGCGATCGGAGTATCGCCGGTAGGCTGCTCGGTCTTCCTGTACAATTATATCGATATCGACTGGCAGGAAGCAGCACATGGGCGTGCACCCGCAGTTGCCACAGGGATCAAAAGGCTGATGCCTGAGAAATTTGTGTTTACCTACCAGGGCGACGGTGACCTGGCTGCTATCGGTACATCCGAGACAATTCATTCCTGCAACAGGGGGGAGAATATAATGATCATTTTCATAAACAACGGCATTTATGGTATGACCGGGGGCCAGATGGCGCCGACTACCCTGCCGGGAATGAAATCTTCCACCTCCCCTTACGGAAGGGACGTCTCCATTATGGGTAATCCCCTGAAGATGACCGATATCGTTGCAACCCTTCCGGGCACATATTATGTGACCAGGCAGAGCGTCCATACGCCGGTTAATGTCAGGAGGACTAAAAGAGCGATCCGAAAAGCCGTTCAGTACCAGAAACTCAATAAGGGGACCTGTTTCATCGAAATTGTTTCCAATTGCCCCTCCGGATGGAAAATGACCCCGGTCCAGTCGAACAAATGGATGGAGGAGAACATGTTCCCGTTCTATCCGCTGGGAGATCTCAAAACCCCGGAAGAACAGCCCGCTAATTAATGATTAATCCGTTAAGAAATGACTGAAGAAATAATAATTGCCGGATTTGGAGGACAGGGAGTGCTTTCCATGGGCAAGATCATGGCCTACTCAGGAGTAATGCAGGACATGGAGGTCAGCTGGATGCCTTCCTACGGTCCCGAAATGAGAGGCGGCACCGCTAACGTCATCGTAATTCTCAGCAACGAACGAATAAGCTCCCCAATCATCAGGCACTTCGACACAGGCATCATCCTCAACCAGCAGTCGCTCGATAAATTCGAGGAGGCAATCAAGCCGGGTGGTGTTTTGATCTATGACGGCAACGGGATTACAAGACACCCCGTGAGGAAGGACATCAGGATCTACAGGGTGGATGCTGCTGAAGAGGCATCGAGGCTCAAGAGCCCGAAAACATACAATATGATAGTGCTCGGCGGCTTTCTCAGGATAAAACCTGTACTTACCCTGGAAAATGTCATCAAGGGTCTCAGGAAATCGTTGCCGGAAAGATATCATAAGCTGATCCCTGAAAATGAAAAGTCGCTTTTAAGGGGAGAGGAGATAATAAAAGAGGTAAAAGTAAACTGAGCCAGGAATTCCAAAACCTGCGAGCTTTAGCCCTGTTTCTCATAAAAATGCATCTCCTGTATGTACTTCCAGACCGGGGGATGGAGGAAGTATGACATATTCCTCCCGTTACTTATCGCATTCCGTATAAAGGTGCCCGAAATATCCATTTCGGGGGCTTTGACCCGCTTGATCTGCGCTTTTGACATGATCTCATTCAGTGCCGGGTTATCCTTCACGGATGTGCCGCGCCTCGGGTATACATAGAGCGGGAACTGGCTCACCAGCATCGACGCATTCTTCCATTTGTGGAGCGTATAAAGATTATCTTCCCCCATTACAAGGGTAAATCTGTGATTCGGGTACTTTTCCGTCAGCAGCATCATGGTATCGATAGTGTACGACGGTGACGGCCTGTTGAACTCAATGTCAGAAGGCCTCAGGTCGTCGTCAGCTCCCACTGCAAGCTCTACCAGGTAAAGCCTGTGCCGGTCGGGCAGGAGCGTCTCTTTTTTCTTCAGGGGGTTCTGAGGGCTTACTACGAACCAGATCTTTTCGAGATCGGTGAACTCCTTCATATAGCCTGCAATTGCGGTGTGACCTATATGGATAGGATTGAACGAACCGAAGAAAAGACCGATTTTTGACATGAGTGAAGCGTTAAAAGAATTTATTACACAGAGAACACGGTGGAGACACGGAGAACACTGAAGTTCATGTTTTTACCTGTCTCCATCTGATTGTTCCGGGGAAATTTCACAATGGTTTAAAGATTAATCTCCGATAAAATCAAGTACAAGATTGTAAACCTCCCTTTTGGCATTTTCAAGATCATCATTTATAACTACCCGGTCAAAAGCGGAAGCCAGTTTCATTTCCTCAATCGCCTTCTCCACTCTCATCTTTATCCTGGCAGGGCTGTCGGTTCCCCTTCGGGTAAGCCTGTTTTCAAGCTCTTCAACGGAAGGGGGCATTATGAAAATGGAGAGCGCCTGACCGTTGAAAAGCCTCTTCAGGCTCATTCCCCCTTTCACGTCAACATCGAAAAGCACATTTTTCCCTTTATCCCTGATCCTTTCGATTTCGCTCCCGAGGGTACCGTAAAACTGGTCCTTGTATACTTCCTCCCATTCCGCAAATTCATTGTCCGATACCCGCTTTTTGAACTCCTCCGCGGTCATAAAGTAATATTCTTTCCCGTTGACTTCAGAACCTCTTGGATCCCTGGTTGTTGCAGAAACTGAAAACTCAAGTCCGAGATCCTCCCCCAACAGGAAACCGGCGATAGTGGACTTTCCCGCCCCTGACGGGGCTGAAATGATGATTAGACTGCCTTTCATATCCGGTCCCGATCAGAGTATGTTCATTGTCTGTTCCTTGATCTTCTCCAGCTCATCCTTCATCATAACGACCAGCTTTTGTATGGATGCGTCATTTGCCTTTGATCCGATGGTATTTATCTCCCTGCCAATCTCCTGGGTTATGAAGCTGAGAATTTTCCCATTGGGGGCATCAGTCTCCATTGTTTCAAGGAAATACTCGCAATGTTTCCTGAGCCTTACCTTTTCTTCGTTGATATCGAATTTCTCAAGATAGAATATTAGTTCCTGTTCAAACCTGTTCTTGTCGATGTTTTCGGTTCCCGTATGCTCTTCCAGGATCGAGAGCAACTTTTCCCTTACCTTCGTGATCCTTGCAGATTCATAAGGTTCTATATCGGAAAGGAAGGAAAGGATATTGCCAAGGCGCTTCCTGATGTCGGATTCGATCGACTTTCCCTCCTCACTCCTGTAAAGGTCGAGTATCCTGACCGATTCGATAATCTGCTCCTTTACAAGGTCCCATTCAGAATCAGGTAATTCGGGTCTGTCGGTCTTGAGGGCATCCGGCAGCTTCATTATCACCGGGAGTATCTGGTCGCTCACATTGATCTCAAGCTCGCCTGCAAGCTCCTTAAGCTGGTTGAAATAATTCCTGACAATTGCCCGGTTTATTATTGGAACGCCTTCATCCTCAATAATATCAAAATAAATTGAGATCTCAATTTTCCCCCTGTCAAGCTTCTGGCTGATCAGGTTCCTTATTTCGGGTTCCTTTTCCTTGTAAAGCCATGGCAGCTTGGTGAATAGATCGAGCTGCTTGGAATTGAGGGATTTCACTTCGATGGAGATCTTCTTCTGGGCTGTTTCGGCTATCGCTTTACCGTAGCCGGTCATCGACTTTATCATTGCAGTAGATTTGTTTGAACCGGTGGTGATTTCCGGTCCGGAAAATTACAAATTATCCGTGTATTAAACAACTTACGGTCACTTACAACCAGCTGATCCATAGCAAAAGTACGAGGCCGGTTATTCTCCATATTTTATGATTTGAGCATTTTGAGTATCTTCGCCCGGGGATTTTTCACAGGGCTTCTGATAAGATTTTGAAAGGAAAACCGTTGAAATAAAAACCTGGTTCATTTGGATCATCCTCCGAAAGATATTAAGTCAAAACCGAAATGATGGGCATAAGAGCATTGCTGATTTCCGGTATTATCTTACTGTCATCCCTGTCAGCCGTTATATCGGCACAGGATCGTATCGCACAGGCTCCTGCAGACAAGGCATTTATTGATTCCCTCTCAAAAGCCGGAATCATTCGTGATACCCTGATAAGGAGAACGGATGTTTCCCTTAACAGGGAAGAGGCTGTGAGGTACCTTCAAAAATGGATCCAGCCGTATGCCTGGAAAAACTGGCATGATCCCTTCAGGAGTGTCCTGGTCCAGCTGGTATTTGAAGCCACGCATCAGCCTTTCGACTCTGCAGAATATTATATAAGGAACTACCCGTGGGATTCGATCTCTGTTCCAAGGGAGAAGTTCTTCATATGGGAGCCTGCAAAGATCAAGATCATTGACAGAAGTCCGTCGCGCGACACCCTTCGCGGGGAAGAGCAGGCTGCCGCCGCCCTTTCCGATTCGCTGCGGCCAAAGCAGGGTGAGGCATTGAAGCAGCCTTTTCCTGCGGTGAAGGATACAACCATAATGGTGGCCATTGACACCCTGAAGGAAGTCACATCTTCGTCGGGCTCTTTTCCGTTCAGGTTTTACAGGTACCCTTTCCAGAGCGATTCCATCAGGGCAGCCGCAAAGGTGCTCCTCGATTATCTGGCGGCAAGGGATTCCATGATCGTGAAGATCACCGGAATATCAGGAAAGGAGACCCCTATCTGGCTGAATTCCAGGTCGGACATGATGATCCGGTATTGGCTTAAGAACGACCTTGACGACTCTGTTACGGTATGGGTTGGCAATCCTGCAAAAAATACCATCGGACTGTATCTCGAGAATGGAGTCGTCTTCAGGAGGCCTGCCATGCAGGGAAATATTTCGAGGGCGAAGATTGATGTGGAGACACAGAACCGGAACAAGCTTCTCGATATTCATAAGATCATCACCAAGACCCAGTACTGGCGTTTTCACACTGAATCGGCCTTTGCTCTCAGCCAGGGTTACCTGTCAAACTGGGTCAAGGGAGGGGAGAGCAGCATATCGACATCTGTCGACATGACGGCTTATGCCGACTATGACAACAAGCCGATGCTTCTATCTTCGAATAATTACATCCGGCTAAAATACGGCCTTATAGCTACTACATCTGATGGTTTGAGGAAGAACCTGGACCTTCTTGAAACCAACTCCAAGCTTAACCATAAAGCCTTCGGTAAATTCGATTTCAGCGCTGTTCTCCTGTTTAAGACCCAGCTGTCCAAAGGATACAATTACCCGAATGATTCAGTTCCGGTCTCAAAATTCATGAACCCGGCAATGATGACTCTCGGGATAGGTCTCGACTACAAGCCGAACAAGCATACTTCAATAAACTTTTCCCCTCTTTCATATAAGCTGACCCTTGTGACTGATACCGGGAGAACGGCGCCCCATATTGACCAGACCCTTTACGGTATCCCAAAAAACCGGCGAGCGCTCCATGAGCCCGGTCTGAGCCTCATTGTGGCGCATGATTTCACCCCGATAAAGAATATGAATATTACCAACAGGCTCCAGCTGTTTACCAATTACATTCACAATCCCCAGAATATTGATGTCGACTGGGAAATGATCCTTACTGCAAATATCAACTGGTTCACGGATGTGAGGCTCAATACGCACCTGATATACGATGATGATACAAAAACGCCGGTATTCAACAGGAACAAGGAGCCTGTGCTAGGACCAGACGGCCTTCAGAAAAAAACGGCAAGGGCCCAGTTCAAGGAGATCCTGGGGTTTTCCTTTATCTTCAGGTTTTGAGTATCTTGTGGAAGATCCTGAATCTTTTGACCACCTTTCCGTCGAGCCTTTCACATTCAGCCCGCATTCTCACATTGTTTTCGAGGATCAGGTGGCTGTCGATTACGGTCATATGCCTGTTTTTGGCAGTGTTGAAGATCTTTACAGCCATAAGGACATCGATCCCCTGTCCCCTGAAGTCCTTTTTCACACCGCCCAGCATCAGCATCAGCTTCTTTGACTTCTTCATCTCCTTCAGGATCTTAAATATCCCGATAGGGAACAGCCTGCCCTTAGCAGCAATGATTCCTGCTGTCAGGTCGGGTAAACCCACGACAAAGCCAATCAGGTCATTGCCTGATTTGACAACCTTTACAAATTCCGGATCAAGGATCGGAAGGTATCTTCCGGCAAACTCTTTTTTCTCCTTGTCGTTAAGGGGAACAAATCCATAGATCTCGCTGAATGTCAGGTTCATCAGCTCAAGCACAGGCACGATATACGGTTTCAGCTCGCTCTTCGTCCTGAACTCCACTATCTCGAGCGATCCGTTCTTCGAGGAGATTGTCCGTTCATATGCCTTCCTGTAAACCGAAGGAAGCTCATAAGGCAGGTCAATATTGTAATTCACAAGGTCAACCTCCTTGAGATAGCCTTCGTTTTCAATGAGTTTCCGGAGATATGGCGAGTTAGTAGCAGCCGTGAACAGGTATGGATATTCAAAACCTTCAATCTGCACGCCCTGGGGATCCTTGTCTGAAAATGCCAGCGGCCCGACGATCTTCTCCATTCCCTTCGATTTCACCCACTCTTCTGTCTTTGTGAGCAGAGCATGCGCAACTTCCTGGTCATCAAGGCACTCAAGGAAGCAAAAACGCCCGTTCTTCTCGGCTTTGAGTGTGTTGTAACGGTTATTTACCAGGCCCATAATCCTTCCGACAGGTTTTTTCCCCCTGTATGCAAGGTAAAAAACGGCGTCGGCATACTTGTATGACCTGTTTTTCTTTTTATTGAACAGGAGCCATTCATCATTGTAAATAGGCGGGAGCCAGTTCTGGTCATTCCTGTGAACCTTTGCCGGCACATGAATGAATGCTTTCAGGTCCCGGTGGGTCGAGACTTCCTTAACTCTTATTTCGGACATCAGGCTGGTTAATTATTACCACCAAGAAACAAAAAAAAATAAAGATCCGCAAAATTATACTCAATTTATAATCAGCGATGAGCAGGTGATGGATTGACTTTCAGCGGAAAATGATGAGATCCGCTATTACGAAAGCAGCAAAAACGATGCTTGCAATGCCGTTTGTAGTCTGGAATGCAATGCTGACCCTGCTCAGATCTGAAGGTTTCACAATAAGATGCTGCCAGACCAGCAAAAATGTAAAGACAGCGGCACCGCTCCAGAAGATCCACCCGCTGTTTCCTTTTATTCCTGCCATCACTACCAGGACCACCGTCGCCAGATGCACGGCTGTGGAGATGAATAGTGCCTGCTTCCTGCCAATTGATGCAGGGATTGAATGCAACTTGTTCTCCCTGTCGAACTGATCGTCCTGGAGGGAGTAAATGATATCAAAGCCCCCGACCCAGGTAACGACAATAAATGAATAGAGCAGTGGCAGAAGCTCGAACCTTCCAGTTACTGAGATATACGCGCCGACAGGAGCCAGTGCAAGGCCAACGCCGAGGATAAAGTGGCACAGCGACGTAAATCTCTTTGTGAGGCTGTATCCCAGGATCACTGCCAGCGCAACCGGCGATAGGCAGAGCGTGAGCCTGTTTATCAGGCCTGCAGCGGCAATGAACAGGAGCGAATTCACAACAACAAAGACCGTGACAGCCCAGGGACTAAGTATCCCCGAAGGGATCTCGCGGCTGCTGGTCCTCGGATTCAATGAATCGAACCGTTTGTCTACCAGCCTGTTAAATCCCATAGCCGCATTTCGCGCCAGGACCATGCAAAGGATGATTAAAACCAGGAGCTTCAGGCTGAAGGAATTCCCGGCTTCAGTCACCGCAAGCGAAAAGCCGATCAGTGCAAATGGCATCGCAAACACCGTGTGGCCGAACCTGACCAGTGAGAGGTATTTGCCTGCAGCTTTTGCTAAATTTTTCAATTCTGCGAAGGGTTAATCTGGAGCGGGACCAATAGTCGAATGGCATTTATCGGATTTTGGCACCCACCTCGGCCTCGTAAGCCCTGATAAGATTATTCATGACCTTATCAATGCTTTTGTCAGTCAGCGTCTTCAGTTCATCACGAAGAATAAAGCTTACGGCATACGATTTCTTATTGGGTCCCAGGCTTTCACTTTCATATACATCGAACAGGTTCACTTCCTGGAGGATGTTCTTCTCGACCCGGAAAGCAATCTCTTTCAGTTTGCCGAAATTCACCCCCTTGTCAAGGAGTATTGCCAGGTCACGTCTTACCGACGGATATTTAGGCAGCTCATGGAATGTTATGGAATTGTTCCTGATTGTTTTGAGAACAAGATCCCAGTCTATATGGCTGTACCAGACATCCTGGTCAATATCGAACATTTTAAGGTAACTTTTAGATATTTTCCCGGTTTCGGCCAGTAGTTGCTTGTTACGGAGCCAGGTCACCGACTCGGTAAAATACTTTCTGTCACTTTCCCCGGTCTCAAGCGAATCGGCATTAATGCCCAGCCTGGCAAATATCATTTCGGTGGAGGCCTTTATATGGAAGAAATTGGTCGGCACCGGCTTAAGCTGCCAGTTTTCTTTTTCATGATTTCCACTGATGAACAGGTCGAGCGAGCCTCTTTCGCGATAATCATCCGCGATGGGCGGTGTATGGCTGCTGCCGGTCCTGAAATAGCAGTTCCCGAATTCATAGAATTTGACATCGCTGTTCTGTCGGTTTATGTTACGGGAAACGGAGCTTAACCCTCCGAACAGCAGCGACTGCCTCATGGCATTTAGGTCAGAGCTCAGCGGATTAGCCAGCATCACAAGCTCCCCGGGTCTAAAATCCTCGTTGCTTTCAAACCAGGCGGCAGGGATGAGCGAGTTGCACATGATCTCGGCAAAACCATTGGAAGAGAGAAGATCAGAAACTATGTTCACAACCTTTTCTTTATCCGGCTTTTCTACGAATGTCAGGGTCGAGTTGACATGGCTGTCGATCTCCACATTATTGTACCCGTAGATCCTCAGGATCTCTTCAATAACATCCGCTTCCTGCTTTACATCGACCCTGTATGCCGGTATTTCAAGCAGCAGGGTGCCGCCTTTTTCCTCGATCACCTTAATGTCGAGCAGAGAAAGTATCTTCCTGATTGTCTCCGGTTCTATCTTCTTCCCGATAAGCCTAGAAATATTCCCGTAGCTGACTTCGATACTCACATCCGGGATCTTTTCCGGGTATATGTCTATGATCCCCGAGGTAATTTCACCGCCGGCACATTCCTTGATCAGAAGGGCAGCTCTTTTAAGGGCCCAAACTGTAATGTTGGGATCCGTTCCTCTCTCGAACCTGAATGATGCATCGGTCTGGAGCCCATGCCGTTTAGACGTTTTTCGTATGGAAACGGGATTAAAATGCGCACTTTCAAGAAAAATACTTGTGGTTTCCTCCGTCACGCCTGATTTAATCCCGCCGAATACTCCTGCAATGCACATGCCCTCGTCGGCATTGCATATCATCAGGTCGCGCGATGAGAGCTCCCTTTCTGCAGAGTCGAGGGTAATAAACCTGGTCCCTGACGGAAGGTTCCTCACGATCACCTTATTGCCGGTTATCCTGGCAGCATCGAACGCATGAAGAGGCTGTCCTATCTCGTGCTGGACGAAGTTCGTGATATCCACGACATTGCTGATCGGATTCAGTCCGATGGCTTTAAGCTTGTTCCTGAGCCATTCAGGCGATTCACCCACTTTAAGGCCGCTTATGGTCAATCCCGAATACCTTGGGCAGTCCCTCCTGTTTTCAACTATCACCCCGATGGTATTTGATTCATTGTCAGGCTTAAATCTGTCGACTGGCGGCGTCACGGCTTTGTAATCACCGTTGCCGTTGATGCTAAGGTATGCGGCAAGGTCCCGTGCNACTCCGAAATGGGATCCGCTATCGATCCTGTTCGGCGTGAGCCCGATCTCATATATTATGTCGGTGACAACATTTAGATATTCGCTCGCAGGAGTGCCCGGTACGGCATTCCCGTCCAAAACGATGACTCCGGTGTGATCCGTTCCCAGGCCCAGCTCATCTTCGGCACAGATCATCCCTTCAGATATCTCCCCCCTTATTTTGGATTTCCTTATCTCAAACTTCTCATCACCCTTGTAAAGAACCGTTCCAGGGAGGGCCACCAGCACTTTCTGCCCCGCTGCGACATTAGGGGCGCCGCAAACAATCCTTGCCGGCTCCCCGGCTCCCGTGTCAACGGTGGTGACTGACAGCTTGTCGGCATCAGGGTGCTTCGAGCAGGTTATGACTTCCCCGACCACAATACCTTTCAGGCTGCCTTTTACGGACTCCCATTCCTCGACGGCTTCGACCTCAAGACCGATTCCCGTCAGTATATCAGAAAGCTTATGCGGGTCGATGTCTATGCTGAGATAATCCTTTAGCCAGTTATAAGAAATTTTCATTTAGCGAATAATAAGAGGTTCACAAGAGTGCAAAAGTAAACAATTTACGGAAAGGAGCCCAAAGCCCGGACAATCTTTAGCCGGTCCCCTGCACACATTGGCCGGGCAGGCTGTGAACTTCGTGTGTATAACATTTTTACCGCCGGAAAGGGGAATTCCCTATCTTTGTGTATCAAAAGGATTTTTATGGAACTGGGCAGTGAAGACAAGCTTATTCTGATCACAAATGATGACGGATTGTATGCCGAGGGCCTGCGGACCCTCCTGGAGGTGATGGAGGAATTCGGCAAGATCGTGCTCGTCTCAACAATTGAAAGCATGTCAGGAATGTCCCAGGCTCTAACCGTCAAGACCCCGCTCAGGGTAAAGCTGCTGGAAGAGACCGATAACCGCAGGATCTATACCTGCAACGGGACACCAACCGACAGTATCAAGCTTGCCGTAAATCAGCTGCTCGGGAGAAAGCCCGACTGGGTGGTTTCAGGGATCAATCACGGTGCAAATGCTTCGGTGAGCGTCCTTTATTCGGGAACGATGGCGGCTGCGCTGGAAGGATGCCTGTACGGGATCAATTCTGTCGGGTTTTCCCTGAACGACTTTTCGCGTACTGCCAATTTCAGGCCCTGCAAGAAGTATATAAGGATTGTGATGAAAACCCTTGCCGGCCAATCGCTGCCTCCTGGGATATGTCTGAATGTCAACATCCCGGCGGTGGGTGAAGACGATATTAAGGGTATCATGATCTGCCGCCAGGCAAAGGGCAACTGGAAAGAGGAGTTCGAGAAAAGGAAGGATCCGATGGGCCGGACCTACTACTGGCTTACCGGGATGTTCCATAATCATGAACCGGAAGCGACCGATACTGATGAATGGGCCCTGGCCAATGGCTATGTCTCCATTGTGCCCGTTTCGGTTGATATGACGGCGCACTGGTATCTGGATGATCTGAAACAACGATTCGGGGCATGAGCATGACGGAAAAACTCGACAAGGTGGTCGCCGGTGTCGCTGCCGGCTTTATATTACCCCTTCTCACCATATTGATAATTTACCTGTTCTCGACGGGAGACAAAGGCATTGTTCATTATTTCAGGAGGATTCTCGAAGCCGACATACTTACACATGTCATCTCACTATGCGTACTTCCCAACCTGGTCCTTTTTCTTATCCTGAACCGGCTCGATATGCTTCGGGCTACAAGAGGCGTGCTTGGCATTACCATCTTCTGGGCTACCGTGGTTTTTGCCGTTAAATTTTTCGTATGAGGTATTTCATCGTAGCCGGGGAACAGTCAGGAGACCTTCACGGTTCAAACCTTGTGAGGGAAATTATAAGGACCGACAGCAAGGCTGCCATAAGCTGCTGGGGAGGAAATCTCATGGAATCTGCAGGCGCCAAGCTCCTCATGCATTACAGGAATACTGCTTACATGGGGTTTGTCACCATTCTGAAGAATCTTGGTGCAATAAAGAGGAANCTTGAACTCTGCCGTCAGCAGATAACGGATTTCAAGCCTGACGTTGTGATACTGATCGACTACCCGGGCTTCAACCTGAGGATTGCCAGTTTTGCGAAGGAATCGGGACTCAGGGTATTTTATTATATATCACCGAAATTCTGGGCCTGGAATGAAAAACGGGTCGAAAAGATAAAGAGGTTCGTCGACCGGATCTACATCATATTCCCCTTTGAAGTCGAATTCTACAGGAAACATGGGATCGAAGCTGTCTATTGCGGAAACCCGTTGCTTGATGAGACTGAAAGGAAGATCCGGTCATTTCCTGCGAGATACGAGCTGAAGAAGGCCCTTGGAATCACCGGGAAACCTGTGATCGCGCTCCTGGCAGGCAGCAGGAAAAGCGAAGTGGAGCAGGTGCTTCCGAGGATGCTGGCTGTGATCGAAGATCTTCCTGATTACCAGTTTGTCCTGGCAGGTGTCGGGAGTATTCCTGACCGGCTTTACCGGACGATCATTGGTGAAAACCATGTTACCCTCATCAAGGACAGGACCTACGAGATCCTCAGGATATCTGAAGCTGCGCTGGTGACCTCAGGGACCGCAACCCTCGAAACGGCTTTGCTGAATGTGCCGCAGGTGGTTTGTTACCACGGGGATTTTTTTTCAATGGTGATCGCATGGCTGGTTATCAGGGTGAAGTTCATTTCGCTCGTTAACCTGATCATGGGGAGGGAGGTTGTAAAGGAGCTTATTCAGTACGACCTGAGCCGGAAAAAGCTTGCAACTGAGCTTCAGTCGGTACTTCCGGGCGGGATCAGGCGCAAGATGGTCCTGGATGATTATAAATCGCTGAAGCAGATCCTTGGCGATGAGGGTGCGTCCGGAAGGGTGGCTGAAGATATGGTCAGGACCCTTGGGGGGTGATTAGTTGCTGGATGCTGGTCGCTGCTAACTGGTCTTATTTGCATGATTGTCCCGACGCGCTGGTCGGGATCTACGCTTCGCTACGACATGATTGCATGACACAAAAGCATAATAAGAGACTCCCCCTCGCCCCTGGGAGAGGGGGACACAGGGGGTGAGGCCGGCGGACGGTTAGCTGGATGCTAGGTGCTGGTTACTGGGATTGGTGATTGGTTATTTGTAAGCTTTAAAAGTCTGTTGGACAATGTTTTGGAGGATACTGGTACTGCAAACGACTCTGTCAGTTTATTGCTGCGTAGCAACCGGCCAGGTGAGGATCAGGGTCTTTTCTGACAAACCCACCGTATCTGCTATTCTTACCCCTGTCAGGGGAGAATACCTTCTTGATATATTTGATGGAAAGCCGGTGCCTCTTAAAACCAGTGAGCCTGTCATCCTGGAACGTTACGACGGGAGGATCGCCGTCAAGACAAGAAATTCCGGGAGTTTTATTTGTGATTCGCTGATCGTAAGTCCATTAGCCGGGAATTCCGAGTTTTCGCTCCGGAACAATTCCTCACCTCCGGTCAGGCAGGTCTATTGCGGCGACCTCCGGTGCTACCCGGATCTTGGCAAGATCATCCTTGTCAATACCTGCGATATTGAACAGTATATCGCCGGGGTGGTAAAAGCCGAAGGCGGAAGCGGAAGGTATATCGAATACATCAAGAGCCAGGCCCTTCTCGCTCGGACATATATGTACAAGTATTTCTACCGTCATTCGCTCGACAGGTATAATCTTTGCGACAATACGCATTGCCAGGCTTTTAACGGCATTACAAATGATTCGATTATCATCAGGGCTGCAATGGAGACGAAAGGGCTGGTCGTTCTGGACAGGGACAGTATGCTAATCAATTCGGCGTTCCATTCAAACTGCGGGGGAGAAACCTGTTCTTCCGGGGATGTCTGGCTTTCGGATTACTCATACCTTAAAAAGGTGACAGATCCCTATTGCAGGGCAGGCCGGAACGCCGTATGGACCAGGTCCATACCCCTTCAGGAATGGAAAGCATACCTTGTTTCCTCGGGCTGGTCAGGTTCCATGGCCGACCCTTCACTATTTGGATTTTCCCAGCTCACCAGGCAGAAGGATTACAGGATAGGTTCATTTTCACTTCCATTCAGCAAGATCAGGAATGATCTGAAGCTGCGATCAGCATTCTTTTCAGTGTTGGTCAATGACAATATGGTAACCCTGAAGGGCAGGGGATACGGGCATGGAGTCGGGCTATGCCAGGAAGGAGCAATGGTGATGGCAGCAAAAGGACTAAAATACAGTGATATAATACGGTTTTACTTTTCCGGTGTAATTATTACAGACGTTAAATTTATTAAGCCTGCTGCTCAAATTTAATGTTAAAACACAGGGTTCTGGATTCGGATTTTAACAGCAGGTATCGGGAAGGACAGGATATTTGTAACTTTGGAAACCTAATTGAAAATAATGTTTGCCATTTTCAGGAAAGAGATCAACGGGTTCTTCAGCAGTCTGACCGGCTACATTGTCATTGCCGTGTTTCTGCTGATCAATTCCCTCTTTATGTGGATATTCCCCGGGCAATGGAATATCCTCGACAGCGGTTATGCAAGCCTGGACACACTGTTTTTTATTTCGCCCTGGGTATTCCTTTTCCTTGTGCCGGCCGTGACAATGAGGATGATTGCTGAGGAGAAGCGTCTCGGAACACTGGAACTGATCTACTCCAGGCCTCTTTCGGAAAGGGAGCTCATCTACGGAAAATACCTGGCTTCAGTTGTTCTGGTGCTCCTGGCATTGATCCCCGGACTTGTATATTTCCTGTCGGTATGGCTCCTTGGGGAGACTCCCGGGAATCTCGATGAGGGAGCAACATGGGGAGCATTCATAGGCCTGTTCTTTCTCGCCGCCGTTTATGCTTCAGCCGGGTTATTTGCTTCTTCATTGACAGATAACCAGGTAATTGCATTTATAATTGCAGTGCTGATATCGTTTGTCATGTTCAGCGGATTTGATTCCCTTGCCTACCTGCCCGGACTTAAAAAGGTCGATGAGGTGATAATAAGACTTGGGATTAACGAGCATTACAAATCGATGAGCAGGGGAGTCCTTGATCTCGGCGACATCGTATATTTCATTGCCGTCGTAGTTGTATTCAACGAAGCCACGAGGCTCGTCCTCATGTCGCGCAAATGGAAAAAAAGGAGCTGATCTATGACTGAAATGAGCAAGACAAAGGATATCAGGCCGAGGAGCTGGCTCCAGTTTGCCACTTCTGTGGCGATCGTTCTGCTGATTGCCGTAATCGCCTCGCTCCTGATGGTCAGGATTGACCTGACAAGCGACAAGCGCTTCTCGCTTTCGGCCCCTACACGGAAAATCCTGTCGGGACTCAAGAACGACATCTATATCCAGGTTTATCTTGAGGGTGAAATGCCTATTCCCTTTAAGCGGCTCAGACGCTCTGTGAAGGAAATGCTTGATGAGTTCAGGATCGCTTCCGGGAGAAGGATCGACTATGAGTTCATCAATCCTTCAGCCGGTGCGGATGTAAAGCAAAGGAACGTACAATACCAGTCGCTGCTGTCAAAAGGGCTCAACCCGGTGAATATCCAGGCGGGAGATGCCGAAGGAGGATCGAGCCAGAAGATAATTTTCCCGGGCATGATCGTCAATTACAACGGGATTGAGGTCCCGGTAAATTTCCTTAAGAACAATCCTGCAGCCACTGCGGAAGAGAACCTTCTCCATTCCGAGGAAGGTCTTGAATACGATATGATCCAGACGATCTCGACCCTTAGTGCCGATACCATCTACAGGATTGCATTCCTCGAGGGCCAGGGCGAGATCCCTGAAGCCGGGGTCGCCGACATAACTCTTAACCTTGCCAGGTTTTTCACTGTCGACAGGGGTACCATTAACGGGATGCCCGGAGTTCTCGACAAATACGCCGCAGTTATTGTTGCAGGTCCGGAGGACCAGTTCAGGGAGGAGGATAAATATGTCCTCGATCAGTACATCATGAACGGGGGTAAGGTGGTCTGGCTGATAGATGAGGTGAATGTGAATACCGACAGCCTGGTTTGGGGAGAAACGGCTGCCCTTTACAAGCCGCTGAATATCGAGGACCAGCTGTTCAGGTACGGGGCAAGGATCAACCCGGTGATTGTTCAGGACCTCAATTGTGTGACTATCAGGCTCAAAATGATGACAGGTAATACACGTCAGCAGATCGTTCCGGTGCCATGGTATTATTTCCCGAAGCTCATCCCCGATAAGGATAATCCCGTGACCAGGAACCTCAACAAGGTGGAGGGCAGGTTTGTGAGTTATATCGACACCGTGGGACTCGACGGAAAGATCCGGAAGAGCATACTTCTCAGGACATCCTCCAACTCCCGCGTCCTTACTCCTCCATTCATGGTGAGCCTTAAAGAGGCTGAATCACCCCCTGACGAAAGGACCTTCAACAAGTCAGGGCTGGCTGTTGCAGTTCTCCTGGAAGGAAATTTCACGTCGGCATTCAGGAACAGGTTTGTTCCGCTGCTGAGGGGGACAATGGCCGGGAATCCCAGGAGTGAGAGTGTCAGAACTAAAATGATCGTGATCTCCGATGCCGACATAATAAGAAATGATGTACAGGTAACGGCCAATGGCCCGGCTCCCGCATCACAGCTGGGGCTTGACAGGTACACGGGTGAGATGTACGGCAACAGGGACTTTATCGTCAATTGCATGAATTACCTGGTGGATGATAACGGCATCATGAACCTCAGGTCGCGGGAGCTGAAGCTGAGGCTTCTCGACAAAGCCAGGATCAGGAATGAACGGCTTGAATGGCAGCTTATTAACCTGGTCGGCCCGGTGCTGCTGGTGATCCTCTCCGGCCTTGTTTACTCTTACTTCAGGAAAAGAAAATATGCAAGGCCTTAAACCTGGTCGGAAAGCATTGGCAATTGCTACGGCACTGGTCATCCTGGCGGTCGTGGCGGTTCTTCTGATGAGGGGAAGATCACCTTTCGGGGGGAAGAATACTACGTTTGCAGTCAGCCCCGTAACCGGGATCTCACGGATCGAAATCTCCGATGATAAATGCAAGGTTACCCTCGTGAAAAAGGCCGGCGGATGGTCGGTAAATGAAAAATATGAAGCCAGGAAAGGTGCGGTCAACGACCTGCTAATCATACTGGCGGAAATGCAGATAAAATCACCGGTCAGCCGGAAGATGTTCTATGAAGAGATCACGGCAAAAGGTTTTTCCCCAGTAAAGGTAAGGGTCTTTCATGCGGCAAGGCTGATCAGGTCCTTCTTCGTTTACAGGACCGGATCGAACCCGTACGGAAATATAATGAAGATGAGAGCAGCCTCCAAACCGTTCATTGTCAGCTTGCCAGGCATGGAGGCAGAGCTGGGTTCAGCCTTCAGCACCGACCCGCTGTACTGGCAGCCGTTTGTGCTCTTTGACCAGCTGCCTTCAGAAATATCCTCGGTAACCCTGGAGAACGGGACGGATCCTTCTTCATCCTTCACCATTACAAACACGGCAAACACTTTCTCTCTGAGCAATCTCAGCAGCGGGCTCACAGGCTGGGACACCGCCCGTGTAATAAGGTACCTGACCTATTTCACCCATGTTCCCTTCGAGGCGCCTGCAACCGGTTTGACGGCGACGGAAAAGGAAGAGATCATCAAAACAAGCCCGCTGTACACAATAACCCTTGTCAGGAAGGACGGCGGGAAGCTGCAGGTGACGCTCCGGGATAGGTGGATCAGTCAAAACGGGGTAAGGTCAAGAGACACTGACAGGCTGTGGGCCGTGATCAATGGAAGGGAAGAGCTTTTTATCGTCAGGTATGTGGATATTGACCCTATCCTGAAAAAGAGTTCCTATTTCTTTCCGGGATAAGATTTTGTTTGAGGTTAAGACTTTTTTTTGTAATATTGATTGTTCGGAAATTGTCCTGAATAACTCTTCAATTAATCTGTAATCAGTAAGTTGAGGAATAGCCGCGGACCTGTTAATTAACATTAAACCAGATATAAAATGAAATTTGTCGTATCAAGCACTGAACTTCTGGGCCACCTTCAGGCCATCAGCAGGGTTATCAGCTCAAAGAATACTCTTCCCATCCTGGACAATTTCCTGTTCAACCTCGCCGGAAATGACCTCGAGATAACCGCTTCGGACCTCGAATCGACGCTTATTACCAGGATGAAGCTTGAGAATGCCGATGGGGATGGTACGATAGCAATACCGGCAAGGATCCTGCTCGAAACCCTCAAAGAGTTCCCCGTTCAGCCGCTTGCATTTGACATCAATGCAGAAACACTCTCGGTGGTTATCACATCCGAGAATGGGAAATTCAATGTCGTGGGGCAGAATGGCATCGATTTTCCTGCACTGCCTGCCATCAAAAAGGACAAAAGGTACTCCTTCGAGATCAGTGCGTCAGTCCTTCTGTCGGGGATCAACAAGACCCTCTTTGCCACCGCCGACGATGAACTGAGGCCGGTGATGGGCGGTATTTTCGTCGAGGCTTCTCCTGAGAAGATAACCTTTGTGGCATCCGATGCCCACAAGCTTGTAAGGTATCAGAGGTCTGATGCAAAGGCAGATGACAGCTCTTCATTCATTCTTCCCAAGAAACCAGCTTCCCTTCTGAAGAATATTCTGCCGAAGGAAGAAGGTTCGGTGACTGTCGAATTCGACGATAAGAATGCCTTTTTCAACCTCACTGACCACAAAATAGTTTGCAGGCTCGTTGAGGGCAATTACCCGAACTACAATTCTGTCATCCCGAAAAATAATCCCAGGAAGATCTCCATCGACCGTGTTGAATTCTATAATACCCTCAAAAGAGTTTCGGTATTCTCGAACCAGGCCAGCAATCTTGTCAAGCTTCAGCTGAAAGGCAACCAGGTGATGGTCTCCGCCCAGGATATCGATTTCTCGATAAGCGCATATGAAAAAATCAAGTGCCAGTATGCAGGGGAAGATATTGAAATCGGTTTCAAATCAGTCTTCCTTCTGGAGATCCTTGCCAACATATCTTCACAGGATGTCACGATCGAGCTGGCTGATCCCACCAGGGCGGGCCTCTTCCTCCCGGGCGACAATGAAAACCAGGAGGAGGACCTTCTGATGCTCCTTATGCCAATGATGATAAACGCCTGATAATTGGAACTTAAACTTCGGCGGCCAATAGCTTTCCTGGATATCGAAACAACCGGTATAAATGTTTCGACCGACCGGATTGTCGAGATATCCGTCCTTAAGATCAGCCCCAGCGGAAAGGAAGAATGGCTGGTATCCAGGGTGAATCCCGACATGCCGATCCCTCCCAAATCTACTGCCATCCATGGCATCACTGACCAGGATATTGAGAAAGCTCCAAGATTCAAGGAAATCGCGAAAAGACTCGGGGCATTTCTCGAAGGTTGCGATCTTGCAGGCTACAATGCCATAAAATTCGATATTCCCGTCCTGGCTGAGGAGTTCCTCAGGGTGAACATCGATTTTAATTTCAGGAAAAGAAGGTATATAGATGTCCAGGTCATTTTTCACAAGAAGGAACAAAGGACCCTTTCTGCGGCCTACCAGTTCTATTGCAACAAGAATCTTGAAAATGCCCACAGTTCAAAAGCCGACACTTCTGCAACATTTGAGGTCCTGAAGGCCCAGCTCGACAGGTATGCCGACCTTGAAAACGATATCGAAAAGCTTGCCGACTACAGCGCGTTCAATAATATCGCCGATTTCGCCGGAAGGATTATTTTTGATGAGAACGGCGTGGAGGTCTTCAATTTTGGAAAGCACAAGGGGAAATCCGTGGAGCTTGTCCTGAATGAGGAACCGGCCTACTATGCCTGGATGATGAACGGAGACTTCCCTCTCTACACCAAAAAGGTGCTTACTGAGATCAAGCTCAGGTTGTTTGGCCAGGCAAATAAGGGATGAAAATAATCTGCATAGGGCTCAATTACAGGAAGCATGCCGCTGAACTGGGTCGTCCGCTGCCTGTCTCGCCGGTTGTCTTCCTCAAGCCTGATTCATGTATCCTGAAGAACAACAAGCCATTTTTTCTGCCCGATTTTTCTGAAGATATACAATACGAAATAGAGGTAGTGGTTAAGATCACCAGGCTGGGAAAAGGAATTGAACCCGGATTTGCATCAAGATACTATGGTGAGCTGACAGTAGGGATAGATATAACGGCAAGGGACATCCAGAATCGCATGTCGGACGCAAGGCTCCCCTGGGAGCTTTCCAAATGCTTCGACGGGGCAGCCCCTCTCGGAAAGTTCATCCCGCTCACATCAGTCAAGAATATTGATGATCTGAATTTCAGGCTCGATATTAACGGGAAAACCGTTCAGTCAGGGAATACGTCTGATATGGTATTCAGTACCAATAAAATAGTGTCGTTTGTGTCCCGCTATTTCACGCTTAAGACCGGGGATCTTATCTTCACCGGAACCCCTCCGGGAGTAGGGCCCCTAAGGAGAAACGACCACCTGGAAGGTTACCTGGAGGACCAGCAGCTGCTGGATTTCAGGATAAAATGAATTCCACTCATCTCCTCCGTGCCTCTCAGTGTCTCCTCCGTGCTCTCCGTGTAAGTTTTTAGGGATTCAATTGAACCAGTACGACAACTTGAACACCAGTCCCCTGTTCTTCACCTTGTAATTTCCGGGATAGGAATTCTCGGTATAGACGATGAACAGGTCGGAAACCGGTGCAAACCGCCACTGGAACCTGAAGTTCAGGTTAAGGTTGTCGATCTGGTTATTATACTGGATGAAGCTGGTAAAGAAGAGCTTATCGGTGAAGGTAAAGTCAAATTTCGGGCCGAAGAGGAAGAGCCTGGCGCTCTTATACGGGGCCGGAAGAACAATGTCGTTATATGTAGTGATCAGTGAGAGGCTGCCGTAAGGCTGAACCCGGTAATACAGCTCGCCGTTCAGCATGAGGCGCGTTCCGTTATAGTATCCGCCGTACCTCCCGGTGATCACAAAGTTCAGCAGCTTCCGGGTATCTGAGGTGAACGTGATCCCGGTCTCGTTCCAGTGAAAATAATCGGCAGAATCCAGCTTAAGGCCGCCGGTATTTGTCGGATCATAAGGAGAAAGAAGCTTTATGTATGTGTCTTTGACATCTACGGTAAGGGTGCTCTTATTTAGCCACTCCACGTAATAAAGGAGCTGGGCGTCGCGGTCGGTCAGCGAGAAGTTCGCCTGGTCAAAGTATGTGTCAAACTTGACAGCCGGTCCATGATTTGCGATCTTGCTGCCTTTCGGGTACATCCTGTACTGGAAGGTGGGGTTCACTTCATAATAGTCTTTCCTCCTGATGTATCCTGTCTCAGCGTTGTAGTCGGATCCGATCAGCGACTGGTTTAGTGTTGCCAGGATGAACTGCGAGGAATAAGTTAGGCTTGCGGAAAGCGCTGCATCCTTGAAGTCCATGTCCCTGTGAAGGTTCTGGTGGTAGAAAGCTTTTCCCATCCACCTGTTGTCGGGGCTTGACAGGTTGTATTCCAACCCCGCGATCCGGTTGAACCTTTTGCCCGTGAAGGTTGAATCATCAGCATTGTTCAGCACCTGTTTGTTCACCAGAAAGCCGGTAATATTCGACCTGCTGAATACCTGTTTCTGGATTGCGGTGACCATGAAGTTTGCTGCAGGGGCATTTTTTGTATCATTCGTAATGGGATCAACTGACAGCTTGCTTCCTGTCTGGATATCCATGACGCCGATCCTCCATTTGTTGGCAAGCTTGCCGCTAAGGCGGGCCCCTGCGATCACCGGGTTGTCGAGCCCGATGCGTCTTGAAAAGAACGGCCTCACGTTATCGCTCCCGAGATTTGCGAACAGGTCGGAATTCTCAAGATAGAACTGCCTCATCTCGGGGAAGAAAAGCTCAAAGCGGTCGAGGTTTGTCTGCTGCCTGTCGACTTCCACCTGCGAATAATCAGGATTGACTGTAAGATCGAGGTTGAGGGAGGTTGAAAGTATAGCTTTGGCATCGATTCCCGCAGTCATTTTATATTTCATGCTCTCCCCGGTTTCCCTGTTCTGGGTGGCTTTCCCGGAAACGTATGGGATGAGCGAAAATCTCAATCCTGAAGGAGGCAGCGGCTTATCCCACACCAGGGCTCCCTCATAGGCCAGGGTTGCGGTTGCGAACTGGCGGGGCATTGGCGCCCAGCTCGATTTTTCACTCGTTTTCAGGTCCTGCCTGCTGAAGTTAATTCCCCATTCCTGTGCTCCCCCATTATATCTCAGGCTTCTGAATGGAATCGCAAATTCGGCCACCCACCTGTCCGGGTAACTTTTCACTGCTGACCGCCATTTTATGTCCCAATTGAGGTTCACTGTCCCCCCGTTGGCCTGAACGCCGTCCCACTGTGCCCCGGCTGCCGAAACGCCAAAGGCGAAGCCGTTGGTCTGGTCATTAAACGTATCAATGAAGGTTATGTAGTTATCATTTTTCATGAAATTGAAATCCCTGCGGAGCGATTCCACCGGCCGCTTCCCCAGGGTCGGATCATGGCAGATGATGCCCATGTAAAGCGTTGTGGGAGTGTAGGTCAGCCTTACTTCGGTTTGGGCCGCCGCATACCCGGTATCAGTCGGGAGAACTCTCTGAAGGCGGGTGGCAGACTCGCTTTCATCCCATGCCTTTTCATCGAGCACTCCGTCAATATTGATCTTTTCCGAAGTCTCCTTTATATGGATCCTGTACTTTTCCCGGTTTACTCCCCTCACCTGGCTATATGAATTCACGGTCCCCAGGAACAGGATCACGGGAACAAGAAGGATTAAATATCTCGGCATTGCTGATAAAATTTGCCGAATATAAAGAATTGTATTGTTAAAATATTAACAGTACAGGCATGAACATAAAATTTAAGGATTTTTAAGAACCTTATTAAAATCCGGAATATCTTCATTACATTAACATCCGGGGCCAACAATGAATTTTTGCCATGAATATCTCGATCTCTCACGACAGCAGCGAACTCGGAAGCCAGGCTGCAGGCTTCATCTCCCGCAAGCTCGGCCAGGTCATAAGTGAGAAGGGCGGAGCACGTATAGTCGTTTCAACGGGCGCTTCACAATTTGACCTGTTCAGCTCACTGACCAAATGCGATACCGACTGGACAAAAGTCGAGGTTTTTCACCTCGATGAATATATTGGTATTCCGGAAACACATCCCGCGAGTTTCAGGAAATACCTCAGGGAACGCTTCATCAGCCACCTTCCGGTAAAGAAATTTCACAGCATCGATGTTGAGGGTGATATTGGCGAAGTGATCTCCCGGCTTACTGCCGAAGTGCGGAAATCGCCGCCCGATCTTGGCATTATCGGAATTGGCGTGAACGGTCATATTGCTTTCAACGATCCGCCGGCTGACTTTTCATCGCGGGAGGCTTTCAGTGTTGTATCGCTCGATGAGATATGCCGGATGCAGCAGGTGGGAGAGGGGTGGTTCGGTGGGCTTGAGGAGGTCCCAACACGGGCAGTTTCGATGACGGTTTACCAGATAATGCAGTGCAGGACAATCGTTTCGTGTGTACCTCATGCCGTCAAGGCTGATGCGGTCTATAGGACATTCACAAACGGGCTCACAAATCTGGTTCCGGCAACCATGCTGAAGCAGCATCCTGATTTTCATCTTTACCTGGATAAAAACTCAGCTTCGGGGATTATTGTCCTGTGAATTCCGGACTCTAAAACTGTCAAAAATGAATAGCAAGGTATCTGTCAGGGGAATCCATTATGAGACCGGCAGGCCGGTCGAAGTCTTCATCGCTGACGGCGTTATTTCAGCAATTCAAGAGATCCAGGCTACCGGGCCGGGCGCAGGCGAAATGTATATCGCGCCGGGACTGGTCGATAACCAGATCAACGGGTACAACGGTGTTGACTTTTCAGCGACAGGTCTCACTGCTGCTGACATGCTTAAAGCTGTAAAAGCCATTCAAAGGGACGGGGTAACTACATTCCACCCGACAATACTTACCAACAGCGATGAAAACCTGATCAGGATCCTCAGCAATCATGCCAGATTCCTTGAGAACGCTGAAATTAGCGAGTCTGTGCCGGGATTTCATCTCGAAGGACCATATTTATCCCCGGTGAAGGGATTCTTTGGCTGTCACCCGGAGCAATTCCTCAGGAACCCCTCCTGGGATGAATTTGAGAGATACCAGGACGCGGCAAATGGCAGGATCAGGATCATTACCCTCAGCCCGGAGCTGGATGGTGCAATGGAATTTATCCGGAAATGCGTGGAGCACAATATTCTGGTCTCGATAGGCCATTCAAACGCTTCCGCAGAACAGATCCGTCTTGCTGCAGGGAATGGCGCGTATCTTTCCACGCATCTCGGGAACGGCTGCGCGAACCTTATCGACCGGCATCTCAACCCCATCTGGCCCCAGCTGGCAAACGACCTGATCACACCATCCATAATTGCTGATGGCCACCACCTTACTCCCGAAGAAATGAAGGTTTTTTACCGGGTCAAGGGACCTGACAACATGATCCTTATTTCCGATGTTACGCACCTGATCGGGATGCCGGCAGGCCGGTACACCTATATGGGGAATGAGGTTGTCTATACTGAGGACGGGCTGATAAAGAACCCGGTGCTTAATGTCCTTGCAGGCGCTTCATTTCCCCTGAGCAGGGGAATCGGCAATATGATGAGATCTGCAGGATGCAGCCTTTGGCAGGCAATAAACCTTGCATCCAGGAACGTTTCAGATGCCTGCCACCTGCCGGATGTTGGTACGATGGCCCCTGGGAAGCGGGCCGACCTTATTCTATTTAAGCTTAAGAACGACGCTATGGTTGTCCGGCAGACCTGGGTCAGGGGAAGGAAATTGTAAGAACCTGGACGATCGAGATCCGGCTCACTGTTCCTTGCCAGTGACCTCCCGATAACATTCTTTAACTAACTATTTTGAATTGGTATTACAATTTATAATAAATTTGAGGGAAATTTAAAATTGGAAAAATGGGAAATCTAGGTGCCACTGAGATAATACTGATCATTCTTGTAATTGTACTTTTATTCGGCGGTCGCAAAATTCCTGAACTCATGAAGGGAATTGGCCAGGGAATGAAGGAGTTCAAGAAAGCCTCGAGGGTGGAGGATGACAACACCTCGGTAAAGCCTGAAGCAAAGGAAGATCCAAAGAAGGAATAATCTCCTTTAGTTAAGGTCAGACGGCATTTCAGTATTTTATCAATCAGTCAGTAGGCAGGAAGCCGGGTGCTTTTCTGTGCTTTGTTCCCTGTTCGTAGCTAAATGCTATCTCAAGCAGCAACGGTTCACTCCATGCCCTTCCAAAGAACGTGATGTCGACGGGCAGCTCTTCGATGAAGCCCATCGGGAGAGCGATTGCCGGGTATCCGGATATTGCTGCCAGTGATGAACTTCCGCCGAGGTAATGGTCGCCGAGGATCAGGTCGGTCTTCCAGGCAGGTGAGCCTGTCGGCGCCATCAGGGCATCGAGGCGATTCTCATCCATGATCCTGTCAATTCCCTCCTCGCGGGTAGCCTTGAGCATTGTCCCGAGGTCCTTTTTGTATTCGGGCGAATTTAGGTCCCCCTTCCTGTCGGCCATCTCAAGTATTTTCTGGTCGAAAAATTTCAGCTCGACGGTATCGGTAAGATTGAATTTTATCAGGTCGCTGATGTTCCTGACAGGTGTGCCCGGGCCCAGGCCGGCAAAATACCTGTTCAGACCATCCTTGAATTCATACAGCATGACATCGAAGGAAGCAGCCTCATAACCGGAGCTGTTTGGTGCAGAGACTTCAATCACCTCCGCTCCCAGGCTTCTGATCGATCTTATGGCCTGCCTGGTCAGTGTGTCGACCTTTTCCATAAAATCGGACGAACCTTTTATGAAACCGATCCTCTTTCCTTTTAAACCGCCGGGGTTGAGCGACCTGGTGTAATCGGTAAGGTATTTGCCCTCCGATCCGGCTGTCTTCGGATCGGCGGGATCGGTGCCGGTAAGCGCCCCAAGGCAGATAGCGACGTCCTCCACCGTTCTACCCATGGGCCCGGGGGTATCCTGGGTGAACGAAATGGGAATTATGCCGCTCCTGCTGATCAGCCCTACTGTCGGTTTCAGGCCCACTATGCCGTTGTTATTCGACGGACAGACGATCGATCCGTTGGTTTCGGTGCCAATTGCCAGAATGCAGAGGTTTGCCGACACTGCCACGCCCGATCCCGAGCTCGAGCCGCAGGGATTCCTGTCGAGAACATAAGGATTCCTTGTGAGCCCACCGACTCCGCTCCAACCGCTTGTGGATGCCATCGATCTGAAGTTGGCCCATTCGCTGAGATTCGATTTGCCGAGTATAACTGCCCCCGCCTGTCTGAGCTTCGCTGCAACAGGGCTGTCTGATGCGGGGAATGAATTCCTGAGGACCGTTGCCCCCGCAGTGTTGGGCATCTTGTCATGAGTAGAGATATTGTCCTTCAGGATCACCGGGATCCCGAAAAGCGGGCCGGTCTGCCTCCCGTCAGCCAGGACTATATCGAGACTGTCAGCGATCTTCAGGGCATCCGGGTTAACTGTGATCACCGAATTCAGCGATGGTCCCGATTTGTCGATTTCATTGATCCTGTCGAGATAGGCCGAAACTACATCCCTTACAGTGAATTTCTTGTTTTTGTAACCTTCATGCAGATCCCTTACCGTCGTCTCTTCCAGCCATTTATTATCTCTTTGGGCTGTGCCTGACTTTTTTGTCACTCCGGGCTTGCACCCTTGCATGACAGCAGGCAGTAACATGACTGCCAATAGCAGAATTTTAAGTGTTGTCCTCATATTATTTGTGTTTTCCTGTTATTTAAACTCGTATTTTTTGACAAAATCCATTAGTGATTGTCTTAAGGTTAAGTGCAAATCTTAAGCTGGTCCCTAATTTTTAAAGTCATTCTTCTGGTTTGAATATATTTGTTTAAATTTCAACAATAAATAGCATAATGAGAAATATTTTCCTGCATATTCCACAGGAGGGCCCGGCAATTAAGGATCAGGTTCTGGCAACGGTGGTGCGGACAGAGGGATCCACTCCGCAGAAAGCAGGGAGTTCGGCTTTGTTCGGTTCATCGGGTCTCAGGCACGGGACAGTGGGGGGAGGCATTCTGGAAGGCAAGGTTACGGAAATTGCCTCCAGATCGGTCAAGGCAAAGAAATCAGGATTGTACAGGTTTACGCTGGACAACAATTCACCCGACGGTGAGGATGCACTTTGTGGAGGCGCGGTGACGGTACTCATAGATGCAGATCCGGGAAGGCACAATTCCGTATTTCAGGATGCAGGCAAATCAATCACTGCCAGGATCCCGGGAGTATTGGTCACGATTGTCTCGAATATCTATGATGAATCGGTTGTGATTAAAAGGTTGTGGTCAGGAACTATGGAGCGTGACCCCCTGGCTGCATCGATCATGGAAGTTACAGGCCCGGTGATTGAGGGGATGCTGAAGAATCCTGACCCACATGAATTCCGGGAATCAGAATTTGTCCTTCCCGGTGAGGAGACTGCCTCGATGTTCTATTTTCAATCGGTGATACCTCCGCCGCATGTGATTATTGCAGGCGCCGGGCATATCGGGAAAGCCCTCATGCCGATCGTGCAAATGCTCGGGTTTGAGATCACTGTCATCGACAACCGCAAGGAATTTGCCAATCCGGGCAACCTACCGGCAGCCGATCATATACTGGTGGGGGATGTCGGCAAAGCTTTGTCTATGATCGGGAAGCAGTCGGATTGTTTTATCGTTATTGTCACCCGCGGGCACAAGGACGATGCTGGAGCGCTCAGGGCGTGCATCGGGTCGGAGGCTGCTTATATCGGGATGATTGGAAGCAAGAACAAGGTCGCTCTCATGAAAAAGGAGTTCATCTCGAATAAATGGGCCACGCCGGAGCAATGGAACAGGATCTTTGCTCCGATCGGCATCGATATAAATTCGAAAACGGTCGAGGAGATTGCCGTGAGCATATCCGCGCAGTTGGTCATGGTCAGGAACATGGCACGTTCTGCCGCTGAGGATCACGGGGAACCTGCCGGGATAAAATCGCGCACATCTCCGGCTGTCGAACGAAGAGGGAAAAAGAGGAAATGAATGAGATATGGGCCATAGTGCTGGCAGCTGGTGAATCCAAAAGGATGAAGGTCCCCAAAATGCTTCTTCCATTCGGCCGTGAGACCATGATAGAAAAGGTCATACTTAATATTGCCGGTTCGAAGGCAGACAGGACCCTCCTGGTGCTGGGCTCCTACAGGGATGAGATAAGGGCCGTAACGGCCAGTTATCCCATACTGACCTGTTACAATGAAAATTACAGGAACGGGATGTACTCCTCAGTCAGGTGCGGTTTTGAAAACCTCCCTGAAAGCGTTGGGGCAGTAATGGTTTTTCCGGGCGATCAGCCGTTCATTGGGCCCGGGGTGATAAACAAGGTGATCGACGCATACAGGAGATCGGGTAAAGGGATAGTCATGCCTGTCTACAAGAAAAGACGGGGCCACCCCCTGCTCCTCGACTGCAAATACAGGAACCTGGTTATCGGCTCCGAACCAGCGGATGGTTTACGGAACCTGGCGCATGAGTTCCCTGGCGACGTCCTTGAAGTGAGGGCAAATGCACCGGAGATACTCATGGATTTCAATACGAAAGAAGATTATCTGAATGCAATAAATCAAAACAGTTAAACATGGAACAGAAAATCAGTTTTACCCTTAACGGTAAAAAAACAGAAATCCAGGTTGATCCCGCCGCGACCCTGCTATGGGTCCTGCGGAACAAGCTAGGGCTGACGGGCACAAAGTTCGGCTGCGGGACCGGGTTCTGCGGCGCATGTACTGTGCTGATAAACAAGGAGGCTGTCAGATCGTGCCAGCTTTCCGTAAGCGATGTTGCGGGGAAGGAGATCATTACCATCGAAGGTCTTGGCCGCAACGGGAAACTCCATCCGGTGCAGCAGGCATTTGTTGACCACGAGGCCCTGCAATGCGGATATTGCACCCCCGGCATGATCATGACGGCCACGGGGCTTCTTTTAAGCAATCCCTCACCGACGCGCCAGGAGATCATCGACGGTCTCGACGGTAATCTCTGCCGTTGCGGTGCACACGTGAGAATTGTTGATGCCGTTGAAACTGCTGCCAAATCAATGAAAGGAGGGAAGTAAAAATGAAAAATCCTGATTTAAGCAACCCTAGTCCTGCAAATCCGCTGGAAAAGAGCGGTCTCAAGAGAAGAAGTTTCATCAAGCTGCTCGGAGGCGGGATCTTTATATTCTTCCAGCCCTGGAACCCTGCCGATCTGCTCAGCCTTCCGGCTGACCAGCGCAGAAGCCTTACAAAGGAATACAATGCATTCCTTCAGATCGCCGAGGATGGCACTATCAAGTGCTTCACGGGGAAGATCGAGATGGGACAGGGAATTATAACCTCACTGGCGATGATGATGGCAGAAGAGCTGAATGTTCCGTATGAAAGAATATCCATGGTAATGGGTGATACAGACCTGTGTCCTTATGACGCGGGAACCTGGGGATCCCAGTCTGTGCAGACTTTCGGACCGGCAATGATGGCCGCTGCTGCAGAGGCCAGGGCCGTACTGACCGACCTCGCATCTGCCAGGCTTGGCGTTCCGGTAACTGAAATGGATGTTAAGGATGGCGTGGTTTTCGACACCAAGAATCCCGCCAAAAAGATCAGTTACGGTCAGCTGGCAAAAGGCAAAAAGATCGAGAAGCGCGTCGATGTCACCCCGAAGCTTGAGGATTATACAAAGTTCACGATTGTCGGCAAACCCATGATGCGGAAGGATTCCCGCCTTAAAGTGACTGGCGAAGCAAAATACGCAGGTGACCTCAGGCTTCCCGGAATGGTTTATGCACGAATCCTGAGGCCCCAGTCGCACGGCGCAAAGCTGAAATCGGCAGATGTATCCGGCGCGGAAAAGATACCTGGTATCCAGGTCGTCAGGGACGGTGATTTCATTGCCGTTCTGAGTGAAGACCGCGATACCGTCGACCAGGCCGTTGTCAGGATTAAAGCGGAGTACACTTTTGACGAGCTCCCGGTCAACGACACGAATTTGTACGACAGGATGGTCGGTGCAAATTCGAGAGTTGAAGTGGCAGAATCGCTTGGTGACATGGAGGCCGGGGCAAAAGCTTCCGACAAGATATTTGAGTCTGAGTTCCATGATCCATATCTTGCTCATGCTGCTATCGAAACCCATACTGCCCTTGCGAACCTGGAAGGTGACAAGATGACGGTATGGGCATCGACTCAATCGCCTTTCGGCCTGCAGGACAGTATTGTAAGGGAGCTTGGGTTCCCGGTTAATAAAGTCAGGGTAATAACGCCCTTCGTCGGAGGTGGGTTCGGAGGGAAAGCTCCTCACCAGCAGGGAGTTGAAGCAGCACGGCTGGCAAAGCTTGTGAAGAAGCCGGTGATGGTTGTATGGTCCCGTGAGGAGGAGTTTTTCTATGATACTTTCCGTCCTGCCGCAGTTGTAAGGGTCCGTTCAGGGATTGACAAGGCACGGATGATAAAGCTGTGGGATTACAGGTTGTTCTATGGCGGCTCGAGAGGATCTGATGCGATCTATGATGTTCCGAATGTTAAAAGGACCTTTTTCGAACAGAACATGGATTCAGCTCCCATACATCCATTCGGAACAGGAGCATGGAGGGCCCCCAGCAACAATACTAACACCTGGGCCCGCGAGACACAGATCGATATAATGGCATCAGCAGCGGGGATAGATCCCCTGGAATTCCGGCTTAAGAACCTGAAGGACGAAAGGATGATCGCCTGCCTGAAAGCCGCAGCCGACAAATTCGGGTATGTCCCGGCTAAATCACCAGGCGGCAGAGGCATCGGGGTTGCCTGCGGAACGGATGCCGGGTCATGGGTTGCCCTGATCGCAGAGCTCAGGGTAGATAAAAGCACCGGCCACGTACAGGTAATCAGGGTTGCATGTGCCCAGGACATGGGACTTAGCGTAAATCCACAGGGATCCCTGCTTCAGATCGAGGGCTGCATCATCATGTCGCTTGGCTATGCACTGGGAGAGGAGGTAATGTTTGAAGGAGGCAATGTCAGGACAAGGGGATTCGACAGTTACCTGATCCCGCATTTTTCATGGGTCCCGAAGATCGACGCTGTGATTCTCGACAGGAAGGACAAGCCCCCGAAGGGTGGCGGCGAACCTGCCATAATCACGATGGGCGCCCTTGTGTCGAACGGCATTTTTGATGCCACAGGCGCCCGGTTGTTCCGGATGCCCATGACACCGGAAAGGGTGCTGGAGGCTTTGAAAATGGTTTAGTTTAATCTGTTGTACCGATAGGGAAAAGTTTTTTTCAACCTTTGCCGGGAATAATTGTCTGTTATGTTATGTCAATAAATTCAAACAAACGGGAATAATTATGAAAACTAACTTTTTGAAACAGGTGGTTTCAGCTGCTACTATCCTGGCCTTCCTGGCCATACCGCTTACAACGAATGCACAGGGAACAAAGGCAAATTTCTCGGGCAGCTGGGCTTTTAACGCTGAAAAGAGCAACATGGGGCAGCCTCCGCAGGGACAGGGGCAGAGGATGGGTCCATTCGGCGGGGGAGACTTCGTTGCAACACAGGATGCAAACATACTGACCGTGGAAAGGACCAGGACAAGTCCCGACGGCCAGACAATGAATGTAAAAAGCGTCTATAACCTTGACGGCAAGGAGAGCGTCAATACAACAGGAAGGGGTGAGTCCAGATCAGTAGCCACCTGGTCACCTGACGGGAAATCACTTACCATTGCGACCACTAGGAATATTGACAGGGATGGTCAGAATATGGAGATCAAGTCGACTGAGGTGTGGACACTGACCGATCCAAAAACAATCACCGTCAATACAACCATGAACACTCCTAACGGGGAGCGCAAAACCACAATGGTTTATAATAAGAAATAGGCCCTGGGGATTAAGGATCCTGTGAGGTTGGAGAAAAAGTTGAAACCAATAGACCGCAAAGTTCGCAAAGTCCTGTCCCAATAAATGTCGGGGACAGCCCGGATTACACAAAGTACGCAAAGGATTAACTATAAGCAATTTGCCTTTGCGTTCTTTGCGCCTTCTTTGCGTTCTTTGCGGTTAAAAAGTACTTTTCCTGCAGCCCTTAATTATCCCACAAGTGGTTCCGGGGTGTAAGGGAGGTTCAGCTGGGATCTGTCCCGACGACCCGGAATTTATCTGCATCTTCGGGTTTCATGAGATATACCATCTCACCCGGTTTTAATCCCTTGTTGACAACAATGCTCTTATCATTGGCTTCCCCGGTCACTATGAGCTGCCTCTTTTTCCTCCTGGTAAAGACATAAGGGTTGCCGTCAGTTCCGGCATAGATACATTCGTTCGGGACAAATACCACGTCTTTTAATGTCTTGATCACGATCTTGTTGGCTGTTGTCATGGATGGCCGCAGGACCGGGTCGGTGCCATCGAGCCTTACGAACACCTCGAAGACCTTGGTGTCGGTATTTGGCAGCTTCTCCCCGATGTTTGCGACCGATGCCACTTTCCCGGTATATTTCCTGTCGGGGAACGCGTCAATATTTATCACGACCTCCTGTCCCTTCCTGACTTTGCTGATATCAACCTCGCTTATATATATCCTTGACATAAGTGACGACAGGTCCGGGACGGTAGCAACTACCCTCTCGAACGGATTGACATTTGAGCCTGTCTTGATTTTTGTCCCATGGTGGTCCTTTTTGTACATCACCATCCCGGAAGTAGGTGATTTTATGACAAATGCAGTGAGAAGGTTCTCCAGGTCAGTTACCCTTCTCTGGACCCTGTCGAGATTGACTTTCGTATTGGCAAGGTTCTTTACTGACTGGGCTCTTCTGAGAGCGTAGCTCCTCTTCAGCTGCTCGAGGGTCCTTCTCTGCTTGTCAACATTGATTTCCGCCTGCCTGATTGTCGTGGGAGGTTCATACTTCGAATTTGCAAGGGTCAGCTCAGCTTCAGTGACCGTGTGTTCCTGGTTTTTAATGCCGTCCCTCAGGCCGGTCAGGAGCACCGCTGTATCGAGCTTCTGTGTTTCAAAATTGGTAGTGAAGGTCAGAAGCCTGTCCCTTTCATCCTTGAGGGTGTTGTCGAACTGGGTCCGATCGAGAGTGGCAATATAGTCGCCCTCATTTACGAGGGTACCCTCCGGAACCAGGTCGGTGATCTTAAGCTCGGCAGCGTGAAAGTCACGTCCGCGCGCTACTTCCGGTGCGAGGATGTCAACCGAGTTCTCGGCAAGAAGCTCACCGGCGGTCGATATCGAGATCTCAAAATCCCCCTTTGAAACCCTGACAAAGAGACTCTTTTCATCCTTCCTGGTTGTCAGCTTATTGAAGACGAACAATCCTGTTAACGTCCCGACAACTACGATAAGGGAAATAATCAGATTTTTCCTAGTCATTTTCGGCCTTGTTTGGTTTAACCGTCACGGGACTAAGGTACAAAATTCAAAAACGGCGAAAAATCGGGTTCACATCCTTTAACAAGATTTAACAAATTAGCAGGTTAACGCACTTTGAGCAGGAATGCGGCATATGCCGGAAGAACCCGGAATAGCCGGTCAGCGGAACTGTGCAGCCTTCTCCTTCACTGCTGATCCCGCATTTCACCGGCTCTTTGCCTGAACAGCTTCATTTTTTTTGCTGAAATTCTGAGTATCCTCTGTACCTCCAGTCCATGATAAATATCCGGCACGACGGTTCCCGGATCTTTGCCTGTCAGGAAGATATAATGACTGTGGATCATCGACCTCAGCCAGCCAGGTGGTACGTGTCCTGACGGGAAGCTTGTAAACGGCCCATAATTGCTTCCAGTCACCTGCTTTTTCCATATCCCCTCCTCCTCAAGGTAGTATTCAAAAGAATCGGGAGCATGTGTCGAAAATCTTATGGCGCCTTTTTCGGCAAAAAGTTCAAAGGATATAAGATCACCCGTTCCGGAGCTTATCCGGCTGGATGAGAGAGTACCGGCTGCTTTTGTAACGGGATCATAAACGGTCATCATACTGAACAGGTCGGTATCAGGCTGTACATCAGGGAAATTACCGGACTGGACTGTATCGACCACCTTTATCCCGCTACCGAGGAATGCAATGAGCAGGCTTATGATGTGTGAGCCGAGATCAGCCATGGCACCGCCATCCGGTGATTGTGTGAGCCTTGAAGCCCGCTTATCCCTGTAATCCTTCCGCAGGTAATCGCCGTGATAGTACTTCAGGTCGAAATGCACCGGCCTGCCCAGGATGCCTGATTGCCAGAGTGAAAGGGCTCCCATTATCTGCGAGGAGAACAGGTACTGAAATCCGACCTGGATCTTTTTATCGGGATGGCTGCGTGACAAACCGAGTATTTTCTTCTCTTCCTCCTCTGTTGAGCATACCGGTTTTTCCAGGTAGATCCTCGTCACTGACGGGAGTGCGATGGCGGCAGAAAAAAAATCGAAATGAACCTTATTCGGCCCCAGGATAAATATGGTATTGAGCCGTTCATTCTTTTTAAAGGAACCGGGATCCTCATGTGTGCTAAAACCATAGAGCCTTGCGAACCTTTCGCTGCTGCCGCTTTGAGAACAGACCGATCCGAACTCGGTTTCAGGCGCATCATCATAATAGAACTTCAATGAGTTCAGTGCAAATGCGTGTGCCCTGGCTATCCCCCCGGCCCCGGCAAATCCTATTACAATTCTCTCATTTTGCATCTTCTGCCTGCATTTTCAAAGTCAATATCAAATGTAGTGATTTTCATAAAGAACTTCCCGCCCGGAGGATGCAAACCGGGAGCCTTAAGGAGAGTAAATTTCCGGGAATCAGCCGGTATTCTTCAGAATAACTTTCTTATGATCCTTATAATCAGGGTAAGCAATATGCTTATTATTATCATAGTGGTTATTGGAAAATAGAACCGGAAATGCTCTTTTTCAATTCTGATATCTCCCGGCAGATGGCCGATCCAGTTAAGCTTATCGCCTGCAAACCAGATAATGAGCCCGGCAACAGCCAGAAGGATACCTGCGAGAACGAGCATTTTTCCGGTGTTTTCCATATTTACTACGAGTCAATGTGTAAATTTACAATTTGCCGGCGGAACTGGCACCTTTTTTGCGATATCACTGGCTCCGATCCGGGGATGCCAGGCTCACGGCAATTGAGTGGCTGAAGGGCCCGACGGCGGATTTTGAACATTTTCAGGAAAAGGTTCGTTATATTCTGAGAAAATCAGGTTAGTCACATGAAACTACTAATCGTCGAGGATGAAAGATCTCTAAGCCGTGCAATATGCGAGTATCTGAAGGTTGAGGGGCATATTTGCGAAGAAGCCCACAATTACCATGAAGCAATAAAGAAAACTGCGGACAACACGTACAACTGCCTGGTCCTTGATCTTGGCCTGCCTGATGGCAGCGGCCTCGATATCATCCGCGAACTAAAGAAGAACAAGGCGGCGGACAGGGTGCTGATACTTTCGGCCAGGAGCTCGCTTGAGGATAAGATCACGGGCCTGAAGATCGGCGCCGACGATTATCTGTCAAAGCCGTTTCACATGGCTGAGCTGAGCGCCAGGATCAATTCGGTTTGCCGGAGGGATAATTTCAATGGCTTCAATGAGCTTTCATTTAATGAAATAAAGATAAGGACCGATGCCCAGGAGGTTCTTATCAACGATAAACTGCTTAACCTGACCAGGAAAGAGTATGATCTTCTTGTTTTCTTTATGATCAACAAGGACCGCGTCATCACCAAGGAATCGATTGTCGAGCATCTCTGGGGTGACAATGTGATCCTTACGGATTCATTTGATTTCATCTACACTCATGTGAAAAACCTGAGAAAAAAGCTCTTGTCTTACAATTGCGGCAATTATATAAAGGTGATTTACGGATTCGGTTATAAATTCAGCGAGCCTTGAAACTTCTCACGAGAAGTACATATTACTATTTTGTATTTTCAATCCTGGTTCTCTTCTTCGCCGGCGTAGGCCTTTATTATACGATCAGGTCGATTGTCTACAGGCAGATTGACGAGAGTCTCATCACCGAGAAGACCATAATCCAGGATCAGATCGAGGAAACCGATACGATACCTGATTTCTCTGCCTCATTCGGACATCAGATTGAAGTCCAGCTTCTTCCGTACAGGCTGAGATATTCACAATCGATACGCGACACAGATATTTTTGATTCAGGTACGGAAAAATTCCTTGCTTTCCGGCACATAAGGTTTACAGGCAGCACGCCCAAATACACCGGGTATGTGATAAACATTTACCAGCTTAATAATGAAAGCAGCAGCCTGCTTGACAGCATAGGTCTCGGAATGTTCTTCCTGCTGGTGGCCCTGTTCCTTATTTTGATAGCACTTAACTATCTTATCTCCAGGAATATATGGAAACCATTCTACAAGACCCTCAGCGAAGCAAGATCATTTGATGTCCTAGATAATAACCGTCTCGACCTTCCGGACACGAACATCGATGAATTCAGGCAGATGAACGACGTGCTTGAAGAGATGACCCGGAAAATCAAGAAAGACTATGTTCATCTGAAGGAGTACAATGAAAACCTCTCACATGAGATCCAGACGCCCCTGGCAGTTATCCGCTCCAAGCTAGATATCCTGATACAGAACCGGAAGCTGAACAAGGAAAGCATTAATCTTATCAAATCCATCAATGAGGCCAGCATCCGGCTTTTCAGGCTGAATCAGGCCTTGCTGCTTATGTCGAGGATCGAGAACCTGCAGTTTGCCGAAACCAGGAAGATCTCGCTGAGGGAGCTGGTCGAAAAGATACTCATGAACTATGAGGAGATCATGCAGCTAAAGAAAATTAAAGTTGAAACTGAGTTTGCCGATAAGGCGATGGTGAATATGAACGAGGACCTGGCAGATGTCATGATTTCAAACCTTCTCGGGAATGCCATTAGGCACAACATCGACGGTGGGTTTATCAGGTGCAGGCTTGATGACAGGTCCCTGACAATAACGAACAGCGGACTGCCCCTGAAGGCTCATCCCGAAAAGCTGTTCAACCGTTTTCAGAAAGGGTCAGATCATCCCGACGGAATAGGGCTCGGGCTCTCGATAGTCAAGAATATTGCAGATCATTACAGGATGGGGATCAGTTTTTCAAGTTCGGGCACCGTTCATGAGATAAAGCTTGACTATGGAGATGATGCGTTTCGTCTTATCTGACATTGAGCAAACCTTAAAGTTTCGTTAAAAATCCTGCACTTCAGAATTTCTTCAAATTCGGAAAATAGTTTTGTTGCCATAATCAAACTAAATGGTACAACTATGAAGAGGATATTTGTAATGCTGGTGTTTGTGATGGCAGTTGCAGCATTGAATGCTCAGCAGCGCTCATCACTGAGTGTGAGTGACCTTCCGAAATCGATTACTGATTACATAAACAAGGATTATTCCGGTTTTGCAATCAGCCAGGCAACGAAGGTTGACAAGGATAATGTGATAACCTACGAGGCTGTCATTACAAAAGGAGCAATGCGCGACGTCCTTTCATTCGACAGTAACGGAAGGTTTCTGAAAAAAATTGAATCAAAGGGTGGGATGAAGAAAATGAGCCATCCGAAGCCTGCACCAAAGGGTTCAGTTAAAAAGTAGAGTTAATTCAACAAATCCGGAACGGCGCAGTTAGGCGCCGTTTTTTTTGTCGTATCCGGGTCCGGGGAAATTTTGAGGATTTTGACTATTTTTGATGGTACCATAAAAGAGATCCATAAAAATCTGATCAAAATTCTTCCGCTATGAAAACATTTTCAGCCATTCTTATCCTTGCCTTTGCTTCTCTTTTTTCTTCCGGATCTGCCGGCATGGCTTTTCCCGGGGAAAAAGGCAAAACCGCTGCTGAGATAATCAGCATGATAATTGCGAAAACGGGTGCAAATGAAATCCCCGGAACCGTCGATGTCATCAAGGAAGGAAATCCACAGACCGTTGTTACGGGAATCGTGACAACGATGTTTGCCACGATGGATGTCCTTAAGAAAGCCGTCGCCTCCAACTGCAACCTGGTAATAGTTCACGAGCCGCTGTATTATAATCATCTCGATAATACTGAGCAGTTCAGGGACGACCCGGTCTTCCTTGAAAAGAAAAAATACATAAACGATCATAACCTTGTGATCTGGAGGTTCCACGACTATATACACTTGATGAAGCCCGACGGTATCGAATCGGGAATGGTAAAGAAGCTAGGCTGGGAAAAATATGAGGTCAACGGGAGCCTTAATAATTTCCTCGTTCCGGAAACAACCCTCAGGGGCCTGCTTGCATATCTTAAGGGAATATTCCCCAAAAATGCCTTTTATGTCATAGGTGACCCTGAAATGAAAGTCTCGAAGGTCAGGCTCCTTTGCGGTGCACCCGGAAGCATGGCTCACATACACGCGCTTGAACAGTCCGGCACGGAAGTGGCACTGGCTGGTGAAGCGCAGCAATGGGAGACATACGAGTATGTGAGGGACGCCGTTGCACAGGGAAAAAAGAAAGCAGTGGTCTTCCTGGGGCATATAGCTTCTGAAGAGGCAGGCATGGACTTCTGTGCGACCTGGCTGAAAGGCTTTGTCAGTGGGATCTCTGTCAGCTATATCGAGAGCGGACCATCCTTCTGGTCATATTAGCCCGGTATATCTTTTGAGATCTGAATACATGAGGGTCAAAAAGTTACTTTTAACATTCCTGCTAACCGCAACCGCAGTGGTCTTTTACCCGGCAACAGCCCAAAAAGCAGGTCCGGAATTCAGGGTCCTTGCGTTTTTTGCCGCCGAGACTGAACAGGCCCATGCATGTTTCGTCCATGAGGCCAACAGGTGGTTCTCTGAGTTATCCAAAAAGGATGGTTTCATTTACGATTCGACCAGTGACTGGAATAAGCTCAATCCCGTTACACTTAAAGAATACCAGGTAGTGATCTTTCTTGATTCACGACCTGATTCGCTGCAGCAGAGGCTGGCTTTCAGGGATTACATGGAGCATGGCGGGGCGTGGATGGGGTTCCACTTTGCAGCCTTTGCCCTTACGCCGAGCGATTTTCCGCAGAACTGGGACTGGTATCACGATACATTCCTGGGCTCAGGCCAGTATAAGAGCAACACCTGGAAGCCGACCCCGGCTATCCTGAAGATTGAAAACCGGAACCATTCATCTGGCCGAAGGCTACCCCTGAAATTCAGGTCCTCTGCAAATGAATGGTACCGGTGGGAAAAGGACCTCTCTTCCAATCCTGACATAGAGATCCTGCTTTCGATCGATCCCTCCAGCTTTCCCCTCGGAACAGGGCCCAAGCCGCCCGAGATATGGCATAGCGGGTACTATCCTGTCGCCTGGACAAACCGGAATTTCAGGATGCTCTATATGAACATGGGACACAACGACATCGATTATGAGAGTGTTCCCAACAGGGAGATATCGCACACCTTCGGCAATAAATTCCAGGACAGGTTCATCGAGGATGGGCTTCTCTGGTTGGCAGGGAGAAAGCGGTGATTTTTTTGTTACACGGAGAGCGCTGAGGAGGCTCAGAGGGGGGCAAGCCTCTCCGTGCTCTCCGTGCAAGTTCTTCTATTCTCCCACTACCAGCGTTTGAATGGAGTGTCCCGGGATCTCGACAGCAACAAACTTCAGCCCGAAGCACAGGTTATAGCTGGTTTTCGTGTCACCCTGGTTCATCACAATAACTGCCACTTTCCCGTCGGGATTGAGGAATGCCGTTGACAGTAGCTGGCTCCTGCTGGGTGCGCACATTATCCTTTTTGCCCCCGGTTTCACGAACCTGGAGAAGTGCCCGATGTAATAGTAGGAGTTTGTATAGATCAGCTGACCGGTCTTAGTATCGGCATGCACCGGTGCAAAGCAGAAATTGCCCACATGATTGGGCCCGCCCGTCTCATCGAGCAGGATATTCCAGTCTGTCCAGCCGACAGCGCCGTTGTTGAAATCGTTGATCATAGACTTCCCGTACGATTCCCCGAGGTCCCAGGCATAGTACCTTGCCGGATCGAATGGTCCCCTGCACCCTTCGGTGAACAGCAGGTTCTTGTCGGGGTAAGCGTTGTGGACAAGCCCGACATTGCCGTACATCTGCTGACCGCCGCTCCAGTCCTCGTACCAGTGAAACCCCATTCCCCAGGCATATTTGGCGGCTTCTGGGTCACTGAAAATTGCTTCGGCACGCTGGGCGATCAGGTCGCGGTTATGATCCCATACGATTATCTTTTTGTCCGAAAGTCCCTCTTTTGCCATCGTCGGTCCAAGGAAATTTTTCAGGAAATCGCGCTCATCCTCTGCGAAATAAATGCATGATTCCCATGTCTGGGTCGCCATCGGCTCATTCTGTACCGTGATTCCCCACACGGGGATCCCCTCCTTTTCGTAGCTCCTGATGAATTTCGTGTAATAGAGCGCCCATGACTGGAAGAATTCCGGCTTCAGCTTACCACCGTGAAGCATGTTGTTGTTGTCCTTCATGAATGCCGGCGGGCTCCACGGGCTGGCAAAAAGAGTCAGTTTGCCTCCTGCAGCGGCGATTGCCTTTTTGATAAGCGGGATCTTGTAGTGCATGTCCGGGGCGATGGAGAAGGTCTTCAGATCCTTGTCGCCCTCTTCAACATAAGTATAGCTGGCGCTTGAAAAATCACAGCTGTTGATATTGGTCCTACCGAGCGTGTAACCAATGCCTTTATAAGGATCGTAGTATGCCTGCAGCAGCTCTGCCTGTTTCTCCGCAGGAAGCTTTGCAAACGTCTCGGCTGCAGCATCGGTGAGAGCACCCCCGATCCCCAGGAGAGTCTGGAAGGTTACTGACGGATTGACAAATACATAGATCCTGGATTCGATCGTCTTATCGAGATCCTGGAACCGAAGTGTGCCTGCAGTGGATAACCTCAGCTGTGTGCTGTCGGCTGTGGTAAATACGGTGACATTTTTCCCTTCAGTTGTGAATTTATTAACAGCACTCCGGGTCTCCCCGGGCTTGTTTTGTGTGCACGACATCAGGATCAGCACAAATAATATCAGGAGAGCGTTTTTCATGATAAATATGGTATTCGTTTCAGCAGAATGATATCAATTGTTAAAGATAATAATATTGATAATTCCTGTATTGCAAAAATCATTGCCGGTTCACCGTTCAATTCCAGAAAAGGCAGAAAATATTTGATACTATTTGATCCTCACCTCATTAAGAGCCTGATGACGGCAGCCTTGAATTTGTTGTAGGGCGGATACCTGAGGGTTAAATCGAGCATGTTCGATTTGACTATCACAGAACGCATGTTGGAAAAAGTCTCAAAGGATTTCTTCCCGTGATACCTTCCGAGCCCGCTCGGGCCGACTCCGCCATAGGGCAGGTATGGTGAAGCGATCTGGATGACGGTGTCGTTTATGCCGGCTGTCCCGCTGCGTGTCCTGTTAAGGAAGGAATGGGCCAGCTTTTTACTGCCGGTAAAGATATAAACAGCGAGCGGCGTGGGATTCCTTTCGATGACGGAGTAAGCTTCTTCAAAGTCCTCAAATTCGATCAGTGGCATGATGGGCCCGAATATCTCATCTTTCATAATGTCATCGTCGGGATGCACATCCTTCATGACGGTCGGGGCGAGGTAACATGCTCCGGGGTCAGAGATCCCGCCTGCAACGACTTTTTCCGTGTCGATCATCCCCGAAAGCCTCCCGGTGTTTTCGGCATTAATGATCCGGGCGAAATCCATGCTCATGGAAGGGTCATCTCCATAAAACGCTGCAATCTGTTTCCGGAGGAGATCGGTGAATTTCCCTGATATGCTTTTATGGACAAGAATATAATCGGGGCAGATGCAGGTCTGTCCAGCGTTTATGAATTTGCCCCATGCGATCCTTCTTGCGGCGTAATCGAGCCTGGCATCCCCGGCAACGACACAGGGATTCTTGCCCCCGAGCTCGAGCGATACGGGTATCAGGTTCGCAGCAGCTTTCTCCATCACATACCTGCCAACCCTGGTGCTCCCGGTGAAGAAGATGTAGTCAAATTTGTAGTTCAGGAGGTATTCGCTTACCGAGTGATCCCCGTTCATGAAAGTGACCAGTTCCCTGGGAAAATTATCCAGGATCTTTTCCATGACGCCGGTTATTGCAGGCACCTGCCTGGAAACCTTTACGATGGCGCAGTTCCCGGCTGCAAGGGCCCCGATGAGCGGCATAAAAGAAAGCTGGAACGGGAAGTTCCATGGAGAGAGTATTAGTACCTGGCCGTACGGTTGGGGCCTGACATAGCTGCTTGCAATAAAATGAACAACAGGGGTATGCACCCTTTTCACGGTTGCCCATTTCCTCAGCTTCCTGATGGCAAGGTTAAGCTCCTTTACAACAAACCTCGATTCGGTAGCCAGTACCTCAAATTCAGGTTTATGAAAATCGTGCCATAAAGCATCCAGTATTTCCTGTTCGTGCGACAATACCAGGCTTCTGAGCTTCTTTAACGTTTCGAGCCTGTACCGCAAATCAAGTGTTTTGCCCGTGGCAAAGAACTTTTTCTGATTGTCGAGGATCAGTCCGATCTCTTCATTTTCCATTCTAGTTCCATTTGTAAGAGTTTCCGTGAAATGCTGTGAACCTCGCTGTTTCCGGCCGGGGGGATTGATTCCATCGCATACTCTGCCAGGGCGGCTATCGTAAGGCTGGGATTTACGCCAATATTGCCCTGTACGATTGAACCATCGGTTATATAGAAATCAGGATAGCCGTGTACTTTAAGGTTTTTGCCGATCACTCCCATGAGAGCCGAATCTCCCATCGGGCATCCTCCAAGGATATGGGCAGTTGTTGGCCTATTCAGGAAGACTTCGAGAAGTATGTTCTGAGGGATGCCGTCCACCTTCCTTGCATAGCGTTCCAGAACCTCCTGGCCGACAGGTATATATGCAGGAACCTTATTGCGGCCCTTGTTCACAAGCTTCATCCTGCTCCCGGTGAGAGATTTCTTCCACTCTAATTTCATGGCGTTGTCGGCTGTTTGCATCACCAGGAGGATGGCAAGCTTAGTTGACCATTTGAAATTGAATAATGTTTTGAAGAATTGCCGCGGATGGGTGACCGTTTTGAACAGAAGTCTCAGCGGGCGGGGAATGGGGCCCGGCGAGCCGTCGGCGGAGAGGCCGAAGAACCATTTCATGGCATTTGAACCGTCTGAGTATTTTACAACCTCTGCACGGGTATGGGGATCCGGACTGAAAACCGAAGTGATTGCGAGCCCGTTATTAAGTTTCTCCCTTGCCGATGATACCGCGCAAAGGGTTTCGGCATTTGTCCTGACATTGTTGCCGAGAGTGTCGGAAAGATCAGGAAGTGTTCGGAATTTATGCTTCTGCCTCAGCAGCAGGTCGATGGTTCCGAGGGTCCCGGCTGCAACAACGATCCCCTTCGACTGAAACACCCTGCGCTTTTTTCCCGGAAAGGAGGTTGTACTTCTTGTCCCGACAGTATAGACCTCCCCCGAACGGGAGATTATTTCGGCCTTAGTTTCGACAAGCACCTCAAGCCCAAGCTTTTCGGCGAACCACAGGTAATTCCTGTCGAGGCTGTTTTTTGCGTTCTCCCTGCAGCCGGCCATGCATCCGCCGCACTCGATGCATCCTTTCCGCATTGGTCCGAGTCCGCCGAAATATGGATCCGATTCTGCTTCTTCTCCCGAAAGGTTGACACCCACATGTACGCTTTCGAAAGTCGGACCGCAATTCATGTCATTTGCCACATCGTGCAAAGCGATATCCTCAGGGTTAAGCCTTGTGTACCTGGTCCTCCCGAGCATGAAGGAAGCCTTGTCATAAAATGGCATCAGTGTCCTCTTCCAGCCGCCATCCTTTGCCCATGAGGATCCATTGAAAAAATCATCATTCGGTATATACAGGGTATTGGCATAAACAAGACTCCCGCCACCGAATCCGGTTCCGCTGAGAATGCTGGCCTCCTTGATTAATGTCAGCTTCTGGATCCCGAAAAAGCGCAGGCCAGGCAGCCAGAGGTACCTGGGCAGGTTCCAGTTTGTCTTTGGGAAATCGCGGGGATCATACCTTTTCCCCTGTTCCAGGAGAAGGACTTTATAGCCTTTTTCTACCAGGCGGAGACTTGCAACACTCCCTCCGAAACCTGATCCGATAACAATATAATCGTAGATCACTTTACCCGTTGGAATTGTTTTGAACGGGTAAATATATGAAAGTATGTCGATTCAGTACAACCTGACTCTCATTTTTCTGAATCTGCACCTGTTGAGAACATCGCCCATCAGGGTCTCACCCCTTACCATGAGGCAGGGTTTTCTGACATTTCCCGGAAGCCTGAATACCAGTATGGTCGAATCTGAACTGCCGGCCTGCGTCGAATAATCCTCTTTCCACCCGAAATGCAGCGTTTTCTCAAGAGTTACCTGGCCGAACAGGTCATTCTCATACCTGTTACCCGGTTCATCTTTAATATATGCAATCGAGTTGTCCCATTTATGGGCCACCCTCAAAGCCCTGTTCTGGACCCTGAACCTCACCAGGTAATAAATGCTGTCGCCAGGAGAGGCTGTCATTTCATGTTGATTCAGCGAACCGGCGACAAGTAGACTCCTGACCGAGTATTCAAAATCGTCGTGGTGGATGTTCTCCCTGATCCCGATCGTATAATTGACCCTGCCTTTGTTGCATGATGAAAAAACCAATGCCAGGAAAAGGCAGAGAGGCCCGGCTGCCAGGTACTTTTTCATCCTGCGGCTTAATTTATTCGCTTTTCATCAAGAAGAACGATCCTTCGTTGTCGCCCATGGCGCTTTTGTTCTTAAAGCTGATGGTGAAGGTGTTATTCGCCTTGTCCACTTTCCATGATTCCTTTGAAACAAGGTCATCGGGACCCGAGGAGCCTTCATAGGTTGTGGCAGATTCAAAATTCACAAGGCTGTCGCTCTCATTTAGTATGGCTTTGGATTTCCTTGGCATGCTGTAAATGTTGAACTGGTACTCCTTGCCGTCGAGGGTTACATTTTCCGTGAAAGGATATTCTGATCCGTCGCCGGTATCATATACTCTTTCCGTTAGCAGGCTGTCGCCCTTGATGGCGACTGTTATTTTTACCAGGACAGGAAAATATTCAGGGATCACTGATTTTTCCCTTACAAGCTTCCAGACGCCGTTATAATCTTCCTTCTGCGCGGAAACAAAACTGCCGGTCATAAAGATGACTGCAACTACCAGGAACAAGTATTTTTTCATTTTTTTCGAATAATTAAAGTTATAAAACTATCATTTTCCCTTTTAATCCAATTAATTCATCCGAAGCGGAATAGTGCCTTTAAATCATGCAATCGTGCAATCGTGCAATCATGTCGTAGCGAAGCGTAGATCCCGACCAGCGCGTCGGGACAATCATGCAATTAAACCAGTTACAAGCAATCAGCAACCAGCAGACCAACTCTCCGCCTGACGCCTGACGCCTTCCGCTATATCCCGCTCAGATCAACGTTTTCGAACATCAGCGACGGGATTTTCAGTGAGGAATTCTCCTGCACATCGCTTCCGAGTTCCGCCAGGCTGAACCAGAACTTTGTCATGTTGCCGGTGATGTTCATTTCATTTACGGGATGGCCGAGGTTCCCGTCCTCGATGAGGAACCCTTCGATGCCGTACGAGAAATCCCCTGTCGAACCGTTATTGTTCCCGCCGATGAATCCTGTAATGAGAACTCCTTTCTTGACCGACCTGATCATTTCCTCGAGAGTCCGGGTACCGGGTGTTATGACGCTGTTCGAAGAACTGCCGGATGTCGGCTTCATCCCGAGCTTTTTGCCGTAGTAGTTATCGATAAAGTACTCCCTTAGTATCCCTTTTTCGATGATCGGCCTTCTGATGGCGGCAAAGCCTTCGCCGTCGAACAGCCTCGAGCCCTGGCCCGAAACGATAAACGGATCATCATAGACGGAGAAGAGGGGAGAAGCGATGGGTTTCCCGGCCTTTCCGATCAGGAATGACTGCTTCTGATAGATCGAGCTGCCGGAAAGAGCGTCGTAAAGCGGGTATGCCAGCCTTCCCGCAACCCTGTTCTCGACAATTACCTGGTACTTTCCCGATTCGATCTTCCTGGGATCGATCTTCTTAAGGACTCTGTCGAGCGCTTTTTGCCCGATCCCGTCGGTCTTCAGCTTATCAAGGAAAATGGCATTTTCGTCCCAGTAATCCGACGGCCGTCCTGTGTTGCTCTTTACGGAGACGCTTACGGTGAGGTAGACCCCGGTATTTTGTGAATCACCCCTGAAGCCGTTGCTGGTCGCCATCACCTGGTTGGAAATATTGTCCGAATAGTAAGAGCTCACGGAAATGATCCGGTCGTCTTTCTTGTAAGCCTCGTTCAGCGCCTTATTGGCAAGGTCGATCTTCGTCTTTGCGTCAATGCCGTCAACTGCCGGGTCAAATGTCTTAAGATCCGGGCCGCCCCCCCTGTAATAGAGTTCAGGATCGGGGAGGCTCCTGAATTCATCCTCTGCAAGGTATTTCGTAGCTGCCACGGCATCGTCGACGAATTTCAGGATGTCCTCCTTTTTCAGCCTGTTCGTTGAATGGGAGGAGTACTTCTTATCCACGTACAGGTCGATCGAGAGGCTGTTCCGGTTCGATTCCTTCAGGTTATCTATCTTCTGGTCCCTGATCTCGATATTATTGCTCCTGTTCTCATAAATATTGACTGAGGCCTGCTGAGCCCCGCTCTTAAGGGCGCGTTCGATTGCAAGATCAGCAAGGTCATATTTTTCTTTTGTATTCATAACAAAAACATTTTCAATTTATTAAACATTAACTCCGCCCACTGTCAGTTTCCTGATCTTTACCGTTGGTATACCCATCGAGTTTGGCGCTCCCTGGCCGTTTTTTCCGCAAGTCCATACTCCGCCGTCAATGAGCATATCATCTGCTACCATTACAATATCCGACAGCGCCTGGGGGCCGTTGCCGATGATATTGAAATCCTTGATGGGCTTGGTGAGCTTCCCGTCCTCTATGAGATATCCGAATTTCACGAAGAAGGTGAAGTCTCCCTGGCCGATATTCACTTCGCCGTTGCTGAAGTTCTCCACATAAACGCCATTCTTTACGCTGGCAATGATCTCATCCCTTTTATGCGGGCCGTTCTCCATGTACGTGCTTCTCATCCTGGGGATCGGGATATTGCGGAAATCCTGCCTCCTTCCGTTCCCCGTCGGCTCTACCTTATAGTATTTGGAGCTTATCCTGTCGTGCATATAGCTTGTCAGTATCCCTTTGTCCACAATTATGGTCTTCTGGGTCGGATTGCCCTCATCGTCAATATTTATCGAGCCCCTTCTTCCCGGGAGCGTTCCATCATCTGCAATCCTTACAAAGTCCTCGGCAACTTTCTTGCCCATCTTGTCCGAAAAGATAGAGAGGTTCTTCCTGTTGAAGTCGGCCTCGAATGCATGGCCGATCGCTTCATGAAGCAGGATCCCGGATTCACCCGGGGCCATCACCACTTCCATCTCGCCTGCTTTTGGTTTGCCGGCGGTGAAGAGCATTGCCGTTTTTTTAACAACCTCTGCGGACATCTCGTCGACAAGGTCGTTCGTCAGGAATTCCGATCCCATCCGGTTTGAACGGCCGACGAAGAAATTCTCGATCTGCCCGTTCTGCTCCATGATGCACATGCCGTACATCATCACCATTGGCCGGTAATCCCACACAAGGCGGCCTTCAGAATTGAAGAACAGAATATATGAAGTTGAATCGCCGAGAACGGCATTCACCTTGGTGACCCTTTTGTCAGCTGCAAAAATATTGTCGTTCATGCGCTGGATGTATGGGATCTTATCTTTTATTACGGTATTTTCCCATGACTGTTTTACCGGGTAGAAATTCGGGGCCAGGTACTCATTCACCCTTACCGGGGAGACACTGGAACTGCCGTCGGCGATGTTGGCGGCGGTCCGGGCGGCCTTAAGCATCGCATCCGGAGACACATTTTCCGAATAGGCATAGCCTGTCTGTTCTCCCTTGATTACCCTTATCCCGACACCGTAGGCGATGTTGGAATACGCACTGTTTACTTTGCCGTCTTCGAGGGCACTGTAGTTATCCAGTGTATGTTCAAAAAAGAGGTCGGCATAATCTGCTCCTTTTTCCATTGCTGCGGAGATCACCTTATGCAGGAGTTCCTGGTTTACTTCAAAATGGTTCATGTAGCTTCCGGCATTGTCGGAGAGCGGTTTGCCCGTACATGACTGAAGGAACTGGGGAATGATAATCGTACCTGCTGCAGTGAGACCGCTGATCTTGATGAATTCGCGGCGTTTGATACTCATAACTTGTAGTGGTTAGTGTGATTTTTAAAAAGTGATTCGAATGATCTTTATAGTTCTGTCAGGTTTTTCCCGTGAAATGAAAACAATAATTAAAGACGGAGAGGGATTAAAAACGTTGCGCAGAAGTCCGGAAAAAGGTTACACGGAGGAACCAGGAGTTTGTTTTATCCGTGAATCCTCAGTGCCTCCTCCGTGCCCTCCGTGTAACAAATTTTTCTATTTTACAATCTTGAGCTCCACTATACTTCCCTTCAGCCCCTTTGAGTCGGCCCTGACCACAAACGATCCCGTGGCTCCCTTTTCCGCTTTCACTATCACCAGGCACAGTCCGTTGTAGGCTTTCCTCGATGATGCCTGGAAAGGATCATGGCTCGTGGCATCCCCATTGTCAACCGCGACTATCTTCCCCGGGCCTGAGATGCTGAAGCTGACAAGGTTGCCGGTTCCCGGGACAAGATTCATATTCTTGTCCTCGATCCTGATTGTTACAAATGCAAGGTCAGAACCGTCGGCTGAAATTCCGGTACGATCGGCCGCTGCTGAAAGCTGTGAGGCTTTTCCGGTAGTAACGACCTTGTCCTCGGCCCATTTCTGACCATTCTTATAGGCGACTACCTTCACTTCACCCGGCTGGTAGATCACACTGTCCCACACCAGCCTGTACTCGAACTGGCCTTTCTGCTTTTTCCCGAGAGATTTTCCGTTGAGGAACAATTCAGCTTCATCTCCCGAGGTATAGACGTGCACCGGGGTAACGAGCCCTTTCCTTCCGGGCCAGTTCCAGTGGGGCAGGATATGGGCCATCGGAAGTTCAGGCTTCCAGCGAGACTGGTAGAGGAAATAGCGGTCTTTCGGGAACCCCGCCAGGTCGATGATCCCGAAATAGCTGCTGCGGGAGGGCAATTCCGTGGTCCCGAGGAACTCGAGGAGCTTTTTTGTTTCCTTGTATCCCCAGTCGGAGGGTTTTGCTCCTGAAAGATCGTAGTATGGAGTGGGTTCGCCAATATAATCAAAGCCGGTCCAGACGAACTCGCCGTATGTTGCAGGATACTTGTCGAGCATCGTCCACTGCTGGTCAGGTGTCGTAGCCCAGCCGGGGTATGCAACGTCGTATGAAGTGATCTGGAAGATCCCCTTCCCGGGAAGGTTCTTGTCAATGACACCTGTGACGACCGGGAAGTAATATTCACCCCTCGAGCTGATGGTCGAGGCCGATTCGCTGGAATGGATCCCGATACAAGCATTGTCCTTTAGCGCAAAGAACTTCTCATACTGGCCGAGGTTATAGTTGATCCCGAAAACATCGATTGTTTTCTGGAATCCGTTCGTTCCCGAAGTCGGATAGTTGCATCCCGAGGTTACCGGCCTGGTGTCATCTTCGGATTTGACGATGGTACGGAGCTCATCTGCAAGGTAGAAGTTCATCTGGTCGGGAACTTCGTTGCCGATGCTCCACAGGATGACCGACGGATGGCTCCTGTCGCGACGCACCATCGTCTTGAGGTCCTCAGCATGCCATGCATCGAAATCGGCGCTGTAGTCATTCTCCTTCTTCCCTATCCTCCATGTATCGAAAGCTTCCACCTCCATCATGAAGCCCATCCTGTCGCAAAGGTCGACAAGCTCGGGTGCAGGAGGATTGTGACTGGTCCTTATTGCATTGCATCCCATTTCCTTCAGGATCCTGAGCTGGCGGGTTGCAGCGCTTATATTGAAAGCAGAGCCGAGCGCCCCCAGGTCGTGGTGGTTGCAGACGCCGTTTATTTCAACCCTTTTCCCGTTAAGGTACAGCCCGTCGCGAGGTGTGAAATTAATTGTCCTGAATCCGAAGTTCGACTCGCAGACGTCCTCAGTTTTGCTCCCGTTCATTACGGTCACGACTGCTTTGTACAACTCGGGATGATCTATGTCCCACATTACAGGGTTTTTCACGGGGATATCGAGGCGAAAATCGTGATTCCCGCTGGCTGGCAGCATAGCCGTCACAGCCGTCGATTCGGCAGCCGCCGGGGTCACGGCATTCCCGTTCGCATCCAGCTTGAACACCGCCACTTTAACCGTTACCGGTAGGGGCTCGTTGATATGGCTTTCAATTTCTGCCTTTACGCTGAGCATCCCTCTCTCTTTCTTCACTTCGGGAGTGGAACAGAATACTCCGTTTTGCCTGATATGCAGTTGGGAGGTCTTAACAAGCCAGACGTTCCTGTAGATGCCCGCGCCGGGGTACCATCTCGATCCCCAGTTTTTTGTGTCAAGCCTGACAGCGATAAGGTTTTCAGCGCCAAAGCTGACATACGGGGTGAGGTCGAGCCTGAAGGATGTGTAACCGTACGGCCATTCCCCGACATATTTCCCGTTCATCCATACTTTGGCATTCGCCATGGCGCCGTCGAAATCGATGTAAATTCGTTTTCCCTGGTCTGACTGATCAATCCTGAAATGTTTCCTGTACCAGCCGATGCCTCTCCAGGGCAGCAACCCGGTCTCGTTGTCGAGATTATCGTCGAACGGGCCCTCGATTCCCCAGTCATGAGGCACATCGAGCGATCTCCAGCCCTTATCGTCAACTGAAGGTAGCTGAAGGTCCGCCGGCTCCTTGCCGGTTGTCACGTCCTCATCAGAGGCGCTGGTGAATTTTACAAACCTCCACCCCTCATTGAAGGATTCCCTGGAACGGGGGGAATTCTGCGCAAAGAGGCCTGTATTGCAGGCAGAAAGCAGCAAGACTCCTGCCATGAAGAAGAGAAAAAAATGTTTCATATTTTGGTTTCTCTTTAGGATTCTGTTTTAAAGATATCACTATTTCCTCACAAATTTTCCGGTAATCTCCCCGCCATCCAGAAAAATCACCTTTATGATATAGATCCCCGACGGAAATCCGCCCAGGTCGAGGGTGGTCCCGTAGTTCAGACCTCCGCTGTTATCGAACACAGGCATTCCTGTAATATTAAAGATCCTTATCGCCGAAATATATGTATCAGACTCGATATGAAGATATTCTGAAGCCGGATTGGGAAAGATCCTGAGGACCGGTGTGTGTTTGTTTATGTTGCCAATTGATGCACCGAGCATGTGTCTGTCGAGCCAGTCGAGGCGCCTCGATATCCAGCTTTTGAATTTGACGATCTCGCCTGAATATGTTAGAGGCTGGTCGCCGTATTCCGGTGTCCCCACGTTGATCCCGAGTATCTTCCATTTTTCGTAATGGCGTTCCTGGGCCTCATCAAGCAGGTTTGCCACAGAATCGATTATATGATTTATGGAAGATTCGCTGAGCAGGCTTTTGCGGAGCGTGAAGTACCTGTCATGTATGTTCCCTGCAAACACCGGGTCCTGCAGCAGCCTGACCTCCCACGACGGGGCGATTGGCCAGTTGCTGCATTCATTCACCTTGTACGCCCAGCCTGAACCGTCTGTCTGATCAAAATGGATGCAGTTCTCGGTGATGTCCTTCCAGGCCCAGTCGAAGTCCCACGGAGGGCCCGAGTGAATGAGCCTGCTGTGGCTGTCCTTGTCCTTGAAGAAGAACCGGCTCTTCTTATAGGCGTCAACATTTCGTGAAAGCTCGCCGATAAGGAAATAGTCGACAAACGAGCTGACGTCCAGCCATGCCCTGTAGCCGGTCCGACTGTCAGTGAATCCCGAACCATAAAGCACCGACTCGAATGAGTTCACATAATCAGCCAGGTATTTTCTCTGCTGAACTGTAATGTCTTCGGGGGAAGGGTCAAAATATACAAAATAGACATCTGCGCCAGGCTTGTTTACCGGTGAATAGTTGCTGTGCCACGAGTTGAAGGAATCATAATAGTCGGTCTTGAAGATATAGCCACCTGTCATGTCGTTCCCGCTGATCTCGAGCGGGGTAAGGTTTGCAATATTCACCCTGCCGCTGTCCTGCTTGATCTTTTCACAGAGGAGGTAGATCCCCTGGTACTCGCCGTTCATGGTGACCTCGCAAAACCTTGACCGCGTGGAGTAGTGCCCCATCTCCCGGAACAGCTCGAACGCCAGGTAGTTCCGCAGGAAGCTCTTGTCGTTATAGTTGGCGGTCAGGATCCAGTCATTTTCCTCCGGCATACCCAGGATCGGGACATTCAGGTTATTCCCCGCCGGATCGCGTGTCTCAAACCCATATGGCTTCTGTGGAAGGTACGCAGAATACCTTCCCCTTATCTCGATCCCGACACTGCCCGAATAGACATTCCCCGGATCTGTGATCAGGTTCCGGGCGCCGTGGGGATTGCTTATTATCTCCATCAGAGCCGTTATCTTGGGTTCATCCTGTATTGCCTCACCATCCGTAGTGGTGATCTTTACAATGGGGAGATTTGACGAGAGCAGGACCACCGGATCGGTATCTGTTTGTGAATGAACAGGTTGTAGGACCCAAAAAATCAGGAGTAAGGGGAGGATCAGGTATTTTGTCATATGGAGATAAAACTAACAAATTTTAGCAATGTCATAAATGATGGATATCATTTATTTCAAGCCTTAAAAATCCAATTTTAAACATACCCCTGGACAAATGAGAAAATTTACTTTTTTCACCGGTGCTTCGGTCGGGAACGTCACCCCGTTCCAATTTATATTTTCACGCTGTGGAGGGATATGTGCTTCACTTTGATTTTACTTATGTCTTATTGCTTTTGCCTTTTGTCTTTTTACTTTTGTCTTTTTATACTGTAAATCTGTCACGAATGATCAGATCCCTGTTTAAACCATTTCTGGCTGCCGGTTTATTGTATCTCTCAGTACAGGCCGCGGGACAGTACCTTGCGCCGGAAAGAAGAGCCTTTACACGGCAGGATACCCTGAGGGGCTCAATAACGCCCGAAAGGTCCTGGTGGGACCTTACGTACTACCATCTTGATATAACGGTGAACCCTTCCGACAGCAGCATATACGGGAGCAATACCGTCTGGTACCGGGTACTGAAGGAAGCGGAAACGATGCAGATTGACCTTCAGCCGCCTCTCGAGCTGGCCGGTGCTGTGCAAAACGGGAAGAATCTTCAGTTTACTAGGGAAGGGAATGTCTTCTGGATCAAAATGGCAGACCGGCAAGTGCCAGGAGCTCTCAATTCCGTTGTCCTCAGCTATGGCGGGAGGCCGAAGGTGTCGAAGCGGCCGCCATGGGAAGGGGGGATCACCTGGAAGAGGGATGCAGCGGGCAAACCATTTGCCGCTTCATCGTGCCAGGGAGAAGGCGCCAGCCTCTGGTGGCCCTGCAAGGACCATATGTATGACGAGCCCGACAGCATGCTGATAAGCGTAAATGTGCCGGCAAGACTGATGGACGTTTCGAACGGGCGGCTCCGGAGTGTCGTGAAGAAGAAAAACCATACGACCACCTATAACTGGTTTGTTGCCAACCCGATCAATAATTACGGGGTGAATATAAACATAGCTGATTATGCTCATTTTTCCGAGGTATTCCAGGGTGAAAAAGGAAAGCTCGATTGTGATTATTATGTTCTGAAGGAGGATCTTGAGAAGGCTAAAGTCCAGTTCAAACAGGCAGGGATGATGCTAAAAGCTTTTGAACACTGGTTCGGTCCTTATCCGTTTTACGAGGATGGGTACAAGCTTGTGGAAGCGCCATACCTGGGAATGGAGCATCAAAGCTCGGTGACCTACGGGAACGGCTTCACGAATGGCTACAGGGGAATGGACCTCAGCGGGACAGGCTGGGGAGAGAAGTTCGATTTCATCATCATACACGAATCGGCACACGAGTGGTTCGCTAACAGCATCACATTCGAGGATGCGGCTGACATGTGGGTGCACGAGAGTTTCGGTAATTATGCGGAGAACCTCTTTGTTGAGTATTATTTTGGGAAAGAGGCGGGCAGCGAATATGTCCTCGGCTGCAGGAAGAATATCGCGAACGACAGGCCGGTGACCGGGATTTATGGAGTTAACTTTGAAGGTTCCGGCGATATGTACTACAAGGGAGGCAGCATGCTCAACACTCTCAGGTACATCGTCGGTGACGACGAAAAATGGAGGGGCATCCTGCGGGGATTGAACAAGGATTTCTACCATAAGGTGGTAAGGGGGTCACAAATCGAGAATTACCTGAGTGAAAAGACCGGGCTCGACCTCGGGCCGTTCTTCGACCAGTACCTTCGGGATACGAGGATTCCGGTACTGGAATATTTTGTCCGGGATAAGAAGCTTACATTCAGATGGATCGATTGCGTGAAGGGTTTTAATATGCCGGCAAGGATCTATATTTCCGGTGCAGCGAAACTCATTACGCCGACTTCCCGGTACACAACCATCGATCTGGGTTCAGAAAGTGCGGAAATCAGGATGGATCCCAATATTTACGCAGGGATCCTGAATATGACTGGGAAGTAAGGTAAGTTTTTAAGGTTTTGCCAGCACCGGCTTTCCGAAGCCGATCTTCTCCAGTGGCGCCATCTGTGTGGCTTTGTCGCCCACAACAATGTAATACATGTTATCAGGCACAATGTACCTGTCGATTATCGATTTGCTTTCAGCGGCTGTCATGTTCCTCACCACACCTTCATCCCTGATGATATAATCGTCCGGGAAATTGTATTTGCTCATCGTTGCAAGCATGTCGGCCAGGGCGTCGTTGGTCTCGAACCGCAGCGCATTGGCCCGTATAATGCAGTTCCTGATGAAACTGACATCGGAGTCGGATATCCCGTTCCGGTATTTCTCGAGCTGGTCCCTGATTATGCCGAGCGACTCGAAGGTCGCATCAGATCTGACACTTGTTGCAACGATGAAGGGAGCGACCGTCTTCATTTCGGAAAACTGGCTTGAAGCTCCGTAGGTGTATCCTTTCTGTTCCCTCAGGATCTGGTTTAGAATGCTGGTGAAGGCGCCGCCAAGCCTGTAGTTGATGAAATCGGCTTTGACCCAGTCGGGGTTCTCCCTCGAAAGCGCTGGATAGCCCGCATAGATAACCGATTGCTTTGAACCGGGCATATCTACAAAGTAAATTGCAGACTTCCCGGGTTTAACCGGACTTTCATAGGTGTTAAAAACGACATCCCTTGATTTCCAGTCTGTCTCGAGCGGCTTCAGTGCCGCCAGCACCTGCTCTTCCGAAATGTTGCCGGCTACCATTATCCTTGTCACCGTCGGGGAGAAGCATTTATCGAAATATGACTTCAGGTTTTCGAGCTTAATGCTTTTCATCGATTCAACCGAGCCAAGGGAGTTGTACCCGAAAATATTCCCGGTGCCGTAAATCATCCTGTAGAAGGTAAGGCTTGCCACCCGGCCCGGCTGGGCCTGCCCCTGGATTATGCTGTTCAGGGTCCTTGTCCTGGCGAGTGAGAACTCCGTAGAATCCCACCTTGGTTCAAGGATGATTTCCCTGATCAGGGAGACGGTCTTGTCAAAATTCCTCGAGAGCATGTCGGAGCTCAGGTACAATTCCTCGCGGCCGGGATACATTTCGATCGCAGATCCCAGCAGTTCCGTCTGCTCCTCAAGGTCCTCGGGGGTCCTGTTTTTTGTTCCCTGCGGGAGGACCGAAGCCACCATTGAGGCCACGCCGGGGAGTTTTATGCTGTCCTGCCATACACCGCCGTCGAATGCAAAAGTCAGGCTCACCAGTGGAAGCTCCTTGTTCTCTATCCCGTAAACCCTGATGCCATTGCTCAGCTGGGCCCTCCAGACCCTGGGCGCCCTGACCATTGGCTCCTTCCCGGCGGGCGGCTCCACGGCCCTGTCAATCCCGGAGGGTGTTTTGACGACCTGTTCGTTCCCTTCCTCGGTGATCGGAACCTGGGTTGCTTCCTTTATGTTTTCCGTCTTTACCTCTGCCTCTACAGAGCTGTCGGCTGCGAGATCAAGCCTTCCTTTCGGCACAAAGCTCGTGACAATATGCGGTTTGCCTTTTATGTACTTCTGGTAAACTGACATAATATCGGCCGTCGTTACAGCCTTGATGTTCTCCAGGTCCTTTTCAATATAACCCGGATTGTCCAGGAAGGTATTATAGAATGCAAGCCTGAATGACTTGTTCATTACGCTGGAAAGACCGCTGTAAAAGCTCTTCTCGGATGTGGCTTTTATCCTTTCGACATCGTTTTCAGTGATGCCGTCCTTTTCAAATCGGTCAAATGCTTCCGAAACAGCCTTTTCGATATCCTTCAGCGACTTGCCTTCATTCGCACGGATGCTTATCGTGAATTCCCCGGCAAGCTCCGATTTATTGTCATATGCATTGGTTTCGGAAGTCAGCTGTTTTTCTTTCACCAGGACTTTATAAAAGGGCGCTTTTTTACCGTCAGCCAGGATTGAAGCAAGAAAATCGAGTGCATAAGAATCCCGCGCATATTGCTGTGGCACCGGCCAAACCATTGTCAGTTCAGGTGCATTCGCAAATTCATCCTCGTGGTAGAGCCTCTTAGTCCGTTCGAGAGTTACCGTCATCGGCCCACGTTTTTCAACCTCGCCATGAGGCTTAATCTCGCTGAAATATTTGTTAAGCAGGATTTTCACAGAATCAGGATCAAAATCACCGGAAAGCACGAGCGTTGCATTCCCCGGGCCATAAAACTTTGAATAGTAATTTCTTACATCATCGATGGTCGCGTTTTTCAGATCCTGCATTTCACCGATGACTTCCCAGTGATAGGGGTGATCGGAAGGATACAGGTATTTGTCGATCACATAATCGGTGAAGCCATAAGGGGTGTTGTCCTCCCTCTGCCTCTTCTCATTCTGAACCACATTCTGCTGGAGGGCAAGCAAATGAGGAGTGACTGAATTGATGAAATAGCCCATCCTGTCCGACTCGAGCCAGAGGATCCTCTCAAGAGCGTTTTCGGGAAATATCTCGAAGTAGGTGGTGACATCCCTGGTAGTGAACCCATTGTTAGATCCTCCCATCTCTTCGATTACCTGGTCGAATTTCCCGGCAGGCACATTTTCAGAGCCGCCGAACAGGAGATGCTCGAAAAGATGAGCAAACCCGGTCTTTCCGGGCTTTTCCCTGCCCGAACCCACATGATACATTATGGCATATGCGATTACCGGGTCGGAATGATCAGTGTGCAATACGACCTGGAGGCCATTCTGCATTGTGTATTTTTCATAGGGGATCTTAAGCTTTTCAACCGTTGAACTATTGTTGCATGCAGTCAATAAAATAAAGTAAGCCGCAAGCAGGAGAGGCCCGGACAGGGCATGTTTCTTTTTCATTTCACGTACTGGATAAAAATGTTTAACTGACTTTAAATATTTCGAGTTTTTCTATTTCCGGCAAGCCTTAATTGCCGCCAACGCCGGGATTACTCATCAAAATATTCCGGCTGAAGCAGGGTTTGATTCAATTTTAGTATATTTCAGTTACCTAATTCAACATCATTCCTATGAAAAAGTTTTTCATTGCCAGCGTTTTGTGCCTTTTACCGCTTCTCCCCGGCATACCGCAGGATAAGTCTTTCCTCTCAGAAATATATTCTTATCTCGAAAATCCGGCAGTGTTCGAAAAGAACCAGGTGGAGGGTCATACGCCTCTTCTCCCGTTCAATACAACCGTCGAAGCATTGAAGAATGACCGGGATGGATCCTCAAATTTCCGGTCACTCAACGGCACCTGGAAGTTTTTCTTTTCTTCAACCCCGGAAGGAGTTCCCGGAGGCTTTTACAGGGAGGATTTCAATGACAGGAAATGGGACACCATCAGCGTACCGTCGAACTGGGAAATGGAGGGTTTCGGGGATCCACTTTTCAGAAATGTGACCACGCCGTTTAAACCGGATCCCCCCAGGATCCCGCATGAATACAATCCGACAGGCTCATACAGAAAGGTGTTTACAGTGCCTGATGCCTGGAAGGGGAGGGAGATCTTCCTCAGGATGGAAAAAACGGCTTCAGCTTCGTTTGTCTGGATCAACGGGCAGGAGGTCGGGTATAATGAAGGAGGCCAGGAGCCCGCTGAATATGATATTTCAAAATACATCAGGCAGGGCAGGAACACAATCGCGGTTGTCGTTTTCAAATATTCGGACGGATATTACCTTGAGGACCAGGACTACTGGAGGCTCGCCGGGATCTTCGACAATGTGTGGCTCTATGCGGCCCCGAAGGTTCATATTTTCGACTGGTCGGCCATTACCGACCTCGACAGCAATTATGTGAATGCCGACCTTGGATTGTCATTCACACTAAGAAATTACTCTCCGGGGCCCGGATCAGGTTTTACCATAAGGACAACCGTCTATGACCCGGGGAAACAGGTTGTCAGGAGTGTAACAACCGGCCCTTTCGATGTTACACCGGGTGAGAAGAAGAATGTGAGCCTTTCGGAGCACTTTGACAATCCCTTAAAATGGTCAGCCGAGCATCCCTCCCTTTACACCCTCCAGTTCGAGCTTATTGACCGGGATGGAAAGACAGTTGAGGCAATCACAGGCCGGATAGGGTTCAAGCAGACTGAGATAAGGAACCAGGTGTTTTACCTCAACGGCAAGCCTGTAAAGCTTAACGGCATCAACAGCCATATGCAGCATCCTGTTACAGGGCATGCAATGGATGAAGCCACCATCAGGAAAGACCTGACAATACTCAGGCAGTTCAACATCAACTGCGTGCGGACCTCTCATTACCCCCCTGTGATAAAATACCTTGACCTGGCTGACGAGTACGGGATCTATATCGTGGATGAGACCGGAGATGAGTCGCACGCGACAGAATTTGTCTCGGAAAACCCGGCATGGGAGGGAATGTACCGTGAGAGGGCAAGGAAGATGGTGCTTCGCGACAGGAACCACCCCTGCGTGTTGTTCTGGAGCGCCGGGAATGAAAGCGGCGAGGGTGACAATATTTGTGCTGTGATCAACGAGGGCAGGAAATATGACAATACCCGGTACTGGATGTACGGAGGGAATGCCTACGCCCATAAATGCGAAGAGATCATCGGCCCGAGATATCCCCAGGTCCGCGACCTGCTGACAAGCGTGTTAAATGTTCCGTCGGATAAGGATCCTAGACCCTCATTCCTTGATGAATACCTTGCTGTAACAGGGAACGGAGGGGGAGGGCTCGATGATTACTGGCGGGAATTCTATTCGCATCCGAGGAGCATGGGTGGCGCTATCTGGGACTTCGTGAGCACCGGGATCACCGAAAAGGCCAGGTACCTCGACGACAGCTCCGGGAATAATATCCAGGTGAACGTTATGGGCAGGGCGAAGCTTGTGCCCGGCAGGTCAGGCAGCGGCCTTGACCTCAACGGACATGACCAGTGGGCGGAAGTGTACAGGGACGATGCCCTCGAAATAGGCGGGAATAACCTTACTCTTTCCATATGGGCCTTCCCACGTTCTCTCAGCAGTTCGGCAGGAACTCTTATTACCAAGGGTAACTGGCAGTTCGGGATTGATCAGACCGGCAGCGACTCACTCGAATTCTACCTGACCACCTTAGAGAGAAACGTGGTCAGGATGGCCCTGCCGGCTGACTGGGAATATAAGTGGCACCACATCGCCGCACACTATGACGGATCATCTGCCTGGCTCTCCATCGACGGGAAGGAGAGCATCCGCAACCCTGTCTCAGGAAATATCCTCAACACTCCCTTCCCGGTCAACATAGGCAGGAACTCTGAGATCCATGGTCAGGAGACCTCTGTTTACATTTGCGATGCCGTTCTAGATGAGGCGGGGATTTTCACGAAGCAGGTTCCCAATGACCAGCTCCTTCAGCCTTCGGAAGAACTGAAGGGACAGGCAGCGCTCTGGCTTGATTTTGAAAGCATATCCGAGGGGGATGATTATTTCAGCTACGGCATAGGAGCAAGGACTTACGGCGCTATCTGGCCCGACCGGCGGCCCCAGCCGGAGATGTGGCAGATGAAGAAATCGGCTCAACCCGTACTGACGACACTGATTTCAGCCGAAACCGGGGAGGTTGAGGTCACAAACAGGTTCCTCTTTACCGGCCTGGATGAACTCCAGGGCAGATGGATGCTTGAAGAAGACGGAGAAGTCCTGCAGGAGGGACCGCTCGATCTCAGTATCCGGCCGCTGCAAAAAATGACGGTGAAGATACCTTTCACAAAGCCTGCCGTGAAGCCGGGTGCTGAGTACAGGCTCCAGGTAAGCTTCAGGCTGAAAGATAATACCACATGGGCGGAGAAAGGTTTTGAAATCGCCTGGGACCAGATGGAGCTTCCCTGGAAGGCGGCCCCGGTTATGACAGCTGCCCTCGCAACCAGAGCGCTGGATGTACAGGAGAGCAATGATGAGCTGACAATCAGGGGACGGGATTTCAGCTGCGTAATCAGCAGGAATACGGGATTGCTGGTGTCGGTGAGGGTTAGCGGGAAGGAGATGATAAGGTCGGGAGCCGAACTCAACCTATGGAGGGCGCCGCTCGCCAATGAGATCGACGAATGGACATTCTGGTCGTCAAATATCAAGAGCCGCAAGGACGGATTCGGCCGGTTTGCCGCCACCGAATGGTACTCGACCGGGCTCGACAGGATGTGGTGGATGAAGGACAGCTTCTCCTGGAGAGAGCCTGACAGCAGTTCCGTGGAGGTCCTCTCGAGGAGTATCCATGTGACCGGGGATGGTCGCGGAGCGTTTATTGACAACCTCAGGTATACGATTGGAAGCGACGGTGTTATTACCATAGAAAATTCCCTCGTACCGAATGGGCAAATGCCGTCGTGGCTGCCCAGGATCGGCCAGCAGTGGATCCTGGACAACGGCCTTGTGAATATAAGCTGGTACGGAAGGGGACCCCAGGAAAATTACCCTGACAGGAAAACCGGTTACAGGATCGGAGTATACAGCTCAACGGCCTCGGATATGTATGAACCCTACCTAAAACCTCAGGATTACGGATTAAGGACTGACAACAGGTGGGTGAGGGTGACAGATGCCGGTGGGACCGGCCTTGAATTCACCGGCGACAGGCCGTTCAATTTCAGCGCCCAGATCTACGATACTGAGAATCTTACCAGGGCGATGTACACTTACCAGCTTCACAAGGCTGACGGCATCACCCTAAACCTCGATTATGCCACCAGCGGTGTGGGCTGCACGGCAGCGGGCGTATTCCCGGAATACCAGGTGATGCCCGGCAGGTATGATTTCAGGCTTACGGTTAAGCCCTTGTTCGGGAAATAATGCAGATGACTCCGAGGTTTTTTAACCACTGAGTGACACTGGTTTTTTAGCGAGTCTCAGGCTACAACTCAGTGTTGTCTATGATGACTCAGGTTAACTCTGTGGTNAACAAATCTCCGGATTCCGGTTAGTGCGATAAATCTTCAAGTTCCGTTATTGCATACAGGTTGCCGGCCGAGAGCGAGCATGCCTTCTGAAGCGCCTCCTTAGCTGCCTTCAGGTCTCCGAGTCCTTTATATCCGAGACCCTTGAGCAGCCAGGCATTTGATGACCTGACATTCCTGGCTTCCTTTTCACCGAATTTGGCGAAGAAATCGGGCGCGTCATTTGCAGACGCGGAGAGCAGGCTGTCGGCTTTTGCGACCATCGACCTGAAGATCATCGCGGCTTCCTGCTTCCCGCCAAGCTTTGACCGGCTGAGGCCCTGGTAATAACGGATATAATTACCGTCATCTGCCTGGGAAGAGGCCGATGATCTGAAGCACTCCCTTGCCCTGGTCATTTTACCCAGGGCCTCGTATGCAAGGCCGGTATAGTAACCGACCTGGATCTCCCTGGCCCCAGCCCTTGCGCTGCCTCCCTCCTCATCGGGGATCCTCGCTTTGAGGAACTCCCCAAGCGCTTTCTGATAATCCCCGCCTGCCATGAATTTCCTTCCAAGCATCAGGTGAGCGTCGATGATCACTTCCCTGACCATGGAGTTTCCCTCCCTGTAATTGAAGTTCCTGCCTTCAAGGTATTCGACAGCTTTTTCAGGTTTTCCGCCCAGGGTAAGGACGGTGATCTGCCTGACAAACGAATCGTCGCGTTTCTTAACAGTCTCGTTGTTTCCCTCAAACAGCTTAAGCCTCTTTTCCACAGGTGTGTTGCTAAGCTCATAAAGAGCATCGAGCTCGGTGAAATATTCCGCCTCGTTCTTTTCGAGGCTGATAGCTTTTTCATAGGCGGCGATTGCCCTGGCGCCGTCGTCCAGTGCATGATAGTAACCCCACCCGAGGTTCCTCCAGGCAATTGCTGCCGATGGTTCGAGCGAGACAGCCTTCTCCCAGCAGCTTATGGCTTTCAGGGGCTGGCGGTCGTACAGAAGGTTGCCAAGATAGTACCAGGGTTTCGCATCTCCGGGGTTGATTGATGAAGCAAGCTTAAAAACGTTCACCGTTTCGAGTCTGAAAGGGAAAACATTGTCGGTGGAGAGGGCTGATCCCTCCCTGAAGAGCTCTTCAGCCCCCAGCCTGTCGCCTTCCATATCCCGGATATAACCAAGGCAGTAAGAGACCACAGGATTCTTTCCCGTGAACCGTTTCATGATCTCTTCGGCTTCCCCGGGGAGGCCGTCGTTCAGGTAGCCGATGCCGGTCTCGAGATAGTTCTGATCATAATCCCTCATGGCGGCGTTCAGGCGCCTGAGTTCTTCAGCAGCCTCATTATCCCGTCCGAGCGCCCTTAGAGCCAGCGAGTACTCGTTTCCGGCCCTGAAATCGAGGGGATCATCATGGTGGATTTGGCTGACCGCAGCGAGGGCTTCCTCGTATTTCCCCAGCCTTCGGAGGATAGAGGCTTTCAGGTTAATTGCGGGGTTGCAGCCGGAATTGGTCGATAATGACCGGGAAACCTCATCAAGGGACTTTGCAAAATCACCCCTCGTGCATGAGATCCTTGCCAGCTCGAGGTATGCCGGCGAATGATACTGGTAATCCCAGGTCGCCCTGTAGAGAGTGTCGGCCGCCTCATCCGGGAGTCCGAGAGATTTTAAGGCCAGCCCTTCAAGGTAAAGTGCCTCGCAATCGGAAGGCCTCGTGTAATCCTTTGTTAATCTTTTAACAGCTCTCAAAAGGAAGCTTCTCGCACCTTCATAATCTCCCTTTTTAAGCAGGATGCTTCCCATGGCTGTATTGGATCTTACATCACCGGGGTCGCGCCTGAGAGCTTCGGAATAATAGTCCGCCGGGTTAAGCGAAGGATTGTAGAACTGTTCTATCCTTTTACCGGTCAGGTAAAGCTCTTCCGTTGTGGCAATCTTTTCGGGCGGGGCTGGGCGTTCCACAATGCCGGGCAGCTTTTCGGGATATTCAGCCTTGCGCGGCCGGTAGGACAGAAGCATCACGCCGTCCTCAGCATTGACCATTTCCGTATAGAGATCCGTGAGTTCGGCCGGGTGGGTCATCCTTATCAGCTTTGTGAACGGCTTTCCGGGCGATATCATAGTCTCTTCTGTAAAAATGGTCTTATCCCTGTCCTTCAGGACGATCCTGGCCCTTTTAAGCTCAGAGGTGGAATAATAGCCAAGGAAGACCTGGTCGTTATCCCTGCTCTCGAGATTGACTGCACCGTTCAGGTTGGCATTCTTAAATCCCCCGATCCCCCTTACCGGGAACCAGTATTGCTTAAATGTTTTTACCTCGTACGGCTTTATCCAGCTGTAATCGGGCTGATTGTCGGAGAATGCCCCGACCATTATTTCGACATACGGCCCGTCGTTCTCCGTGAGCCTTGCCTCAGTGGCCTGTCCCCTCGGGCCGGAGCCCCATTCCCAGAGCTTGGCGCCCTTGACTATATTGTGATCCCCGATATGAACCGTGCCGGCATCTTTCCCATGGTCGTATCCCCCCATAAAATCCTCCTTCAGGTCATATGCGAAGAAGGAATTCGATCCTGGCGAATTCTTCCACCAGCCGACATCCACGCCTTCGGTAAAGTCCTGGCCGTTGTACACCTCTTTTGACACCGGCCAGTGAGTGAAATTATTCTTTGCATGATAGGTGGCGATATTTACGCTCGGGGGGAATATCACCTGGTAGTCGTTGTTGGTATGGGCAGCGACATTGGCCCAGTAAAGGAAGCTGTTCGTAAACGGTGTCGGATTGATGATCTTCACTTCCGTCTCGAAATATGACCGGCCGGGAAAAACGGTGATCCCGACCGTCCATCTCATCCTGTGCCTGGGTTCGGTCTCACCGATATGGATCGTTTTGCTCCCGTCCTGGTTTTCAGATGTCGAATAATCGACCGGCAGGAAGGTGGAAGCGCGGTGATGGTGAAAGACGCACCATTCGATCCCGCCGGAGACCCAGGCGCCCAACATCCCGATATTTGACGGACGGACGACATTGTTGCGGTAGACAAAATTGTAATTGTCAGTCTTGTCGGTTGCATAATAGAGCTTTCCCCCAATCTCAGGGGTAACGCACAACTTTATATATTCATTCTCTAAAGTGACTGTTTTCCAGGCTTTGTCGATACGCTCCGGTGAAATGACATCATTCATCGCGTAGGGATAGATGACCCTGGATGCCCCCTGGTACGATTCCCCCTTGAAGAACATGGGATTCTTGTCTGCCGGGGCAACGGGATAGGTCGGCATCACAAGGTCCTGCTGCGACAGGGTGACCTGGGCAGCCGACTGAAGGGTCAGGGTCAGAACCGCTGTTGACAGATATATGGTTTTCGCAAAAGCGCGTCGCAGGTTTTTTTTCATAGCTGTTGACTTTTATCCATCAAATTTATAAGTTGCACAGGAAAATTGTACCCGGGATTGTATAAAAAAGGTGATCCCCGAAGATGTCGTTTCCGGGAATGATTGTTTACCTTGGCAATCCCGGTCCCCGATAAATACCGGGAGCTGCCGGGATTTCGCAAAGTTCACGAATGATTGATTATAAGCAATATACCTTTATGTTCTTTGCGCCTTCTCCGCGTTCTTTGCGGTTAAACGCTCCATGAGAAGTGGGCGGAATATTAAAGAGCACCTATATTGATATAGATATGAAAAGAAACCTGGTCATCATGCTTGTACTAATTCTCTCTGCAGGATCTGCTTTTTCCCGGCCCGGTAAAGACCCGGAGCAGGACAAAGCGAAGCTCAGGATACTAAGAGCCGGGGTGTCTGAAAACCTCACAGGTAACCTGCTCCCTTACTGGTCGGAAAAGATGACCGACCGCGTGAACGGCGGATTCTATGGCCGTATCGACAGGAACGATATTGTCTATCCTGATGCTGCGAAGGGAGGCATTTTGAATGCCAGGATATTGTGGACATTCTCCTCTGCATACAGGGTGCTCCGTGACACGGGTTACCTGGGCCTTGCGACCCGTGCAAGGGATTACATACTTGCACGCTTCATTGATCCGGTATCGGGAGGCGCCTACAGGAGCCTTAATGCAGATGGAAGTCCTTCCGACGACCGGAAGCAGACCTATACGGAGGCATTCTTCATCTACAGCCTCGCGGAGTACAGTCGTGCCACCGGCGACCGGGAATCGCTTGAACAGGCAATGAAAATTTTCTCCCTTCTCGAAGCGAAAACCCTTGACAGGGAATCGAACGGCTATTTTGAAGTATACACGAGGGACTGGAAGCGACTGAATGATAAACTTATAGGCGAACCGGGCAACAGGAGCGAGAAGACTATGAACACCCACCTCCATATAATGGAAGCATATGCAAACCTTTACAGGGTCTCGCATGACAGGCTGGTGGGGGACAGGCTGAGGAACCTGATTGAACTCTTCCTGGAAAAGATAGTGGATAAAAAGACCGGTCACCTGGTTTGCTTCTTTGACAGGAATTGGGAACCCACCTCCGAAACCGATTCCTTTGGCCACGACATCGAGGCCTCCTGGCTCCTGTATGAAGCAGCAGGCCTCCTCGGCGATAAAGATCTTCTGGACAGGGCCAAAAAGGTCTCCGTGAAGATCGCGGATGCGGCTTCGGAAGGCATTCAACCGGATGGCGGGATGCTCACGGAGAGGGACAGGTCAACCGGAAAAGTAACGAAGGACCGTTCATGGTGGGAACAGGCAGAGACTGTGGTCGGCAACCTGAATGCCTACAGCCTGACGGGTGACGTGAAATACCTCGACAGGTCAGTAGCCTGCTGGAATTACATAAACCGGTACTTCGTCGATCACAGGAATGGCGGATGGTACAGCTACGTGACCGCCGGCGGGGAGCCCGGGCAGGGCGACAAGGCCGGGTTCTGGATATGTCCTTACCACAATGGCAGGATGTGCCTCGAAGTGATCGAAAGGACCGGGGAATGAATAGTTTCCCGGAAAGTGAATAACCATTATTCAACAAAAGCAAAATACTCTTGACACGTTGACTTTTATTTCCTAAATTTGATTAGTTGATGTGATGCATCTGATCCGGGGTTCTCCTGAACTGCCGGTCAGAATGAATTGATTCCGGGATGGTCCGGTCTATTGTTTGAGAGTATTTAAACCTGATCTTATGTTCACCTATACCTATGGCGGGAAAGAGGGAAGGAAGCATTCCCTTTTTGAGAGCAGCGACCTGGTAGCGGTCCGCATCCGCGATGCAGCAGGCATGAAAAATGCCGCCAGGCCGGAGCCGGGGAAAGACATCCTCGCTGATTTTGACCTTGTAATGGAGTTCCCTGAAGCTGACGTTTCGGTCTTCAGGGTCAAGGAGAATTTCAGGGGAAACAAGGCTGTGAGGGACAGGGCGCGGGATGAGCTGAAAAAAGAGCCGGGAGTGAGGTTTGCCGGGAAAGTGCTGGTAGAGGAGGATGGAACCACCCTGGTGATCTATACGGAAAACCTCTTCATCAAATTTCACGACAGGGTGAGCCAGACTCAATGCGAAAGGATCCTCAGCGCCAACCACCTAAAGATCAAGGATAAAACGGAAATTGCGAAGAATTCTTACTTTGTCAGCGCCCCGGAGAATACAGGCGTCAGGATCTTTGAACTTTCCGAATCACTTCTCGGGATGGATGAGGTCGAGCTTTGCCATCCCGAGCTTATCCGGAAGCGCAGCATGAAAAAGATAAATCCCGCACAGTGGCATCTGAGGAGCACACGGATAGATGGGGTGATGATCAGGGCAGGTGTAAGCGCGGATGTTGCCCACAAATTATCTGTCGGGAAAGGGGTCATCGTTGCCCTTATCGACGACGGGTTTGACATTGAGCACGTTGAGTTCTCCAGCCAGGGTAAGATTGTTTTTCCTCATGATATGGCTTCGGGAAGTGATGATCCCCGTCCGAAAAGCCAGTATAACAATCATGGGACTGCCTGCGCAGGTGTTGCGGCCGCTGCCGGGGTCAATGCATCGGGTGTAGCCCCGGGCGCTCACCTGATGCCTGTGAGGCTTGCAGCAAACCTGGGTTCCATGGCGGAGGCCAATGCATTCAAGTATGCCGTTGATCACGGGGCCGATGTGATCTCATGCAGCTGGGGACCAGCCGACGGTGACTGGACCGACGCTGAAGATCCCGTTCACAGCACGATGGTCGATCTTCCCGACAGCACAAGACTGGCGATCGCCTACGCGGTGAAAAACGGAAGGAGAGGAAGGGGCTGCGTGATTACCTTCGCTGCAGGGAACGGGAATGAGAATGTTAAATTCGACGGGTATGCCAGCTGCCCGATGGTAATGGCAGTGGCCGCCTGCAACGATACCGGGAAGAGAACCGTCTACAGTGATTACGGAGATGCGGTCTGGTGCGCCTTTCCCAGCAGCGATTTCGGCTATCCGCCATTCAGTCACCCGGATGCACTGACACCTGGGATCTATACCACCGACCGGACCGGAAAGGCAGGTTACAATCCATATGGCGACTACACCGATGATTTCGGTGGTACCTCGAGCTCCTGCCCGGGAGCGGCAGGCACCGCAGCCCTGGTACTATCAGTTAATCCGGAGCTTGGCTGGGAACAGGTCAGGGAAATCCTCAAACGGACATCAGAAAAGATCGACCCGGCAGACGGGAGCTATGACAACACCGGGCACAGCAGGTTTTATGGCTACGGCAGGATAAATGCCGGAGAAGCCGTTAAGCTGGCAATAGCCATGAAACCAAGTAAATCCGGAAGGAGACCGAGAATGACCATGCTTAAACGTTAACCTAAAATTGAATCTGGAAACAATGGCAAGAGAAATACTCACCGACAGTGACATAAGGAGGATCAACAGCTCGGGAGAGGCTTTGAGGCTTCCGGCTGATGCAACAGTCCCGGCAGGAAAGGACAAGTATATCGACAGGCTTTTCAAATATATTCCTTCGGAAATTGTGGCAGGATACGTTTTTGTACTGGGCGTCTTAACAAGGCTCCGTGAACCTGCCGAAAACAACATCGCACAATGGGCGGTCTTCGTGATCTTCTGCCTCCTCACGCCCCTATACCTGTGGAGGATACAGAAAGTAAGAAAAGCAGAGCAGCATATAATCTCCCTTGTCTCGTTCGCGGTCTGGGTTTTGACCCTGGGCGGCCCGTTCTCCCGCTTCAGCTGGTACAACCCGATATACGGGGAGATACTCCTCCCGGTTTTTACCTTAATTATTGCCGTCTGGGAGGCAGAGTCCTGAACCTTCGCGAAAAGACCTGACACCCTGCAGGATCATTCATTATGGCATGCAATTTGTACCTGTAAATAGGTTAAATTTTTATTGCTATGAAAAGTTTGAGATTTTATTCAATGTTCCTCATTTTCTGCGCGGGATTCCTGCTGGTTGGAGTGAACGGATTCTCGCAGGACGCCAAGCGCACCAGGATGGAACGCAAGGAAGAGAGAAAGGCAGCATTGCTCGCAAATTTCAACGCGATCGATACGGTATTGAATGACAAGGTTTTTGTACTTGAGGCTGATTTCCTGATAAACACTTATGGTGAAAGGTTTCATGTACCTTCGACGATAAACTTTATCAGGGTTGACTCGACAAAGGCAGTTTTGCAGACAGGATCGGATTTCAGGTTCGGGTATAACGGAGTCGGCGGGGTTACCGCAGAAGGCAGTATCGGGGCATGGAAGATGAACAAGAATTTTAAGAACATGAGCTATACAGTTCAGTTCAATGTACTGACTCAGATTGGAAATTATGATGTTATTCTTACAGTAACTGCCGACAACCATGCTATGGCAACAATTTCAGGCTTGTCGATGGGCAGGCTGACATGGGAAGGATATCTTGTTGCTCCGTACAATTCGAGGATATTTAAGGGCCAGAATACAATTTAGGGTAATTATGACCCTTGCCGGCGATATTGTTTGCTGAACTTCCCCCTTTTGAATTGGTTAAGATAACTAACCGGCAGGGATGATGAACATGAAAAAGTCCGTCATCCTCTGCTGGTTTTTTATTTTATTTTTCGGCGAACTGATTAACTTTATGGAATGTTCTTCAGGCATCCGTAATAAATTCCTAAACATATGAAACGATCTTTTCTCAGATTAAGGGTCATGGTGCTTTCAGCCGTTTTGTCCTTCTTCACTATTGCCGCTTTTCCCCAGCCTGCGCGGAACCTTGCACAAATACTCGGGTACCCGGCCGATTCAAAGCTTCTCATCATTCACGCTGACGATATGGGTCTTTCCCATTCGGTAAACAGTGCGTGTATAAAGGCATTTGAGAGCAAGGGGATCACTTGCGGAAGCATAATGGAGCCCTGCCCATGGGCCCTTGAAATCAACATGTACCTGAAGGATCACCCGGAGATCGATGCAGGTATCCATTTGACACTCACTTCCGAATGGCATTCATACAAGTGGGGGGGTGTTTCACCATCAGACAGGATCCCGAGCCTGCTCGACAGTGCCGGATATTTTTACCCGGATGTCGCTGCGGTGGGGAAAATGGCCAAAGCGGATGAGGCTGAGCGTGAGCTCAGGGCACAGATCGACCGGGCAATCGCAATGGGGGTAAATCCCACGCATATCGACACCCACATGGGCAGTGTCCTTGCCAATGCTGAGCTTGTGAAGATCTATCTTCATCTTTCAGACCAGTATAAGCTCCCTGTGCTCTTTCCAAGATCGTACCTTGGTTACCTGCCTGCAGATGTTGCCAGGGAGCTTGGTTCAAAGATATTCCTCCTGGATAACCTGTTCATGCTCGAACCGGCTATGATCAAAGGCAGATGGATCGATCCGTATAAAAAGGCAATCGAAGCAATGAAGCCCGGGCTGAATGAAATAATCGTCCATCTGGGTATGGACAATGACGAGATGAAGGCAATCTGCAGCGGGTTTGATGCATACGGCTCTTCCTGGAGGCAGAACGATCTCGACATGGTTACAGGGAATGAGTTCAGGGATCTGCTGAAAGCGAACAATATAATCCTGATAGGCTGGAAACAGGTTAAGGAGGCAATGAACAGGTGACCGGATGAAAAGGATTGATAGCATTGATATCGTGAGAGGGCTGGTAATGGTCATAATGGCCCTCGATCATACAAGGGATTTTACCCATATAAGCTCTCTCACGCATAATCCTCTCGATCTGGCAACAACAACGCCCGTGCTGTTCCTGACAAGGTGGGTCACCCATCTCTGCGCCCCGGTATTCGTATTCCTTGCGGGAGGCTCAGCCTGGCTCTCCGCGAGAGGCAGGAACAACCTTGCGGAAAGCCGGAGATTCCTGCTTAAGAGGGGCCTTTGGCTGATAATTCTCGAATTCACCCTTGTTAACTTTGCCCTCTGGTTTGATGTCCGCTTCAGGATAATCCTTTTCCAGGTCATAGGCGCCCTGGGATTCGGATTCATACTCCTTTCCCTCATGATGAAGCTTCCGGGATGGATCCTTGCCACTACGGGCCTGGTGCTGATCTTTTGCCATGATCTGCTGGTCCTTATTCATTTTCCTGATGGATCAGTCGTAAGGGCGATTCTTTCACCCCTATTCAATTACAGTTTTTATCATGTAACCCCAAAGTTCATTTTTGCGGTTGCTTATCCGCCGCTCAGCTGGTTTGGGATCATGCTCACCGGATATGCATGCGGGAGGATTTTTGAAAAGCCCGAACCCGGGAGGAAAAAAGTACTTCTTGCTGCCGGGACCTTGGCCCTGCTGCTCTTCCTGGCCATCCGGTCTATCAACATTTACGGAGATCCTTCCCGCTGGGCGCCTCAGAAGAATTTCGCCTATTCACTGCTTTCTTTCATCAATGTTTCGAAGTATCCGCCATCGCTTCTCTTTACCCTGCTCACTCTCGGAATAATGTTCCTTCTGCTTTATGCAAGCGAAGGAAGAAAGAGGCTTGTTTCAGGGATACTTACAGTTTACGGGAAGGTGCCTCTGTTCTATTTCGTTGTCCACCTTTACCTGGTACACGGCATAATGGTGATGATCATGTTTCTGCAAGGGTTCAGCCTGAACCAGATGTCATTCGAACCTTTTAAGTTCGGGAGAGCGCAGGGATCAGGGATCAGCCTTGCGGCAGTCTATGCAGTCTGGATTGCGGTGGTGGCGCTCCTGTATCCCCTGTGCAGGTGGTACGGGAGGTTCAAATCCGAAAGAAGGGATAACCTCCTTCTAAGGTATTTGTAAATGAGCCGGCCCCTGAATCGGCATTCTATTGCCCCCTCCGGGGAGATGGGGGCTTTAAATAACTCAGCGCTTCTCTGTGTCTCCCCTGTGTCACTCTGTGTAACAATTTCTATATTAACATTTTAAATTCTTCAACCATGAAAAAATCCCTGATCCTTATTCTTCTTGCCGCCGGATTGGCCGCATTTGCTCCTGTCTCCAGCAAAATTTCTGCTGAGGACCCAATTATTACAACCAGGCGCGTTGCCCAGGTCGCCATTGTTGTACGCGATATTAACAAAGCCAGGATGGAATGGGCTGAGGTCCTCGGTGTGAAACCACCTGAAGTAAGCATCGCCGAAGGCCACTTCTCCAGGCCCACCAGATACATGAACCAGCCGTCGGATGCCAAAGCAAAACTGGCGTTTTTCGAGATGGAGAACCTTCAGATCGAGCTGATCGAGCCAATGGGCGGAAAAAGCACATGGCAGGAATTCCTTGACAACCACGGGGAGGGACTGCATCACATTGCCTTTACCGTAAAGGGTATCGACGGTGTCGAGAAACGATTTGAGATGAAGGGCATGCCAACAGTTCAGACCGGCGGCTGGGACGGCGGGGCTTACAGCTACGTCGATGCTTCGGCCAGGCTGGGATGCGTCCTGGAGCTCCTGGAGAATTACAGGTGACCCCGGGCTCCGGCATCAGCATTACCGGGTTTTGATGTTTTACCTCTGTTCAGCAAATAAATGATCTACAGGGTCCTTGATATTTTCTTCCTGGTATTTCACACATCGCTGGTGGTCTTTAATGTGTTCGGGTGGATATGGAAGAGGACAAGGAAGCTGAACCTTCTGACCCTTCTGCTCACAGGAAGCTCGTGGCTGTTCCTGGGGCTGATCGTCGGAACAATCGGCTACTGCCCTCTGACCGACCTGCATTTTAGGGTGCTTGAGAAGCTTGGGCATACGGATCTCCCATTTTCCTACATGAAGTATCTTTTTGACAGGATCACTGGGATAAGTCTCGCAGACCCTTTCGCGGATAAAGTGACACTTGCCGTTTTTATCGCGGCGCTGTTGTTTTCTCTTATTTTCAATGCCCGGGATTACTTGCTGAAAAGGCATAAAGGCACCTTCAGAAACTGACGCAATGGTCCCGGCTTTCAGGCTGGTTACAATCTGGGCCAAAAGGCGGGTCTGAAGTCAATGGTTCAGCAACAGGTGTTTATGTCATTGGTGACGCTGAACCTGATCGGGATATTGAATGCCGAAGCAACATATTCTCCTCTTTCAAGTATATCATCGTCATCCTCCTCATAAAACCAGTGAATTGTCAGTTTCTTTTTCATGAGCTGGACTCCGGACAGATTTTTGAGGATCTTTACGAGGATTGAGGTACTATAGCTGTTGAGGTATTCAAATGCTATTTTGATCAGAGTGTTTTCAGCTGGTTCTTTCAGGTAGCTCTCAACCCAGCTTTGAATCTCTTCGGTTGGATGCCCTCCTGTTCCGTACAATCCCCTGCCTTTTATCCGGATGGTCCCTTGCGGATCAAAGAAAAATTCCGGAGTATTATCGGTAGGTAAGATATGTAATGGCTTTATCTTCATTCCCCCTAAAATAATTTAACTTTCCCCTTGTGTTATACTACATGTCTCCGTTGCAGGTTATAACTTGAAAATGCAGGCAATATTGTTTGATTCAATGCTAATCACTGGGATTCAATAGATTAAATTTTAAGAATATATTAAGCCTATGCATAGGGGTTCGGCCAATATTGTATTTTAGCACACGGATTTCCGGACATGAAATTTTGCAGCCAATGAAACTAACTATTTTAAATCTGAGCTTCAGCCTTCTTATTTTAACCTGTCTGACCATCCCGGTCCTGAATGCAAAACCTGCTGATACATTGAGCGTATCCTCCCCGTCGGGAAGAATAGTTATCAAAACGTGGATGGCAGGACGGTTGACATACGACGTCCTTTATGATGGCAGGAAGATCATGAATGCTTCAGCAATTGACCTTCAGCTCGACAAAAGCAGATCAGTTTCATCGGCAGGAGCGATCCGCTCACATTCTGTTAATAAAATAACAGCACGGATAATCTGCCCGGTCCCTGAGAAAAGGAGGATAATCCCCGATGTTTACAATCTCCTGACGATCAGATTCAGGCAGCCGTTCCGCGTCGAATTCAGGGTATATGATGACGGATTGGCGTACAGGATCCTGTCAGCTTTCAGCGATTCGGTATTTGTTGAGAATGAAGTTGCGGAGTTCCGTTTCCCCCCGGCTGTCCATGCCTGGTTCCCGCAGATCCATAAGAGAAGCGATGCAGATATTTTCCACACCAGCTTTGAAGAGGAGTATCAGTTCAGGAGGATCGACAGCATAAAGACAGGTGAAATGGCATTCTCCCCCGTACTGATGGATCCCGCCACAGGTCCGAAAATAGCCATTACCGAATCGGACCTGGAAGAGTATCCGGGGATGTTCCTCGGAGGCACCGGGAGTGCGGCCCTCCGCGGCGTTTTTGCGGGATATCCGCTTGAGGAAAAGGCGACTGAAGGCATTTACCCCCAGATGCTTGTCACAAAGAGGGCACCATATATTGCCAGGACGATTGGCACCAGAAGCTTCCCGTGGAGGGTCATAATTATTGCAGTTGATGACCATGAGCTGCCTCTTAATGACCTTGTCTACAGGCTGGGGGCATCCTCCCGGATCGGGGACCTTTCGTGGATTGAGCCCGGAAACCTGACGGATGAATGGATAATCGATCTCAACCTGTTCAATGTTCCATTCAGGGCAGGACTGAACTCTGAATCGTACAAGTACTACCTAGATTTCGCAAAACGCTTCGGGTTCAGGCGCATCATGATGGATGCAGGGTGGAGCGACAACAGGGACCTCTTCAAAATCACTCAGGCCATAAATATGGATACGCTGCTAGCTTATGCGGGGGAAAGGGGAGTAAAGCTCAGCATGTGGACCCTTGCGATGACTCTCGACAGGCAGCTCGACAGCGCGCTCGACAGGTTCTGCAGGTGGGGAGTCAATTTTATTATGACCGACTTTATCGACAGGGATGATCAGAAAGCGGTGAGATTTTACTACAGGATAGCAAAAGCCTGCGCGGACCACAAGATCATGATAATGTTTCATGGCGCGTTCCCGCCCAAGGGATTCAACCGTACTTACCCGAATGCGGTTGCCAGGGAGGGCGTGCTGGGTTCCGAATACAATATCTGGAGCAGCCGTGTGACTCCGCAGCACGACCTTACCCTGCCGTTCACACGAATGCTCGCCGGAGGGTTTGACTATGAGCCCGGCCTGCTTAACAACGCAACGAAGACCGGCACCAGGCCGGTTTCCGGAGTGGTTACCAGTCCCGGGACACGCTGCCATCAGCTGGCAATGTTCGTGGTTTACGACAGCCCGATGCAGATCTTCTCGGGGAATCCTTCCGAGGGAATGCGTGAACCGGAAATGATGAGCCTTATCGGTCATCTTCCAACAACCTGGGATGAGACATTGATCCCGGCAGCGAAAGTTCCGGAGTATATAGTCACGGTTAGAAGGAACGGAGAGAGCTGGTTCGCTGCCGGAATGTGCGACTGGGATCCCAGGGACATTGTCCTGAAGCTCGACTTCCTGAGCGAAGGGGAGCTCTACAGTGCAACTTTATGCACCGATGGGATAAATGCTGACAGGTATGCAGCTGACTATGTCCTGCAAAAAGATATCACATTTAAAAAGGGGGATGAAATAAAAATTCACCTGGCTACGGGAGGAGGGTTCCTGGCAAGGTTTGACAGGAAATAGGCGCTCCCAGGGTCCGGGTTCCCCTCATAGTGCCCCTGTGACCATCATTTCACTGTCACCGGGCCTGGCTGATCGGGAGAGGTCTGACCAATGCAGTATCAGGATCAACCCCGGCAGGAAATGAAAAGTTAAAAACCGGCATTTGACTCCGTCATCTTTAAAAATGTTGTAATTTTTGGCTGGAAAGGGGAAAAAAATTTCTGCACAATTCTATGAAATAATGTTGGTCTGAATAAAAATACCGGAGATGAAAAACAAAATAAAAAGCTTAGGAAATATAAAGGGGCCGGAAGCTCAAAGCAGCAGCAGGCGCCGGCTTATCAAGGCGCTTGCAGGGATCCCTGTTGTATCTGTGTTTCCGCGGATGTTCCTGAAGGATGACCCCGGAATCGCAGCGCCCGGCTCAACAGAAACGGAAAGCGGACCGGCAAATCCGGGTCCGGTCACCGTTACAGGGAAGATCCCGCAAGGCAGGCTCGGCAGCCTGAACATAAGCCGGATGATCCTTGGCTGCAACCTGATCGGCGGATGGTCGCACGCCAGGGACCTGATCTATACCGATCAGCTCTTCAGGACCTATCACAGTGAGGAGAAGATCATCGAGACCTTCAGGCTCGCCGAACAGGCAGGGATCAACACCGTTTTCATGGTGACGCAGTATTTCCATGTCCTCAGAATGTACAGGAAGAATTTCAACAGCGGGATGCAGTCGATCTGCCAGACCATGCTGCCCGAAAATGATTTCTTCTCCGATATCAAATCAGCGATCGACAGCGGGACAACAGCTTTGTATATTCATGGCGGGGAAGGGGATAAGCTGGTGAGCTCGGGCAGGATCGACAAGGTTTTCAAGGCGGTCGACTACATTAAGAGCCAGGGCTTCCCGGCCGGAATGGGTGCACATTCCCTTGAAACCATCAAGGCATGTGAGCGCGAAAAGCTGCCGGTGGATTTTTACGTTAAGACATTTCACCACGACAGGTACTGGTCAGCGCATCCCGAGGCTTATCGTGAGGAGTATAGCGTCATACAACCCTTTTCACCTGATCATGACAGGTATCACGACAACATGTGGGACCTCTTCCCGACCCGCACCGCGGAGTTCATGGAAAACATACACAAGCCATGGTTTGCATTTAAAGTACTCGCTGCGGGGGCAATCCCTCCCGCCGACGGCTTCCGGTTCGCCTTTGAGAACGGGGCCGATTTCATCACAGTCGGCATGTTCGATTTTCAGATAGCCAATAATGTGAACACCGTAAACAAGGTCCTCGCCACTCTTGGCAGGCGAAGCAGGGAGTGGTTCAGCTGACGATCAGGAACCCTGACCAGCGGGATCAGGCTTCCGAAGGGTTGAACTTAGTGTCGGGATCCAGTGGGAAGATCGGCCTGCGGATCCTTGAGTATGTAAGCTTTTCAATCCGCATGTCTCCTGCCCCGGGAGTAAGAAGCATTATATAGCGCGGAGCGATCTTCACCAGGTCGGGGAACAGGTATCCCATCTTAAGGACAACCAGCTTCCTTTCCAGGGGATTAATGCCACATTGATCGAACTGCGCCCTGGTCAGGAAGGTTGAAGAATCACCAACCAGCACAACCTCGATATTGTCAATCTTTATCACAGCCATTTCAGGCTCCCTGATCAGTTTTATCACACTCGCATCCGCCACCAGGGGTAGTCCGTGACGCTTTTCGATCGTTGCTCCGACGGATATCCGGATTCGGGCACCTTCACCCGCTGCGAAGCATCTTTTCATCGCAGCCACGTCGGTAATGCTGGCGATGACAGCGCCTGGGACCTTTCGCTTAACAAGATGGCGCAGAACGACCGGCAGGTCACCTGGTGTACTGGCGGTCACATTGTCGCCGCTGTCGGTAAGGAATACGGTCTTTTCGGGAGCAGCCAGCGCGCGGGCCACCCCTTCCTTGAGCTCGGCGGTCTCGCAGCCATACCTGAACTGATGGCGGGCATCCCAGATCTTCCCTGCCAGGTAGATTGCCGCAGCACGGGCGGCCTCCCTGGAACCGTCAGCGGTTATCATCACCGACATCCCGGTAGCGGGTGCATCCGTCCAGGCGCACCCCACAAAGAGAGTTGCGGCAAGTATCTTCTCGTTAAACCCCGGAATTCCCTCTCTTTCTATCCTCCTGGCCTCTTCAACAAGCGATCCGAATGGCTCTGAGGTAGTCATCGCCTTCTCACCCTGCACGAGGAACGGAACCGGGAGAACATATGATACCGGCTTCACTTTTCCCGTCAGGGTATCGGCGAGGATCCGTGCAGTATGCTCTGCAGTCTCTGCCATGTCGGTATGGGGCGCGGTCTTGAGCCCGACCAGGATATCTCCGTACCGGCCCATCTCCCGGGGAATATTCCCATGAAGGTCAAAAGTGCAGGCGACCGGGACACCCGGACCGACCATTGCACGGACCTTGCCTGTCAGCACGGTCTCAGCATGCCCGACCCCTTCTGCAAACATTGCACCGTGAAGCCTGAGGAAGACGGCATCAACAGGCATGGCTTTCCGGAGTGAATCCAGGACGCGCTCCATCGCTTCAATGCAGGGTTTTTCAAGAATAAGACCGCCTCCAACGGGAGCAGCATTGATTCCGGGGACAAGAGTAAGATCTGACCCATTCAAGCCATTGACACCCGGGTTTCCGGATTCCTCAAACTTCCATACGGAAGTGGGAACAGGATGGAAGGTATTTGTCTCATGCGCAAAACCTGCGATGAAGATCCGTTTGGGACCCATTCCGGCTGATCTGAGAGTTACCACCCGGGGATCGGGAAGAAAGCCGCCGGCCAGTGCGCTTCCGGCTGAAGCGATCGCCGCTCCGCTCACCTGTTTCAGGAAATTCCGCCTGCTGGTCATGGTTTTGTGTATTATTTGTTAAACGAAGTTTTTAGAGGTGTGCCAGGTAATTCCTTATCAAATATAAATAATCCCGTCCTGATTTCCCTAAGCTGGAAGCAGTTATCCGAACAATGATTTTCCGGTCCGGGCATTCTTCATAACACTTGACTTTGGTTCGCCGATGGCTTAAATTTGCTTTATTGCCATACTGTTACTATGGCCCCGGACCTGATGACTCTGACTTCGTAAATAAGTTTAGCTAGACTCCCAATTACCCACATCCAAATTAATCCGGAATATCTGAAAATGAAATCTTATGCATTAATTGTCCTGCTGATTGCAGGAAGCCCTGGGCTCACAGCACAGGAGGTGCAAATGCCGGGTCATCACGCCGGGCAGTGCATTCTTTCAGCGTCCCCGACATTTCTGCTTAACACTCCGAACGGGGTCCAGGTAGCCGGCGGGATCAAATTCCAGCTGTTTCTCGGGAAAAGGTTCAGCATAGATGCCGATATGGTCTTTGGCAGGGATTACCTTCACATGAGCCCTGCCGTTATCGGAGTGCCGATAGGCCTGGCAGGACTTTCATCAGGTAATGAGGATGCCCCAATAAAGACATTTCTCTTTTCAGCAGCTGCCCTGGTCCTTTCACTCGAACACCTGTCCTACCACATAACGGTGACGCCCGATCTCGATATTTCGCCGTACGTAAGCCTGTTAAGGTTTAAATATGCATATAACAGGAAGAAAGCGATGGAACCCGATTTTGAAAGCGAACAGCTGTCATTTGCAGGAGGGGTTCAGATCAATAAGTATTACGGGAGATTCGTGTTTTCTCCCTATGCGGAATACAACATCGGATACAGTGATCATATTTCCGGATTCAATGTGGGGATCTATCTCGGAATTTACTTCCCGGGGAAGGGCCAGAGATAAAAGCTGTCCGGTTCCTAATACGGCCGTTCATTATTTTACCTCACCACGGATCCTTCTGCCTGACAAAGGACCGCCAAGGACAGCGCTCACATAGCAGATGTCCAGTACCCCGGCGCTAAGGGGAAGGATGCCCCACACCATGGAGATCACTCCAAGTGTATGTTCCCTGAAGATATACCCGATAAGCAGGAATACAAATCCCGCGGCAACGCGGAACACTCTTCCGGCCATGCTGTTAAGGAACTTTGAAAAGCCAGATTGATTGAAGGATTCGTATGCAGCCATAATATTTCCTGATATTTGGTTAGTTTCAGCTGTTCCCGGAACTTTAATTTATCAGGTCAGTAACAATACCGCAGCGAAAAGGTTCACTGCAAAGGATCCGTAACCTTCCCCATAAAAAGGATGGTTCCGGTCGAGTTTTCATGAATGAAAAATAGGAAGGGACGGTTAATATCAATTTTCCTGGTTGATTCCGGATTGACCGATGTGGTCCCCATCTCCACAACTGTGGCAGCTGCTGCCTCGGTTCCCTCCTCGCTGGTTTCTATGAAGGACTGGTGCAGGACACTTGTTATCATCAATCCCTGGTCGCTTATTTTACTGAAGTCGGCTGACCCTGTGAACGCAACACCCATGCCAAGGTTTATAAGATCCTCATTCAGAAGCTTTTTGTATCCAAATTTGAACCTGGGCATACTCAGCTCCACACTGTGAGTGTTCGTTTCCAGTTGGTCCAGCCATCCGTTCCATTGGGCCTGATTCATCTTACCGGCCAGTTCTTCAACATGCATTCCTTCATCCGGAAGAGCGACCAGCATGGAGAAATTCCCCTGTCCGTAAGGCAGATCGACCAGTGTGAAACCGTCAATGCTTGCAGTTTTCAGGTCCTGGCCCTGATGCATCATCGGCACCGTTTCGGGAGTCGCAGCGGCTGGGAAAAAAGGCTCATCTTTGGTGTCGCCTTTGTCGAACCGGTACTTCCATTTTCCGTTGAAATAAACAGCATTGATAAGCAGCATTGCCACACCATCATCAAAACCGTCGAGCATGTCTTTTATTTTGTCATGGGTTTTGCCGGCGATCCAGTTGTTGACCTCCGTGACTGCACCCGGATCGCCAGCGTCGAAATTGCGAGCTTCAGCTTTGTACCATGTCCGGACATCGTCCATAAAAGGTTGCTTTACCTGAAGGTGATTCTCTACCCAGACCGAATTAGCGACTTCCAGTATCACTCGTTCGTCAACGCCGACCATTTCAGACATCAGCTTAAGGTAGGTTTCATTGATCTGGCCGATCTCCTTCCCGTCGAGCCGGAGAGCAGCGAGCATGGCTTCAAACGTTTCTCCGGCTGCCCCATTCAGCGTCATCGAAAGTGCACTGCTTACGCTGAATGGTGAAATCATTATGTTCCCTGTGCTTTTTTGATCAGCCAGCATAGGCCTGAAGAGGTCAAAGGCAAAGCTGTTTACTGAGTCGATTACAGCCTTCTGGTAACCCTCAGTGGCGATTGTGACAGGTTCACCGGGACTTTCCTGTTTGTCCTTCAGGTTGTTGTTCTCGCATGAGGATACTGAAAGCAGGATGCCTATTGTGCATGCCAGAGATGCTGGCCCGAGTATTTTTATCATCATTGCAGGAGATTTAGAAATGCTTAAAAATATTCAATAAGTTCGGGTATAATCATTATCACCGCAAACGGGTAAAAAGAATAACGGGCCCGTCCACATAAGCGTCGTTGAATTCGAGGTTTTCCCCGGAAATGCTGCAGTGATAATTGAATCCACCGTAAATAAGTACAAAAAATCCCTGATCCTTTGGCACCGCCTCGACCCTGTAGCTTGTCTCCCGGACCGGGATGCCATTCCTGTATTCCCTGAAAAATCCGTGCGTAGAAAACTCGAAAGTTTGAGTGTATCCGGCAGTCCCCGGATCCGTTGTATTCCCGCTGTAAGGGTTGGTCGTTTTTACCCATTGCCATTTTCCGATTATCCGGGATGCAACAGCATCATCCATACTTTTTTCGCATGATATAAATGAAAGTATAACCAGGGAAAAGGACAGAAGAAATAAGGCTTTGATTATGGTTCTCATTTTTAGGGTAGTAAGGTCTGTTTTCAATTAAGCAAAAATTGTACCAATATTGACTTAATAAGTCCTGCCCCCTGCCCGCTGCCACCAGCCCCCTGCCCCCTGCCCCCTAAAGGGGGTTAAAGAAATCCCCTTTAGGGGTCCTGTTCGGGCAACTTTCCGGACTCTAGGAGTAGGGTGTTTTGATTCAAAGCCTTGTCATTCTGAGCGCTGCGAAGAATCTCCTTATTTTAACCGAAAGCCATTGTAAAATACTTTTTAATTCATACTCTTATGGCATACAGTTTGTGCAAATTCTGTTTTCCCGCCAACCTGATCTCAGAATAATGAAAAAAGTTCTTTCTGTTTTAGTCCTTATGCTGATCTTCAGCATTTCAAACGCCGGAAACCAGGGGATACTTAAAGAGGGCAGCGATCCTGATTCTCTGAAAGCCATCGAAAAAGTCTACCTTCAGACAGACCGTGATATTTATTACCCGGGTGAGGATGTGTGGTTCAAAGCATACCTGGTCGAGAGTACGGAGAGGCTGCTGACGGATCACAGTTACAATCTGCATGTGGAGCTGATATCGCCCGGAGCAAAGGTCATAGACTCCCGGATGGTAAAGCTCGGCGGGGGACTTGGGCACGGTGACTTCAGCCTGCCTTCGGACCTGCCCTCCGGGCGATACCTGCTGAGGGCCTACACCAACCTTATGCGGAACTTCGGGGACCAGTTATTCTTCAATAAGACATTGACGGTGATCAACCCCGCCGGCAAGGACATTGCAATCCATGACAGCGCTGATTACGTCAAGAACTACCTGGATGTGAGCTTTTTCCCCGAGGGGGGCTCACTGGTCGATGATGTTCAGTCAGTTATTGCTTTCAAGGCAATCGATGCCGCCGGTACCAGCTGCGATGTTTCGGGCGAAATATTCTCGTCAGAGGGGGCGAAAATCACGGAATCCAACAGCATTCACAGGGGATTGGGCTCATTTTCCATGACCCCGGCGCCAGGATCAGGTTATTACGCACTTGTAAGAGACTCGGGCGGGAACAGTGCAAAAATTGCGATCCCGCGAAGCTTCGCCAGGGGCGTTGTTCTGAATATCGCTGAAATCAGGCATAATGAGCTGGTGGCTGTAGTCCGCACAAACAGGGAGACTTATTCCCTTATCGATGGACAGGATATGCATCTCACCGTTTCTGCGCGCAGTACGGTATTCAAGACAATTTCGTTCAGGATGAGCTCCCTGAACAGCTACCTGGCGGTCAGGACCGATGATCTGCCCGACGGAATAGCTATGATCACCTTATCCGGTCCGGGTAATTTACCTCTTTGTGAACGGCTGGTGTTTATCAGCAACAGCAAAGTGACAGGAATAAAGATTACCACGGACAGGAGAGGCTATAACCAGCGTGATTCCGTTTCGCTTAAGATAGGCTTGTCGGACAGCTCTGAAGTCAAAAGGACCGCATTTCTTTCCCTTTCCGCATGTGAAAGGAACTTTGCAGCCGATCCTTCCGCGTTCCCTTCAACAATTTCATCATGGTTCCTCCTCGAGTCGGATGTGCGCGGACCGGTGGAGGATCCGGCCTGCTACTTTGATGCGTCGGATAAGGACCGGCTGAAAAAGCTTGATCTGCTCCTGATGACGCAGGGATGGAGGGATTTTACATGGAAGTACGATAAGCAGGAATACGCGCCGGAGCACGGCTTCAATATTTCGGGAAGGGTAAGGAAGAAATTTGCCGATGTACCGGTGAGGGACGCTGTCGTGAATATCGGGCTGTTTAACGGCCTGAAGCCCTGGATAGTCCAGGTACCGACCGACTCATCAGGAAGGTTCAGCTGGAATGGAATCGACATCATGGGTAATGCAAACCTGATTGCAAGCGCAACCGGTTTGAAGGACCAGCTGCAGGGCTGGCTGCTGCTGGATTCGTTCAGGTATGTGCCTGCAAATGTTCAGCTTACTCCATTCACCAAAAGGCTGGTTTCGAGAAAGAAGCCAGAAGTTATTCACGATCAGGTATTACCGGAAAGTCAATATTTGAACCAGAATTTCAGGACTTTCGTGCAATATGCTGAGATAAAGCAGTCAATTCAAAACAAATACAGGCTGACGGATACCATCAGGCCCGGTGAGGTCACCATTACGGCAAAAAAAGATGATAGTCCGGAGTCAGCTCTTACAAGGGCTGAAATGAATATAGGGACTATATTTATAGACAAGACAGCAGTCATTACTCCGGAACTCGAGAAATACGGCAGTTTAGAACAGCTGATGACCGTAAAGTATAATCTTTTCAGCCTTGGCGGTCACCTGATGAGCGGGCAGGGCAGCCCGCTTTTCCTCTTCGACGGGATGCCTGTGGATTACCAGCAGATATCAGCCCTGCCGGTTACTCTGATCGAAAGAGTTGATATCGTAATGAATGAGATATATGGCGAGAGAGGGAAATACGGGGTCATTTCGATCACATCGAGGAATGACTGGGGAACTAAAAATATTCCAGCCTTTCATTCTGCAAAAGTCACGTTTACCGGTTACAGTGAACCAAGGATATTTTATTCGCCAAAACATTATGCTACCCTTGAATCAGACTACAAGCCCGACCTGAGGACCACGCTGCTCTGGGAACCAGACATCACACTCGTGAACAAGGATGATCTTGAACTGAAATTCTTCAATGCCGACAGGCCTTCGACAGTAAGGATAACAGCGGAAGGCATTACTTCAGACGGTATTCCTGTTACAGGAACAGCTGAATATCAAGTGAAATGATTAAATTCGGCAATTACCGAAATAATGAACCGGTCATTCAGATCTGCCATCATTCATATTAAGTTTTATATTATAATTCCGAACCACCTGATTATTTGCTATGAAAAAACTAATTACCGCAGGGCTCCTGCTCCTTTCATTTACCTGTTTTTCACAAAAACAGGATCAGCAAAAGCCTGAAGCATGGACGAGTATCTACCGTGCCACTCCCACCAGGATAAATGATCTTGAGAATACAAAGCTCGAGGTCAGCTTCGACTTTTCGAGGTCGTGGATGTTCGGGAAAGCATGGATAACACTTCATCCGCATTTCTATCCGACCGATTCCCTCAATCTTGATGCAAAGAAAATGGACATAAAGGAGGTGTCGGTCATAAGCGATGGAATGCATGTTCCCCTGAAATACATCTATGACAGCCTGAACCTTCATATCACTCTCGACAGGACATACAGGGGAGGGGAGAGCTACACCGTTTTCATTGATTATATTGCTGAACAGAAGAACATTAAAACAAAAGGCTTGTTTTTTATCAATCCGCTGGGGAAGGAGAAAAATAAACCGACGCAGATCTGGACCCAGGGCGAAACAGAAACCAATTCCGCCTGGGTTCCGACCATTGACAGGCCAAACCAGAAAACGACGGATGAGATCAGCATAACGGTTCCCGGCAAATACCAGACGCTTTCGAACGGGTTGCTTGTCAAGCAGCGGAATCACAAGGACGGTTCCCGCACCGATACCTGGAAGATGGATCTGCCTCATGCGCCTTACCTCATGATGATGGCCATCGGAGAATATTCAATAATCAGGGACAGCTATAAAGGCAAGGAGGTGAGCTATTATGTAGAGGAGAAGTACGCCCCGGTTGCAAGGAAGATATTTGGATTGACCCCGGAAATGATAGGTTACTATTCACGGATAACAGGCGTGGATTATCCATGGCAGAAGTATTCGCAGGTTACAGGGTGGGAATACGGGGGTGCAATGGAAAACACCACTGCCACGCTGCATTCGGCATATGCCCAGCAGAATGAAAGGCAGCTGGCTGATGAAAACACCTGGGAAGAAACAATTGCACATGAGCTGTTCCATCAATGGTTCGGGGATTATGTTACAACTGAAAGCTGGAGCAACCTGACAATAAACGAATCATTCGCCACCTGGGCCGGTTGCATGTGGGAAGAATTCAAGCATGGCAGGGACGCAGGGGATGAATACAATTTCAACAACATGCAGGGTTACCTTAGAGGCGGCAATGAAAAAAAGGACCTGGTCCGTTTCTATTTCAAGGATTCCTTTGATATGTTCGATGCCGTGAGTTATTCGAAAGGTGGCTGCATCCTGAATATGCTCAGGAACAATATCGGGGACAACGCATTCTTCAAATCGCTCAACCTCTTCCTTACAACGAACAAATTCCGGGCTGTCGAGGCACAGGAGCTTCGTCTTGCGTTTGAGGAAGTCACAGGACAAGACCTGAACTGGTTCTGGAACGAATGGTTTTACGGAAGCGGTCATCCGAAGCTGGATATAAGTTATGACTACGATCAGGCTTCCGGGACTGCCAGGGTCTTTGTCAGGCAGACGCAGCCCGATAAGGTTTTCAAGCTTCCTGTGGCAATCGACCTCTACCAGGGCGGATCTAAGAAACGATACAATACCTGGCTTGAAAATCAATCCGACACATTTACCTTCCATACTGATTCCAGGCCGGACCTGGTGAATTTTGACGGCGATAAGATCCTCCTCTGTGAAAAGACTGATCATAAGAGTCTTGACAATTACATCTTCCAGTACAAAAATGCCGGACTCTATCTTGACAGGCGTGAGGCAATTGAATTTGCCGCATCGAAGCAAGCCGATGAAGGGAAAGCTTTGGGGCTCATAAAAGATGCCCTGAAAGACAGGTACCATGGATTAAGGATAGAGGCGATCCGGTCATTGAATCTCAGGAATGACTCTGTTAAGAATTCTGTTGAAAATATTCTGGCCGGCCTGGCAAAAGATGATCCTACATCATTGGTCAGGGCTGAAGCTGTCAGGGCGCTGGGCACATATAAAAATTCTGCGTACAAGGATTTCTTCCTGAAAGAGATCGAAGATTCCTCCTATTCCGTTGCGGGAAATGCCCTGGCAGCCCTTGGGTCTCTTGACAGCACGGCTGCACTCGATAACGCAAGGAGACTCTCATCCACCGATCCCAGGGGAGAGCTTCTTAATGCAATAAACAATACATTATTCAGGTACGCTGGTGAAAACGACTTTGATTCCCTGGCTTTTCGGTTTGACAGCCTGACCGGATCCGACAATAATAAATTCATGTTGATCCAGCCTTTTTCAAATTACCTGAAACGGATAAAAGATCCGGATAATTTCAGAAAGGGGATCGATATGCTGGTTGGCGTCAGGGACGTGGTACTTAAAGAAAATCCACAAATCAGACCCTATTTCAACGGCATTATCCTGAACAGTATTGCCAGGGCCAGGAAATCGATGGGTCTGACAGAACAGGCGGATTACGTTATGTCCAAAATTGTTTCAGGGCAGCCAATGCAGGAGGCTCCGATCCTGTCAGCAGAGATACTGCAAAGGTATGCGGGCGAATATGATTATGAAGGAACCCCGGTTAAGGTTGTCCTTAAAGAGAATAAGACACTGAGCCTGATCTTTGCAGGTCAGACTGAGCTGGAACTGGTCCCCCAAAGCCAGACAAAGTTTGGAGTCAAGTTTATGGAGGGATATACTGTTGAGTTTATGACGGATAATGACAATGTCAGCTCGCTGACGCTTTCTTTTAACGGGAGAGAGACAAAGGCGACAAAGAAGAAATAATAAATGGCAAAAAAAGTCCTCCATAAACTTTCCGGTTTATTATTTGGATTGATGAAAGGATGACCCCGGACGCCAATCCGGTGGCAGCATCCAATGGATATACCAGAAACCAGGATAATCAGGATACGGATATAGCGATAGCATACAATTTCTTGCTAATTTAACCTTACCTGTAAACCCGAAAGTGTGTGAAGAAAAATGTTCTTACTGCGTTTGGTCTTCTCGCATTATTTAGTATCCTTAATGCAGGGGATTATGAAATCTTTAGGTGTAGTCATGAATATGATTCTGTTAAGGTCATAGAAAAGGTATATCTGCACACTGATCGTGATTTCTATAGTCAGGGTGATGATCTCTGGTTCAAGGCATACCTGATTGATGCTACAGACGGGATTCTGACTGGTCACAGCAACAACCTCCACATAGAACTTATTTCACCTGAATCGAAGATAGTTGAGAGCCGTACAATCAGGATTGACTCCGGGCTTGGCTATGGTGACTTTATTATAGAAAAAGAGCTGAATCCTGGCAGCTATACTATCAGGGCGTACACAAATTACATGAGGAATTTTAACGATTCCTTTTATTACACGAAGAATATATTTGTCGCAGGTGCTATTGAAAACGACAAATGGCCCTCTGATTCAGCTCTGTCAGAAAAAGACGATACAGATATTGGGTTCTACCCTGAAGGCGGTTCAATGATAAACGGGGCAGAGTCAGAAGTTGCGTTTAAAGCTATCAATTCCTTCGGATCAGGTCCCGATGTTGAAGGTGTCGTATATTCATCGGATGGGGATTCAATCACATCATTCAGAAGCGTGCATAAGGGGATGGGAAAGTTTTCATTCACACCGCAGGCAGGTATTCATTACTTTGCTGTTATCAGAAAAAGAGGAGATCCCGTCAACAGATATAATCTCCCTGAGAGCGGACCATTCGGAGTCGTATTATGCGTAACTGGCCAGGTAAAAAATGAATTGCGGCTGGCCGTCCGGACTAATACGGGAACGCTAAGACTTATCAGGGATAAAGATCTGACAATGAGTGTTTCTGCAAGAGGCATTGTATTTAAGGAAGTCAGATTCAGACTTAGGTCCTTAAATAATTATTATAATCTGAAGACGGAAGATCTTCCCGATGGAATAATCAATCTGAGATTATCAGAGCTCAATGATCTGCCACTTTGCGAAAGACTCGTTTTTATTCATAATAAGCCCGATCCTGCCTTAACTGTCACAACAGATAAGCCGGAATACGGCCAGCGTGATTCAGTGACAGCAAAATTATTACTTGGTGAAAGTATTGATAAAGGGAGCAGTGCTTACCTTTCATTTTCCGCTGCTGACGAAGCCTCAATAGCCGGCAAGTCGGCTGCCTCTGATATTTCATCATGGTTTCTGCTTGAATCGGATATCAGGGGACCTGTTGAAGAACCGTCTTACTATTTTGACAAGTCAAACCCCGGCAGGCTGGATAACCTCGATCTGCTTTTAATGACCCAGGGATGGCGGGATTTCAGCCGGAAATACGATAAAATTATGTTTCCTGCAGAAAAAGGATTCGCTTTTTCGGGAAAGGTAAGGAAGCTCTTTGCAGATGAACCTCTCACTGGCGCAAGAGTCACAGGGGCTATTTTTGCGGGTGAAACGCCCTCAATTTTAACTGCTCCAACGGATAATTCGGGCCTGTTCCGATTCGATGGACTTGATTTCTCAGGTAAGGCGACAATTATAGCCAGTGCTTCGGGGAAAAACGGGAAATTCCAGGGATGGTTGATCCCGGATACAAACAAGTATTCGCCTGCGGAGATAAGGACCACTCCCTTAAGGCCGGTCAACGGGTCAAAAAAAGATGTTGGAGGATTGAGTCGACCTCCTGAAATAAATCAGTCAATATCAGGCTCAATTGAGATTTACAGGAAGTTCACAGAAATAAAAAACTCGGTTTTAAGGAAGTATAAGTTATCGGATACCATAACTCCTGGAGAAGTAACAATAATTGTAAGGCGCGATGAATTTCCGGAGTCGGTCGAGATTCGCAGCAGGCAATATTTAAGAACTTCTGACCTGGACGAGTCTTTGGCGATTACACCTGAAATGGAGGCCATTCCTGTCAACCAGATAATATCAAACAGATTTGCTTATTCTGAACAGATAAGCGGCCCTCCGCTTATCCTGCTTGACGGAATGCGTGTTGGGGGAGAGGGATTACAAGGCCTTTCCGGGGGCATGGTTGCAAGAATTGACTTTATCAGCGGTATGCATGCAGGGGTCTTTGGTGAGGCCGGCATAAACGGAGTAATCTCAGTGATCACCAGCGATAATTGGGCCGATAAAAGTAAACCATCATATAGTTCAGCCAAAGTTTATCTTACAGGATATGATGAACCACGCGTATTTTACTCTCCGAAACATTACCGGAAGCTTGAATCGGATTACAATCCCGATATACGGACAACACTTTTTTGGGAACCAAACATAGTCCTCAGGGGAATGAATAAAGCGGACCTGAAGTTTTTCAACACCGACAGGTCAGGTACCGTAAGGATATCAGTTGAGGGGATCACGTCGGAAGGAATACCGGTAACTGGAAGCACAGAATATACGATAAAATGATATTAGCTAATCCTTGATCAATGCAAATCTCTGAAAGAGCCTGGCTTTCATGAATACCGGGATACTGTGGGGCATTAATCGTACTAGTCAGGGATTACCTTTGGTGACCCCATTGGGGGGATCCTTGCAGAGCCCGAATAGCCTTTCAGGTCTTTTTTGTTTTATCTTCAGCCACTTCAGAAAGCTGCTCTAAATTTCTTGTTTCAGCAAAAAATAGCCTGGAGAAGTTCTTTGTTTTTGAAAAAATGCATCTGCTCACTTTAGTCCGGACAGAGTTGCTCACATTAAACCGGAATTGGGTGCTCATTCTCACTGGAATTTACACCTG